>Ga0316209_1000118_pt1 | contig 157971 bp, 123 predicted proteins | sample 6monopyrite_MG_FD_204945 | JGI IMG/M metagenome (GOLD analysis project Ga0316209, IMG submission 204945) | Microbial mat bacterial communities from mineral coupon in-situ incubated in ocean water Damariscotta River, Maine, United States -... | ecosystem: Environmental > Aquatic > Marine >... | reverse complement strand
CAGCTTGATCACCGTCGCGCCACGCTGCCGACCGTCGGCCTCACGTCTCTACCCAAGCATGACTTACAACGAATCACAGGGCTCGGACTGGAAGGTCCTTGCGGATTGCATCCATATCAGCCCGGATAATTCATGAACACGCACCCCAGACTGCGCAGCCGGCCGGCATCGCCGGCCTCTCGGCCCCTGACGGCACTTTGAGGGACCTGGCTACTTCGACGACCCGTTCAGGGTCGCCATCATCGCCGGAACCCTCAAAGCACCGACAGGAGCCGATCTGCTGTGTCTGGAGCACGTCTTCATGAATAATCCGGGCTAGATCAGCGCGAGCAGGTCGGCGGGCGTCTCGAGCCAGTGATCGGGGTCGCAAGCGTCGAGCTCCGCGCGCGGAAAAGGCCCCCACGCGACCGCAGCCGTCGCCGTGCCGGCAGCGCGACCCGAGAGCAAGTCGTGCGGCGAGTCGCCGATGTAGATGGCGCTCTGCGCAGGAACGCTCATGCGCTCGAGGGCTTTGAGCACCGGCGCGGGATGCGGTTTGTGTCGATCGACGTCTTCGAGGCAGACCAGCGTCTCGAAGCGGTCATCGATGCCGATCAGTTCGAGGCCCTTGCGTGCGCCGAGTTGGCTCTTGCTCGTCACCAAGCCGAGGCTGTTGCTGCGCGACTCGAGCGCTTGGAACAGCTCGACGATGCCGTCGTAAGCGCGCACCAGCTCGTCGTGCAGACCGTGATTGTGTTCTCGATAGGTCGTCGCCATCGCTTCGACTTCGACCGGATCGTCGGAGAACTCCGCGAGCTGCGTGCGCAACGGCGTGCCTAGCTTCGTGAGCCAGTAGTCATCGTCACGTTCCTCCCCGCGGTGCACGCGGAGGGTGTGGTTATAGCTGGCGAAGATCAGCCCGACGGAGTCGATGAGCGTTCCATCGAGGTCGAACAGCAGGGTCTGGTACGGGGGCTGGGCGGACATCCGACCAAGATGGAGTCTGGTCCCGGTGCTTGCACGCCGAATCCGCGGTCCGTCGATTCGATCAGCGCGGCCGGGCGGCGTCGCGCGAGCGGGATTCAGTCAGCGCGGCAAGCGAGCCAGCCGCGCTCGAGCTCGGCTCGGTCGAGGTGCTTGCCGATCAGCACGAGCTTGGACGTGTCGGGTGCCTGACCATCCCCCGGGCCGACTTCCAGCCACTCGTACATGCCTTGCACCACCACCGGATGCGGGAGGTCGGTGCAGTGCAGGACGCCCTTCAAGCGGTAGAGGTCCTGTCCGCGGCGGTTCGCGAGGAATTGCAACCAGATCTTCAAGCGATGGACGTCGAGGGGGTCCGTCGATTCGAGAGCGACGCTGCTGACGTCCGACGCGTGTCGATGGTGATCACCGGCCTGTGCCGTGAGGTCCGCCCAGCGCTGCGGATCGGCCGTGCCGATGTCGAGCAAGTGCGCGATGTCGACGGCTCCGCGCTCGCAGGTCAGGATCTCGGCGAGTGCGTTGAGTTCGCGTACGGCGGACTGCGTGGCGTCGAGTTGATCGTCCGTGCAGCGATCCGCGTGGTTGAGCAGGATCCGGTCGGCGTACGCGAGTTGATCGACGACCTCGGGGTGACGTTCGACTTGTCGATCGAGGTTCGCGGCGTGCGCGAGCGTGATCACGCCGTCGAGCGACACGCGCCCCGTGAGCGCCGGATCGACTGCCAGAGTCTGGACGATCGGCCCGGGCGCAGCGAGACCGGAAGCCTCGATCAGGATGCGGTCGAACGGTTTGCGGAACAGGCGTCGATCTCGTGCGGCGATCAGGCGGGCCAGCGTGGTCGTGAGATCGCCGCGCACCGTGCAGCAGACGCAGCCGTTGGCGAGCTCGACCATCTCTTCGGCGGACGAGACGACCAGCTGTCCATCGATGCCGACGTCACCGTACTCATTGACGATCACCGCGATGCGTTCGCCGTGCCGCTCGGACAGGATGCGGTTGAGGAGCGTCGTCTTGCCCGCGCCGAGGAACCCGCTGAGCAGGGTGACCGGAACCGGCTGAACGGACTGCGCGGAGTCGGACATGGCGTGCGGACCGGCGCCGGATGGCGCCGGTCCTCGTGTGCGTTCAGGCGGGGTAGATCGGGTGCGCCTTCGCGCACTCTGCGACTTCGCCGCGCACGCGCTTCGCCACCGACTCGTCGTCGGGGGACGAGAGCACGTCGCCGATCCAGTTGCCCATCTGGCGCATCTCGGCCTCGCCGAGGCCGCGCGTGGTGACGGCGGCCGTGCCCAGGCGGATGCCGCTGGCTTCCATCGGAGAACGTTGGTCGTACGGGATCAGGTTCTTGTTGCAGGTCAGGTCGACGGCGTGCAGCAAGTCTTCCGCGCGTTGACCGGAGAGACCCTTCGGGGTGACGTCGACCAGCATCAAGTGATTGTCGGTGCCGCCGGAGACGATGCGCAGACCGCGCCCGATCAGCGTCTCGGAGAGCGTCTTCGCATTGCGCACGACGCGCGCGGCGTAGTCCTTGAACTCGGGCGCCAGCGCTTCGCGCAGGGCAATCGCCTTACCGGCGATGACGTGCATCAGCGGGCCACCTTGGCCGCCGGGAAAGACGGCGGTGTTGACTTTCTTCAGCATCTCGACGCTGTTCGTCACGATCATGCCGCCGCGCGGGCCGCGCAGCGTCTTGTGCGTGGTCATCGTCACCATGTCGGCGTGCGGCACGGGGCTGTCATGAGCTCCGCCGGCGACGAGGCCCGCGATGTGCGCCATGTCGACGAGCAGCAGCGCGTCGGCTTCCTTGGCGATGGCGCCGAAGGTCGCGAAGTCGATCGAGCGCGAGTAGGCCGAAGCGCCGGCGAGCAGCACCTTCGGGCGCAGCTCGAGGGCGAGTTCGCGCACGCGATCCATGTCGAGCAGCTCAGTGCCCTGTTCCACGCCGTAGTGGTGGAAGTCGTAGAAGATGCCCGAGAAGTTCTTCGGGTGTCCGTGCGACAAGTGTCCGCCGTGATCGAGGCTCATCGCCAGCACGCGATCGCCCGGCTCGCACATCGCCATCAAGGCGCCGACGTTGGCCTGCGTCCCCGAGTGCGGTTGCACGTTGGCGCGCGCCGCGCCGAAGAGTTCTTTCGCACGGTCGCGCGCGAGGTCTTCGACTTGGTCGACGTACTCGCAGCCACCGTAGTAGCGTCGGCCGGGGTAGCCCTCGGCGTACTTGTTCGTCAGGCTCGAGCCCATGGCGTCCATCACTTCTTGCGAAGTGTGGTTCTCCGAAGCGATCAGCTCGAGCTGCGCTTCCTGGCGTGCGTCTTCGCGCGCGACCGCCGCCCAGACGGCGTCGTCGGTGTGCTTCTGATTCATTGTTCGTTCGCTGCGTTCGGGGGTGGGTCGGGCAGCCCTTGGATCTTTGTGCCGTCCGGTCGCGCGATGCGAAGACCGGCTTCGTACTCGCCGCTCTCTGCTTCGCTCAGGGCGCCATCCTCGAGGCGCACCTCCCATCGGCCAACCTTCCGACCGTCCAAGTAGCTACCGCTGGTCTGCGGGCTGCCGTCTTCGAAGTAGGTGCGGAACTCGCCGTTGCGAAACTGGTCCGCGAAGTGCGCGAGCGCGGCGAGCTGTCCGTTCTCGTGCCAATGCCTCACGACGCCTTCGGGCACGCCGGCGACGTAGTCCGCTTCGAAGCGCAGCGCACCCGAAGCGTAGTACTCGCGCCACGTGCCGCTTTGCTGTCCGGCCTCGTAAGCGCCTTCCGATTCCAACTCACCGTTCTCGTGGAACGAGCGCCAGGGGCCGGACTGGACTCCGTCGACGAACTGACCGGTGCGCTTCAGATTCTCGTTCGGCCATCTCTCGATGGACTCGCCGACGAGCTTGCCCGCCCGCGCGTGTTGAACGCTCATGAGTACGCCGTCCTCGGACCATGCCTTGGCGACACCGGAGGCGAGTCCTTGTTCGTAGGTCACCTGGCGGTGCAGTTGGCCGTTTGGATACCAACGCTCCTGAAGGCCATCCAGTTCTCCGTCGACGTAGTGTTCCACCGACTCCTGACTGCCGTCGGGATGCCAGGAGTGCCAAGTGCCGCTCGGACGCCCGTGTTCGTAGCTGCCGGTGCGCGCGAGTTGGCCGTTCGCGTGCCACCACCTCCATTCGCCTTCTTCCAGGCCGAAGTCCTTGCGACCTTCGGCAGCTTTGATCCCTCGGGCTTCGTCGTGCCAGGTGGTCGCGAGTTGTGCATCCGGTGCTTCGGTGGAGTCACCGCACGCGGCGGCGCCCGTGATGAGCAAGAGGGAGAGCAGGACGGCGAACTTCATGGCCGAATAGGATCGTGCCCAACGCGCCGTGCGGCAAGCTTCGATGCAGAGGAAAGGGCGCGCCGAGCGGGGCGCCCTTTCCTTTACCCCCACGAGCGGGGCCTTCGGGCTAGCCCGGATTATTCATGAACACGCACCCCAGACTGCGCAGCCGGCCGGCATCGCCGGCCTCTCGGCCCCTGACGGCACTTTGAGGAACCTGGCTACTTCGACGACCCGTTCAGGGTCGCCATCATCGCCGGAACCCTCAAAGCACCGACAGGAGCCGATCTGCTGTGTCTGGAGCACGTCTTCATGAATAATCCGGGCTAGAGGCAGGCGTCGTTCGGCGAACCGGGCGTTCCCGTATCCGTCCCGCCGCCGGCCCAGCTGGTCTGTGAGTGACACCAGTTCGCCGGGTCGTCGTTCAACATCACATCGAGCGCCGCGGGGTCGAGGGCGATCGACTGACCCGGCGTGTCGGGCCAGAGTACGCCGTCGTCGTACTCGACGCGATCCACCACGACGCCGTCGGGGGTCGAGAGGATGATCTCGTCCGAGCTGTTGGTCAGCGTGAAGCTCGACCACTCACCGAGCACCGGAACGCCGCCGTTCGTCAGCGGATCGGCGTCTCCGCCCACCACGATCGACGCGCCGGGACCGCAGCGCAGGATCTCGGGACCGCCGCCCAGGATGGCAGCGTTGCTGCCGTCGTCGGAGAGCACCCAGCCTTCCAAGTTCAGGCGCCACGGTTGGAGGTTGGTGATCTCGACCCACTCACCGCGGCTGTCCGAGACGTCGGTCGGGTCCTTCATGAACTCCGAGATCACGCACGGAGGTCCCTGGTAAATCGCGTTCAGCTGACGAGCCAAGGGCATCGAGCGGCTGACCGCTCGCGGAGCCATGTCGCCGCCGGCACGCCAGAGTTGCAGCTGAAGTCCCTCGGCGGGCGGCAGCTCGAAGCGCACCTGCCCGGCACCATCGGCCTGCAGCCAACGACGGTTGATCGGGCGCACGTGGGGCTCTGTCAGGTCCAAGAAGTTCACATTCGGCACCTCCGGCTGCGGGCTTCCGAGCACCAACAGCAGCCGTCCGCCAGGCTCGGCACCGGAGCCCAGGAACTGCTCGCGTCCGGCGGCATCGAGCTGGGGCAGCCGCGCCAGCTGGAGCTGGGGGGCGAAATCGGCGCCCACGGGCCCTTGATGGGCGTTTTGAGAGGTGGGGTTGGGGCACAGGACGGGGAAGATGGAGAAGCAGAGAGCGGTCAGAATCATCGCGTGCGGGGTGTCCGGGTCGGTTGTGCTGCCCCCGCGGGTTCGTGCGGGGCACCGGTGCGAGGGTCGCGCCGGCAGTCGGAAGACTGGGTCCACGGCCATCGGTTCGCGATTTCACGGCGGATTCTCAGAGAAGTCGAAGGCGGGTAAGTCTCCATCTTCCGGGCTTCCGCCGGCAATTCCCCCTTCGTAGGGACCCCTGAGGGCCTCTAGCTCGTCCTAGCGGGAAAGGAGTTCCGGGTGCGGCGAAACGTCCCGCCCTGTGGGCGATATCCAGGCGCCTGCATCCTCCTCCCCCCCGCTTGACGCCCCCCCGAATTCGGGTGAGGATTGTTACAGCCCCCCCGGCCCTTCGGACCGCCTGCTCCGGCGCAACACGCTCACCGGACGTTTCTCGTTCCGACACTTCGATCAAACGCTGTCCAAACATGGAATCCACCCCTCGACCCCTCCGCCTGCGCCGCCTGCTCACCGGCATCGTCGTCTTGACCGGCATCGGTACCGCCGCCACCGCCCTCGGGACCAGCGGCATGCTCCCCTTGGGGACGACCCTGCAGGACTTCTTCCTGGACGGTACACAGCCGAACGAGCTGAACGTCGAGATCTTCGACTCCAGCGCGTGCTCGGCTTGCCACGGCTTCTACGATCCGACGATGGAACCGTATGAGCCTTGGGTCGCCAGCATGATGGGGCAAGCGGGCCGCGACCCGGTCTTCTACGCTGCTCTTGACGTGGCGAACCAAGACGTGGGTGACGGCGGAGACCTCTGCCTGCGATGTCACGCGCCCGGTGGTTGGCTCGACGGACGCAGCTCGCCGACCGACGGCTCGGCGCTCTCGGAGCTCGAGAACGACTTCGACGGCGTGACGTGTCACTTCTGCCACCGGATGGTCGATCCCGTCGCGGACGCGGCGAACCCGATCGACGACACGGCGATCCTCGCCGGCCTGACGACCCCGATCCCGATAAACCCGCACAGCGGTCAGTACATCGTCGATCCTGAGGACAAGCGTCGCGGTCCTTTCGACCTCGGCCCGTCCTTCTTCTTTCACGAGTGGCGCGAATCCCCCTTCCATCACGAGTCGCTGATGTGCGGCACCTGCCACGATGTGTCGAATCCCGCCTTCGATCGTCAGCCCGACGGTTCGTTCATCCTCAACGCGGTGAACACGCCGCACGTGACGGGCAACAAGGAAGACACCTTCCCGGTCGAGCGCACGTTCAGCGAATGGCGGCACTCGCAGTACGCCCAACGTCCGTTCGAGACGAATGGCCGCTTCGGCGGCAACGATTCGAAGGTCTCGGCCTGCCAGGACTGCCACATGCCCAAGACCTCCGGCGTCGCCGCCGGCTTCGGCGATCCGGTGTTTCGCGACGACCTGCCCCAACACTTCTTCAACGGCGGCAACACCTGGGTGCTGCGCGCCGTACGCTCGCTCTACTCGGACGGCGTCACGAACCTCTCGGCGCAGAGTGTCGATGACTCGATCGCCCGCGCCAAGAACATGCTGCGCGCTGCAGCCACGCTCGAGTCGTGGCAGAACGGCGACGAGCTCAACGTGCGCATCACGAACGAGACGGGTCACAAGCTGCCTACCGGTTATCCCGAGGGTCGCCGCATGTGGCTGAACGTGCGCTTCTACGGCGCGGGTGATGTGCTCGTCGAAGAGCTCGGACACTACGACGACGCCACCGCGGAACTCACCGTCGACGACACGGTCGTCATCGAAGCCCAGCTCGGCCTCGACGACTACATGGCGGCGCAGACGGGCCTGCCCGCCGGCGAGAGCTTCCACTTCGTCCTGAACAACACCTACGTGAAGGACAACCGTATCCCGCCGCGCGGTTACGAGATCTCGAACTTCGAGGCCGCCGGAGCGGGGGCCGTGGACATCGTCTACGACAACTCGCAGTTCTGGCACGACGCCACCTTCGACATCCCGCCGACGGCCGCACGCGCCGAAGTGCGACTGCTCTACCAGACGACCTCGAAGGAATACATCGAGTTCCTCCAGCAGCGCAACGACCCGCTCACCAACCGCGGTCAGATCGCCTACGACCAGTGGGTTCTGCACGGCAAGAGCGCGCCGGTCGTGATGGGGCGCGTGTGGTCCGAGTTCAACAATCAGAAGTGTGTTCAGTCGATCGAGTTCGGCCTCGCCAAGGAGCGCACCGGGGGCGGCTATCCGCGCCTCTTCGCGGCGGGCAAGCCCAGCCTCGCGACCAACATGTTCCGCCTCAAGATCGAAGACGCCACTCCCAACCGTCCGTGCGCCGTCATCTGGTCGAACACGCCCGACAACGCCTTCCAGCACGGTGGCACGCGGCTCGTCGCGACGCCTTTCAACCGCATGCCGGTCTTCAACCTCGGCGGCTTCGGCGAGAGCACCGTGGCGATTCCGATCGATGGATCGATGGTCGGCACCCAGCGCGCGTACCAAGCTTGGTTCCGCGACAACGGTCAGATCGGCATGACGAACGGATTGCTCGTCACCTTCTGCGACTGATCGCCCGCCGACGCACACATGGAGCGGGGCAGCTTCGAAGCTGCTCCGCTCCGCTGCGCAACTCCTTCGCACAACTTGACGGAACAACGCGACCCATCGGGTCGTGTTCGACAACGAGACAGAACCGTCGACATCGCCTGCCTGCAAGGCTGAGCGCGGTGTCGAAAGCCCATTCTCAGCGGCTTGAAGCGTCCCCTGCGCACTCGCGCCGGGTAGCCCCTTCGAGCCCCCCCCCGACTCACCTGATTCCCCCTACCCCCAAGGCCATGATTCGTAAGACATTTGCCCTCGGTCTCGCCGCGCTCTTCTGCACACACGCCCTCGCTCCCGAGGCTTCCGCCCAGCTCGAGAGCGTCCAGGTCGCCACGGGCCTCTCGTCGCCGGTCGGCGTCGCGTCGGTTGCCGGTGATCCCGCGAACCGCTTGTTCGTCATCCAACAGGGCGGCCGCATCCGCATCGTCGAGAACGGCAGCATCCTCTCCCCCGATTTTTTGAACCTCGACCCGCTGACCAACGGCGGCGGCGAGGCCGGACTGCTCGGGATGGCGTTCCACCCGGACTACGACAACAACGGCCTCTTCTACGTCAGCTACACGAACCTGTCGGGCAACTCGATGCTCGTGCAGTACTCGGTCTCCGCGGGCAATCCGAACGTGGCGGATCCGGGCTCGGCGGTGACGATCTACGGCCCGGTCAGCCAGCCCTACTCGAACCACAACGGCGGCTGCATCCAGTTCGGCCCCGACGGGATGCTCTACTACGGTCTCGGCGACGGCGGTGGTGCCGGCGACACGGGCAACCGCGCGCAGAACATCAACAACCAGCTGGGCAAGATGCTGCGCTTCGACGTGGACATCGCGGCCCCGCACATCCCGGCCTCGAACCCCTTCGTGGGTGTTGCCGGTCTCGACGAGATCTGGGCCTACGGCCTGCGCAACCCGTGGCGCTTCTCCTTCGACCGCCTGACCGGGGACATGTGGATCGGCGACGTCGGTCAGAACGCCTGGGAAGAGATCGACTTCCAGCCCGCCGCCAGCACCGGCGGCGAAAACTACGGCTGGAGAATGCTCGAGGGATCGAACTGCTACAACCCCAACCCGGGTTGCAGCTCCGTGGGAACGGTGCTCCCCGTCTACGAGTATTCCCTGAACGGCGCACCCTGCGCCGTTACGGGCGGCTACGTCGCGCGAGGTCCCCTGCTGCCGAACTACCAAGGGCGCTATTTCTTCGCCGACTACTGCGCCGGTCAACTCAAGTCGATCGACCCCGGTAGCCCGGCCATCGCGACGAACCACGCGAGCGACGTCAGCATCAGCGGACCGATCTCATCCTTCGGCGAGGACGCCAACGGCGACATCCTGGTCGTGACCATGAGCGGCCGCGTCTACCGCCTCCAAGAAGAATGCAGCGCGCTGATCTCGACGTACTGCACGACCTCGCCGAACTCGGTGGGCCCCGGTGCCATCATCAGCTCGACCGGCAGCGGCAGCGTTTCCGACAACAACTTCGGCATCGCCGTCGCGGGTCTGCCCACCGGTCAACCCGGCATCTTCTTCTACGGCAACCTGCAGACGTCGGCGCCCTTCGGTCAGGGAACGGTCTGCGTTGCCGGCACCAGCGGCGTGGTCCGCATCAAGCCCGCGTTGACCTCGAGCTTCCTCGGCACCGCCAACAAGAACCTCGACTTCACGCTGCCCCCCTTCGATGCGGGCTACGGCATGATCACCGGCGGCTCCACCTGGAACTTCCAGTACTGGTATCGTGACCCGGGCAACGGCTTCAACCTGTCGGACGCCCTCTCGGTCACCTTCTGCCCGTGATCTGAACGCGATTCGGCTGCAAGCCGGACTCGCCGAAGAACGCCCCTCGTCCCACGCGGACGGGGGGCGTTCTGCATGGCTCGTGCGCGGTGCTGTTCTCGCTCGGAGTTTGCGCCATGGTCGGTGCGCTGATCGCCTTCGGGTGGATCGCATTCGGCTCACTGGAGTCGCCCGAGCGGCTGTGTCCGCTGATCGGGCACGGCGAGCGCGTGTCGGGCCTCGTGTCGAGCAGCACGGCGGCGGATCCGGTGAGTTGCGTGGTCGAATACGACCTCGGCTTCGGAGACGAAGCGCGACGAGCGCTGATCCACGCTCTGCCGGGAGTCGATGCAGCCGGGCGGTTTCGAGTCGAGTCCGGCGGGCCTCCGAAGCCGGTCGAGCTGTGCTTCGATCCTCTCGATCCCGCGAAGGTTACCTTCGCGGACACGCTGGATGCTCGAGTGAGCACCGCCATCACTCATCAGGGCCCTCGGAAACGCGGCGCTTGGATCACGCTGTCCTGCGGACGCCTGGTGAGCGCCTGCACATTCCTTCCGATGAAGCGCTTGGCGAACGCGCACGGCGTGCCGCACGTGCACTGCCGCGACCTCTCGAAGGCTCATGTGCCGCCCGCGGAGTTCGGCAAATACGCCCGCATGGTCGGGGCGCTCGGCGGGCTCTTCGTGATCTTCGTCAACGCGACCACCTACGCGGGCAGTCAGCGCGATGCGGCTCTCGCGAGTCGATGCGCGCCGATCGGTGGTGAGCGGATCGAGAGCTTCGCGGATCCGCGAGACGACGATGACCCGTTGCGCTTCAAGCTCAGCCGCTCGTCGAGAGACGAAGGACCGCGCTTGGAGCGTAGCGTCTCGACCCTCGGGCGGATTCCCGCTCCGCGCTTCGAAGTCGAAGCCGGTCAAACTCGTGAAGTCGACTTGGTCATCGACCCCGAGGATCCGAGGGTCGTGGGCTTCTGTCTGTCCTGGCCGTGGGACCTCGCGGCCGAGAGACCGGCACGATCCTCCGCGGCCTGACCTTGGCGATCCGTGCCGTGTGGACGCTCGCGGTGGCTTGACTGCACACCAGGAGTCGCCCGAGGCTGCAAGGCAGTGTGCCCGTTCGCCGTCGGCCGGCCGGACGCCACGCGAAGCGCGCGCGATGAACAGCGATCGGCGCATCCCCTCGCGCGCAGCACGCACCCATGAAACGGCGGGCGCATCCCTGTTGGAAGGCGCCCGCCGCAAGGGTCAGTCTCCGACATCTAGCCCGGATTCTTCATGAAGACGCGCTCCAGACACAGCAGATCGGTTCCTGTCGGTGCTTCGAGGGTTCCGGCGATGATGGCGACCCTGAACGGGTCGTCGAAGTCGCCAGCTTCCTCAACGTGCCGTCAGGGGTCGGGAGGCCGGCGATGCCGGCCGGCTGCGCAGTCCGGGGTGCGTGTTCATGAACCGCTCGGGCTAGATGTAGTCGATCTGCAGGCCGTTCGTGAAGTTCGAGCCCTGGCCACAGGGGGTCAGGTTCGGGTCACGGAACCACTGCTGGTAGAAGCGCGTGGCGCCGGGGCCGGGGACGTTGCCTTCGGTGATGATCGAGGACGTCGTCGTGCCTTCGCCGTTGGCGTCGAGGGACACCACTTCGACACGCTCGGTCGGGGTACCCATGCAGAGCACGCCGTCCTTGAAGGCGAAGCCCGTGAGGACCGTGCCCTGGATGAGGAGGCTCGGCTGGCTCGGACGCGCTTGCGTCACGGTGAAGCTGATGTCGTCGTTCGCAAAGAGGGCCGTGCCGTTCGCGGTGAGGACACCACCCACTCCTTGGGAGTTCTGGCAGCCTTCGCCGGCGCCGAGCGCCGACTCGTTGCCACAGGGGCAGGCGGTTCCGGAACCGTCACCGAAGCACAGCTGTGTGCCGAGCTGATCAGGCACCACCGTACCGGTGGCGCGGAGCAGGTGCGAAGCGCCGTAGCCGAGGAAGGTGTTGCTGTCCTCGGGCGGGTTCGTGGCTGCGGCCAGGTTGTTCAGGTCCAGCGCCGAGGTTGCGTCGTAGCAGAACCAGCTGTTGCCGCTGTTGATCGCGGCCACCGCACTCTCGTCGTGAGAGGTCGGGTAAATGCCCACGGGAATGTTGACCATCACACCGACGAATGCACTGCCGCTGAGCACGACAGGAGGTGCGATGGTGTAGTCGTTGAAGATGTCCGTATCGACGTTCGCGCTGAGCTCGACCTGGCTGTGCAGGAGCACTGCGTCGGTGGGGTCACCGTCGTCGTTGGGGTCGTCCCAGATACCGACCGTCACGGACGTGCCATCCGGAAGCGCGCCGGGAAGGCCGGCGAGCGCGAGCGATCCGTAGACCACCGAGACTTCGCTGACATCACCGAGGCAGTCGAAGTGCGTCATCCACAGGAAGTCGGAGGCCACGTTGCCGATCGAGTTCTCGCTGACGCCGTCGTCATAGATTCCACAGGGCGGCTCGGTGACCATCGAGATGTCGAACACACCGGCCCCGCCGGACATCGGCGCGGAACCGCCGTACAGACCGATCTGCACCATGAAGGTGTCGCCCGTGGTGACGGCGAAGACAACCTCCGACTGAAAGGTGCCGCCGGCGTCATCGTTACAGGTGATCGCGGTTCCCGCCGCGGGGCAGCCGCTTCCGGGGTAGACACCGATCTTGGTGTCGACGGTCGTCGAGGCATTCACCGTGGAGATCAAGGTGAGGCCGTCGAAGGTCGCGGTCCACTCGAACCACACATCTTGGGGAACGGCGGTGAAGCCCCACTCCGAGCACTCTGCCTCGAGCTGCCCGATGGCCGGAACGCTGGTGGCCAGGGTGTTGTCGAAGACGAACGACCCGGCGCCCGAGATCGCATCTGTGGTCGGGGCGAGAGAACAGTCGTCGTTGCCGTTCAGCAGGCCTCCGCCGGAGGCTTGGGTTCCGGCGCCGACTGGGTGAGTGACCCGCGGGGCGAGATCCCGACGGGAGGTCTGGGCGTCGGCTTCCGCGCCGAGAACGCAAACTCCGACGAGGGCGAAGAGCAAGCTCTGCTTCATGGGGATGACTCCATCTGGTGCATCGAGAGGGGGCCACGGCGGACCCTACTGAATGGTGGACGAAGGTCGCGAGACAGGGTTCCAAATCGACGGACTCCGCCGATCGTTGAACGACCGGCTTTCCCTGTCGAGACACCCGCCTGACGCGGAGCGAGCCCCGCTGACCTCGTGGTCTGCGGGGCTCGCTCCATGTGGGGGGATCTGATTCAAGGCTCGAAGCTGATCGAGAGGCCGTCGGACAAGTTGAAGCCGAGACCCGGATCGCGATACCAGAACTGAAAGCTCCAGGTCGATCCCGGGGTGATCATGCCGGGTCCGGAATCGGAAGGCGCTGCGTTGAGATCCAGCGCGCGAAGGACACCACCCTCCGTCGAGGAGCGCAGCGCGGGTCGCAATCGGAACACGCCGCCTAGGCCTCCGACGCAGAGCGTTCCTTGCCCGAACGGCACAGGCGCTTGCTGCGGCCCGTAGAAGAACATGCCGTACTCATCGACCGGCAGCCCGGAGACGCTCAGTGTGATGTTGTTCTCGGAGATGCTGCGACAACCCGACATGTTGATCTGCGCTCCATCGGAGTCGGCCGAGTTCGGGTTCGCCGTGCAGATGGTGTCACCGGGATTGCAGTTGTCGCTCTTGATCTGCCAGATCTCGCCGTTGCCGCGGTCCAGGATGTAGAGCTCGCCGTTCGCGTCTTCGCCGAAGCCCATGATCGGGCCGATCGAGCCCCCCATCGGTGCGAGTTCGGTCGTGTGTTCCGTGAGGTTGGAGAGGGTGGTGCCGTCGTATTCGACGGACCAGATGCGCGCACTGCAGTAGTCAGCGTAGAAGTACTTGCCTTGCAACCAGGGAATCAGCGAGCCGCGGTAGACGTAGCCGCCCATCACGGCGCAGCGGTTGTCATGCGGGTATTCGATGATCGGGTCGGTCCAACTGGGGTCGCCGCAACCGCAGTTCATGAGGCCCGTGCAGCGCGAAGCCTCCATGCAGCGCCAGCCGAAGTTGAGTCCTCCCAGGCCGGCCGGTGCGAAGTTGATCTCTTCCCATTGCGCTTGTCCGACGTCGCCGAGATAGAAGTCCCCAGTCTCGCGGTCGAAGGAGAAGCGCCACGGGCTGCGCACTCCGGAGTGCCAGATCTCGCCCGCGATGCCGGGAAGGTTCGCGAAGGGATTGTCCGGCGGAATCGCGTAACTACCGCGCGGAACCGAGTCCACGTCGATGCGCAGGATCTTGCCGAACAGCACCGAGAGGTCTTGCGCGTTCTCGTTCGGGTCGTTGGCACCGCCGCCGTCGCCAAAGGCGAGGTAGAACATGCCGTCCGGCCCGAAGTGCATGTCGTACCAGTTGTGGATGTTCGACGGTTGCTGCGTGGGACCGAAGAGGTGCAACGCCGTGCTCTCGTCGGCGCGATTGGGATCGTTCGCGTCGCGCAGGTACTCGACCAGGTGTGACTGATCCGACGCATCCATGTAGCTGACCCAGAAGCGCCCGTTGTTCACGTAGTCGGGGTGGAACTCCATGCCGAGCACGCGCTCGGACGCTCCCGCGACTTGTTGCGTGAGGTCGAGGAACAGGTTGGGCAGCACTGCACCGTTCTCGATGACGAAGATGCCCTTCGGCTCGCTCAGCACGAAGATGCGCGACTCACCCTGGGGCTGGCGCATCGATACCGGCGTGTTGATGCCGGAGACGAGGAGCTCTGTGCGTAGCGACTGAGCCTGTGTGGTCGGGGCGCTCGTCGAGAGGGCGGCGGCGGCGAGCCACGCGAGGGTCCCTCGGCGCCACCGGGTGCGGGATCCGGTGCTGGGCATGATCTTGATCGGCTGAACTGGGGCGGGGGGGGGGTGACCCTTCAGTCTATCCCCTGCTGAGGCGCTCGGCGGCGAGGAAGCCCCATCCACGGGCCCTTCCTTGCTCGCCGGCGGGAGGATGCAGCGAGCCAACCAGTCCCCCTCTATCGAGGTGCGAACGGGGGGCGGTCCGCGAGAGGCGCGAGCTCGCTGCTACGCCAGCCCATGGTGTATCGAGCGTCCAAATCACTCAGCGGGTGCCAACGGCGCTCTTCCCCCTGCATCCACGCGTAGGAGTCGAGGCCGAAGGGACCGCAGTAGCCCGCCGCATCGAGCGCCTCCGCGGCGAGCACCGCCGCATCGTGCAGCCGCTGCAGTTCCTCGGGAGAGAGGGCCGGCGCCGGTCGGTTTTCCAGCCAGGCACCGTGCGGATCGCAACACTGTTCGTACACGGGCCCGAGCCGCAGTGCGCCGGCGGTGCTGAGACTCCGGCGCGCACGTGGCGTCATGCACCATGCGCGGCCGGGCCACCCGCGCGCTTCAGGGGGCAACGGTGTGCCGTGCATCAACTCGATGTCACCGGGCTCGAACAGGTCGCCTCGCACGAGTCCCCGCCAGGCGTCCACGCGTGCGCGAACGGAGTCCGTCGGCGCATACCCGAGCGGGCGGGCCAGCTCGTGATCGGCGTCGAGGTTCAGGAACCAGACTGAGGGCACGACCACGAATCCAGGGCTTCGAGGAACTCCTCGTCGAATCCGGCGCGCAAGCGAGCCGCGTGAGCCAGCGGCTTGCCGCGCATCAACAGCGGTGTGATCGGTGCCGGGAGTTGCGTGCTCCAGGCATCGAAGTCGAGTCCTCCCGACCAGCGACGGAACCAGTGAGCGGCGAAGCGCACGTGGGACTCCTCTTCGCGGGCGACCAGTTCTTGCACCAGTGCACCGCTCTCGTCCCCCACTTCTCGGAAGGCCGCGGCGAAGCGCGTCGCGTGTTCCAAGTTGCCGGCTTCGAGCCCCAACCCGACGAAGGCGACGAAGGACAAGGGCGTCTCACACTGCGGGACGCGTTCCCAGAACCAGTCGCGCACCGGATAGGCGCCGAAGCGGGATCCGTGCCTCTCGAGCTCGTCGGAGTAGAGCCGCGCGTGTCGGAGTTCGTCGAGCAGCAGGCTGAGCAGTCCGGCGCGAAACTCGGGTTCTGCCTCCGCGAAGCGCAGGATCGCCCAGCCGAACAATTCCGCCGCTTGCAGCTCGTGGTGGCAGAAGGTGTGCAGGACTCGGCAGCGGCCCTCGGGGCTCTTCAACAGGCTCGCGCGAACCGATCGACGCGTTCGTAGGGCGACCTCGAGGCCGGCCGGACGCGTCGGACGCAGGTCGCGGGTGATCGGTGCAGCGGCCCACGCGCGCGGCGGCGCGCTTGGTGACAGTCGTTGATCGAGATTCGAACCACGCAGCCAAGTCGCGATCCAGTCCTCAACCGTGTCGGGCAAAGTCGGCGTCATCAATTCCCGCGCACCACCCGGTGCCCGCGCGACTCGAACCACTTCGCGGCGCGCTCCAAGAGGTCCCCTTGCATCAGCAAGTCGTCAGTCTCCCAGCGCGCTCCACAACCGAGTGCTCGCTTCAGTTCCCTGCAGAGGGCTTCGCGTTCGGCGGACCCGGTCTCGAGCCCCTGCACGCGCGTCGCCGTCTTGCCTCCGTGCCCCTTGCGCTCGCGGCGCACGAGGACTCGCTCGGGACCCGTGTCCTCATCTTGCGCTGATGACGGCGCGTCGCGTTCGACTTCCGCGGGACCCTCGGGCAATCGATCCCGCATCGCGCGCAAGGCGGCGAAGGGGTTGTCGGCGGGGGCCTCGTCATCGGGAATCTGTCGGCCTCGGCTCATCGTGGCGATTCTGGCGCGCTCGTGTGAAGCTGTCGAGGTGTGGTTGACTCCCGATCCCTCAGAATGTCTGGGGGGAGCGCGACGTAAACGGGGCACTTCGAGAAATCCCGAGAGGATCCCCATGGAAGAGCCCTACGCCACAGAACCTGTCGACCTGCCCTCCTCCGATGAGCGCAACATGGCGCTGGTCGCGCATCTCGGCACCTTCTCCTCGGTCCTGATCGGACCGCTCAGCTTCCTGGTGCCTCTGCTGGTCTACCTCTACTGGAAAGAGCGCAGCGAGTTCGTGGCGGAGGAGGCCAAAGAGGCGTTGAACTTCCAGCTGACGCTGCTGCTGCTGACCGTCGCCGGAGTCCTGCTGTTGGTCGTGCTGGTCGGCATCGTCGTCCTGATCGTCACCGGTCTGATGGGTATCGTGCTGCCGATCTTGGCGGCGATCCGAGTCGGTGAAGGCCGCGCATACCGCTACCCGATCACGATCCGCATCATCCCCTGAGGCCCCCCGAGTCCCTAAGCTCCTTCACGGCAGCAGCTTAGGGCGTGCCCTCCCACAGGGAACGATGGTTCGAGTCCCCGATAAGTTGTTGTATCACCCCCCCGAGATCCCGATAAGATGGGGGGAGCAGGAAGAAGGCTTTCTGCCGAGCTCATTCTTTCCCGAGTCGATCACCCAAGATCACGGAGCAACCTATGCGCGAACTTTTCCTCAAAACGGGTGCTGTCGCCCTCGCCTTCGCACTCATGGGCGCCCCCGCGGGCGCCGCGCCCGGCTGAGGCGGTGGTGGCGGTGGTCCCGTGCCTGCAAACACAGGCGGCGGTAGCACCGGAGGCTCCAGTTGGGAGCACCTCCAAACAGCCAAAGAGCGTCTCAACGTCGAGTGGCGTGAGAGCCGCGTTTCCGCGGAGGTCAAGCTGGCGCAAGAAGACGCGATCAAGCACCTGCGCAAGGACGATCCGCGCCCGCTTCTGATCCTCCGTGACTGCGGAGGTTGTGCCAACAAGGAGGGCGATCTGCTCAAGCGCAGCCTCGAAGACGAGCGCTTCATCCTTGGAACCGGTTGGTTCCACTGCGTGAAGCTGCCGCACGAAGTGATCGAAGAGGACAACCCCCTCTCCGCCCTCTTCACCGGCAACGTTCCGGCCCACATCGTGGTCGCCACTTGGGATGCCGAGAAGATCGTCCCGATCAACCGGGCGAGCGCCAAGGAAATGTGGACCGGCATGGCCAAGGTCCTGAAGCAGGACTACAAGAAGAGCCCCGACAAGGCCATGAAGGGCCTGCAGCGCATGCTGATCGAGTTCGACAAGCTCGACGGTCGCGTCGCGGAACTCGAAGCTCAGCTCGCCGCCAGAGAGGCCAAGGGCCAAGATGCTCGCGCGAACAAGGTTCGCAACGAGCTCGCCGAACTCGAGAAGGATCGCCTGGAGCTGTTCGCCCAAGAGCAGAAGCTCCGCGACCTCAAGCTACGTCCGAATCCCGAGCGGGACGGCGAAGACAACGAAGCCTAGGCTTCGCTCTCTGACTCCAGGGTGCTCGATCCGTCGAGCGACAAGCAGCCGGCCATCCGACTTCGGATGGCCGGCTGCGTTCTTCTTTACGGTTCACATTTGATGGACAGCTCACGCCGGCATCGCCACGATCCACAGGATGATCTCCCACCTCCTGCTCACTGCGCTCTTCCTGGCCACCCCGATCGTCGGCGACGCGGACGCACTCGAACGCGGACTAGCCGGCATCGAAGCGACCACCATCCGCGCGGACCTCGAGTTCTTGGCGGCGGACGTCATGGCCGGGCGGGATACTCCGAGTGACGAGCTCGAGTTCGCGGCCGGCTTCCTGCTGAATCGCGTGCAGCGTCTGGGCCTGACGCCTGGCGCGAACGGCGAGTGGTTCCAGAGTTACGAGCTGCAGCGCTCCGCGCTCTCCGAGGACTGCCGGCTGTTCCTCGACTGGTCCAAGCTGAGCTTCGAGTTGCGGCCGCTGGAAGGCTTCCTGTGGATCAGCTGTTTGCGCGCCGAGGCGTCGATCTCAGGCACGACCGTGTGCATCGGAGACGCGAGCAAGGAGAGCCTGGCACAGCTGCCGGACGGCATCCTCGAAGGGCGCTGGGCGTTGGCGACATCCGTCCCGCGGATGCTGCAGACCACGCGGCGGAGACTCTCGCGAGCCGGTGCCGTCGGCCTGCTCGTGGTGCCCGCGGAGGAGCCGACTGATGAGGAAGTCGTCCGTCTCGATCGGGCGACCGAGCGGACACGCTCTCGACTCGAGCCTGCGGACTACGAGTTGGCGCTCGACCGATCGGAAGACGAAGACGCCAAGCAGGACTTCCCCATCGTGCAGCTCCTGCCCGCGACCGCGACTCAGTGGCTCAGCGTCTTCGGCCGTGAGCAGCTCCTCGCCGGCTCCGTCTTGGAGCTGACCGTGCGCGAGGAACGCAGGCTGGAGACGGAGGTCACGAGCGTTCGGAACCTCTGCGCGTTGCTGCCGGGGACCGATCCCGAGCGAGCGGCAGAGGTGATCGTCTGCTCCGCGCACTACGATCACGTCGGCGTGCGCGATGACGTGATCTATCCGGGTGCTGACGACAACGCGTCCGGCACGGCCGGCTTGCTCGCGCTCGCCGAGGCGTTGGTGACTCGTGGACCCTTGGATCGCAGTGTGTTGTTCGTCTGGCTCTCCGGCGAGGAGCAGGGCTTGTGGGGTTCCAAGGCGTTCTGCACCTCCGTGCCGCTCGACCCGCTGCTGCACGTCGCGATGAATCTGAACTTGGACATGATCGGACGCACTGCATCCGACGAGCTCTACATCACGCCGAGTCGTGATCACGAGGCCTTCGGCCCCCTCTCCGAACTGGCCTACGAACTCAGCGCGCTCGAGGGCTTCCCCGTGCTGCAGGCTCAGGATGAGTTCTACCGCGCCTCCGACCACTACAACTTCGCGCGCATCCTCGAAGTGCCGACGGTGTTCCTCTCGACCGGCGACCATCCCGACTATCACGCGCCGGGCGACACGCCCGACAAGATCGACGTCGAGAAGTTGTCGCGCGTCGTACGCCTGGCCGCGCGCCTGGTCGAACGCATGGCGACGCTCGAACTCGCCCTCCCCGTCGCGCGATGACCGAAGCGTCCGAGTGGTGGGTCTACGTGCTGTGTTCGGAGAACGCAGCGCGGACCTACGTCGGCATCACGGTCGATCGCGATCGTCGGCTCGCTCAACACAACGGCGAGCTGCCCGGGGGCGCACGCTCCACGCGCGCGGGCCGTCCGTGGACGCTGGCGACGAGCTACGGCCCGTTCGAGGAGCGCGGCACTGCGCTGCGCGTCGAGTACCGCGTGAAGCGTGAACGCGGAGCCGAGCGCCTCGAGCTGGAGACGGGTGAACTGCTCGACGAGTGACGGCTGTCGATCTCGGCACCTGAGCTCACACGCCCTCGCGAGTTTGGCGACTCACTCCCAGGTGACCTCGAGCGCGTTCGTCAGATTCGACGCCTGACCGCACGGGCTCACTCCGCCCGGGTCGCGATACCAGGCCTGGTACCAGCGCGTGACTCCGGGGCCGGGGATGTTGCCTTCTTGCACGATCGAGATGCTCGACTGCGCGGACCCTGAAGCGTCGAGGAATCCGACCTGCAGTCGCCGCGTCGGACTTCCGGTGCAGAGGATGCCGTCGCGGAAGTTCACCGCGATCGGGTTGGCGCCCTGGATGAAGACGCAAGACGTGGATGCGCGGGCAGAGCCGACCAGCAGGACCAAGTCATCGTTCGCGACGTAGTGCGAACCGAACGGCAGCAAGTAAGCGCCGACCCCGGTCGAGTTCGCACAGCCGCGTCCGGCTACCCCCCAGTTGAAGCACGGGCAGACGAGCGAGCTGCCGTCGCCGAAGCACATCGGCGTGATGCCGCCCACGGGCGGCGGCGGCGCGCAGCCCGAGTTGAAGATGCAGTCGACCCACTCCGGATGATCGATGAAGGGATTGCGGTTCCCCTGGTAGCCGTAGATTGCATCGTTGCGATTGCGCTCCCAGTCGTCGACCGGATCATCGAGATGCCACTGCAGCAGGACGGAGAGCTCGCCCATGTACGCGACCGGCAGATTCGATCCGGACTGCGAACCGGAGATCAAACCGGCGTCGTCGGTCAAGATCAGGTCAGGCTCGGAAGCGCCGGTCAGACCGTGGATCCCGCCCTCATAGCGAACGTCCATGTAGAACATCGCGCGAGCCAGATCGCCTCGGCGTCCCGTCCACGTCTCCCAGGCTCCCGACGGTCCGTTGCCCGAAGTCCAGTTCGAGTCGCCGGGGTAACCCCCACCGGCCCCGCCTTGCCCGTCGTTGCCGACGGTGTCCCATTCGGTGCAAGCGCTGGGGCAGCTGCGGAAAGCCTTCGAGTCGCGCGCCGAGTTGTAAGACACGTCGCTGAGGAACAGGTGGTGGCAGTCGCTGTACGGATAGTTCGATCCGCCGTCGTTCGTGAACCCGAGCGAGTTGGGCCAAACGTGCTCGCGGTTGTAGTTCGAGTTCCCACCGCCGGCCTTCGAGTAGCTCGAGTTGCCGTAGACATCGAGGATCCGCGAGCTGTTCGCAGGGTCCTCGCAGGCAAGCTCCAAGACGTCCCAGGTGTCCGTCGAACCGCTGGTGTACGGAACGCGCGTGTGGTCGTCGATCAAGTCGTGGAGGTCGGTGCGCAAGCTCGCCGCGCTGGTGTCATCGACGCCGTCGTAGTATCCGGGGGGGCCCTGAGCCCAGAGCGGGGCGGCGAAAAAGAGGGCGAGTAGGTGCCGGGTCCGGCGGAAGATCAACATGGGGGGGTCTCCTGACCCCCGGTTCGGGGGCATATAACCAGCATAGCAGCCTCACACGTGGTCCGGTTCCAGCTTCTCCCCCCTCAGAGTCGATAGCGAGAACGGGCTCCGCCCCCCCCTCTCATGCGCCTACCCCGCTGGACCGTCTACCCCGCCCTCGCCGTGCTCGCCGCCATGCTGGTGCTGGCGTTCCCCCATCCGCAGACCGACGGTCACCTCGGCGCTGCCGCACGGGCTCGTGGGACTCAGGAGGCCGCGACGGACGGAGGGCTGAAGCTGAGCGAGCGAGAGACTGTAGTCCCCCGTTCGCTGCCGTCCGAAGTGGACGCCGAGTCGACCGACTGAGCGCGGTCGCTGCGTCTCAGAGCAGTAGTCCGAACGATTCATGAACACGCACCCCAGACTGCGCAGCCGGCCGGCTGCGCAGTCTGGGGTGCGTGTTCATGAATCACCCGGGCTAGTGTTGGGACGGAGCCATCGCGAGCAGATTGCGTCCGCGCACGGAGGCCTTGGAACCGTCGTACCTCTCGACGAACTTCTCGAGGGACTTCTGGAACTTGCCCTTCTTGTCGAAGCCCTCTTCGAAGAGCTTCGACGTGATGCGCTCGAGCGCCTCTTCGGCCTCGATCTCGGGCTGCAGGACCGGATCGTCGAGACGCCGCGCTTGAGATGCAACGTCCGCTTCGAAGTCGGTTCCCTTGACCTCCTTGGCGAGCGCGTCGAGCAAGTCCTTCGCTGCGCTGAAGTAGCCATTGTCGATGCGCCACTTGGCTGAGTCGACGCGCGCTTGGGTGCGCTTGCCGAACTCGGCGATGGTCATCTGCGCTTCTTCAGCGAGCTCCGGCTTGGTGCCGGCTTTCTCGGCGTCGGCGATCGCATTCGAGAGCTTGCCCTTGGAGAAGCTCTTCCACGCCTTGGCGATCTCTTTCGAAGCGTCCTCGGGACCATTGCCGGCCTTCGAGATCTCCTCTTCGATCAGCTCGGCCGTGTCGCTGTCCACGTCGTTGCCCTTGGCGAGGACCTGACCTTCGGCACTGAGCAACACGTAGCTGGGGAGTCCCCGGATACCAGCGTCGAGGGGACGTTCGTTCGTCCACAGCGCAGCACTCGACATCCATTTGTGTCGGAGGATGAACTTCTCGGTGTCCGGCGCGGTCGTCCCTTGGGACTCGACGAAAATCACTTGGAGATCGTCACCGTATTCGGCCTGCATCTTGATGGAGCTCGGCACGGAGCCCGAAATGCAGCTGGGTCAGCGGGTTCCCCAGAACTCGATGAGGACCGGCTTGCCGCGCAGGTCTTCGAGCTTGGTGAGACCCATGGCATTCATCACCGGCTCTCGGAAGGAGTAAGAGACCTTCTCTCCGACCGCCACGCCTTGGGGGGCCGGAGCCGCCATTCCGACGGCCAGAGCCGCCACGGCGACCAGCGCGCCGGGGCGCATCCATGTCTTCCAGTTCATCGACATCGTTCCTCTCGAGGGTTTTTGCTGGGGGGGGGGTGGCCGGGAGCCACCGATCCAGGCTAGCCGTTCTCGTCTACAGGTCAACGGGGAGCCCGAGCGCAGCTCTTCGACCCCCGCATGAGGGCCTGTGACAGCGCTTCTCAAAGAACTTGCAGGAAGGTGAGAGTTCCTCAGTGGGCCCGTCGTGGACGGCGGGGGGTCCGCAGCCGACAATGGGCGGATGCCCCGAGTCGTCTACACGCCGCACTTGCGCCGCTTCTTCCCCGAGCTCGAGGAGGAGTCCGTGCCCGCGACGACCGCCCGTGAGCTGGTGGCGGAGCTCGATCTGCGGCATCCGGGAATCGCCGCCTACCTCGTCGAGGACGACGGCTCGCTGCGCAAGCACGTGAACCTCTTCATCGACGAGGACCCACTGCGGGATCGAGCGACGCTCAGCGACGCGCTGCCGGGCGACTGCGTGGTCCACGTCATCCAAGCCCTCTCCGGGGGCTGAGTCCCAGCCGGGGCGCTGCTCCCATCGGAGTCCGATCATGACCGTACACCCCGCTCTCTTGCTCGCGACCCGCAAGGGCCTGCTGCGCCTCGAGCACTCGAAGGACGGCTACCGCTTGGTGCGTCTCTCCCTGGAAGGTGTTCCCGTCTCGTATGCCGCCTGCGATCCGCGCAGCGAGTCGATCTGGGCATGCTTGGATCACGGGCACTGGGGACAGAAGCTGGCGCGTTCGTCCAACGCTGGAGAAGACTGGGAAGATGTCGCCGCGCCCAAGTACCCCGATGGAGCGAAGCGGCCGAACGGCGACCCCGCGACGCTGCGCTACCTGTGGTCTTTTCAACACGGCGGAGACGATCAACCCGGCAGGCTCTACTTCGGCACCGAGCCGGGCGGTCTGTTCAGGAGCGATGACGACGGCGCCAGCTTCGAACTCGTGCGCGGCCTCTGGGATCATCCTTCGCACACCGAGAAGTTCTGGTTCGGCGGCGGACGCGACACGCCCGGTATCCACTCGATCCTCGTCGACCCGCGCGATTCGCGTCGCCTGACGATCGCGATCAGCTGCGCCGGCGTGTTCCGAAGCGACGACGACGGAGCGAGGTGGGACGGACGCAACAAAGGGATGACGGCGGACTTCCTGCCCGATCCGGACAGCGAGTACGGTCAAGACCCGCACCTGATCGTGCGCTCCAAGGCCGACCCCGACGTACTCTGGCAACAGAACCACTGCGGCATCTACCGTTCGGTCGACGATGCGGCCGAGTGGACGAAGGTCTCGGAGTCAGGCGGCCCCGCCGACTTCGGATTCGCGATCGCCACGCACGACACGGACGCGCGCACGGCTTGGGTCGTGCCGCTGCTCTCCGACGAGAAGCGCAACGCGATCGATGGAGCCCTAGCGGTCTGCCGAACGAACGACGGCGGCGAGTCGTGGCAACGCCTCTCCAAGGGCCTGCCGCAAGAGGCGGCCTTCGACGTCACCTATCGGCACTGCCTCGACACGATCGGCGATCTGCTGGCCTTCGGCACGACGACGGGTAACTTGTTCATCTCGGAAGACGCCGGCGAGTCGTGGTACTGCGCCGGAAACCACTTCCCGCCGGTCTACAGCGTGCGCTTCGAGCGCTGACCGGATCGCGGCACGACGAACGAAGGACGGCCGTCCTCCCGAGGGAGACCGGCCGTCCTCCCGAGGGAGACCGGCCGTCCTTCGATCGGTGCGTGGCGCTCCAGAGCGCCGCTGCGCTACAGGTTCTTCGCGACGAAGTCCCAGTTGACCAGCTTCCAGAACGCCTCGATGTACTGCGGGCGGGCGTTGCGGTAGTCGACGTAGTAGGCGTGTTCCCAGACGTCGCAGGTCATGACCGGCGTCTTGCCGTTCGTCAGCGGGTTGCCGGCGTTGGCGTACTGCTCGATCACGAGCGAGCCGTCGGTGCTCTTCACGAGGAAGCACCAGCCGGAACCGAAGAGCGTGGCGCACTTGGCGGTGAACTCTTCTTTGAACTTGTCGAACGAACCAAACTGCTTGTCGATCGCAGCGGCGAGATCACCGCTGGGCTTGCCGCCGCCGTTCGGCGAGAGGCAGTTCCAGTAGAAGGTGTGGTTCCAGACCTGCGCGGCGTTGTTGAAGATGCCGCCCTCGGAGGACTTGATGATCTCCTCGAGGCTGGAGTTCGCCTGAGGCGTGCCCTCGGTGAGCTTGTTCAGGTTGGTGACGTACGCGTTGTGGTGTTTGCCGTAGTGGTACTCGATCGTCTCGACCGAGATGTGGGGCGCCAAGGCGTCCTTGGAGTACGGAAGTTGGGGAAGCTCGAAAGCCATCGGATCTGCTCCTTGGGGTGTTCTGTTCTCTTCGTGCGCGCAGCGTCGGGCCGCTGCGGGCCAATATGCTAGGCCCGGGGATCAGCGGTTCAAGCAATCCCGGGCTCGATGTCTGCGGAGCGGCAGGTCCCTTTTGGAATCAGGCCCGGCTCGGACGGACGGCTCACTGGAAGCGCTCGGCGCTGGCTCGGTACCAGGCGCGCTCGAAGCTCTCCGGTACGGGATCGTAGAGCAAGGCGCCCGGCTCGATGAAGTCGTAGATCTCATCGAAGCAGCGCACCTCTGAGGGACCCGTGCGGCGATGAAAGAGGTCCGGCGAGAGCTCCGCGGGGTTGTCGTGCCCGGTGGCGCCGGTGATCTCCATCAGGCTCTCGACCGTCTCGTGGTGGTAGCGGTGAACGCGCCTCGCCTTATCTTCCGGATCGAGTCCGATCACCAGCCCCGGGTCCTGCGTCGCGACGCCGACCGGGCAGTGGTTCGAGTTGCAGCGTCGCGCTTGGATGCAGCCGATGGCGATCATCATGGCGCGCGCCGAGTAGCACAGGTCGGCACCGAGAGCCATGCGCGCCGCCATGTTGAAGCCGGACACGACCTTGCCGGCGGCGATGATCCTGATCTTGTCTCGCAGGTCGAAGCCGACCAGCGAGTTGTGCACGAAGACCAAGGCTTCGGAGAGCGGCGTGCCGATCGAGTTCGAGAATTCGAGCGGCGCAGCGCCGGTGCCGCCTTCGCCACCGTCCACGGTGATGAAGTCGGGGTGGATGCGCGTCTCGACCATCGCCTTGCAGATGCTGAGGAACTCGGACCGCTCACCGACGCAGAGCTTGAAGCCGACCGGCTTGCCGCCGGAGAGCTCGCGCATGCGTCGCAGGAACTTCAGGAGTCCGACGGGATCGTTGAAGGCCTTGTGCGCGGGCGGCGACAACACATCGTGTCCCAGCTCGACGTGCCGGATCGCAGCGATCTCCGGCGTCACCTTCGCCGCCGGCAAGATGCCGCCGTGGCCGGGCTTGGCGCCCTGCGACAGCTTGAGCTCGATCATCTTGACTTGCTCCGTCGTCGCCTTGGCGCGGAACAGTTCTTCGTCGAAGTTGCCGTCTTCCGTTCGGCAACCGAAGTAGCCGGTGCCGATCTGCCAGATCAGGTCCGCGCCGCCTTCGATGTGGTGCGGACTGATGCCGCCCTCACCCGTGTTGTGCGCGAAGCCTCCGGCGCGGGCGCCTTTCGACAGCGCGAGGACCGCGTTCTTCGAGAGCGCGCCGTAGCTCATCGCCGAGATGTTGAGCAAGGAAGCGCTGTAAGGCTTCTCGCAAGTCCCCTCGCCGATCAACACGCGCGGAGGGCCGGACGTCGGCACGCGCGCGGAGAGCGAGTGGTTCACCCACTCATAGCCTTCCATGTAGACGTCGCGCTGCGTTCCGAACGGCAGCGTGTCGAGCTCGCCCTTCGCGCGTTGGTAGATCAACGAGCGGTTCTCGCGGTTGATCGGCGCACCGTCGGTGTCCGACTCGATGAAGTACTGGTACATCTCCGGTCGGATCATCTCGAACAGATACCGGAAGTGCCCGATCACCGGGAAGTTGCGCAACACGGCGCGGCGCTTCTGCAGTGAGTCACGGATGCCCAGCAAGGTCAGCGGCGTGACGATCAGGAAGCTCCAGTAGAGAGGCTGCCAGACCACGGCACCGGCGAGCAGCACCACGAGGTGGGCTAGCAGAGCGGCCAGGTAGAAGAACTTGCGCATCGTCGTCTCGAGGGAAGGCGGGCCGGAGAACGGAACTGCGATCCGGCTGCGGAGATCAAGCCAGTTCGAGCAGCACTTGTAAACGCAGGAAGTCCACGTCCTTGAGCTTCACGTGGATCGGATAGCCCTCGGTGAAGGACTTCATGGCGCGACCGACGCGGACGTTGAGCGTCGCGCCTTTCAGCTCGCCGCGCTCGCCGATCGACCGACGCGGCAAGAAGGCCGTGACGTTGTAGTCCTTCAGGAAGACCTCGATCCCTCCCATCGAGACCCGTCGCACCAGCGCATCGAGCTTCTCACCGATGTGCGGTTCCATGTACTGGCAGACCTTCAGGTCGGCGATGGCGCGTTCGGTCATCTCCGCCAAGTCGGCGCGCAGCGAACAGTGCGCCGCGATGTCGTTCATGTCTTGAACCAGCGCTTCGGCCTTCAGCTCGCCCTCGGCGGCCTCGCCGCGGCTCTCGATCGCCCACAGCCAGCGATGGACGAGCAGGTCGGGGTAGCGTCGGATCGGCGAAGTGAAGTGCAGGTAGGCCTCGCGCGCGAGTCCGAAGTGCGTCGCGACATCTTCGTGGTCGTGGACCTCGTACACGGCCCGTTCGATCAGCCCCATGATGCGCTGGATCAAGGCATCGGCGTTCGTCTTGCGGCGCGCGGCGCGGATCAGTCGCGCGATGTCGCGGCCGGTCAAGCGGTCCTTGTCCGGTACGCGCAGACCGTGTTCCAGCAGCATCTTGGCGACCGCCGCGATCTCGTCGGGGTCCTTCTCGGGGTGCACGCGGTAGATCGTCGGCAGACCGCGCTCGCGGAACAGGTCCCCCACGGCTTGGTTGGCGGCGAGAGCGGTCTCCTCGATCAGCTTCTGCGAGAAGTAGCGCGGCGCGTCCACGATCGCGGTGACTTCGTGCTTGTCGTCGAAGACGAACTTCTTCTCCGTGCTGTCCATGTTGAACGCACCGCGTTGTTCGCGCTTGCCTTGCTGCACGCGCGTCCATTGTTCGAAGAGGCGCAGCTCCGGCTCGAGGAAGGCGAGCGCCTCGGCTTCTTCCGTGTCGGCCTTGTCGAGCAGCTCTTGCACGGCCTTGTAGGTGCAGCGCTTCTTCGAGTGGATCACGGACTTGTGCACGCGCGCCGCGGTGCGCTCGCCCTTCGCGTCGAAGGTCATGCGCACGGAGTACGCGAGGCGCGGACGGCCTTCGACGAGCGAACAGAGGCCGTTCGAGAGTTCTTCGGGCAGCATCGGCACGACTTGGTCGGCGACGTAGACCGAGGTCGCTCGCGCGAGGGCTTCGTCGTCCAGGTTCGTGCCCGGCACCACGTAGTGCGCGACGTCGGCGATGTGCACGCTGACCTCGACGCCGCCGTCGACCTCGCGGATCTGGATCGCGTCGTCGTAGTCCTTCGCGTCGGCGCCGTCGATCGTGAAGATCGTCGCATCGCGCAGGTCTTCGCGATCCGCGAAGTCCTGCTCGGTCGGGTCGGGCGGCAGCTTCGCGACTTCTTCGAGCACGCCCTTCGGGAAGACCGTGCGCACGCGGAAGGACGCGAGCAACTCCATCTCCTCGGAGTGTTCGTCGGCGTAGACGGCCGGACCGTGCGTCATCGGGCCGAAGCCCGGCGGGCGCGCGTCGATGCGTTCGCGCGACGAGCCCTCGAAGTCTTCGAAGTCCTTCGCACCCTGCACTTCGTCGCCGGTCTCGAGCGTCCAACCGGGCCCGTCGTCCGGTTTCTCGGTCTCCGGCTCCGCGTCCTTTCCGGACTTGGCCTTCATCAGGTCCGCGAAGCTCTTGAAGTCCTCCTTCTCGTCGTCCTTGCCCATCAGTCGTCGCTCTCCGCTTGTTCACCGACTTCGACGAGCTCGCCGCCGCGCTCGATCCGTCCACCGGCCCAGGTCCAGTCGTTCTCGAACCAACCGGCGGCCAGCACGCCGCCGTCTCCCTTCGTCAAGACGCTCGAGTCTACGAGCACGAGGTCCGGGAAGCCCGCGCCGCTGACGAAGGTCCCGAAGCTCGCCGCGATGCGCGCGCCTTCCGGCCCCGTGAATCCGAACGCGCCCACGACGCACTCGTCGCTGCCCGCGAGCGGGTAGGTGAAGAGGCACGCGAGGTCGTCGCCCGTCCACTCGCGATCGCCGATCTGCACGCGACCGTCCTCGACGATCACCGGACAGTCGGCGGGCAAGCTCGACGTCCACGCCGAGTTGGTGTCCGCGTTGCCGTAGAGGATGCGGTTGCGGTTCGGGTCGACCTTCTTGGACTGCAGCGCGCCGTCCGTCCACGTCTCGAAGCGCCCGTTGCCGCGGTACCACCATTGCTGCGCGTCGTGGCGGGCTCGAGCGAGGAGCGCGGCGTCGGACTCGTCGTCCCCGGCCATGCCGACGACGGCGAAGAAGTGCTTGTCGAAGGCGCGCTTGAGGTTGCCGTTGCGGACGGGCGTCTTCTCATCGGCAGGGTCGGGGGCGTCGCGTTCGACCCATTGATCGCCGCGAAGTTCGTAGAAGTGTGTGCCAGGGGTTGGGTACTTCCATGCGGACTGGCTGGCATCGATCGACACATGAAACTCGTCAACTCCGTCGAGGTCGTCAACACTGACCCGCAGCAGGCGGACGTTCTCCGTCTCGACAAGACTGAGGTCGAGATGGAAGTCGATCGCGGTGCCAACGGTTTCAATCTCGCGACTTCGAGCCAAGACACGAGCCGGCACTCCCTGTTCGATCACTTGCTCAATGCCGACCCAGGCGCACTGGGCATTCACCGCCGGGTCGACCGTCGTCCAGCCCAAGTTCGCTTCTGGGTAGGAGTCCTCGAGTAAGTGCGATTTCCTCGTATTCCTGAACATCGCGATTGCGGCTGACCACTCGAGGCAATCCGCCCCCTTTGCAGCGTTCCCGTCCCACCAGTGTCCACCACCTTCGTGGTAGTAGGTCTGCGGCTCGGCCCCAGCCGCTTCGAGAGCCGCCACCATCGCGTGCGCCTCCGAAATCGGCACCGTCTCGTCCGCGTCCCCGTGCACGACGAAGGTCGGGATCTGCGCGAGATTGTCGATCAGGTCGAGCGTCCGCGACGCGCCGTCCGCGTCCTGCCACAACCCGGCGAGCTCGCCGTCCGGCCGCGAGCCGTAAGTGTCGAACGAACACCATCCGGCGCTCGGTTGGATCGCCGCCCAGGTGTCCGGGTCGTTCGCGGCGAGGTGCCACGTGCCGTGCCCGCCCATCGAGTGACCGAGCAGGTACAAGCGGTCGCGCGACACGCCGGACATCTCGATGCCGCGTTCGAGCACCTCGTACGCGTCCCGGCGTCCCCAGTCCTGCCAGTCGAAGCCGTACGGCCGGCGATTGGTCGGGACGAAGATCCAGAAGTCCTCGTGCCGCGAGTGTGCGCCGAGTTGGTTGCGCACCGGCACGCTCGCGCCATGCAGGCTGAGCACGAGTCCCGCGTCCGACAGGTCTTCCCCCGTCGGCGGCGAAACGCCCATCGATTGCACCGAGCCGTCGATCTCCGACACGAAGGTCGTCACGTACTTCGCGTCGGGTGTCTCCGCCAGCACGCCGAAGGGCGCACCGAAGCCCTGCACCGATCCCGTGTCCTCCGCGACGTCGCGCGTGTCGCGCGCGTGCTTCGCGACCCACAATGGAGGTTCGCCGGTCGGGCTCCAGTCCGTCGATGCGTTCACATCGAGGACCGCGAAAGGACCTGCCACATCGGGCAGCGTGCGGTCCCAGTCCGCGATGAACTGTTCGCTGGGCGGCTCGTCGAAGCGCAGCTTGAAGCCGCCGCGCACGCCGTTGACGTAGATCTGATTCACGCCTGCCTTCAGGCGCACCGGAACTCCGCCGAAGCCGTAGCGATAGACGTCGCCTTGGAAGGCTTCGCCGTTCACGTAGAGCGTGTTGGCGCCTTGCAGCTTTGCCATCCAGACGCCCGCTGATTCGCGTTCGACGCTCGCGTACGCCCAGGCGAAGCGCTCGCCGTCGAGCGTGCCGTCCTCGTTCGCTTCGAGCTTGCTCCAACTCGCCGAGTCGACTTCGCCGCGCACGATCATCCCGGCGAGCGGCGGCTCGGCGTCCGACTTCAGCAAGTGATCGCGCAGCACCGCGTCGGGGCGCAGCGGCCTGCGACCGCGCGCGTCGACCGGTCCGAGCACGAGCCAGTCGCGCACTACGATTCCGGCGAGTACGCGGGGAGCCTCTACGACTTCGACGTCCAGCTCGATCGGAACGTCGGCGGGGGCGTCCACGGCGTGCGGACCCGGCGGACCGTGTTGCACTTGCTCCACGTCTCGAGGCCGCTCCGGCGAGCTGCAGCTCGCGATCAAGATCAGCGAGGCTGCAAGGGTTACGGTCTTCATGAACTCTCTCCCGTCGCGAGCACCTCGCGCACGATCCGCCAGTGGTGCACGCCGTGCATGCGCGCGAAGCGCACCCAACCCTCCGCCGTCAACGGGCCCAGCGTCTGGTGCGGGATCGTCCACGTCTTGTCGAACAGCGCCGTCACCGATTCGGACTGCCGTTCCAGGTCGCGAGATCCGGACTCGACCAAGTCGGCGAGGAACGCACGATCGAAGTCATCCGGCGGCGTGACCATGCGCGGCGCCTTGGTCCCACGCGGCAGGATGCCCGTCGCGAGGATCGGTCGCGCCTCGGGAATCGGTTCGCCGGCTTCAAGCACCATGCCGCCCGGCCCCTTGCCGAGCATGCGCAGGTTGCGCACGACGAGCTCGCTCGCGAGGCACAAGTGGAAGAGATGTTCCGCCGGGGACCAGCCGGAGGCGGAAGGGTGGCGCCCGAAGAGGCGCTCTTCGTCCCACTCGAGCGCGGTGCGCGCGCGGTCGTAGACGCGCCGGAAGCCGAGCCACTCGCGGGCGGCCCGCGAAGCGGCTGGGTATGAGGATTTCTTCATGTCGGGGAGGCGTCCGGCGTGCGGGCGGGCCGCCATGATGGAGGATCAGGGGCCGCATCGAAAGCGCGGGCTCGGGTCAGCTGCGCCTGATCGAGAGCATTGCCACGCGGCCTCCTCGGCATTGGACGCGCGGTCGCCCTAGCGTAAAACACGGAAAGGCCAGCGGATGAGTGAAGCGCCGGCCCCGGAATCGTACTCTCGCGCTTCCTTCTGGCCGCCCCCGCAGCGGGGCCACTGAGACGTGATCTTGCTCTTATGAACCCTATCGCCACGAACACCCTCATCGCCGCCGGCGGCCTGGTCCTCGCGTCCAGCTGCGTCAGCCTCGACTCACCTGGTCTCGCGCCCGTGCACCCGCAGCGCCCGACCCTCTCCAACGACACCTACACCACGCCGAACGGCATGCTGGAGCTCGAAGCGGGAGCGAACGTGCAGTTCCGCAAGAACTCCTCCGTGCCGACCTTCGTCAAGTACGGCGCGGGCGAGCGCACCGAGGTCTTCGTGGGCGCCGACGTGTTGAATGCCGTCGAGGACTCCACGGGCGACACGCACACGGGCTTCGGTGATGTGACCGTCGGCATCCGACACCGCCTGCGCGACAAGGACGAGTTCGAGCCTGGCGTCGCTGTCCAGCTGCGCACCAAGCTCCCGACCGGCAGCACCAACAACAACATCGGCAGCGGCGAGACCGACTTCTTTCTCGGCCTCTCCGGCGAGCAGGATTACAAGGGCAACACCTTCGTCGGCTTCTACGAGCTCGGCGTCCTCGGCGAACAGTACGAGCCGGACACCGACATCGAACACCTGTTCGCTGCCGCGGGATACACCCCGATCACCAAGCAGTTCGAAGGCTACGGCGAAGCGGCCTTCGACTGGATCCCTGAGCAGTCCTACGACTCCCTCACTCTCTCGGGAGGCGTCTTCTACAAGGTCAGCCCGAGCCTCTGGCTCGACATCGGCCTGCGCGTCGGTCTCTCGGACGATGCGCCCGACTACCAGATCCTCTTCGGTCTGACGCGCGCGCTCGGCAAGCTCGGCTTGCGCCGCGACGTGCGCTGATCCGGCGGGCACTGCTCCCGCGAGAGCGCCGGCGACGCCGAACTTCGGCTCGCAGAGGCACTGCATGACACTCCTCCGAGGGGCGACGCGGCGTGCGTCCCCGCTCGGGGGAGTGCTCTTTTTACGCGGCTTGCTCCGGGTCGAGTTCGGGGTTCGAAGCGCCGCGTCGCGGTCGCCGGAAACCCCCGTGCTTCGGGCGGATTCCCTTGGATTCGGGTCGGACGCTCCCCTAACTTCGAACCAGCCCCGGCGCGCGTCGCCGGCGTCACGCCCGCCTTCGGAACACCGATTCTTCGACCGCTCGACACCGCTCCACAAACCCTCCCCATGCGCACCCTGCTCAGCCAGTTCTGCGAGGAGTTCGACCAAGCCGTTCGGCCCCTGCTCGACCCCCTGCGGAAGTCCACCGAGATCCTCTCCGAGCGACCGCAACACGCGACGGCCAAGTCGCTGCTGCCCGGGCTCCTCGACGCAACGCACCAGTTCCGTGTACTCGCGGATAAGGTCGCCGAACAACAGGCGTACGTGCTGATCTTCGGTCCACTGAAGTCCGGCAAGTCGACGTTGATGAACGCGATGGCCGCGGCCTACGTCTCGGAAGTCACCAGCCTGCCAGCGTACCCCTGCATGGTGTACTGCTCGCATTCCGACGACCGCAAGTTCGTCGTGACGCGCTACAGCGGCTCGCAAGACACCTACCACGATCCGGCCGCGCTGCGCATCGCCGTCGAACGCGCGCACACCGACCTCGCCGACCACATCCGCAAGGTCGAAGGCGAAGGCAAGTCCTTCGATCCCGCGATCCACTTCACCGAAGCGATCCGTCGCATCGATGTGAAAGTGCCGGCGGGCGAGTTGGCGCAGTCCGGTTCGGTGCTGGTCGACACGCCCGGGCTCTACAGCCGAATGAAGTTCGGCTACGACCGCATGACGCGCGAGTTCCGCAACGCCGCCGCGTGCGCGATCTTCGTCGTGAAGACGGACAACCTATTCCTCGAGCAGGTCTTCGAGGAGTTCAACCAGCTGCTCGAGCTGTTCAGTCGCATCTTCTTGGTCGTCAACCTCGACAGCACCAAGCAAGACCTGCGCGCCGACGGCACGCTCGCTCCGAGCCTCGAGTCCGAAGACCCGATTCGCATCGTGCAGGCGTTCGAGAATCTCTCGATGAACGCGCCGCTCAAAGCCGCGGCCGACGAAGGCCGTCTGCGCATCTACCCGGTCGATTTGCAGCGCGCCGCCAGTCGTCGACTCGCGTCGAAAGAAGGCGTCGAAGCTGCCGAAGCCCCCTTGACGCTCTCGACCGAACGCCAGGCGGACTTCGAAGGCTTCATGAGCGACCTGACGGAGTACCTGAACAGCACCGACTACTTGTTCGCCTTCTTGGGCGACAGCCTGCGTCGCGCAACCAGCTTGCTCGGCGAAGTCGATCACGCGACGAACCACTCGACGGTCACCGCGCTCTCGCGCGAGATGACGGAGATGGAACAGGACGAACAACTCTGCAACGAACGCCTCGCCGCGCTCAGCCGTCTCGCCGAGTACGACTGGCGCGACGCGCTCGCTGGCCTGCGCGATGAACTCGCTGAAGTCGGCCGCGCGCGCAGCGAAGCGGTCCTCGTCGACAGCGCGCACGCCATGTCGTCCGCGATCGATCGCTGGTTCCAGACCGACGCGAGCCTCGCGGGCCTGCTCTCGCGTGACCTCGAGCCCCTGTTCGAAAGCAGCCAGCGCGGACTGGCACTGGAAGTGCATGAAGTGCTCAGCGACCACGTCGCGTCGGGCATCGCCGCGGTGCGCCTGCCCGCGCGCATCTCGGAAGACCTGCGCAGCGCCGACCTGCAGTTCGGCGAGTTCGGACGCGGAGGACTCGACTCGGTCGATCCGACCCGCGCGATCCAAGACGCTGAGCTGCCGATCCGCGCCGCGGACCTGCCGGTCAAGCGCTCCTTCTGGGACATCCTATTGTTCCGCTCGAAGGCGCGCGTGCGTCGTCGCGTGCTCGGTCCCGATCAGCAGCCGGACACGCGCATTCCGCGCGAAGTGAAGGCCAAGCGCCTCGGCGATCCGGTGCGCCAGATCCTGCAGTCGCGCATGAACGCCTTCCAAGCGAAGCGCTTCCCCGAGCTGCTCGACCGCATCGCCCTCGATCTCTTCGAAGATTACGCTGGGGCAGTCTCGGCCGCGCTGCACGCGCGCATCGGAGCCTCGCGCGCATCGCTCGACACCAAGCTCAAGGGCCTGCGCAAGGAACTCAAGGAATCGCGTCGTGTGCTGAACCGACTCACCGACCTGGCGGTCAGTGCCGAACACGCACGCGGCATGGTCGAAGAACTGTCGACGCGCTACTCCGAGACCGACCCGCACGATTTGGCGCAACCGATCGACTCGGACTCGTTGCTCGGACTGCCCTTCAAGGAGATCGTCCCGCACGTCGCCGCGAAGGTCGTCGACGAATCGGAAGCTGACGAGCTCGAAGCGGCTGAGGTCGAACCCGAGATCCTGCTCGAAGACGCCGACTGAGGCGCAACGAACGGGCGCTCAGTCGCTCGCTGCTTCGCTCCTGGCGGGTGTGTTCGCTTCGCGGACCGCCCGCCGTCCGCTCAACACGTCGACGCGCGACAAGATCAGTCCACCGACGACGAACAGTCCGATCAACGGCAAGACCGCGGCGCGGCTGCTGTCGAAGGCGGTGGCGCAGACCGCGAACATCAGCGGGCCGATCACGCCTGCGAATCGATCGAGCACGGCGAACAGGCCGAAGAACTCACCGGAGCGTCGCGCGGGCACCAAGCTGGCGAACAGCGATCGCGACAATGCCTGCGTGCCGCCTTGCACCAACGCGATCATGCCGGCGAGCATGAAGAACTCTTCCTTCGTCGTCATGCGGTAAGCGAGCAGCCCGCTCAGCGCGTAGATCACGACGCCGGTCAATATCATGCGCTTGGTCCCGAAGCGCTGCGCGAGCGCCCCGAACGCGAAAGTCGTCGGAATGCCGATGAACTGCACGGCGAGGATGGCGGCGATCAGCGCGCCTTGTTCGATTCCGACCTCGTCGCCGTAGATGGCCGCCATGCGATAGATCGTGGCGATGCCGTCGTTGTAGATCAGGAAGGCGACCAGCATCCAGAAGGCTGAGCGCAACCGCCAAAGGTCGCGCAGCGTCCCGCGCAGGTCGCGGATCGAGCTGCGAACGGCGGGTCCGAAGGCGATGCGGACATCACCGCTGGTCTCTGGTTCGCGCACGCGGCGGAACAGGGGCACGGAGAATGCGAGCCACCAAACGGCGACCAAGACAAAGCTGATGCGCACGGGCCAGGTCGCATCCAGGTCCGCGAGTCCGAACCACTCCGGCTTCTGGATCAGCATCAAGCACAGACCGAGCGCGAGTCCCCCGCCGAGATACCCGAGCGCGAAGCCCGTAGTCGAGACGCGGTCGAGTTCGCCGTCGCGGGCGACGTGCGGCAACAACGCATCGTAGAACACGAAGCTGCCGGCGGCGCCGATGTTGGCGAGCACGAAGAGCGCCGAGCCGAGCAACCAGTCGCCTTCGCCGACGAAGACGAGCCCCGCGGTCGAGCAGGCGCCGAGCGCGAGGAAGCAGGCGAGCAAGCGCTTCTTGCATCCGGCGCGGTCGGCGACCGCACCGAGCAGCGGAGCGAGCACGGCGACGACGAGCAGCGCGATGACCGTCGCCTTCGCGTGCGTGGCGGAGGCTTCGCCGTCGGCGAAACCCCTGGCAGCGACCTTGGAGAAGTAGATCGGATAGACCGCCGCGACGATCACCGTGATCATCGCCGAGTTGGCCCAGTCGTAGAGCGCCCAAGCGCGCAGCTCGGGCCGGTGCAGCGCCAGCCGCTCGAGCAGCGGAACCTGCTCGCGAGCCGGAAAGCCGTTCATGCGGGGTGCCCGCCGGCCGGCGGACGCTCGATGCGGCGGCTGAACTGCAGCATTCCGGCGATCGGACGGCACTTGCGGTAGCCGAGCAAGTGGAAGATCTCGACCGTCCAGAGGCGGGCAATGCGCGGATCTGCGAGGAAGCTGCCCTGTTGTTCGGAATGCCGCTGGATTCCGGGCATCAACGGCAGCAACCACTCGAGATGCATACGGCGCAAGACGTGCGAGAAGCGCAGCCAGAAGCGCCGCACCTCGCGGCCGACGAAGAAGCCGTCTTGGCCTTGGCCTTGATAGAGCGGCAGCAGCACGAGGCCGTCTTCGGGCGAGAGCACGTCGCCTTCGCGGTCCGTGGCGAGCCGTTCGCCCTGACTGACCGCGTGGAAGTTGTCGAAGCCCGGCCGCATCTCGAAGCGGTCTTCGGCGTCGACGTGATGCCGATGGCGAATCTCGACCACGCCGGGCAAGCCCGCCGCCGAGCTACGCAGCAAGCCGTAGAGTTCCCGGACGCGCGGAAGGGCTTCTGGGCTGACGCCGCCACCGGCGACCAAGGTGACCCAGATGCACGCTTCTTGGCAGTCGACCGTCGTCGTGCGGGTGTGTTCGCCGGCTTCGAAGCCGATCGCCGTGTGACCGCGCTCACCGAAGTACTCGAGCAGCGCGCCTTCGACGCGTTCTTCCAGGCCGAGGATCACGGGCACGGGATAGCGCAGCGCGATCGCTCGGTTGGCCAGCGTGTCGCCGATCAGGCTGAAGGGCGCGCCATCCGCCGACGTCGAGTGCAGGTCGAGGAAGATCACGCGACCGGGCGCGGTGCGAATCGCCTCTTCGATCGCGGCGAGCAGCTCTCGGCGCTCGACGTTCTCGAGCGCCGAGTCGTCATCGCGACCAGCGCGGACCTCAGAGAGCTCTCGCGCGGCCCACATGCGGTTCAGATCGCGATCGCGAAAGCGCACGCCGCGCTTCAGCGCGCCGATGTTGCCGGCGAGTGCCAGGACGCGACCGTTGAGCGGGACCGGAGACTCGCGCAGCGTGGCTTCGAGCCGCTGCGCCGCCAAGACGCCCGACGGCTCATTGCCGTGCATGCCGCCGATGATCAGGAACAGCGGACCCGGCCGACCGGAGCTGTAGTCACACAACACCCGCGACGTGAGTTCCACGCCTTGAGGAACACGCCCTGCATCTCCTTCGACCTCGAGGGCCTCCACCGATCCGCCAGACACGATCAAGCTTCTCGCAACTTCTCCTCGAGCAGGTGCGCGGCCACGGCGATGAAGTCGTGTTCCGTCACGATGCCGACGAGCTGGTCGCCCTCGGTGACGACGGGGAGGCAGCTCACCTTGTGTCGTCGCATGGTCTCGATCGCCTCCAGCGTCGAGGTGTCCTGCGACACGCTGACCGGGTCGGTCTTCATGATCTCTCGAACGCTGATCGGCAGCGCTTCGTCGTGTTTCATGCCGCGCCCGACCATGCGCAGCACGCGCCGGTGCGACACGACGCCGATCAGGCGGCCTTCGTGGTCTTCGACCGGGACGTGTCGAATGTGTTCCCAGTCCATCAGGCTGGCCGCGAGATCGATCAGGTCTTCGGGGTGCACTGTGAAGAGATCGGTCGTCATGACCTGGCCGACGGTGCGGTAGCTGTCGAGCCAGTCGGTCTGTTCCGCCAGCTCGGCGAGCGGCCAGCGGGAGACGGGTTCGCCCGCTTCCTGTTGTTCGACCATCGCGCGGACGAGGCTGCGATCGCGCGAGTGCCGCGTACCGCGTTGCCCCATCGCCGCGATCGAGTCGAGCGCCCACTGCGAGCCGGTGCGACCGCGGCGCACGCGTTCTTCGAGCACGCCGAGGTAACGATCGACATCGCCGCTGTCGACGCCGCGTTCCGTGAGGCCTTCACGCGCCGCGGGGATCAAGCGATCGAGGATCAACTCGTCCGCGGAGAAGCTGCGACCGTGCAGCCACTGGAAGCGGGCCTTCAAGCCGTAGCGCGCCGCCGCCATGAAGTTCTCCTTGGCGTCGTCGAAGTCCATCACGCGCGAGACGTCTCCGTGCGTCTCGCCCATCGCCGTCATCAAGCCGAAGAAGAAGGCGGCATTGGCGACTTCGTCGACGATCGTCGGTCCTGCGGGAAGCACGCGGTTCTCGATGCGCAGGTGTGCAATCCCGTCTTTCACGCCGTAGCACGGACGGTTCCAGCGATAGACCGTGCCGTTGTGCAAGCAGAGCGCCGAGAGCTTCGGAATGCCGCCCCTCTCGATCAACTCGAGCGGCGGTTCGTCTTGTTCACCGGCGATCAACACGCGGAAGCGCGCGATGTCTTCGCGGAAGATCTCGAGCACGCCCTCGTTCAGCCAGTGTTCGCCGAAGTTGACGCGTTGGCGTGACCCGCGAGCTTGGTGCGCCTTGGATCGCGCGTCCAGCGACTGCTGGAACAAGGCGACGCGCGTCTCGTGCCACAAGCGGTGCGAGAGCAGCATCGGAGAGTTGACCGCCGCGGCGAGCACGGGAGCCGTCACCGCTTGCGCCAGGTTGTAGAGCTTGGCGAACTCGTTCGCGCCGACCTGGAAATGAATCTGGAAGCTGGTGTTGCACGCTTCCAGCATCACGTTGTCGTGTTCGACTTGCAGCTCGTCGAGGCCCTTGATCAGGGTCTTGAAGACTCCGCCGCGCAGCTCGCTCATGGTGCGATTGAGCTCCATGTAGCGCGGGTTCGGCGTCATCCAGTCGAGCGTCAGGTGTTCTTTGGTGAGCGTCGGGAGGATGCCGACCAGCGCCACGCGTGCGCCGAACTTCGCGGCCGAGTCACGCGCCTCGCCGACGCGTTGGTGGAGTTCGCCTTCCATCCGCGCCAAGCAGTCCCCCGCCAGCTCCGAAGGAAGCAAGTTGGCTTCGAGGTTGAAGCGTCCCAGCTCCGTGGTGAAGTCGCGGCTGCCCAAGTCCTGCAGAACGTCGAGCGCGACGCCCTTCGGCTGCATCGATTCGTCGACCAAGAAGATCTCCTGCTCTGCGCCGATGCGGCGGATCCCCGACTCGATGCGATCGGTGTCGATCAGCCGTTCGAGAGCTTGCACGTCCTCGAGCAGCGCCTTCATGAAGGCGCGCTTCTGCTCTTCGTTCTGGGACGTGGCGACGTCGTGCTCGCCCATGCAGGCTCCTCGCGTTCCGGGGGGGGAAGGGACCACCACAAGGTAACCGATCCCCTTCCCCGAAGGCAGGGCTCAGAGCAGACGTTCGGCTTCCGGATGGAAGCTGGTCAGCACTTCGCGGACGACGCCGGTGACCAGCGGTTGCAGCCGCTCGTCGACTTGCGCGACGGTCGCGGTCCCGCGCGCTTCCTTCCACGCCGAGGCGAACCAGGTGGCGCGATCCTCGAGAGCCTTGCGCACGGCGGCGCGCCAGAAATCGGGGTGCTCGCGGTCTTTCCAGCGGCCGCGGCCGCGGCCGTGGTGCGAGACGGCGAGGTAGCGCAGCACGAGCTCCTCGACCGTCCTGGTCAGCAGCGGGTCGGACCACGACAGCTCGGGTTCGGCCCCGCGGGCCTTCTGGAAGGCGCGCGCGGCCTTGAAGCCGCCGAAGCCGCCGACGATGGCACCGGTCAACATGCCCGTTCCCAGCGTCAGTCCGCCGGCGATGGAATCTGCGGCCAGCCCGCCCAAGAGCCCGCTGGTGATGCCGCCGATCACGCCGACGCGTTTGGGATCGACGAGGGCTTTCGAGCCTCGGAAGTCATCGAGCGCCGCGTTGAACTCGACCGCGGCTCGACCTTCGAGGCCGTGCAACCGAATCCACTGATCCTGCGCCAGTCTGGTGCGGTCTTCGAGTCGCGCGGCCAGCTTGCGCCGCACTTGTCCGGCGTCGCTGCCCCAGCCGCCTTCGACGATCCGTTCGCGGTCCGCAGCGGTCGCGGCGAGCGTGCGCGCCAAGATCTCCAGCGACTCTCGGAAGACGCCGAGCTGTTCTTCGCGCCACGCGCGCAGCAGTGCGGCGCAGATGTCCTTGCGGTTCTCGGGCAGCAGGTGGTGAACGCGCTCGAACAGCACGCCTTCCTGCACCCAGCAGCGCGTGAAGGCATCGAGCGACAGCAGGCCTTCGACGCACGGAAACTGTGCGAGGTGTTGTCGCCAACGCGCGATCTCGGGCTCGCGCAAGCTCGCTTCGCGCGCGGCGGCGACTTGATTCAAGAGCACGAGCACCGGCCGGCCGATCCAACCGAGCAATTCCATCTCCCCCGTCACGTAGCCGGCTTCTTCCGGCCACTCGGCGGCGTTGACGAGATAGAGCACCACGTCCGCTTCTTCGGCAATGTTGCGCGCCGCTTGCTGGCTGCAGTAGAGGCCCGCTTCGCGCTCGGGATCCCACTGACCTTCGAGCAACGCGTGCACTGGATTCGGTTCGTCGCGCAAGCGTCGCGACAGTCGCGCCGAGTCGCCGAAGCCCGGCGTGTCCCAGAGCACCAAGCGCTCGCCGGTCGGTGCGCTGAGCAGCTCGTGGCGTTGGTTCTCCACCGTGACGTGCGCCTGATCCAAGACTTCGCCCACCTCGCGGCGCAACAAGGTGCGCGCCAAGGTCGTCTTGCCGACGTTGGTGTGCGACACCAAGCTCAGGGTCAGCGTCTTCTCAGGGTTCTCGGCGGGGTCCGGCATCATTCCAGGGGCGCGGGCCACAGCGCTTCGCGCGCGCGCCCGAGCGCTTCGTTCGAGACGTGATCCGAGAGGTTCAAGAAGACGCCTTCGATGTCGAGTTCGCCCAACACGCGCGACCAGTTGCGGCGGCGTGACTCGAGCCGTCCGCGAGACTCTTCGTCGTCTCCGAGGCGTTCGGTGAAGCTCGCTTCGTCGATGATCACCAAGACGGCGCGGCGACCGCGGGCCCCGCCGGCTCGTTCGACGGCTGCCCGGCAGAACTGCCCGTGCACTTCAGGTTCCGGCGTCTGCGCGAGGTTGAAGACGATCAGCTCGCAGCGCTCGGCACGCTCGCTCTCCTGCGCCACGTACTCGTCACCGTAGCTGAGTTCCTCGCGCTCGCGAACCGCGGCACGGTTCCCGAAACAGTCGAGTGCGAAGGATCGCAGGCCGTCGGAGCTGCGTGCGTCCATGCGGTGCGCATAGATCAGCGTGCGGACTTCCACGGCGCTGCCGCGGTCGCCGGCGAACAAGCGCAGCGCCCAGGGGTCGAGGTCCCAGGTGACAGGGAGCTCGCGTTCGAGCTTCGAGGCACGCCAAGCCGAGAAACCGGCGAGCAGCGCGCGCGGCACGAGCACCAGCGCGAGGGCCGTGAAGGCGTAGAGGTGTATCCAGCTCGCAGCGCTCTCCGAGGCACCGGACTCCGGGGCACCTTGCAAGGCTTGGAGCGCTTCGATGGAGGGCAGCTGTCCGACCCCGGCGGTCAAGGCGGGCCAGAGCACGATGGAGAGCAAGCGGTGCACGCCCGCGGCATCGAGGAAGGTCGATTCCCAGCCGACGCGGTACTCGAGCACCAAGCCGCGCATGTACATGCCGGCGACGGCGCCGAGCACCAAGCCCGCAGCCCCGCAGTGCAAGAGTCGCTTCAAGCGCGCGCCGTAGAGCGGCGCGGCGAGGCCGGTCCACGCGGCCAGGAAGTCGTGACCGTGCGCAGCGGCTCCCGCGCTGTCCGCGACGCGTCGCCAGCGCGACCACGGTCGCTCGGGCGCGGACAGCCATGCGGCAGGTCCGAGCAGCCAGCCGTGAACACCGTTCGATGCCGCCGACTTGTCGGAGGAACGCAGCGCACCGGTCGCGACCAAGACGTAGACGACCAGATTCCACGCGATCATGCCGATCAGCGGAAAGGCCAGGAGGTTCAAGAAGCGTCCGCCGCCGACGCGGTCGATCGCCACGCCGACGATCAGCATGACGCTGAACACCACCATCGCGTTCGGACCGCGCAGGCCGGCCGCGTCGTAGGCGCGATCGATCCCCGGCACGGCTTCGCGCAAGGACGCGTACAGGCGATTCGCTCGGGCCAAGAGGAAGGCGTCCAGCGTCCCATCGGCAGCAACCCGCGCCTCGCGTGTCGCTGCGGAACACTCAGCGGCCTGCAAGAACTGCTTTCCTCCGCGCTCTTCTTCGAAGGCACGCACGAGCAGCACGCGCCGGACGTCGGCTTCGTTCATGCCGGCGGCGTCCGCGCGTCGCGCGTCTGTGAGAGGGTGGACAGCATCCGTGGAGAGTCGATTCCGCGCGGCCCGAGGTCAAGCCGCACCTGCCGGCAGCTTGCCGTCGGATGACAACTTCGTGGGATTCCATCGCCCGACTTGCGCGAAAGTGCGTGCATGACGGTGACTTCGCGCTCCGTTACCCTCGCCGGCCATGAACACCCGTTCCCTCCTGCCGCGCCCGCGCCGCACCCTGGACGACCCGGGCCGCTGGACCGCCGGACCGCTGCGTCCTTCGAAGCCCCTGCCCGAGGGATCGCCGAGGACCTCGCTGGCGGCCTACACGCGCCGGATCGAAGCGCTCGCCGGAGCCCCGCAGGCGGAACGTGAGCTGGTCATCGAGCGCGACGGCTCGCTGCAAGCCGAGGGCTACCGACTGACGGCCGGATCGAAAGGCGTGCGCATCGCCCACGGTGGTGATGCCGGGCTGGCACACGCGCTGCGCTCGCTGACGCAGTGGGTGCGCATCCACTCAGACGCGGCGGACGGCGAGCTGCCGGGACTCGCGATCGAAGACTCTCCCGACTTCGCCGAGCGCGGCGTGATGCTCGACGTCTCGCGCGATCGTGTTCCGCGCATGGACGAGCTGGTCGAGCTGGTCGAGCTGCTCGCGGAGTGGAAGTGCAATCGCCTGCAGCTCTACATGGAAGCGGCCTTCGCGCACTCCTCCTTCGAACCGGCGTGGGGCGGGACGAGTCCGTTCACCGCCGCCGAGCTGCGCGCGCTCGACGATCACTGTGCCGCGCACGGCATCGAGCTGGTTCCGAACCAGCAGAGCTTCGGACACTTGCACCGCTACTTGGTGCACGACTCGTGGCGCGGCTTGGCCGAGTGCCCGGACGGCGTCGAGCACCCGTTCAGTCCGGACCGCGAACCGTTCAGCTTGTGTCCCGGCGATCCGGGCTCGCTCGCGTTCCTGAACACGCTCTACGACGAGCTGTTGCCCTGCTTCCGCTCGCAGACCGTCAACGTGGGACTCGACGAGACCTTCGACCTGGGGCTCGGGCGCTCGCAAGCCGACTGCGCGGCGCGCGGCAAGCAGACCGTCTACCTCGAGTTCCTGCGCGCGGTGCACGGACTGCTCGTCGCCCGCGGCAAGCGCATGCAGTTCTGGGCCGACATCGTGCTCGCCGAACCGGACTGCGTTGCGCAGATCCCGAGCGACGCCATCGCGATGGCCTGGGGATACGACGCGAACCATCTCTTCGAGCGCGAGTTGCCGGTGCTGGCCGCCAGCGGCCTCGAGTTCCACGTCTGCCCGGGCACCTCGTCGTGGAACGCTGTCGGCGGACGGGTCGAGAACGCGCGCGTGAACCTCGAGTCGGCGACGCGCGTGGGTCTCGAACACGGCGCCCGCGGCGTGCTGATCACTGACTGGGGAGATCGCGGCCACCACCAGCCACCGCTGGTCTCGTACTTCGGATTCGCCGCCGGTCTCGGGATGGCGTGGAACGCTTCGGCGCGAGCCGACAGCGCGGAGTGGGCGCGACTCGTCGAGCTACACGCGCTCGGCGGCACCGGCTTCCTGGGCACCGCGCTGCTCGAGCTCGGCCGACTCGACGATCACAACGACTGCACGGCGGAGAACGGATCGTCACTCTTCTACACGCTGGCGTTCGCGCACCAAGCTTGGCCGCACCCGCGGCTGCCCGGGCTCGATGCTGCGGGAGCGGAACGCTCGGCCGAGGCGGCGCGACGGCTCGCCGATCGCCTGCGAGCCTGGAAAGCTCCGACCGACGCCGCAGCGGCTTTTCGCGACGAGCTGGAGTGGGCTGCGAGCTTGCTCGAGCTCGGCGGGCGGCTCGCTGCGCTGCGCTGTCTCGAGCCGGATCGTGAGCTGCACGAACTCGACGGAGCGGCCGCGCTCGGAGGCGAGCTCGCAGCGGCCATCGCACGTCACCGCGAGCTGTGGATTCGGCGCAGCCGGCCGGGCGGACTCGAGCGCTCGTGCGCGGTCCTGCAGCGGGTCGTCGACGCTCTGTGCCGAGCGTGAACCGAGACGCTCCACGACTGAACCAAGCTCCTTCGACTTGGCAGCTCGGAACGAGCCCCGGGACCCGCTAGACTCCCGGCTCGGCAGCGTCCGCGCCGCCCCTCGATGAAGTCCGCCCCCACAGAAGTCGTACCGCCCGTGAAACGCAGGCGGTGGCGCCGTCGCCTCGTGCTCGGCACCCTGCTCCTGCTGGTGATCGGCGGACTGTGGCCGGGGTTCTGGCTGCCGACTGCGATCGAGTGGATCGGTCCCTGGGCCGCGCGACGCTTCGCTGCGCTCGAGCTCACGATCGAGAGCGTCGACAAGGCGAACTGGTCCAGCCTCGAGCTGCGCGGCTTGCTGCTGCGCGCCGACGGCGAGGACCCGTGGATCGATGTGCGCGTGCCGCGCGTCTCGGCCGACTTCGACCTCGTGCGGATCGCCGAAGAACCGATCATCGCGGTGAGCCGCCTGGAACTGACGCGACCGCGTGTCGCCTTGCGGATCGAATCGTCGGGTGACGGAACATCGTCCGGTGGCTCGGTGACGCTGCCCACCTGGCCCGACGCGCTTCCGGAGCTCTGGATCCGCGATGGTGAGTTCCAGCTCGACGGCGTCTCGCCTTCGACCTTGTCCGCGACCGGGCTCGAGCTCACGACAGGATCCGGCGAACGCGTCGATCTGCGCTTCAGCACCTTGCAGCTGGGCGGTTGGACGGACCCCAATGAACATGCGAACGGCGCACTGACCGCCGACTACGCGAGCGGTGTCTGGACTGCCATCACGCTGAAGGCTGAAGGCGAGTCGTTCGTCCGAGAATCGCGCGCCGACCTCTCGGGTTGGAACAGCGGTCGCTACACCTTCGATGCAAATGTCCGGTACCGCGGCGCGGATGGATCGGCGAGCGCTGCGCTCACGCCGGACCTGATGTCCGGTTCGGTGTCGTTGAAGCAAGTCCCCTTCGCGTGGTTCGACTCCTTCGCGCCGGAAGGATCCGAATTGACGGGCTTCGGTCGCGTCGAAGGCACTTGGGAGTTTCCGACTGCAGATCCACTCGCGGGTTCCGGCAGCGCGGAACTCGTCCTCGAGGATCTCAGCCTGCACGGCGCGCCGCCCGCTCAGATCACCGGTGCTATCTCTTGGGCTGACGGCAGCCTGCGCTCCAACAACCTGCGCATCGACCAAGCCGACAACCACCTGCAGCTGGTCGACTTCGTCTGGCGCTTGGACTCCGTGCTGCTTTCGGCGTTCGACTTCCGCCTCTCCGCCGAACTGCGGGACATGCGCTCCCTCGCCGCACTCGCCGGCAATCCCCTGCCCGCAGATCCGGTCCCGGACCACAACCTGCAGCTACGCGCGCGCTTGGCGGACGGCCGGTTGTTGATCGAGCGCGGGTTCTTGGACACCGCGGGCGGACGCTTGCTGATCAACGAAGGCGTGATCACCGAGAAGCCGACGCCGGAAGATCCGCGAAGCGTCGAGCTCACTGCTGAATTCGAAGAACTCGCCGAGCTCGGGCGCTTGTTCTCGGCCGGCCGCTGGAACGGCTCGCTCGCCGGCGATCTGGTCTTCCTCGACGATGGAACGGGTCCCAAGCTGCGCTGCGCGCTGACCGGCGAAGGCGTCACGATCGAAGATCACGAGCTCGGCAACGTTCGACTCGAAGGACTCGTCGAGCCGCCGTTGCTCGTCGTCTCCGAGCTGATCAGTGACGGTCCCGCTGGTCTCGTGAGCGGAGCGGGCGTGTTCGACTGGGATGCGCTGACGCTGAAGGACTTCAACCTCGAGCTCGACCTGCGCGACTTGACGCGCTTGGCTCCGAACACCGGCATCACGGGTTCCGCGTCCGGCGCCGCATCGCTGAACGGTCCGCTGGACCAGCTCGACGGCAGCTTGTCGCTGCAGTCCACCGGCCTCGAGCTGCGCGAGTACGCCTTCACGGAAGGCAGCGTGCAGGCGGAGTTCTCCAACGGCGACGTGCGCGTCGATTCTCTGCACCTCGCGGACCACGCGGCACAGATCGACTTGGCTGGAGATCTCGTGCTCGATTCAGGTCGCAGCCTGCGCGCGGTCGCGCTGGATCGCTTCCGTGTCTCCGTGGAAGGAGCCGACCTGGAACTGGCTGAACCGACGCGCTTCAGCTGGGACGGCGCGACGGCGTTGATCGAGCGCATGCAGCTTGCCGGCAGCGCGGGCACGCTCGACCTTGCCTTGAACTGGGGACCCGCCGCACGCGAAGTGAACTTGGTCGCGCAGGACTTGCGGCTCGACGCGTTGTTGCGCGGCCACGCGTTCGATGAGCTGAGCCTGGACGGTCTCGACGGAGAACTGCGCTTCGCGATCGAGGACGGGCTCGCACGGGGAAGCAGCGACCTGAGCCTGCGCGGTTTCAACTGGCCCGGCATGGGACCGCCGATCGATTTCGTCCTGCGGGCCGATCAACGTGACCGCGTGCTCACGATCGAAGAACTGCTGATCAGCGGCGAGCGGGGCGAACTCTTACGCGGTCATGCGACGCTGCCGCTCGCACCGCTCGACGACGATCCGCTTCCGGACGCCCCCATCGCACTCGAGCTCACCGCCGAAGAAGGTCTCGCGCATCAGCTCGGCCTGGCCCTGGGGCACCCGCACACGGCCGGTGAACTCTCGATCCACCTAGAACTCGGCGGAACGCTGAGTGATCCGCGCGGACGCCTCGACGCGCTGATCGACGAGTTGCTCTGGGCACCCGGTGCGGATCGACCGGCGCTCGGTCCTGCGCGACTCGACATCGCGATCATCGTTGAACGCGACGTCTTGCGCATCGAGCGCGGCACCGGCGCTCTCGACTCAGCCGAAGCCGTCGAGTTCGGCGGAAGCCTGCGGATGCCGACCGATGTGCGCCGCTGGATCGAAGACGCGGCCGCGGCACGCGAGGCGAGCGAGCTCGATCTGCAGTTCGCGACGACGGAGTTCGATTGGCAGCGCGTTGCGGTGCAGCTGGATCGCATCGGCGTGCCGGCGGGTCCGGTGCGCACGGGAGTACTCAGCGCGGAACTCGACATCGGCGGCACGCTGGCCGTTCCGCAACTGACGGGCTCCGCGACGCTGCGCGAAGGCAGCGCACGGATGGGCAACCTGCCCTCACTCACGGAAGTCGCGGCGCAACTGCACTTCCAGGGTCGCGAGTTGACGCTGGAAGGCTTCACCGGCGAGATGGGCGGCGCGCCGTTCAAGCTCTCCGGAACCCTCGGGCTCGAAGCGGGCGATGTGGTCATCGATGCGCGACTCGTCGGAAAGGACCTGCTGGTCGTGCGGCAGGGCGGAACGCGCGTCCGCGCCAACCTGGATGCGACCGTCGTCGGCCCGTTACGGGAGCTCATCATCGGCGGCCGCGCCGAAGTTGCCGAAGGCATCTACAGCACACCGATCGACGTGACGTCGTTCTTGGGCGGACCCAAGCCGGCTCGTGCGCGCGGCATCCAGCTGTTTCGCATCAGCGAGAAGCCGTTCTCGGACGCACGATTCGATCTAGAGGTCGGAACAGCGCCGGACTCGTCTTTCCTGATCTCCACGTCGACGTACAAGGGCGGCATCCGCCCGGACCTGCACCTCGGCGGCACCGGAGCTCTGCCGATCTTGACCGGCACCTTGTACTTCGATCCCGCGATCGTCTCCTTGCCCGTCACGCGACTGCGCGTCACATCAGGCACGCTGGTCTTCGACGAAGCGAACCCCTTTGTTCCGGTCCTCTCGATCCAAGCCGAAGGCCGCATGCGCGGCTACAATGTGTTCACTCAAGTCAGCGGACCGTTCGACTCGACGGAAGTCACGCTCTCGTCGGATCCGCCGCTGAACGGAACCGAGTTGGTCAATCTCGTGCTGACCGGACGCGTTCCGGGCGACGAGACGACGCGCGCCAGCGATGTCGCGCAACAGCTCGCGACTTACCTCGCGAAAGACTTCTTGTCTTGGTGGGTCTCCCCCGAGCCGAGCGACAAGTCCTCCGACTCCTTGATGGACCGCATCGAGATCATCTCGGGGGAGGATGTCAGCAAGACGGGCGCGAACACGATGGAGGGTCGCTTCCGAGTCGCAGGCGACGTCATGCGCAAGGATGATGCGATCTACCTGATCGCACAGCGCGACGAGTACGACTTCTACAACTTCGGAATTCGAATCTCGTTCCGCATCAAATGAGGGCCGGGCTGACAACCCTCGTGATCCTGCTCTTGTGCGCCTGTCAAGTCGCGCCATACAAGGAGCCCGTCGACCCCACGAAGGTCAACCGGCTTCCGTACGAGATGGTCTTCCACGGCAACGACGCGCTCTCGGCCCGCGAGCTGCAGTCCGCCGCGAAGACCGATCTCGACCGCTTCGTCGAGCGTGGGTTCAAGAAGGCAGCGATCGACGACGCGGCGTGGGCGATGCGCGAGCGCTACTTGACGAAGGGCTATCCCTTCGCGACCATCGACTACGAGTACGAACCGGACTCCGGCGCGACCCCCCACATCGAGATTCATGTCAGCGAGGGTCCACAGACGATCGTGTCGGTCGTGCACTTCCGTGGGGCGAACTGGTTCAGCACCAAGGAACTGCACGGCGTCGTCAAGACACCCGGCGCCGGACTGTTGCGCATCGGAGAACCCGTGTACATCGAGTCCACGCTCGCGGGCGCCGCGCAGGAGCTGCAGGACACCTACTACGAGAACGGCTTCCTGAACGCCTCGGTCGAGCTTGCCGAGACGAACTTCAACGAAGACCGCACGCGCGTCGAGCTGGTCTACGTCGTCGAAGAAGGCGTTCGCTCGGTCATCGAAGGCATCGAGATCCCCGACGAAATCTCCGATGCGGTGGAGCTGCGCCGCTCGGTGAAGAGCTTCCTGGGACAGGCCTACTTCCCGCGCGTGGTGTTCCAAGTGCGCGCCGCAGTGGTCGAACACTACGCCCGTCGCGGATTCCCCGACGTCGAGGCTGAAGTGATCGAACTGCCTTCGGGTTCGAGCGGCCAGGTGCGCTTGTCCGTGACTGTGGACCCAGGCCAGTTCGTGCGCATTCGCCGGATCCTGGTGAGGGGCAACGACGAGACGCGCGCGTCTTTCATTCGCTCGCGCCTCGAGCTCGAGGAAGGCGACATTTACAACCGCGACCTCGAGCGCAACAGCTTCCAAGAGCTGTATCGCACCGGTCTCTTCCGAGTGGTGCGCATCAACTTGCTCGGCGAGGGCGAGTTGCGCGATCTGGAAGTCAACGTCGAGGAACTCTCGAGCGTCGAGATCTACGCCGAACCCGGCTATGGGACCTACGAGCGACTGCGCTTCCGTGCGGGCATCACCGAGCGCGATCTGTTCGGTACCGGTCGCCGCGGCAAGCTGGAAGCCATTGTCAGTCAGAAGTCGAGAGGCATCACCGGTACTCTGACCGACCCGTGGCTGTTCGACTCCAAGGTCGTCGGTGACCTCTCGATCTTCGCGCGAGAACGCGAGGAGCCGTCGTTCACCAGCGTGAACTACGGTGGACAGATGCGCTTCACGCGCGAATGGACGCGCAAGCTCTCACTCTCCACCGGCTATCAGTACCGCAAGTCGGATGCGATTGACATCAAGTTGGACGCGCCCAACGCCAATGCGTTGAACGACAACGTCGACCTCTCGATCGTCTCGTTCGCCTCGACCTGGGATCACCGCGATTCGGTCTTCTTGCCGCGCGCCGGACGCTACGCGCGCGCGCTCTCGGAGTTCTCCGACCGCACGCTCGGGTCCGACATCGACTTCATCCGCTTGACCGGCACGATCAGCGAGTACTGGCGCTTCGGAGAACGCACCGGCCTGGTCGTCACCGCGCGCACCGGTTTCGCGATCATGTACGGCGATACACCGACGCTGCCGTTGCAAGAGCGCTTCTTCAACGGTGGCCCGAACAGCGTACGCTCGTTCCGCGAGAGCCAGCTGGGTCCCAAAGACGCTGGTGGCAATCCGATCGGCGGCGACACGGCCACTACCGCGACCGCCGAATTCCGTTACCCACTGTGGAAGAGCTTCGAGGGCAGCGTATTCATCGATGCCGGCAACGTGAGCCTGCTGCTCGACGACTACCTGCAGTTCCGCGACATCCGCTACGGCGTCGGCCCCGGCATCCGCTGGCTGCTGCCGATCGGTGCCGTGCGCCTCGACTGGGGCATCAACCCCAACCCGCGCCCCGACGAGTCGGCGAACGTGTTGCAGTTCAGCGTCGGTTCAAGCTTCTAGCCCGGATTATTCATGAAGACGTGCTCCAGACACAGCAGATCGGCTCCTGTCGGTGCTTCGAGGGTTCCGGCGATGATGGCGACCCTGAACGGGTCGTCGAAGTAGCCAGGTTCCTCAAAGTGCCGTCAGGGGCCGAGAGGCCGGCGATGCCGGCCGGCTGCGCAGTCTGGGGTGCGTGTTCATGAAAAATCCGGGCTAGACGGAATGGATGGAGCGGTCTGCCTTCAGACCGTTGGTTACGGTCCTGTGAGTTCTCTCCACACGAACCGCAGAGCCACATGAAGGAGCCGCTCCATGCACCAGCATACCCGTTTCGTCGAGAGTACGGAGTCAGGGCACTTCTTCCACGATTCCAGGCGAGGTGGCTGCCCGGAATCGTGGAAGAAGTGCCCTGACTCCGTACCTCACGGATTAGAGGCCTTCGCTTAGCCGGCCTTTCCGCGCTTGGACGCCGGTAGACACTCGTCGTGGTCGAAGGCGATCGCGACGGCTTGTTCGACGCGTTCGACGTAGAGCACTTGAAGGCCCTTGCGCGCCTTCTCCTCGATCTCTTCGACGTCGGGCTGGTTGCGTTTCGGAAGCACGACGGTCTTGATTCCGGCCGCGAGTGCACCGAGCAGCTTCTCCTTGATGCCGCCCACCGGCAGCACGAGTCCGCGCAAGCTGATCTCGCCGGTCATGGCGAGGTCGGAGCGCACGACTTGGCCCGTGAAGAGCGAGATCAAGGCCGTGTACATCGCGACACCCGCGCTGGGTCCGTCTTTCGGAATCGCACCGGCGGGGATGTGCACATGCACGTCGATCTTCTGGAACGCGTCGCGCTCGAGCCCGAGGTCTTCCCAGTCGCTCTGCACCAGGCTCATCGCCGTGCGCGCGCTTTCCTTCATCACGTCGCCGAGTTGACCGGTCAGCGTCAAGCCGCCTTTGCCGGGCATTGTCGTCGCTTCGATGAACAGGATCTCACCACCGACCGGTGTCCAAGCCAGCCCTGTAGCGACGCCGGGCAAGCAAGTCCGGGTGGCGATCTCCGACTCGAAACGGTGCGGCCCGAGGATGTCCCGGACCTGCTTGGCGCGCACTTTCATGCTGCGTCGCAGGCCTTCGACGATCTTCGTCGCGGCGTGTCGACAGATCGCGCCGATGTTGCGCTCGAGCCCACGCACTCCCGCCTCGCGCGTGTAGTGCCGGATGATCTCCAGCACCGCTTCATCGGTGACTTCGCACTGGTGCTCTTCGAGCCCGGTGTTCTCGAGCTGTCGACGCACGAGGTAGCGACGACCGATCTGCAGCTTCTCGGCTTCGGTGTAACCAGGTAGTTGGATGACTTCGAAGCGGTCGCGCAGTGGCCCGGGGACGGCTTCGAGCACGTTGGCCGTGCCGACGAACAGCGCGCGGTGCAAGTCGAAGGGCACGCCGAGGTAGTTGTCGCGGAAGGTCGAGTTCTGCTCGGGATCGAGGACTTCGAGCAGCGCGGAAGACGGATCGCCGTGCGGACCACGACCGAGCTTGTCCATCTCGTCGAGCATGAACACGGGGTTGTTCACGCCGACGCGCCGAATGCCTTGGATCACGTTACCGGGCATCGCGCCGACATACGTGCGGCGGTGGCCGCGAACTTCGGATTCATCGTGTACCCCGCCGAGGCTGACGCGCACGAACTCGCGACTCATCGCGCGGGCGATCGACTTGCCCAGCGAGGTCTTGCCGACGCCGGGCGGGCCGACGAGCAAGAGGCTGGGGTTCTTGCCGTCCGGACGCAGTGTGCGCACGGCGAGGAACTCGAGGATGCGTTTCTTGACCTCTTCGAGCCCGAAGTGGTCTTGGTTCAAGATGCGACGCGCGCGCTTGAGATCGATGCGGTCAGTCGAAGACTTGGACCAAGGCAGCTCGGTCATCAGCTCGAGGTAAGAGCGCACGATCGAGCCCTCGGCCGCGCCTTCCGGCATACGCTCGAGTCGGCGCAGTTCTTTCAGCGCTTCCTTCTCGACGTCCTTCGGCATGCCGACTTCTGCGATCTTCGCGGACAGCTCAGCGAGTTCGTTCGCCTTCTCGTCGCCTTCGCCGAGCTCGTTCTGGATCGCCCGCAGTTGCTCGCGCAGGTAGTACTCGCGCTGGGCCTTCTCGAGCGTCTGTTGCGTTTCCTCGCGGATCTTCGCCGAAAGCCGCAGGACTTCAGCGACGTGGCCGAGCTTGTCCGCGACCATCTTCAGTCGCTTGCGGACATCGAAGGTCTCCAGCACCTCTTGACGTTCCTCGACCGGAACGTCCATGAAGGTCGAGATCAAGTCGGTCAGTGCGGACGGAGACGAGATGGCTTGTACGGCTTGCGCGAGGTCTTCGGGCGCGCCCGGCGCGAGCGCGAGGACTTCCTGAGCCTGTTGCTTCAACGCGACGAAGCGCGCGTGCACCTTCGTGTCGGTGACATCGAGCTCGGGCTCTTCCACGAACTCGACACGCGCGATCGGAACCGGATGCTGCGAGACGAACTCGATCACCCGGAAGCGGCGCTGGCCTTGGCAGACCGCGTGGTGACTGCCGTCCGGCGTCTCCATGTAGCGCACAACTTCGGCGAGCGTGCCGACTTGATAGAGGTCATCGGCTCCGGGTTCCTCGATCGAGTCCTTGCGCTGCAGCAGCAACCCGACGGGACGCTCCATCTCGACGGCTTCCCGCACGGCGAGGATCGAGCGTTCTCGACCGATCATCAGCGGCAGTACGACGCCCGGGAAGAGCACCATATTGCGGACCGGAACGATGTGCAGGTGGTCGGCCGGCAGCTCCGGTTCCCCCGAACCCGGCTCCGGAACCTCGGCTCCGGGCGCCGGTCCGCTGCCGCCGGCCCGCTTGCGACGGGGTGCCTTCCGAGCCCCGCTCCTCTTCTTACGACCTTGCAGTGCCATACCGTCTCCCGTGATCCTCGTCCCGCGTGACCCGCCAGGCTGGGCTAGCCGCCGACAGTATGCGCCCCGACGGCCTCGCAATCCACGAGAGGCGTCCCTATCCGAGTTCTGGAACGGGGGTTAGGCTGGAGGAACTCCGGCGCCGGAGAACTCCATCAGGAATCCACATCATGACCACCCGCATTTTTGCCGCGCTCGTGCTGCTCGCCGGTCTCGCGCCTTCCGCTCGAGCCGAGCGCAACGACCCCGGCAGCCTTCTGATCTTCCCTGAAGTCGACAACCGCCAGGGATCGATCACGATCATCACGGTGACGAACATCCGCGCGGACGGAGACGACATCCGTGTTCACTTCAACTACATCGACGAGTCGGACTGTTCGAAGGACGACGCCATCACGCGATTGACACCGCGCGACACCTTCAGCGCGATCTCATACGCGCACGCTCCGAGCCACCAGCGCGGCTACTGCTTCGCTTATGCGCTCGGATCCTCGGGCGGCCCCATCGATGCGGATTACCTGATCGGTTCCGTGCTCATTCTCGATGGCGTGAACAAAGCCGAGTACTCGATGAACGCGCTCGTCTTCGAAGCCCAGACCGGCGACGGCAACCCGACCGACCTCGACTCCGACGGCATCCGGGACCTGAACGGACTCGAATACTCGCAGGCGCCCGACCGCATCGCGATCCCGCGCTTCCTGGGTCAAGACCAGCAGAACCCCGGGGCCAGCATTCGCGCCGAGCTGATCATGATCGGCCTGACCGGTGGACGTCAATTCCACACGGCCGTCGACTTCCTGATCTACAACGACAACGAAGAGGCCTTCAGCAGCTCGTACACCTTCGACTGCTGGACGCGCGTTCCGCTGTTGCAGATCTCCGGCGCGTTCGGGCGACAGTTCCTGCTCTTCACCGACAATGATGAAGACGAGGTCGTCGGCTTGCCCGACTGGGAGTCCGGTTGGATCGAGCTCGACGGCGGCGTCGCGTGGTCGACCGCGGCATCCTTCAATGACCCGGCGATCCTCGCCGTGCTGGTCGAACTGGACCGCCTGAGCTCGGCAAGCCTGCCGTTCACGCTCGGCAGCCAGTCGAACGGCGACTTGCTGCCGTCGTCGATCTTCGGCGACAACAACTAGAAGTGCCCTGACTCCGTATCTCAGCCGCGCGGGGCGCCGTAGGCGGCGAAGCACCTGCGCCCGGTGACGCAGTCTTCGGGGTCGGCGGGCTCGCCGTCGTCCCCCACCGTGTGACCGGTCAGGCTGCACCAGCAGTGGCCGCTGGCTTCGAGCAGCTCGTCCGCGGTCCGCGGCGGGTGCTTCAGGAAGAAGGACTTCTTCGTGCGCAAGTTGCGGCAGAAGGGACTGATCTTCAACTCGTTCATCGTGTTCCTCCGGCTCCCAGCGCGGTGAGCGCCTTCCAGACCAAGTTGCGCGTCAGCGGAAGCTTGAAGCCGTTCTCGCTGAGCGGCGCGGCGCCTTCGATCGAGGCCGCAGCGCACTGCTGAACGACTTCCTTGCCGGAGGTAGAGCCTTCGAGCAGAGCTTCGGCACCGGCCGCTCGCCACGGAATCGGTGCGACGCCGCCGAGGACGATCGAAGCCGACGCAAGCTTGCCGCCGTCGAAGCGCAGCACAGCCGCGACCGAGACCAACGCGAAATCGTACGACTCACGCTCGCGGAACTTGATGTACGTCGACACCGTTCCATCCGCGGGCTTCGGCACGATCACCTCGCTCAGAATCTCGTTCCGACCGAGCACGTTCTCGCGCAGGATGCTGCCTTCGCTGGGTAGCGTGAAGAAGGTCTCGAGCGGCATGCGGCGTTCGCCGCGCGGGCCGACGACGACGGCTTCCGCATCCAGTGCGACCAGCGCAGGCGCGAGGTCCGACGGATGCACGATATAGGAAGGTCCTCCTCCGAAGATCGCGTTGAACTTGTTGTGTCCCGTCGCAGCGAAGCACTCAGAGCCGCCCTTCTTGATGCAGGGCGCGTGCGAATGGCGATAGTACGCGCAACGCGGACGCTGGCAGAGGTTGCCGCCGACGGTCGCTTGCGTGCGAATCTGAGGGCTGGCGACAGAAGCGGCCGCTTCCCGCAGCGCAGCGAATGCGCCGGTGAGCGATCCGTCGCGCTCGATGTCGCAGAGCCGCGTCATCGCGCCGATGCGCAAGCCGCCGTCCGCAGTGCGTTCGTAGCCGGACAAGCCGGGGATCGATGAGATGTCGACGAGCGCTTCGGGAGCGATCAACTCGTGCTTCATCTCGGTCAGGATGTCCTGACCGCCGGCGAGCACGCGCGTGTCTTCGCGCAGCGCAGGCCCGCGGGTCGAGGGCAGCTGATCGATCGCCGTAGCGACGTCTCTCGGTGACAGGAGTCGGAAGGACTTCACGACGACTTCCTTTGCTCGATGGCGTTCAGGACCTTGTCCGATGTCAGTGGCAAGTGGCGCAGTCGCACGCCGCAAGCGTTGTAGATGGCGTTCGCGATCGCTCCGGCGCCGGGGATCACCGGCGGCTCGCCGATGCCCGCCACGCCTTCGCGCAGATCTTCGTCGTCGACCAGCGCGACGAACTCGGGGATCTCGAGGCTGCCCGCGATCTTGTACGTCTCGAGGTCCGCACTGAGCGCGATGCCGAGGCGCGGATCCAGCCGGCGCTCTTCGAGCAGCGCGTAGGACAGCGCTTGAGTCATCGCGCCGCGGATCTGGCTCTCCAGCGCCAGTCGGTTCAGCGGGCGGCCGCACTCTTGCAGGCAGACCATCTTCTCGACCTTGACGCGTCCGGTCAGCAGATCGACGCGCACCTTCGCCGCTTGCGTGCAAGCCACGCCGGAGACGGCGAGATCGGATTGCCACTTGCCGCGCGTCGAAGCGCCTTCCGGCGGTAGGCTCGCGCAGAGTTCGAGCCAAGTGAGCGAGCCGTTCGGTCCGCGCGCTCCATCGGGTTGGAGAACCACTTCCTCGGCGCTGCAGCCGAGCGTCTCAGCCGCCGCCGCGCAGAGCACACCGCGCATTTGACGCGCCGCGTCTTGGATCGCCGGAGCGAGCGAAGGCGTCGTGGTGCTGCCACCCGAGGCATTCGCGTTGCCCATGCGCGTGTCGCCCAGCCGGGCTTGCACGCCGTCGAGCGGCCGGCCGAGTTCCTCGGCGACGATCGCGGCCAAGTAGGTCCGCGTGCCGGTACCGAGGTCTTGACTGCCGACTTCCGCGCTGACGCTGCCGTCGGGTTGAACGCGCACGTCGACTTGGCAGACGGGCGACCCTCCGACGCCCCACTGCGAGACGCCGAAGCCGATGCCGACGGCCTTGAGCCCGTCCACGCCGCCGGCCGACGTGCGATTCGGGTGTTCGTGCCAACCGATCAACTTCGCGACGCGATCGAGTTGACTCTTGTGCGCGTCGTTCCGGAGGTTCTGCTTGCGAAACTCGACTGCGTCCATCTCGAGCGCGGCCGCGAGCTCGTCCACGACGCCTTCCATGGCGAAGGACGCTTGCGGGTGACCCGGAGCGCGCATCGCACAGTTGGTGTCGAGGTGCATGTAGACCGACGAGTGCTTCCGCGTCGCGTTCTCGACCTTGTAGAGGTACGGAAGTCCCGCGTGCGATCCGCCGCCGACGCCGCCGTAGCGCTCGACTTCGGAGTCCATCGCCAAGATGACGCCTTCCGCGCTGGCTCCGGCTCTGACGCGTTGCCACGCGCCGCTGCGGTTGCCGCTGGTCAAGAACTCGGCCTCGCGATTCCACATCAGGTGGATCGGTCGCTTCAGTTCACGTGCGATCTCGCAAGCCAGCGTGCCGGCGCGCTCAAGACCGAACTTGCTGCCGAAGCCGCCGCCCATGTGCTGCACGATGCCCCGGACTTGCGAGTTGCGCAGTCCGAGGCTGTCAGCCGCGTCGCCGGTGATCGTGTGCGTTCCCTGCGTCGAGCAGTAGACGATCGCGTCTTCGCCGCCGCGGAAGTCGACCACCGTGCCGTGCGTCTCGAGGCAGACGTGGTGTTGCACAGGGACGCTGTACTCGCCTTCGACGACTACCGCGCACTTCGCGAAGGCTGCGGCCGTCGCATCGGCATCGCCGTCATCCCTTGGGCGACCGATGTTCCCGCGCCGGCGCACGAGCGGCGCGCCTTCGGCAATCGCTTGATCGCGATCGAGTGCCCACGGCAGCGCTTCGTACTCGACGACCAAGGCGCGCAGTGCGTCTTCGGCCAGCTCCGGAGTCTCGGCGGCGACGACGGCCACCGGTTGCCCTAGGTACTTCGTTTCTTCGAGCAGCTGTCGCGCGTAGTGGCACCCCTTCGAGTCCTGCGCGGCGCTGACGTCGACGGTGATGTTCGCGCGCCCGTACGGACAGAGCAGCACTTTCGCATAGAGCATGCCTTCCAGTCGCACATCGGATGTGTACTCCGCGGCGCCCGTCAGCTTGGCCGGTCCGTCGACGCGCTTCAGGCGCTTGCCGAGCAAGCGGCAGTCTTCGCGCAGCTTGAAAGCCGGCGACTCCAGATCGTCGACCCAGATTTCTTCTTCCACGTCGATTCCGTTCACGACGCGCGTCGTCTTGACCAGCTTCTTGCCCGGTCGGCTTTCTTGAAGGCGACTCATCGCGGCTTCTTTCCCGCGCGGGCGGCGGCCAGTCCGGCTTCGAAGACTTGGGTGTAGGTCCCGCAGCGGCAGAGGTTGCCGGAGCACGCGGCGCGCAGCTCGTCCATCTCAGCCGCAGGGTTCTTCTCGAGGCAGGCCGTCAGCGACATGACGAAGCCCGGCGTGCAGTAGCCGCACTGCAATCCGTCGGATGCCCACATCTCCGACTGCAGCGTAGAGAGGCCATCCGCGCCGGCGACGCCTTCGACCGTGCGCACTTCGGTGCCGGCTGCCTTCACCGCGAGCGTCATGCACGAGTAGACCGGTTCGCCGTCGACGAGCACGGTGCACGCACCGCAGTTGCCCTGATCGCAGACTTCCTTGGTCCCCGTCGCCGGACGATCGAGGTGATGCCGGAGCGCGGAGAGCAGCGTGGTGCGCGGCTCGACCTTCACGCGTTCAGGTGCGCCGTTGAGCATGAACTCGACGGTGACTTCACCCTCGAGTCCTGCTTCGGCGGAGTCCTGCGCGCGGGCTGCATCGACTTTGCTGCGCAGCACGCTTCCCGCCGCGACACCGCCGGCGCCCTTGAGGAATGCACGCCGCGAGAGCCCATCGAGAGCTGCTCGTTGATCTGCGGCGCGCTTGCATCCGCCCTCGTCCCTCGTTCGATCTGTCATTTCAGTCTCCTTACGCCGGATTGCGGCTCGCGCAGTCTACGCGCCGCGGCACCCCGGATCGACTGGCATTCGGACCTCGCCAAGCCGTATAACCCCCGTCCCGAGCGCTCGAGCGAGCACGGTCCCAGCCATGCAGACGAACAACGCGACCCCGAAGAGTGGCGGCCACTCCGCCTTCGCCGACTTCTTGCACTCTCAAGTGGCCGGCAGCGTCGTGTTGATGATCTGCACGGTCGCCGCGCTGATCATCGCCAACTCCGGGCTGGCTGATCAGTACTTCGCCATCGTCAAGTCGTACATCGCGCTGACTTGGGACGGCGCGCCCGTCGAACTGTTCGGCAAGAAGTTCGCCCTCTCGGTCCAACACTGGATCAACGACGGCTTGATGGTGATCTTCTTCTTCGTCGTCGGACTGGAGATCAAGCGCGAGGTCGTGGTCGGCGAGCTCTCGAACCTGCGCAAGGCGGCGCTGCCGGTGAGCGCGGCGATCGGCGGCATGGTCGTCCCGGCGCTCTTCTATTATGCGCTGAACCCCAGCGGCGCCGCCTCGAACGGCTGGGGCGTTCCGATGGCGACGGACATCGCGTTCGCGATCGGCTTGCTCTCGCTCTTCGGCTCACGCGCGCCGACCAGCCTCAAGGTCTTCTTGACGGCTCTGGCGATCGCGGACGACCTCGGCGCGATCGCGGTCATCGCTATCTTCTACACCGAACAGGTCAGCCTGGTCGCGCTGGCCGGCTCCGGCTTGTTCCTCGGTGCCATCGTCTTGATCAACCGCCTCGGCGTGCGACAGAACTGGGCCTACGTGCTGCTCGCCGTCGGCGCTTGGGCGTTCGTCCTCGCCTCGGGCGTGCACGCGACGGTCGCCGGCATCCTGGTCGCGATGCTCGTGCCGGTGAAGAGCGTCATCGATCCCGCCGTGTTCCTCGAGCGCGCACGCGGCAGTTTGGACCGACTGCAGGAAGCCGGCCTGTCGCGCCAGAGCGCGGTGAAGAACCCGGAGCAGATGGAGGCCCTGAACGAGATGTTCTTCAGCGTCAACGACATGCGGCCCGCGGGTTTGGCACTCGAACAACAGCTCCACCCCGTCCAGGCGTTCTGGATCCTTCCCATCTTCGCGTTCTTCAACGCGGGCGTGCCGCTGGACTCCGCGAGCGTCTCAGCGGCGGCCGAGAGCCCGATCAGCTGGGGCATCATCCTCGGTCTCGTCGTCGGCAAGCCCATCGGCGTGCTGCTCTTCAGCTGGCTCGCCGTGAAGTCGGGACGCGCGAGCCTGCCGGATCGCGTCACCTGGGGACAGATCTTGGGCGTCGGCGCCTTGGCCGGCGTGGGATTCACCATGTCGATCTTCATCAGCGAGCTTGCCTTCAAGGCGGAACTCGTCAACACGGCCAAGGTCGGTATCCTGGTCGCCTCGATCGCGTCCGGCGTCATCGGGTGCTTCCTGCTCTCACGCACGCTGCCGCGCGCGAACGACTCAAACTCCGACCCCAAGGCTCACTGAGCCTCAAGATGCGCCAACCCTCTGTTCGCCTCCCGCTGTTCTCGGTGCTGTTCAGCGTGCCGCTCGCCGTCTCCTGCCAAGTCGGCCCAAAGTACACTGAACCGGAGCTGCAGCTGCCCGATCAGTGGCATCAAGCTGTAACGGACGAGCTGGAGTCGGGCGCACAAGACCTGCGCAGTTGGTGGACGGTATTCGGCGACCCCGTGCTCAACTCGCTGATCGAGCGGGCCGGGCATGACAACCTCGACCTCGAGATCGCCGCGGCGCGCGTGCGCGAAGCCCGAGCGCTGCGCCGCGTCGTGAAGGCGGACCGTGTCCCCACGGTCGACATCGCCGGTGAAGCGAAGCGCAGTAAACTCTCGGACGCGCAGGATCCTTTCGGTCGCGGTGCCTTCGACAGCGACTTGGTGGGACTCGACGCGAGCTGGGAACTCGACGTCTGGGGTCGTGTGCGCAGCTCGATCGACGCCGCGGGGGCGGACATTCAGGCCACCGAAGAAGCGCTGCGCGACCTGCTCGTGTTGCTGCACGCCGAAGTCGCGGTCAATTACGTCGACCTGCGGACGTTCCAGACCCGCATGCAGTACGCCGAAGACAACATCGAGATTCAGACGTCCACGCTCCAGCTGGCCAACGATCGCTTCGACGCACAGCTCGTTTCCGCGCTCGACATTCGTCAAGCCGAAATGAACCTCGCACGGACGCAGTCGGCGCTGCCCAGCTTACGGCGCGGCGCAGCGCAAGCGGCGCACCGCATCGCCGTGTTGTTGGGCTCGGAACCGGGCGCCGTCTACGAGATCCTCGAGCAGGACACCCCGATCCCCGCCGGCTCCGATGCAGTCCAGGCCGGCATTCCCGCGGAAGTGCTGCGTCGCCGGCCCGACATTCGTCAGGCGGAACGCTCGCTCGCGGCGCAAACTCTCCGCATCGGTGTCGCTGAAGCCAACCTCTACCCGCAGTTCGCTCTGACCGGTGGATTCGGGTGGGACGCGGTGAACACGACGAACCTGTTCACCTCGGGCAATCAGGCCTGGAGCATCGGCATTCCGTTCCGCTGGAACGTCTTCGATCGCGATCGCATCAAGGGCGACGTCGCCGCGCAAGAAGCGCGAGCCGAAGCACTGCAAGCGGCCTACGAGCAGACCGTCCTGATCGCCCTGGAAGAAGTCGAGAATGCGATGATCGCGCTGAGCACCGAGCGCCAACGCATCGGCTACTTGCAAGCCTCGGTTGATGCCGCACAAGCAGCCGTGAGCCTCGTCCGCGAGCTTTACAGCGCCGGCCTGGAGGACTTCCAACCAGTCCTCGACTCCGAGCAAACGCTCGCCGAACAGCAAGACGCGCTGGCTTCCAGCCAAGGACTCGTCGCCCGCGAACTGATCAGCCTCTACACCGCGCTCGGTGGCGGCTGGGATCCCGAGGCCGACATCGAAGCGCTCGTTGCGAGCGACTCCGAGTCGGAGACGACCTACTAACACGCACACTCGCGTGCTGATCGCTCACCATCGAGTGCTGCACGCGCGTAGACATCCCTGAACGCACCTTCCCGCAACATCCACGAGAAGTTTGATGCAAAACAGAATGAAGCTCCTTTCCCTCGCCGCCGCGCTACTCGGCGTCGGCCTCCTCGGTACCGCTTGCAGCACGGAAGACGTAGCCGCGGGCGAACACAAGCTCGTGTTCACGGCCATTCCGAACGAGAACACCACCGAGCTGAAGCTGAAGTTCGACCCGGTGGCCACCTATCTCTCGGAACAGCTCGGCATCCCCGTCGAGTACAAGCCCGCCGCGAACTACGAAGCCTCGGTCGAGTACTTCAAGAACGGTGACGTGCAGCTCGCCTGGTTCGGCGGCCTGACCGGCGTCCGCGCTCGTGACGCCGTCGCCGGTGCCAGCGCGATCGCGCAAGGCGTCGTCGACCCGCGGTATCACTCGTACTTCGTCGCGAACGAGAACTCGGGGCTGCAGCCGGGCAAGGAGTTCCCCCTGGGACTCGCCGGCAAGACCTTCACCTTCGGCTCGAAGGGTTCGACTTCCGGTCGCCTGATGCCCGAGTACTTCATCCGCAAGCACGCGAAGATGGCGCCCGCCGAGTTCCTTGCGGGCGATCAGATGAACTTCTCCGGCGCGCACGATGCAACCGCGAAGGCCGTCGAAGCCGGCACCTACGACGCCGGCGCGCTCGACTACAAGACGTACGATCGCATGCTCGCAGAAGGCAAGCTCGACCCGGCGAGGTGCCGCATCATCTGGCAGACGCCGGACTACGCGGACTACAACTGGACCGCGCACCCGGTCCTCGAGGAGCGCTTCGGCGCCGGCTTCACCGCGAAGCTGCAGACCGCTCTGATCGCGATGAAGGACCCCGACCTGCTCCAGGCTGTGAATCGCCCGGAAGGTCTGATCACCGCCTCCAACGAGGACTTCGAAGGCCTGCGCCAGCTGGCGATCGAAGTCGGACTGGTCCGCCAGTAGGCACCGCTACACCTCGCGCGGGTGTGAGCCCGAGCGAAGTGCATGCGCCTTCGACATGACGACAAGTTCACCGACGGAGACCGCCATGGTCGTCTCCTTCGACCGCGCCTCCGTCGACTACGGCGGTGGCGTCGGCGTGGACCGGTTCACGGCCCGGATCGAAGCCGGCGAAGCCGTGGCGTTGATCGGACCGAGCGGCGCGGGCAAGAGCAGCCTGATCCGCATGGTACATGGAGGCCTTGCGCCGACCAGCGGCCAAGTGTTGGTCGACGGCATCGATCCCAGTCAGCTCGAAGAGGCTGAACTGCGTCGCTTGCGCACGGAGATCGGCGTCGTGAGGCAGGACCTCGGACTGGTTCCGAACCTCAGCGTGGCGCGCAACGTCCTCGCCGGCTCCCTGGGGCGTCGTTCCAGGTTCGCTGCCTGGCGTTCCATGATCCTACCCCGCGATGCCGATCTGGAACAGATCCACGCCAGGCTCGAACGACTCGGCATCGCCGACAAGCTCTTCCAGCGCGTCGATCAGCTTTCCGGTGGTGAACAGCAACGCGTGGCGATCGTGCGCGCGCTGTTCCAGGACCCACGGCTGATGCTGGCCGACGAACCGCTCTCGGCTCTCGATCCGACGCGCTCGCGCGAAGTGCTCGAGCTGTTCGTCGAGCTTGCCGCAGAACGTGGCGCAACGCTCTTGCTCAGCCTGCACGACGTCGAACTCGCCCGCGAGTGCGTCCCGCGCCTGATCGGCCTGCGCGACGGACGCATGCAGTTCGACGCGAAGTCGGAGGATCTCAGTGATGCCGATGTCCGCTCGCTGTACCGCATCGCCGGGGCGGCCGATTGAACGCGCTGCGGCGTCCCTTCCCTGTCGGCCCGCGCGGCCGACTGCTGCTCGTCTTCGCCGTCGTCGGCGCGATTTCCTTCAGCGTCCTCGGACTCTCGCTCTCGGGACTCTTGCCGGCCACCGGAGCCGCCGGTCAGTTCGGTGACTTCTTCGGAGCTGCACTGCATCCGGCGGTCGACTATCAAGCCGATTGGGTTCCGGTCGGTGCTCCGCCGTTCCTGCAGACCGTCGTTCGCGCAATGCTCGAGACCTTGTTGCTGGCTGCGGCCGCGATGAGCCTCGCACTGTGGATGGCCATCCCGCTGGCGCTGTGGACTTCGGAGAGTCTTTGGGCTCGACAAGTACGCGGTGCGAACGGACGCGAGTCACGCCACGCTGCCGGTCGGGTGATCCTGCCGGTGCTGCGCGTGTTCATCGCCGGTATGCGTTCCGTTCACGAGCTGCTCTGGGCCGTGGTCTTGCTCGCCGCCTTCGGGGACCACGAGTTCCTCGCCGTGCTCGCCATCGCGATCCCCTTCTCCGGCACGCTGGCCAAAGTTTTCTCGGAGATGCTCGACGAGGCACCGACGGACTCCACCTCGGCGCTGGCCGAAGCCGGTCTCTCGCCGATCCTCTGCTTCGTGTTCGGGCGCTTGCCGCGCGCGTTGCCCGACATGACGGCGTACAGCTTCTACCGCTTCGAGTGCGCCGTGCGATCGTCGGCGGTGATGGGATTCTTCGGCTTCCCGACCATCGGGTACTACCTGAAGCTCTCCTACGAGAACCTGCACTATCGCGAGGTCTGGACATGGCTCTACGCCCTGATCGCGCTGGTGCTCGTCTTCGAGGCCTGGAGCGCAAGACTGCGCAGCAGGTGGATCGCCCGATGAGTCGGCTGCGAGAGATCAAGCGTTTGCGCCGTGCTGCACCGCGCAGCCGGTTCATGCACTTCTCGCGCTACGCGCTCGTCGCGCTGGTCGTCGCCGCGTGGGCGAATCCCTCGCGCTGGCCTTTCCAGCTGTTGCACGGACAGCGCGCCGAGAATCTCCGGCGCTTCCTCGATCGCGAGCTGACGCCCTATCCGTTGCGCGACGGAGACTGGGGCGCCGGCGATCTGTTCAGCTGGTTCGCAGACTTGTTCGCAACGCGTGGAGCAAGAGCGACACTCGCCACGCTCGCGATCTCCGCGCTGGCCATCCTGCTCGCTGCCGCTTGTGCCTGGACACTCGCGCCTTTCGCGGCCCGGAACTTGTCGACTCGTCGCCCGGTGGAATCGCTGAACAGCGCGCCCGAGTCGCGTGCCTGGCGCCTGTTGCGCGGCGGCGTGTTCGCGATCTTCATCGCGCTGCGAGCCCTGCCCGAGTACATCCTCGCGTACTTGTTGATCGCCTTGCTCGGACCCGGCACCGCGTGGCCCGCCGTGCTCGCGCTCGCCATCCACAACACCGGCATCCTGGGGCGGCTGTCAGCCGAGAGCGTCGAGAACCTCGAACCGGGCCCGCTGCAAGCGCTGCGTTACAGCGGTGCACGCCGCTCGGACCTGATCGTTGCCGGCGTCTGGCCGCTGAGCATCGGTCGCTGGCTGACCTACTTCTTCTACCGCTTCGAGACCTGCGTGCGCGAATCCACCGCGCTGGGTATGTTGGGCATCGCCAGCCTCGGGTACTGGATCAGTGATGCGCAAGCCAACCACTACTACGACGAAGTGTTTTTCTTCGTCGGGTTGTCGGGACTGATCGTCGTCGCAGCGGACTTCGCGTCGGCTCGAGCACGTCGATCCTTGCGCGAGAGCGACTGATCCATCGCGGCGCCGAAGTCGAACTCCGCCAGCTTCCGCTTCCGGCGCATCCAGTTCAGCGCGCGTTGCGCGAGTCGCTTGCTGACGACCCACATCACGAGTCGCCGCTTCCCGGGAAACTCGAGCAGCAGGACGCCTGCAAAGATCGTCAGCAAGCCCTGCCCCGGCAGCACGAGCATCGCGATGCCGGCTAGAACGCAGACGGCGCCCAAGGTGTTGCGCAGGATGCGCAGCGCAACCGCGAGAACGGGATGCAGGTTGCGCCACGGGTGAGGCGGGGCACTGTGCTCGCGAAACTCGTCGACCGGCAGCATGCCGACGAACAAAGGCACCAGCACAGCCGTGGCGATCAACAGCACCAGCGAGATCACGCCCAGCCACGAGAGCAGCTCGACGTGCGCCTCGCTCCACTCCAGCGCGAGGTGGAGCCACTCGCTCATCTCGGTCAAGAACCGACCCGCGAGTACCTCGTGCGCTGACGCACACGGAGCTCACCGGCGATGTCGAGCGCATAGTTTTCCATCACGAAGTGATCGAGATCGGTTGCGCGAAGCAGGGTGCGCCCGACGGCGAGCCGGCCGGTGCGGGGGTCGCGCACTTGAATCGAGAGGTCGATGCCGCGCCCCATCAACACGCCTTCGCCGCGAGCGATCGGCATGCCGGTCGTGCGACCCGAGACCCACAGGAACTCGTACTGTTTCTGCGTCAAGTCGTAGCCCAAGAGCCCCGCGCCGTGAACTTCGCCGCCGTCGGACTCCGCCGTCGTGTTCCAAACCAAATAGCGGCCGCCGAGCACCGTCCTGATCGATCCCGTGCCGCGCGCGGAGACCGTCCCCGGTTCGCCATGCTCGAGGCTGAGAAGCTCGAAGTTCCACTCGCCGACCAGCTGGTGCAGCGCCCTGTGTTGCGGACCCGGTTCCAGGGTCGGGGCATGCAGCCGCTCGCCCGAACCACCGCGCGCTCCGGTTTCGTCCCCCGCGACCGAGGTGGTGCAAGAAACCAGGCCGAGCAAGGCGATGGCTGCGAGAGTCCGAGCCGGAGAGAGGAGGTCCGCGGGGCGCGGTGAAGTCAGGCTGATCATGGGGTTCTCCGTCGAGGGGGCGGTCAGGCTAAGCAAGCGACGCGGCAAACGCACGGCGACGGTGAGCACCAGCGCTCGTGATCGGGGACGCGCGAGCTGGGGCTGCGGCTGACTCCCCCAGTGGACAGAGTCTTCCCGGGCGGTCAGCGCTTCTGCAGCGGCGCAGCAACCCGGCCTCACAAGTCGTTGCGAACGGGGCGCTTAGAGAATCTGCTCGACTGGCACGCCGGTCGCTTCAGGGGGCTGTCCGCGCCGTGCAACCCGCACCGCGCACCTCAGCCCCCGAGGATGCCATGCAACGGAAACTCATCGCACTTCTGATCGCTTCCACGGCCGTCGTCGCTGCTCCTGAAGCCCCCGCACAGCGCGCGGCTCACGGCCCCTACGCCACTCGCAATCAAGTCTCGGTCACGCAGTTCAACTACCGCCACGACCGCGACTTCGACCGCTACCGCCGCGCCCGGCGGGTGCAGGTTCCGCGGCGCGTCTGGGTGCCCGGACACTACGAGTCGCGGCAACGAAGAGTCGTGATCCGCGGCGGAACGGATCGCCGGTACGCGCCGGCACGCTTCGAGACGCGCTTCGACTCTCACGGACGCCGGTTCAGCGTGCAGATCAGCGCGGGGCACTGGGAACAGATTCGTCATCCGAACCGCATCGAGATTCGCCACGAACGCGTCTGGGTCCCGGCTCACTGGAAGCACTCCTAACGCGCTCACGGCTCGCGCGACGCCGAACGCATCGCGCGGGCCGCAACACACACCGGACCGGCGGTGTCGGATGGGGACCGGTTCGGCTAGCCCCCGCGGCCTTCTCTGCCGCGGGGGCGCCTTCATGTCCCGAGCTTCGCGCGTGACGTCAGACGCGTCGTAGCAACGACTCGCTGAAGCGTCGCTTGCGATCGAACCAGGTGTGCTCGAGCACGAGACCGGCGACACTGGCGAGCGCTTCGATCTCGGCCACCGAGTACTTGGTCGAGTCTTCGGTGTGGATCCGTTCACCCGCCGCAAAGCTCACGTCGAGCTTCAACGCTTCGATGTGAACGACTTGGTCGCGCAGGCTCTCGAGGTAGATGCGCACGGCGCCGCAGCCTTCGTCGTAGACCGCGCGGTGCACGAAGGCATCCGGGTCGAGCCTTGCTCCCAGCTCGTCGCGCAGTCGATGCAGCAGGTTCTTGTTGAATGCCGCAGTGATTCCGGCGGCGTCGTCATAGGCCGCCTCGAGCACCGCGGCGTCCTTGCGCAAGTCGATGCCGATCAGGAGGGCGTCTCCTGGCGCGAGCGAAAGCTGTGCGCGCGAGAGGAATTCCGCCGCCTCGTCCCGGGTCTGATTGCCGATCGACGAGCCGAGCCAGAGGACCAAGCGCCGCTTCTGCGTTGGTCCGAGCTGCGCCAAGCCGTCTGCGTAGTCGCCGCAGACCGCGCGCACGCGTAGCTTCGACCGGCCTTCGAGCAGCGACTCGGAACCCCACTCGAGTGCGGCGCGCGAGACATCGATCGGGCGATAGTCCAGAGCGTCTTGGACGTCGAGGATCGCGTCGACGATCGGTGCCGTCTTCGTCGAGCTGCCGGATCCGAGTTCGACGAGCTCGAGCGGAGCGCCGGTGGCCCGCACGATCTCGCCGGCGTGTGCGCGCAGGATCTGTTCGTCGGCGCGCGTCGGGTAGTACTCGGGAGTCCGCGTGATGGCTTCGAACAGCTCGGAACCACGCTCGTCGTAGAACAAGTGGCAGGGCAAGAACTTGGGCGTCGCGGTCAGTCCTCGCGCTGCCGCGTCAGCCAGTGATTCGGCATGTCCGGTGGTGCCGAGGTCGAGCAGTTCGTAGTCGTTCGCTCGCAAGCTCATTCTCTATCCACCACCACTTCTGTGGCGAGTCCCCAGTTGAGGGCGTCATCCGCACCAGCCTCGAGGGCTTCGGCGAGCTCGACCGCAGGCGAGCGTCCGGTTACAACAAATCGTTCGCGGAAGTCAGCGGCGCGTCCGATGTCGCCCGAGCGGAAGAAGTCGCCGGGCAGACGGTCGGCGCCTTCCAGCGCGAGAGCCCAGATGCGTCGTGCGAGCGCGAGGATCTCGGGATCCCCCAAGCCGTCGCGCGCGGAGCGCGACCAGAACTCGTACAGCTCGCCGCGCGCCGGTTCGAGCAACGCCAGCGCCTCGCGCCGGGCATCGTCGTCGTACAGTAGGCCGGTCCAGAAGACGACCACGGCGGGTCGCCAGTGTGCGGGAACACCGTCGATGCAACGCAGCTCGAAGAAGCCGCGCAAGCGCACCTCAGGGAACAGCGTGCTCTGGTGGTAGTCGAGGTCGGCGACGGTCGCGGAACCGTGTTCGGAGTGCCCGTTCTCGATCCAATCACGGAAGCGCAAGCCCGGCTCTCCGGGTAGACCGCCGTCGGGACCGCGTCGGAAGAGCATCACATCCGCGTCGAGCGCGAAGTCGGCGTACTGCGCACCGGGATCACCGAGACCTTCCGCGACCAGGCGCGCCGGGAAGCCCGTGCGGGTCGGGTCCAAACCTTGCCAAGCTTGTGCACGACGCGAGACGGCGCCTTCCAGCGGACTGCACGCGAAGCTCGCTGTCGCGATCGGCGACAAGAGGTTCGCGAGCAACCAGCGCTCGGCGTCGATGCCGGGCGGACCGAGGTCGAGGTTGACCTGCACGCTGCCCGTGTTGCGCATCATGACGGCGCCGTGCGGACCACGTGCTGCGAAGTAGGCGGCCATCGACTTGTAGCGCGCCGCTTGCAGTTGCTGCGGCACATCGTCGACGGAGTTCCAGAGGTCGATGCCGAGCGAGGCGAGTCGCGCACCGCGCTTCGAAAAGCCGTCTTCCAACAGATGCGCCGTCGCCTCGACATCGTCGAGTGCCGTCGCTGCCGTCGGGAAGATCGCGGTCGAGTGTTCGATCTGACCGGCCGGTTCGAAGGTCAGGCGGCCGCCGTTCGGCAGCGCATACGCCGGCGCCGCACCCGGTTCGAGGCGGGCCTCCAGTTCGCCGCCGGAGACCATCTCGTCGATGGTCTCGAGCACGCTGCCGGGTCCGGCGAGCGGGAGACGCGACGGCGGTCCGCCGACTTTCGTCCGAAAGGCGAAGATCTCCGGTTCCAAGCCGACTTGGCCGGGACTGAAGTGACTCGCGCGTCGTGGGAACGCGGTGGCGGCAACGCGCGCGCGAGCCTGATCGAGTCCGACCGGCTCCGAAAGATCGCTCTCGGGCATGGGGAACATTCTAAGCGGATCTCTGAGGGGCTTCGCAGCGGAAAGTTGGCTAGGGATGCGCGCGAGTCGGGCGCTTCGCCGTTCGGGCCCCGCTCGTGACCCAGCGCGAGTCGACTTACGAGCCGAACCCGGCCCCGAAGCGTTACGAGGCGACGGCTGAGTCCGTCGCGGCCTCGCCTTCCATCCCGCCTCGCCGACTAGAATGTCCCGCATGCAACTCACCGCCTCATCAACGCACTGCGCGCTCCTTCTGCGGATGGTCGGCTCGCCGGCGCTTGTCCTGCTGTCAACGGCTCTCTCCTTCGCACAGGTCACGCCCGAGCCTGCGGAAGACGTCGGCGAGCTGATCGAGCGAGTGGAAGAGCTCCAGAGCTTTCGAGCCACCTATCGCATACACGCGAGCGATGGACGTAGCGGGCTGATGCACTGGCTGTACGTCGCCGATGCCCGTGCGATGCGTGTCCACATGGAAACTGAGGACCAGTCACGCAACGTGTTCTGGATCGCGGACGGCGTGATGACCGCGAGCGTGATGGATGATGACGGTGATGACGGTGATGAGTACTTCGTCGGCGCCGATGTCGCTGCTCTGTTCGCGGAGTACGCGGACGTGCATGACGCGCTCGACCGGGACTTTCCCCTCGCCACAGCCGAAGCTTTCGCGCCCCACATCGAGTTCAGCCTCGTCTTGCAAGCGGACACCGACAAGGTCGACTTCACCGCTGGTATCGTCGGTCGCCGCACGTGCCTCTTGGAGTGGCTACCGGAATTCCGCGACCTCGAGCCCGTCGATCAGGACGATGCACAGGTTTTCGTCTTCGCGATGGACAGCCTGACCTACGAGGTCTCAGCAGTGAACGGCTTCCTGACGCGCGGTTGGATCGGTGACGAGGAGGACCAGCGACTGGCCCTCGAGCTGGTCGAGCTGGAGCTCGACGTTGAAATCGACGACGGCGACCTCCAGGCACCCGAGTGGACGGAGTCGAACGAAGATCTGGACAAGGGCTTCGGCGATTCGGTGCGGCACACCCTGCTGCTCAGCACTCGATCCACGGCGCTGCATCGACTCCAGATCCTCCGAAACCTCGGCGAGCTGAAGTGGTCGGAAGGCGGACCGAATGGGTTGCATGCGATCTTGCGTGAGCTCCACGCGGTCGGTTCTCGACACGGCACCGAGATCTACCTCACGCAACTCGCCGAGCACTACGCCATGAACGCCGAGACCCTGCAGGTCTGGGTGGACGAGCATCGCGAAGACGAAGACCTGCAAGCACAGCTCGAGCGACTGATCGGACAGTCACGAGCACAGCTCGACGAGCGACTGGAGGGCATCATGAACGCCCAGATCGGGCTGTTGCGCGGTCCGGCCGACGACGAAGTCGCGCTCGAAGAGGCGTTCCTCGAGCTGGAGCGCGAGGTCCTGCGTGAAGTGCTCGAAGAGACGCTACGCGATGTCGCGCTGAAGGGCTTCGACGAGACCGTCGGGTCCGTCGAGTAGCGCCGCTCAGGAATCCGCACGCGAGCGGACGGATGGCCCGCCCGACTGCAGCAAGCGCTTGAACTGGTCGAGGTGGCCGGCCTTCGTCGCTTCGCGATACTCGCCGAGCACCGTCGCGAGCGTGGCGTAGACCCCCTCGCGTGCCGGGTTCAGGTGTTGGATGTCCAAGTACAGCGCGGGGTCCTCGTCGAGGATCGAGCGCGCCGTCGCGGCTTGACGCAAGAAGGTCGTCGACGCGCAGGCGTGCAGGACTTCCGGATCTAGCCCGGAGCGCGAGAGCGCCGTCGCGAACAGCATCCCGGTGAGGTGGCCGAGCCCGAGCAACCACCCCATCAAGGCATCGTGATCTTCGAGCGAAACTTCGATCCAGCGCGCGTACGGATGCGCGAACAGCGCTTCGAGCTCGCCGCGCTCCGCTGCGCCGCCGCAGACCACGATCGTCAGCGGATCGTATGGAGCCTTGTTCGGTCCGAACATCGGGTGGATCGAGCGCAGATGCACGCCCAGCTCGCGCGCGCGTTCGTGCAAGGGCTGCAGCGGCGACTTGATCGACGCCAGCTCGTAGATCAGTCCCGACGGGCGGCGCTCGACCAAGTCCGCGACAACCTGCGGCATCAGCGCCAGCGGAGCCGCGACCACGATTGCATCGAAGCACTCGAGATCTCCGACGTCGTCGAGCTTCGCGTAACGATCATCGCCGGTGGACTCGAAGCCCGGATCCACGCCGACTATCGGGTGTCCCAGCAAGTCCGCGAAGGAGCAGAACCAGCGCCCCATGCCGCCGGCGGCGCCGAGCACCAAGATGCGTCCCGAGGTCTCCGAGCGGCGATGCTGCACGCCGATGCGGTGCTGCCGCTCGACCGAAGCGCGAATCACCGAGCGGAAGATCTCCTCGAGCACCGCTTCCGACACGCCGCAGGTGCGCGCTGCGGAACGTGCGCGCCCCAGGACGCTCTCCTCGACTTCGCGCGCGATGACGGGTACGCCTCGTCGGGCCTTCAGTTCTCCGGCTAGCGCGGCGAGTTCCATGCGTTTGCGCAGCTGATCGAGGATCGCGCGGTCGCAGCGCGCGATCGCCTCGCGCAGGTCCGACAGTTCACGGCCCACGCCGGCATCTTGGGGGGCGTTCATCGGCTGGGACCCTCGAAAGCCACGATGCGCTCCGCCGCCGCCTGGATCCGCTCGAGTTCCGACGCGTAGCAGAAGCGCAGCAAGCGCTCGCCTTCCGCTCCGCGGTAGAACGCCGAGCCGGGGACGGCCGCGACGCCGGTGTTTTCCAGCAAGTGCAGGGCCGCTTCGCGCGCGGTGGCGAAGCCCCAGTGACCAACGTCCGCCAACACGTAGTAGGCGCCTTGCGGCCGGATCGGCTGCATGCCCGCCGAGTCGAGTGCATCGCACAAGACGCTGCGCTTGCGCGCGTAGTCGGACTTGAGTTCGTCGTAGAAAGACTCGGGCAAGCCGAAGCCCGCCGCGACACCGTGCTGCAACGGCGTGGGCGCGCAGACCGTCAGCAGATCGCAAGCGAGCGTGATCGGCGCCAGGAGTTCCGGCCGCGCAACGGCATAACCGAGCCGCCAGCCGGTGATCGAGAAGGTCTTCGAGAGCCCCATGATCGTCACGCAACGATCCTCGAGTCCGCCGACGGTGGCCGGCGAGATGTGCGTGCGATCGTCATAGGTGATGTCTTCGTAGATCTCGTCGGTGATCACGAGCAGGTCGTGCTCGTCCGCGATCCGCGCGAGTCGCTCCAGCTCTGCTTGCGTCCACATCTTGCCGCTCGGATTCGACGGCGTGCAGACGACGATGGCGCGCGTGTTCGGCTTGATCGCAGCGCGCAGCGCGGTTTCGGTGATTGCGAAGTCCGGCGGTGCGAGCGGACAGAAGTGCGGTTCGAGTCCTGCGAGGATTGCAGCGTTCAGGTGGTAACCGTAGTAGGGCTCGAAGACGAGCATCCCGTCGCCGGGGTCGAGCAAGCCGTGCAGCACCGCCGCGAAGGCCCCCGTCGCTCCGACCGTCACGGCGATCTCCTCCGCAGGATCCGCCGTGATGCCGTTCTTCTGCGCCAGCTTGTCGGCGATCGCGGCGCGCAGCTCGGGGATGCCCTCGGGATAGGAGTACAGGCTCTTGCGGCTCTCGATGGCCGCGATCGCCGCTTTGCGCACCGGCGCAGGCGTCGGCAGGTCGCAGACGCCCTGGCCGAGGTTGATGCCCCCGACGCGATCGCACTCGCGGGTCATGCGGCGGATGTCGGACTGCACCAGGTCCTCGAGGCGCGCGGATCTCGTCTTCATCGCTGCATTCTGCGCAAGCGGATGCTCCCGGACCAGGCTCGCTTCGTTGTGCCTTTGCTCGCGCACGTGCATCATGAAGACAACGCCCCCTGCCCGGGTAGAGACAGAATCATGATGCTCGACCGACTCCCCCGCCGCCTGCTCAGGCTTCTCGTGCTGCTGATCTGCTGCGCGGGACTGGTCGAGCCCGCCGCCGCTCAGCGCCCAGTGGCCATCCTCGAGCTGGATACGCCGCCGCACTCGCCGTTCCTGCTGCGTGCCACGCTGCCGATCCCGCCGGGCGTCTTCCCGCGCGCGGACGGCAAGCTGCCTCTCGGCGTGGTCGATCACGACGCGCTCAAGACCGTCGTGCCGGCGCAGCTCGAAGTCGTCACGCGCCGCCCCGACGGCAGCGCGTCCGTGGTCGAGATCCTCGCCAACGTTCACGTCAGTACGGACGATCGCAAGCGTTCCCGGCTGCGCTACTCGGTCGTGTCGAACCTGCACGACGCCGGCGAACCACTGCCGCCCGCCGCCTCGATCATGTCGTTGGTCGAGACGGGCCTCGTGCTGCGCACGGAAGACGTCTTCGGCAACCGCTATCGCGTCGACTTGCTCGGTGACCCCGAAGGTGCCGGCTTCGGATCGATGCACTTCACGAAGCGTGGATCGCAGCTGTCGGAGCTGCGCGTGGCCGGAACCATGGTCCCCACCGGTGAACCGAGCGCGGATGGTCTGCCGCTGACGCACATGATGGGAGTCCACGCGTATCTACGCACGAGTCCCGGCTCGAAAGTGCTCGCGCTCGACCTGCGCGTGCACAACGGCAACGGGTCAGGCCGGCGCGAACCTCACGAGCACGAACAGCCGCTCGGCAGCCTCTACTGGACCAGCCTCGAGCTCGAGCTTCCGAAGGGATACACGCTGCACGCCGACGTGGAAGATCCGTTCTTCGGTCCTGCACGCAACGAAGGCAATCGCAGCGTCTTCCCCATCGTGTCGCAACTGAAAGACGGCACGCTGCACTTCATGGCGCCGCAGGCACAGTTCCACCGCCGACTCGCGATCGCCGGTCCCGGTGCGCGCAAGACGGCCACCGCGATGCTCGAGAACCACGGCCTAGCTTTCCCGATCTTCCGCGAAGACCTCTGGTCGTGGAATCACTTCGAGACGGCGAGCTACTTCCCTCAGCACGATGTGCTCGGTTCGCTGGACTTCTACAAGCGCGACCGACAGGGCGGCAAGGGGGCGGTGCGAGCCGAAGCCGCCGTTCGGCACCTCGCGCTACGCAAGCGACTGGAAGCCGGCACAGCCGGAGACTATCCAGCCAAGGGATCCGTGATGGGCTGGGCTCATCCCTGGTTCATCCCCGAGGCCGGCGGTCACGGCGGTGAGGACGTTCAGTTCTTCGAAGGACATCGCGCCGCCGCTGCCGGCTCGCGACACGACCTAGGCCGCATCGCATTCCTACACCGGATGAACACTTCGCGCCAGCCGCAGGCGGCCTTCGACCGCTTCGGTGAACCGCTCGGTTATCCCGAGTGGCGTCGCGAGGATGGTTCGCTCGACTTCGACTTCCGTATGTATGCACGGGCCGTTCCCCCGCAGTTCAAGCTGCCCTGTCAAGGCGGCAAGTCCACCAATCCGCAGGTGGCCGAGGTCGAAGCGCGCGGCATGCGCCCGATGTACGACCAGGCAAATCCGAATCAGCGCGACGGCAGCTTCCCCAGCAATCCGGACGCGATCCTCAGCTGGTATCCGCACGACAGCGAACACCTGATTCGGTACACGAAGAACGCCAAGGCGCTACTGTGGCTCGCGAACGACTCGCTCGCCAAGGACGACTTGAAGCTCACGGCGGAACTCTTCCGGCTGCAGTTCCACGAAGGCAGCACCGCCGACGCGAGCAATCCCGGAGGCCCGACGCTCTACAACTTCCGCAAGATCGCGGAAGCGCATCCGCACCAGACGATACCGGTCGGACGCGAGACGGCCTGGGGCGTAGACGCGATGTGCGCGGCCTATCTGTCAGGAGATGACGCCTTCCGCGCCAGACACCTCGGCTGGCTACAACAGGTTACGGACTTGTTGGATCTCGGCGCGCCTTCCAATGGCCTGATCGTCCGCACGACTTACGGCGCCGTCCTGAACAACCCGAAGTACGCGGCGGCTCACGCCTTCCAGAACGCACAGCTGCTCGTCGCCATGCGCAGCCTGCACGAGAGCTGTTGGAAGGGCGTCGATGAGGAACGCGCTGCGACGCTGCAACGCATCTACTTCGCCGGCACCGAAGCCCTCTACTTCTCGCACCTCTTCCAGACCGTCGAGGCGAGCTGGACGAACGGCGGGCAACGCGTCTACTTGAATGGTCCGCGCTGGGCGTTTGCCGTGTCGCTGAACGACGACTATGCCACGCCGGTGTTCTGCGACGAGGATTACTGGGGACCCGGCTACATGCCGGAGGACGGCTACAACGGCGGCGTGGAAGGACAATACGGGTTCACCGTACTGAGCTTCGCCGCCGACTGGAGCGCGGGCGTCATGGGAAACGGTCTGAAGAACCGCTACATGGAACGCACACTCGATCTCGGCGAAGCCGTGCGCGACTGGGCGTCGCGTTATGAGGGACTCGTGCGCGAGTCGTCGAACACCAGCCTCGATCAGACGCAGAACCTGATGGGCTACCTCGCCCGGCTGCAGACCTACTCGCGCGCCAAACGCACGAAGTAGGTCTGCGCCGCGCGGTGAGGATCAGAGCTTGCCGAGCAAGTCGACGATCAGCTTCGAGAAGCGCGCCGGATCCGGGATCGGCGACCCTTCGGCCATCAACGCTTGCCCGTGGAGCAAGTCGGCGCGGTCCGCGAAGTCATCCCCGCCCGCTTCGGCGAGCTCGGCGAGTCGCGACACCAAGGGATGCGTCGGGTTGAGTTCGAGCACGCGTTCGGAGCCGGAACCACCGCCGTGCGACTCAGCGAAGGCGCGTTCCATGTGCGGACGCAGCGCCCCGTCCTTCGTGCCGAGCATCGCGGGCGCGTCGGCGAGACGACCCGAGAAGCGCACTTCCGCGAGCTTGTCGCCGAAGTGTTCGGACAGCTTGGTGAGCAGCTGCGCGTGTTCTTCGGCAGCGGCCTCCACCGACTCCTTCTCGGACTCATTGAGCAGCTCGTCGTCGACCGCGTGCACCGAGCGCAGCGGCTTGTCCTTGAACTGCTGCAAGCGATCGATCATCCACTCGTCGATCGGGTCGGTCAGGTACAGCACCTCGAAGCCGCGCTTGACGTACGCGGCGACGTGCGGGCTGGCGTCGAGCGTCGCGCGGTCTGGACCGGTGATGGTGTAGATCGCCGTCTGTTCTTCCGGCATGCGCTCCACTGCTTCGGCCAAGGTCGTGCGCTCCGTGCCGCGCGAGCTCTCGAACAAGCACAGCTCGGCGATCGAGCCGTCTTGGTCTTCACCGAGGCAGATGCCTTCCTTGAGCACCGAGCCGAACGAGTTCCAGAAGCTCGTGTAGCGCTCGCGATCGTCCGCCAGGATCGAAGCCAAACTGGACAGTACCTTCTTCGTGAGGCGCTTCTTGATTGCGCGCATGTGCGGGTTGGACTGCAGAATCTCGCGGCTGACATTCAGCGGCAGATCCGCGGCTTCGACGACGCCGCGCACGAAGCGCAGCCAGCTGGGCAGCAGTTCCCGGCACTCATTCGAGATCAAGACGCGCTTGACGTACAGCGAGAGCTTCGACTGCGGCTGCTGTTCGCGGAACAGGTCCATCGGGCGCTCGGCGGGCACGTAGAGCAGCGCGGTGTACTCGGTCGATCCCTCCGCCTTGAAGTGGATCGTCTCGAGCGGATCGTTGAAGTCGTGCGAGAGGTGCTTGTAGAACTCCGCGTATTCCTCGTCCGTGACTTCCGACTTGGGACGAGCCCAGACCGGCTTCATCGAGTTGAGCGTCTCTTCGCCCATGCGAATCGGGTACTCGACGAAGTCGGAGTAGCGCTTGACGAGTTCGCGTAGCACGTAGTCGATGGTGAAGTCCTGACCGTCTTCGCCGGCTTCCTTCAGATGCAAGCTAATGCGTGTGCCCCGCTCGACGTCAGCGGCCTCTTCGATCGTGTAGCGGCCATCGGCCTTCGAACTCCAGCGGTGCCCCATGTCTTCGCCGGCTCGGCGCGATTCGACGATCACTTCGTCAGCGACCATGAAGCTCGCGTAGAAGCCCACTCCGAACTGACCGATCAGCTCGGGACGCTCGTCGGCGCCGGCTTCCTTCAGCTCGCGCATCAGACGCCGCGTGCCGGACCCTGCGATCGTACCGAGGTTCGCGATCAACTCGTCGCGGCTCATGCCGATGCCGTTGTCGGTGATCGTCAGGGTGCGCGCTTCCTTGTCGGCTTCGAAGCTGATGCCGAGCTCGTCGGCACCCGCGATCAGCTCGGGCTGCGTCAGCGCCTCGAAGCGCAGCTTATCGCACGCGTCGCTGGCATTGGAAATCAGCTCGCGCAGGAAGATCTCGGGGTGCGAGTAGAGCGAGTGGATCATCAGGTCGAGCAGCTCTTGGACCTCGGTCTCGAAGGGCAGGCTCTGGGCGGATTCGGTCGTCATCGCGGGAATTCCTCGGGATTCTTCGGGGGCTTTGGGGCACGGCAATCCGTGCACGACTGAGGGGAAAGATTTTCCGCCTTCCGGCCTCTCGAGCAAGACCTGCCAGCAGCCTTTTCAGACGTCCGACCGCGCTCCGGATCGGTGCTAGATTTCAGATGTGCGCAGCGGGACTCCGCCCCCTCAAGCGCTCGCACCCCCTTCCGAGAACCACCCCATGTACGCCACCGCCAAACTCAAGCGCCAAGACGCCCGCCGTCGCTTCCAAGCGCGCAAGCTCAGACGCATGTTCGAGAGCGAGCACGCAACCATCGGCGAGCTCGCCAAAGCCATCGACGACTACGACGGGCTCCGCGATCACCTGCTCAGCGCCCTGCCGGAAGGCGTCGATGACGGCGGACGGACAGACGAGTTGATCTGCCGCATCGGAGTCCGCGAGGCTGAGAGCCTGATCAAGCGCTACTGGGGCCGCGGCGCCTGATCCACGTCCAGCTCGAGCTCTCGCGCGTCCCCCGTCGCGCCGTGCTCGAAGGCTCGCAGCTCGCCGCCGCTGCCGACGATCAGGCTGAGCCAGCCGTCAGGCGCACCGCCGCGATCATGCGCCGACAGCCCGGCATCCTCCTTCGGGTGCGTGTGCCACGCGCCGAGCAGATCGAGCCCCGAGGCGCGCTGGCGTCGCGCGTGGCCGGCCATCTCCGCAGGGTCCATTCGGAAGCAGTCCGACTGCAGCGCTCGATTGTCGAGCTCGAGCGCGACGCTGACCTGAAAGGCTGCGTTCGTCAGCTTGCCGAAGAGCAGGCCGCAGCGCTCCGCGCCCGTATTGCGTGCGCCTTGTAGCAGGCGCTGCGCCGAAACGTGGATGCGGCAGAGTCCGCGCCCGAGCTTCATCGCGCGCCTCGGCGCTGGGCTCGCCCGCTTCCGTTGGCGCCGGACGACGGATCACGGCGCTCGCCGTCCACGTAGAGCCCCGAGCGTCCCGCATCCGACGAACCATCTTGGTGCCGGAAGCTCCACGGCCCCTGTCGCAGGCCGACGCGGTACTCGCCTTCGGACTTCACGCCACCAGTGTCCCAATGTTCGACCCACCAGCCTTCGAGCTGACCGTCGACGAAGGTGCCTTCCGCTTGCGCGTGTCCGTCCACGAAGCCGAGCTTCCAAGGACCGCTGCGCCGCCCCATGCGGTACTCGCCCTGTGCGCGCGATGCGCCGCCGACGTGCCACGCTTGATAGGCGCCGACCAGCTGATCCGAGAGACACTCGCCGGCTTCAGCGAGCTCGCCGTTGCGGTGCCAGCGCTTCCAAGGTCCGTGCCGCAACCCGTGCAGGTAGCTGAACTCGGCGGACAGTTGTTCGTTCGAGTGCCACCACTGCCAGAGCAGGTGGCGACGACCGGCGCTGAAGAGTCCGTCAGCCGATCGCGTTCCGACGGCGTGCATCGCAACCCAACGACCGTGCCGCAAGCCGCGCTGGTACGTCCCTTGCGCACGCACGTTTCCGTTCGCGTGCCACGCGGTCCACCGGCCTTCACGCAGACCTTCTTCGAACTCGCCTTCGATGCGGCGCGTTCCGCTCGCGACATGCCACAAGAGGTACAAGCCGTGACGTCGACCGCGTCGGTACTCGACCTGCGCGCGTCGCCGGCCGTGGCGATCCCAGAAGCTCCAAGAGCCTTCGCGCAATCCGCCTTCGAGGCGACCTTGCGCGGATCGGCCGCCGCTCGAGTGGTGCTGGGTGTGACGCATCAGAGGTAGAGGGCCGTGTTGGGACGGCCCTTGTTTGTACCTCGTGACACCTCCCGCTCACCCCGGAATCAGCTCACTCTCCCGTCGTTCCGGCGGGAAGCTGCACGCCGGCCGGCGACAACGGGGCGATACGCGCAGTCCGTGCCTTCGGAAGAGGTGATCGCGGCCCACTCACTGCCTTCCGCCGTGTCCTCCCTGAGCTCCTGCGGCGGATGCTCTTCGAGGCGCAAGGGCGTACCGGCGGTTTCCAACTCGATCCAGATCGAACCGGAGGCTTCGTCACGCTCGAGCTGGTGATCGAGCACGACGGGAATCTCCATCACGCGCGACTCGAGTGGGCTCACCAAGTTCCACGCACGGTCGCCCGCGTGACTGCGGAGCTCGACGCGCAGCGCGCCACGGTGGTGTCGCAAGCGAAGACGCCGTTGATCATCGGATACGAGCAACTCGAGCTCCGGCAGCACTTCGACTGGCCGGCTGCGGTCTGCGGCGCGAAAGTCCCCGATGGCGGCGACGCTGCCCGGCCGTACCCACTGCGTGAGTTGCGCGTCGAGCTCGCTCGTGTGCAGCTTCCACTCTGTGCTGAGTTGCGCCTGCGCCCTCGCGCGCCTGCGCCTGACGCCACCGGCGCGCCTCTCGAAGCTGACCGACCAAGTCGAAACGGAGGTTCCCGAGGTGAAGGCGAACAAGGTCGGCTTCGAGTACAGCCGGACGCGCGAAGTCGGGGGCTGCACGGCCTGTGCGCGGACGAGTGAGCAGGCCGTGAGGAGTGAGAGCCTGGCGAGGGGTCGCGACGCGACGAAGCCCCGCGCCGTTCGTGCCGTGTGGCGAGCCGCGCGCGGGTCGAACCATGCTTGGTTCAGCAGAGCGCAAGCGCCCGGGTGTCAGAATCCTCGCTCGATCTTCGAGTACGCATCCGCTGCAGCGTTGCAGACATCACCGTCAGCGTCATTGATCAGCTCTTCGAGCTTCGAAGCGGCCGCGCTTGCCTTGCCCCCGAGCTCGCCGAGCGCGACGGCCGCCGCGAGGCGCACTTTCGCATCCGGATCGTCGAGCTTGGCGATCAAGGGTTGCACTTCCGCGGAAGCGTCGTCGTCGGCCGAGCCGCGACCGAAGAGCTTGCTGAACAGTCCCATGGTTTCCCGGGGTGAACGGACACGAAGGGGTCGAAGTCGAGAGGGGATCTGAATCGACGCGGTGGCTGAGGTCAAGCGGTCTCCGGCTTCTGCCTGAACGCCCGAACCAGTTTGTCAGGGCGTGAAGGTGATGCGCGTGCCCTCGCGCCTGGCCGGCCAGGCCTGAATTCCGAGCGCGGCGAAGGTGCGCTCGAGTTCTTCCAGGGACGGCACGGGGTCGTGCGGGAAGGCCGTCGCGACGAATCGAGTCGCCGCCCGAGTCCTCGGCGCGGGCGTCCTTGAACAAGACGTCGTCAGCAGCTTCCGAGTGCGGTCGCGCTAGGCAGCGTGGTAGCCGACGAAGCGGGTCTCATCGTCCAGGCCACGATCGCGCTCCTGGGCGATGACAATTCCATACGCCTCGCTGCTGTCTTCGTCGATCCCTGCTTCGAGAGTGCGGAGATGAGGTCCCGCTGGACCTGCACCGGGCTGCGCTCGCCGATCGCCGGAGCTGGTGAACGCGTCGGCGAGACGGTTCCAGAGGACGTAGATGTCGATGCGGATCGTCGCCTGGATCGAGAGAGCACGCTTCTCGAGCTTCAAGGCGCGCACGCCGACCAGCATGCGAGCTTCGAGTCGCAACGCCAGGTTCTCCGGCGCGTCGCGCTCACTCGAGTCCTGCCGCCACGCCGAGTCAAACCCATCGCCCGGACGATCCATGAAGACGTGCTCCAGACACAGCAGATCGGTTCCTGTCGGCGCTTCAAGGGCTCTGGCGATGATGGCGACCCTGAACCTGTCGTCGAAGTAGCCAGCTCCCTCAACGTGCCGTCAGGGGCCGATCGAGAGGCGGCACGGGACGCGAGACCGCCTGCTACAGCTGTTGGAGCAACGGCGTCGGCCAGTGTGCAAGTTGCCGAGGCAGCGGTCACCGCACCTGAACGCGCGTCTCGCGCAAGATGCAGGGCCGCTCCACCTCGGGGAGCGGCCCCGCTCGCGTTACTCCGTGACTTCGACCAGCTGGTTCGTGCCGTTCGCCCGGATCTCGGGCACGTACATGGCCGAACCGAGCACGGGGAGCGCGTGGAAACGGCCCGGCGTCTCAGCCCGCAGCTCGTAACGGACTTCCCACACGCCTTCCGGCAGGCGGTCCAAGAACAGCCCCACCTTGCGGTCACGCCACTCTTGGTGCACGCGACGTAAGCGCCCCGTGGTTCCCGCCGACGAGCCGAAACCCGAGTCGCGCGCGCCGACGCCCGCTCGCGCTTGATCCCCGCCGAAGCGGAACTGCGCTTCGGCCCGCGTGAGCTCGGAAGCCCACAGCGGACTGCCGCTCTGTACGCCACCGGCTTCGAGGCCGGCGGGCTTGAGGTCTTCGAGCATCAGGTACTCGAGGTCCGTCTGCGCTTCGAAGCTGAGCACGCACTCGATGCGATCACCGCTCGCCACCGTGTCAGCGTCGCCCAGCGGGACGCGGTCGTAGACGTAGCCGGCGAGCAACGTGGGTCGTCCGACCAGGCGGAAGTACTGACGGCGTACGAACAGCTCGTTGCCGCGCGGCGCGATGCGTTCTTCGCGGGTGAAGAAGTTCGCCCAGACCGAGACGTCGAGCGGTTCGGCCGACTCGATGCGTCGCACCTCGACGGCGTTCTTGCCCGAGCGCAGCAAGTCCGTCGGCACCGTGATGCGCGCCGCGCCGGCCAGCAACTCATCGCCTTCGAGTCGCTCGTGCGCCACGACCGCGCCGTTCACGAGCACCTGGTACTCGACCGGCGCGTCGAGGTTCCCTCTGCGCTCCAAATAGCTGGAGAGTGCCAGGACGGCGATCGACGTGTCGCGAGTGTTGGTCCACTGCGCCGCGCGTCGGTTGGCGAGCAACCACTGACTGGCGGGCTCGACCAATTCGTGGTCGGGATCGGTCTCCAGCAGGGCCCACAGGCAGAAGGACGTCGTCTCGACCCCGCCTTGGTACCAACGGCGCCAACCGGTGGCTTGCCCCCAGTGCGCGCGTTCCGCCGCCGTGCCGCCTTGACCGCCGAGCGGCTGGATGAGCGACTCATCGGGCTGCGTGCGGACGGCACCGTCGATCAGGTTACGCGAGAGGATCTGCGCCGACTTCATGCGATCACTGCGCGCCGCGGCGAGGCACAGCAGGGCCTTGCCGTAGGCGGCCAGCTTGTCACGCGAGCCGAAGGCACGGTCGAACGCCGTAGCGAAGCGTGCGTCTTCGGCGACGCCGCCGTGCGTGGCGAGCGCGTGCAGCATCCAAGCCCGCAAGTCCGAGTCTCGGCCGTCCTCGGCGAGGTGCGCGAGCAACCACTCGGAGCCGCGATCGAGCATGCCTGACTCGAGCTCGACACCCGCGTCGCGCGTCAGCGAGAGCCCCCACACCGCGTAAGCGGTCATCCAAGTATCCGATTCCCCGCCGGCCCACCAGCCCCACGAGCCATCGCTGCGCTGCGCTTGGCTCAGCCTCGCCACGCCCGCCGCGGTGACCTGATCGAGCTCGTCGATCGAGGTGTGATCGGCATCGAACAAGGCAGCGCGCGCCTCGGGAGTGATCCCACCGAACGCGCGGCTGAGCGGTTCCTGCGCGGAGAGCCCGAAGCCCTCGAGCGTGCGCTTGACGACCACGGCGGGAACGAAGCGCGAGAGCGTCTGTTCCGTGCAGCCGTACGGGTATTCGATCAGGTACGGCAGCGCGTCGATCAGTCCGAGCGCGAGATTCGGAGCAACCTGCACGACGGCCGTCGTGTTGTCGACGTCGCGTTGTTCCGGAAGGTCGAAGTTCAACACCGCGCCGTCCCCGCGCACTCGCGCGCTGACCGCGGCGAGAGCGTCGATGCCGTAGGGCACGACCGGGATGATCCGTTCGACACCGTCCGAGAACTCGTCCGCGCGAACCGTGCCGGCGAAGCGGGCCGTTCCCGTCTGAGTCGCCCGCACCAGCCAATCGCGACGGATGCTGCCGCGCGGGGGAATCGTGGGGCTGAGCGAGATCTCCGCAAGCGCGCCGTCGCTGGCCGTACCGAGCAGCTCGACGCCTTCGCAGGTCAGCAGCGTGCTGATGTTCAGCTCTTGGTCGGTGCGGTTGTTCACGTTCAGGCTGACGATCGACTCATCGCCGACGACCAGGAAGCGCGGCGCTTGCACGCGGACGAGCAATGGCTTGCTCGTCAGCGATTCTCCGCGACCGATGCCGAAGTCGGCGCCGACCGTGGTGGCGCGGGCACTCGCTTTCCAGGTGGTCAGGTTGTCGGGATAGGTCCAGCTGACGCGCGCCGTCCCGTCGCTCGACGTCTTGACGTCAGGTGACCAGAAGGCAGTGTCGCGGAAGTCGGAACGCACGACGATGGTCGGCCCGCCGGTCTGCGGGTCGTGCCCACCTCCGGCACCCGCGGAGCCCAGCTCCTGAGGGGGAACGGTGTCTCCAGGGCCGGTGAAGCTGGAGTTCGGCGCCGGTGAGCTGGGCCCCATGTACTCTCGGGCGCGCCCGAGCTTCTCGCTCTTGCCCTCGGCCATGAAGTCGTCGCCGCCGTCCGCGTCCTCGAAGATCTGATCGCGCATCCCATGGCCGGCGGAACGCCCCCAGCTGCCGCTCTCGTCCTTCCAGCGTTGCTCGCCGAGGTCGACGAGACGACGGTAGACGACCTGATCGAAGCTCGAGCTGGTCGAGACATCGGACCGGCGTTTGTCGCCGTAGAAGAACTCGCGCGGATCGATCGCGGGGTCCGCTTGGATCGCTTCGACCATGGCGTCGTAGACCGCGATCGCGACTTCGGCTTCCACAGGCTCGCCGTCGACAGTCCGCGCGCTGACGACCAGCGTGCCGGTCTCGCCGGGGCCGAGTTCGGCCGGCTCCAGCGCGACGTCGACTTCGAGGAAGTGGTCGTCGGGCGGGACGATCAGCTCTTCGCGGTCTCGCGCGACGCGACCGTTCGAGTAGCTGAACGCGTCGAAGAAGACGTTAGGAACCCAGCGCTCGGTGACAGGCAAGCGCAGCAGCTTGGCGCTGCCGTCCAGCCGCACGACGCGCAAGTCGAGCAAGCCGTTCGCTTCGACGGCGAACAACACCCAGCGGCCGGGTGCTTCGGTGGTGATCAGCACGACGGCGTCTTCGCCGACGCGCAAGGTGTCGCGATCGACGTGCAGCTCGACGCCGTTCGCGCGGTAGCCGAGCTCGTGCGCACCTTCGGCGGCGAAGAACACGCGCGTCTCCGCGGTGACCTCTTGATCCCAGACGTCGACCCCGAGCCAACGCACGAGATAGGTACCTTCCTGCGCTACGGCGATGCGCGCCTGTCCAGAGCCGTCCTCGCCGGTGCGCGCCGGGAAGCGGCCGATGAACTCGGAGTGCTCGCCGAGCTCGACGCGTTCCCAGCGTGGACCGTCCGGTTCAGCGGGTGCCGGCGGGAAGTGCGGATAGCGCGCGCGTTCGCGCTCCAGCTCGCCGCCGGTCCAACGACGTCCCATCGGGTCGCGCCAGATCTCATAGCTCGTCTGACGGCTCAGCAGCAGCTCGCCTTCCACGGCGGAGCCTTGATCGTTCGCGTCGCGAGCCATGATGTCGAGTTCGAGCTCTTCACCCGGGTGATAGACCCGGTGACGCGGGTCGAGGTTGACGCTGTAAGCCGTGCGACTGGCGCGCACGACGCCGCTGCCGGACACCTCCCGGCGCGATGAGTCGATCACACGAGCTTCGAAGCTCAGCTCGAGCGCGCCTTCGGCTTCCCACTCGGGCGCGAACTCGATACGCGCCACGCCCTGGTCGTCCGTGACCAGGTCGAGCGTGGCGAGGTGATCGCCGATGCCCCAGTTGTAGTCTCGATTCTGTCGGTGGTACCAGGCGTAACGACGCGTCGGTTCCCAGAACGGCATGTACGTCTTGCCGTGCACGATCACTTGCGTCCGCGCGCCGGTAACCGGTCCGCCGAAGGCGTAAGTCGCGCGCACCTCGGCCTCGATCGTCTCGCCGACTCGGTAGAGCTTCGGCTTGCCGTCGTCATCGACGGCCGGCACGACGTCCACCGTGAACTCGGGAAGCTTGTACTCCTCGAGACGGAACAGCGTCGCCTGGCCGTAGGACTTCGACTGGTCCGTGTTCAAGAACTCGATGCGGTACTCACCGAGCGGCCACGCGGCCTGACACTCGAGCGAAGACCAGACCGTTCCGAAGTCGTTCAGGACGGCCTTCTGCTCGAGCACTAGGTTGCCGCGCGGGTCGCGCACGCGGACGTGCAGTTCTTCGCCGGACGGCGTCGCGAGCGTGTCGTTCTCGTGCTTGCGCGCGACGAGCTTCCACTGCACTTCGTCGCCGGGACGATAGGCGGGGCGGTCGGTGCTGACGTAGAGCTTCCAGCGACCGTCGTGACTCCAGCGGTAGTTGCCCCAGACGATGGCGAAGGCTTGGTCCTGGTCGGATTTCACTGACGCGAAGCTCTGACCGCGACCGCCGCCCAAGTTCTCGAAGCGCGCCAGACCGTCCGCGTCGGTTCGCGCCGTGTGCTGCTTCCACGCGTGTTTGTGATCACGACGATGGAACAGGGTGACCAGCGCGTCTGAGCGCGGCCGTCCGTCCGCGACATCCGCCGCCCACGCGATCAGCGACTCGCCGGCATCCTTCAGCATCAGCGCGGATTCGCTGACCAAGACCAGCTGGCGCGAAGTCGCCGAACCGGCAAACGCGCGTAGCAAGTAGGCACCGGACTCGAGCTCGCCGGGGATCTCGAGCAGGTCGTCACCGTGACGGTGTTCGCCCTGGTCGCCGGTTTTCTCCGTCCAGCGCAGGAGCTCGGTCGAACGCGACGGATCGAGCTGGTCGAGCCAGTCGTGCGGGCCGTGATCCTTCGATTCGAGGCGCACGTCGCGTCCCAAGTCGACCGGCACGAGCGCGAAGGTCACCTCGGCCGCGTTGCGCCAGCGGACACGGAAGATGCGTTCCGAGCCCGGCAAGAAGGCGCCGTCGACGGAGATCGAGACTCCCGTCTCCGTGATGTTCTTGACGCGATCGCGCGTCGATTCCCAGTGCAGTCCGGACCCGCGCTTGTACTGTTCCAGGTAGCGCCGGAAGATCACCAGCGCGCGCACATAGTCGGGCCGGGTGCGTGCCGCTCCCGACTCGTCGCGCGAGAACTCGCCGCGTTCTTCCAACCAGACGCCGTAGCGGTAGAGCGCGTGTTCGGACCACGACGCGACTCCTTGGGCGATCGAGGCTTCGAAGGCCTCCGCAGTCTTGCGGTGGCGGGATTCGGTGACTGGGCGGTGTTCCGAGCCGAGCGCGAGGAGCAGCCGCGTCCAAGCGATGTCTTCAGCGGATTGCGCGACTCGAGCCGCATCCTGCAACAGGTCGAGCGGCACGTTGCGACTGTGATTCGTCTGGCGCCACCCCCCGAGGTCCCCCCCCGTCGCGGCGCGGAAGGCGATCGCCAGGTACTCGGTCCGGGCCCGATCGATGTCCGGCGAAGCTTCCCAGAACGAGAGCGCGGCCTGGTAGTAAGGCCAGGCCGCCGAGAAGTTGCCGCTCCAGCGGCGCTTCCAGTGATAGTCGCCGAGCGACGCGTTGGCCGCCGACCATGTCTCGTCGTGATCTTCGGGTCGCTCGTACTCCGCGATGATCGCCTCGAGGGCGGCGCGGGCCCCTTCGAGCTCCGGCTGGTCGACCAGCTGCGTCGATGAGGCGGCGCGCCAGCGACAGTCTTCCAACGCGACTCGTACAGCTCGCGACTCGTCGACATCGAGTTCCGTCAGCAGCAGCTCCGCGTAGGCGCGGCGCGCCAGCTCGAAGGAGCCCTCGGACCGATGACTCTCAGCTCGAGCCCGCAGCTCAGCCGGGCTGTCCTGGCCGGCTGAGAGCGACAGCGTGAAGGCGAGCAATGCACAAGCGACGAGCAGCAGGAGTCGTTTCATCGGAGAGAACCTCGAGGTCTGGGCCGGAGTCGCGCACCGAACGCTGCGTCCCGCGTGCTTCTTGGAACGCTCACGAGATTCCGAAGGAGCCCCCACTCTCGCGAGCGGCGGTCAGAAGGGCAAGTCGGACTGACTGGGCGGTCCCGGAGCCGGGCCGGGTTCCTCCCCGCGCACCAGAGCGGCCAGCTCGGCGACGGTCGCCGGACCGTGCCCGGCGTAGTGATTGTTCGCGAAGGCGTAGGTCTCCGGCACGTCGGCTGCGACGTCGCCAAGGACCCGAGCCCAGCGCTCGAGCCGCGGTCGTTGGTCGAAGACGAGCTTGTCGAAGCGCTTCCCCGAGAGCTTGTCGATCTTCTTGCGGTCCCCGATCAGTCGCGCGTAGACGAAGTCGGTCGTGACCAGCGGGATGCGGTCCGCGACTTCGTCGGGGTGCGGCATGTACAGGAGATCGACGAGCACCAAGGCGGCGCGGTGCGCCGTCAGCACCTCGGTCAGCGCGGGAACCAGCCACGCCTTGTTGCGGACCTCGACGGCGTACCGAAAGTCCTTCGGCAAGCGGCCGAGGTAACCGTCGAGGCGCTCGAGGAAGGGATCGAGCCCGGCGAAGGCTTCACGATTGAGGTAGGGGAACTGCAGCACCAGCGGGCCGCAGCGACTCTCGAGTTCGCCCATCGCGCGCAAGAAGGCGTCGGTCTCGCGCGCGGTGTGTTCGGGGAGCAGCAAGCGCGTGGCATCGGGAGTCGCGCCCTCTCCGCAGTGCGCGATCGAGCGCGGGAATTTGGCGCAGAGCTTGAAGTCGGCCGGCGTCTTGCGCGCCCAACCGCGCACCATCGAAGTCGACGGCACGCGGTAGTAGGTGACGTCGGCTTCCACCGCGGGAAAGCGCGTCGCGTAGTACGACAGGAAGTCAGCGGGCTGCGTGCCTTCGGGGTAGAAGGCGCCGACCCAGCTCTTCTCCGACCAGCTGGACGTGCCGAGGCGCATGCCGGTCGGCAGGTCGCGGGGCCAGGCCCGGGCGGGACTCACAGCACGCGTTCTCGAATCAGCGCTGCGTCAGCGACCATCGACACGGCGCAAGCGCACGAAGTTCGTCACGAGTTCCAAAGTCGTGAGATCCTTGACCTCACGCGCGGCCTTGTTGTTGCTTTTCCACCACTTCTCCTTCTTGGTCTCGCGAATCGTCGCGTAGTCGATGCCCATGTGGTCCATCGCGTAGGCCATGCGATCCTCCGGCTTCTTCAAGTCGGTGGCGAGTTCGAGACCTTGCAAGTCGAAGTGGTTGGTGCTGTCGAGGAGCACGCCGTGCCCCATGCGGAACCAACACGCGAGTTCTCCGCCGCCCCAGCGCTCCGCGCACTCGGGACTGTCGACGAGCACTTCCACGTGCTCGGGTTCGCGCACGTCGATCAGGTGCGCGCCTTCCAAGTGGTAGACCGGCACGACACCTTCTTCGAAGACGCCTTCGAGGAAGGCGCTGTCGGGCGCGCACGGACGCGCCAGCACATCGTCGAGCACGTCGCCGTTCGTGTTCAGTCGAGCCACAGCACCCGGCGCGACGCGCGCGATGGTCTCGTGCAGTGCCCAGCACGACCCGAAGAGGTACCCACCGACGCGCACGAACCACTGCAAGCGCTCGACGTCGGCCGGCATCATCTCGCCGGTGCAGTTCGAGACGAACACGCCGGCCGCGTCGAGTCCGCCCTTGGCGACCTGCCCCGACGAAGTCATGCGGTGTTCGATCGAGAGGTGTTCGAGCAGGTTCTGGATGTGGTCGCCGCGGCTCTCGAAAACGAGCACGTCGAGGCCTTGAAAGACCTGCGCCGGATCGACGACGTAGCCGTACTTCTTGCGGCGTTCTTCGAGCTCCTTCGGGTCGTAGAGCCGTAGGCGGTCGCCCTTCTCACGGAACCAGGTACGCCAAGCTTCCAAGTCTGTCGGATCGATCTCCTGCTTGGCAACGGACTCCAGGTAGGCGTGAGCGGTGCGCACGACGGCGGGTTCCTCGTCTTCGAGCCGCGTGATCAGCGCAGGGATCGCGTCCTTGTTCAACGACTTCGAGAGGCCGACGACGGCAGCGCCGCGTAGGCGCCAGTCGTTGTTGCCCGAGAGTTGTTCGAGCGCTGCGATCGCATCAGCCGATCGCGTGGCCCCGAGCGAAACGGCCGCGCAGACCACGACGCCCCAGTCCGCATCGCCCAGCGCCTGAACCAACGGCTGCACGACGGAGTCTTGCCCCTCGAGCGCCAACGCGCAGACGATCAACTCGCGGGCTTGAGCATCGGTTTCCGAGCCGAGGCGTTCGATCAAGAAGGCCAGCGCATCGTCGTTCGCAGCAGCGCCGAGCTCGACCATCGAGCGCACGCCTTGTCGTCGCACGCGCGGCGCGGAGTCGTCGGCCGCCAGGCGTTGAGCTCGCTCACGAGCCGCATCCCCACCGATCGCGACCAAAGCGCGGGTCGCAACGGCGCGGACCGAGACGTCTTGATTCGAGAGCAACGGGCCGACCGCTTCGAGCAGCGCATCCGCGCTGCACCAATCCGTGCGGGCGAGTGCTCCTACGAGCATCGAGCCGCGCTGCGCGACGGACGCCTCGGATGAGGCCGACAACGCCTCGATCTCGGCCAGCGCCGCAGCTTGCGCGTCTTCCGCTTCTGCAGCACTCGCCACCACGGCGGCAATCAAGCGGCGCTCGACGGTGCGGTCGACGTTCGACTTGTTGAGCTCGGCACGCAGCAGCTCGAGTTGCGCAGCGCGCGGATCGAGCGCGGCGCCTTCCGCGGCCGCGGCGCGCACGCCCAGGTGTGCATCTTCGAAGAGTTCAGCGAGCACTTCGAGCCGGTCCTCGTCGCTGCAGACCACGTACGCGCGAGCGCCGGCTGCGCGCAGTCGCGCGTCCTTGTCGCCGACCAGCTTCTTGACGTTCCTCGGGACCTCGCGCGACTCGGTCTCAGGAGCGATCAAGGCGATCGCGTCGCAAGCGACGAGCGCCGTGTCGCCGGAGGCCTTCTTCGCGATGCCTTCGAGAGCCTCGTCGGGCGAGAGCTTCGCGACCGAACGCGCTGCGGCGAGGCGCACGCGTGCGATGGGGCCGTTCAAAGTGAGCTTGATCAGCGGACCGACCGCAGCCGATTCCCCCACTTCGCCCAGCGCGCGCGCCGCGTGCTCTTGGACTTCCCAGTCCTTGTCCTTCAGCGCGCCGATCAACAGCTTCTCGGCCTTGTCGACGCCTCCCCGCGCGATCACATCGACGGCCGCGAGTCGCTCGAGCGGGTCCTTCGACTTCAGGTCCTTGGCGGGGTCCTGCGCGGGCAACACGCCGAGCAAGAAGAAGGTCGAGAGCAGCAGCAGGATCTTGGACATCGTTTCGTTTCTCTCAGAAGAGTTCGAGGATGGCCGTCGGCGGCCGACCAACGCGGGCTTCACCGCCGTACACCACGATCGGACGTTCGAGCAGAACGGGATGCTTCACGATCGCGGCGAGGTGCGCTTCTTCGCCGGCGTTCACATCGAGACCGGACTCGGCATAGGCCGACTCGCCGGAGCGCACCCACTCGCGCGCGGGCCGATCGAGCAGACCGCGCAGCTCGGCCAGCTCGTCGAGGCTCAGCGGATCATCCAGATACAGACGCTGCTGATAAGGGACCTCGCGTTCGTCGAGCAGGCTCCTCACCGTGCGACTCTTCGAACAGCCGGGGTTGTGCAGGAAGATGATCGTGTCCGGATCGAAGCTCATCTCAGTTCTCGCGGTAGCGACGCAACATGGCGTCGAGGTCGTCCGTACGAAGCTCCAGCGCGGCGCAAGCCTGCTCGAGCCGTTCAGGGCCGGCGGGATAGATGTGCTCGAGGAACGCTTCGAGACCGTGCTCGTGGATCAGATCACCGACGAGCAAGCCCGCAATCGGATAGCTCAGGCGTTCCGGAGTGCGCACGAATCCCGCACCTGTGAACTCGACGATTCCAACCTCGACGCGCGGCGGATCGTGTCGCCACTCTAGCATGCTGCGGCCGCCGTATTGACCGGCTGCCCAGACAGCGAGCCCTTCGCCCCACAGCGGCGATCCGGGAGCACCGAAGGCGTCCGACGCGATGATGTGCACGGCCTCGTGAGCGCAGACGCGCTCGAGAACGCCGCCCACGCTCGCATCGGCCGTCAGCACGTGCAACGTTCGCGACGCGTAGTCGGCGTGTGCATCGCCGCCGCGAGTGATCGAAGCCTTGGTCTTCGCGTCGGGGTAGACGTAGATCGTCAGCGCGGATGCCGGCTCGAGTCCGAGCCGCGCTTCGGCGAACCGCACGCCGCGCAATAACGCGAGGTCTTGGGCACGCTCGGCGTCGGTCACCGCCGCCGCTTGCAGTCTCCGAACGATCAGAGCGGCCTCGACGCGCTCGCCTTCCTGAACGCGGTTCTCGCGCCACGGCTTGCGCAAGGCGCGCTGCGTGATCTTAGCCTGCACCGCGCCGTCGTCACCACGTTCCCAAATGCCCGCGTCGAGCAAACCGAAGCGGTCGACGACGATGAAGCCGAAGTTGCCGTCGGGAGTCGCGTTGATCTCGGTGACGCCCGAAGTTCCCGCGCCGGCGTAGAGCAGGAACTGCGGACTTCCGGGACAGCCTTCGGAAGCGGCGACAGCCGGGACCAGCGCGATGAGGCGGTACTCGTCGCCCGAGTACGTCTCGCCGGCGATCTCGATCTCGCCCGCCGTGACGCGCAGCGGCAGACAATCAGCGACACCGGCCAAGGCTGCGTTGACATGACTGCCGCCGTAGACCACCGGCGTCTGCGGCCATGCTCCAGCGCCTTGTGCGACGTCGATGCTGTCGTCGAGGACCCGCACGGAGCCGGGGAAGCGGAGGCCCCGAATCAGCTCGACCTGCGCGACGACTTCACGATCGGCGCGGTCGTCGGCTTGCGTGCCGAGGATGAAGCTGGGCGAGTTCCCGGAGAGGAACTCGGATGCGTTCTGAGCATCTCGCGAGGCAGCGCCGAGGGCGGCTGCCGCGGCGAGAGCAACCAGGATCTGGACTGAATTCATGATGCGTTCATGGGGCAACGGACGAAGCACGTAGCCTAGCGGAGGCGGCATTCGGGCGCTCCTGCGTCGCCCTCGATTTCCCGTCGCCGCGCCTCACGAGACGGGTAGCATCCGAGGCCAACTCTCCGAAAGCTCCCCGCGTAAGCGTGCCCATGCCCCGCCCCCCTCTGCTCCCTGTCCTTCTCCTGTTCCTCGTCTCCCTGCCCGTCGCCTGTCGACCGACCCAGCAGGATGCTCGCGGCTTGGTCGTGATCAATCCGGCGAGCCCGGAACGACCGCTCTACTTCGACTTCGACGTGGTTCCGGAGGGCGAGGTGCGCGAGCACACGTACATCCTGGAGAACACGGATCCGGTGCCGATCGTGGTGCACAAGCTGCAGTCATCCTGCGGCTGCACCGTTCCGCGCGTCGTGGCCATCGCGCCCGATGGAACGGAGACGAGAGGCCAGGTGTTCGGCGACGGAACCGGAGACGTGGTCACGGTGCCGGTCGGAGGCAAGCTCGAGGTGACGGTGACGACTGATACCAAGCACGTGCGAGTGAAGAACCAACACAAACTGAACACCGTGCGGCTCACCTGTAGCTCCGAGAACGAGCCCTACCTGAGCTTCGAACAACACCTCTGGGTCACGCTCGCCTTCAACGCAACGCCGCTGAAGATCGACCTCGGGCTGGTCCCCGAAGGTGGCGGCAAGAGCGGCTCGACCGAGCTGTTCCCCGCGCAAGACGGCAGTCTTGCGCGCGTCACCGGAGTGCACTCGGCATCACCCGGCCTGATCGTGAGCTACCACGAAGAACCGCGGCCGCGCGGCAGCGTCACGATCGTCACAGTCGAACTCGAACCCGGAATGCCGCGCGGACCGTGGCTCGGTGAGGTGCGCCTGGACTGCTTGCGTGAAGACGGCGAGACACCGGGGCCGCCGTTCTTGGTGCCGGTCAGCGGCCACATCACGACCGACGTCGTCTGCTCACCGGGCAGCTTGATCTTCGACAACTTCGACACGGAGCGAGGCGCATCAGTCGAAGCCGTGGTGCAAGCGCTGGTGCTCGGTGAACGCGTGAAGATCACCGGCCACCGCTTGGTCGGCGATCTCGAAGGCGTCAAAGTCTCCTACGTCCCGGCCGCGGCCGGTGCCGACGGTCGCAGCGTGCGTTGGAACTTGAAGCTCACGGTCGGCCCCGAGGCCGCCGGTCGCACGTTGCGCGGCACGCTGGAACTCGACACCGACGTCGAGAGCGCGTCGATGCTGAAGGTGCCGGTGACCGGCACCTTCTAGCGGCCGCGAACGACCGCGAGACCTGCGATCAGCCGGTCACGCGCGCGAAGCGCTTCTTGCCGACTTGCACCAGGATCGGCGCCGAAGGACGCCCGACGGGCGCCATCGCATCGGACCGCACTTCGCCGTCGATGCGCACCGCACCCTGCTGTGCCATGCGGCGGCCATCCGAGCTCGAAGCGACCAGCCCGAGCTCCTTGAGCAAGTTGGCGAGCGGCAACTCGTCTTCACTCGAAGGCCAAGCGAGCTCCGGCAGATCGGCGGGCAGTTCTTTATCGCGCACTTCCGCATTGAACGCGTCCGCCCCTGCGCGCGCGGCTTCCGCATCGTGGAAGAAGGTCGTGATCTCGGCCGCGAGTCGCGCCTTCGCGTCGCGCGGATGACCGGCGAGCAGCGCAGCGATCTCGGATTCCTCGACGCGCGTCAATAAGGTGAACCAGCCGGCCATCGACTCGTCGTCGAGGCGCATCAAGTTGAAGGTCATGTCGCGCGCGGAATCCGTCAATGAGACGGCGTTCCCATACGACTTCGACATCTTGCGACCGTCGAGGCCGTTGATCAGCGGCGTCGTGAAGCAGACCTGCGGACGCATGCCTTCTTGTTCTTGCAGTCGACGACCGACCAGCAGGTTGAAGAGTTGATCGGTTCCACCGAGCTCGACGTCGCAGTCGATCATGACCGAGTCCCAGCCCTGCATCAGCGGGTAGAGGAACTCGTGGATGCCGATCGGTTCGGAATCGTGCATGCGCGTCTGGAAGGTGTCGCGTTCGATCATCTGAGCGACCGTCATCCGCGCCGCGAGCTTCAACACGCCCTGGAAGTCGAGCTGGTCGAACCACTCCGAGTTGCGACGCACTTCGGTCTTCGACATATCGAGGACCTTCGCCGCTTGATCGGTGTACGTCACCAAGTTCGCCTCGACGGCTTTGCGCGTCAGCTGCGGACGCAGCTTGTTGCGCCCCGAGGGGTCGCCGACCATCGCCGTCGCGTCGCCCACGATCAACACGATCTGGTGCCCGAGCAGCTGCAAGTCGCGCAGCTTCATCAGCGGAATCGCGTGACCGATGTGCAGGTCGGGACTCGAGGGATCCATGCCGAACTTGATCCGCAGCGGGCGGTTCTCGGCAAAACTCTTCTCGAGCAGCTTGGTCAGCTGCCGCTCTTCGATCAGGTCGACCGTTCCACGGCGGAAAGCGGCCAAGTGTTCGGCCACGCGCGGGTCGATGCTCGTCTGGGACACGGGATACCTCGTCAGGGGATGAAGGAGGGCGACATGTTAGCCCTTCACCTGATCGATCCCAGACCCCGTAGGACCTGAGTTCGATTGCGAGCCCGGTCGATCGATGAACTCCCGTCCTGGGCGCAGCGACCGGGCGGCTCCAGCCGCCGGCGGAAACCATCCCGCCGAGGGCGCGCTCTCGGGTACCGATGGCTGCAGTCCTCCAGCACGGTCCAGAGAAGAGAGTCTCACGCGAAGAACGCGAAGCAGGACGAGCCACGCGCAGGCGAGTTCGAGCCGGGAGCAGCGTGACTCTACGGCGAGAGTCCTTCGTGCTCGCGCGTCAGCGAGGGCGCGGCAGGTCGAGGCCGCGTTCGGCGAGATCGCCGTCCGCGCCGGCCGAGGCACCGGCGCCGCGCGAGCCGCGGTGCGCCATCCAGCGCCTCCACGCGTCCGGGTCGCCGCCGGGGCTCGATGCGCCCGTCAGCCAGCGCAGCGCCGGGACGAGTTCTTTGAGGTCGGGATTCGCCAGCTTGGCGATCAGAGGATCGAGGAGGTCGAGCGTCTCGTCGCGCCGCTCGGGCAGGATCCGCACCGTGCGCTCCATCAGCGCCGGAATGTGCACGTCGCCCGCTTCGATGTAGCGGAAGAGTTCCGACGGCTCGATCGTGCCGTTCGGGATGTAGCCGGCGAGGCGCACGATGGTGGTCGCCGGCCCGGGCATCTCGTTCGCGGGCAGCGAGCGGCCTTCGTGAATCAGTTCCGTCGCGAGGAACTCGAGGCGGAAGTCGCCTTCCAACGCCAGCATCCCGGTGGGTTGCGGCGGCGAAACGTCGACGAGTTCGAGCACCTGCGTCTCATCTTGCTCGAGCTCGATGCGGTTGAGTCCGTCGACGGAGACGTACTGAATCGCGGTCTGAGCCGACCCCATGGGATCAACGCTGGTGTAGCCCACGCGCAAGCGCGCGCCGGCGGGCCGCATGCTGATCGGGTCGGGGTCGCGACTGGTCAGCTCGACCAACAGGCGGTAGTCACCGGGGGTCTCCGAGTGCTCGCGGGCAACGAGTCGCATGTCGATCTTCTTCGACAGGCTGCGACCGTCGAGGATGCGCTCGAAGGCGGCCATCAGGGCTTGCACCTCGGGGCCCGGCGACATCGCTCGCAAGCGAGCCAAGATGCGCCGCGCTTCGAGGTCTTGCCGCGCTTCGACAGCGTCGCGTAAAGCTTCGACCGCCGGAAGGTAACGCATCTGGTCTTCCGCCACGGTGCCGTCACCGGGCGCGGCTTGGATGATCACGCGCCCCGTGGTCAGCGGGGAATTGGAAGGACCGCTCGGCGTCACACAGGCCGCCGCCAGCGCGAGGCTGGTGACGGCGAGTGTGACGCAGAGCGGTCCGTTCATGAATCCGCGTCGCGGATCAGGCGTCGGTCGATTTTTCGGCGGAGGCCTCTTCGTCGGTCGACTCAGCGGGAGCTTCGGCTGCAGCGGGAGCTTCGGCTGCAGCGGGTGCTTCGGCTGCGGCGGGTGCTTCGGCTGCGGCGGGTGCTTCAGCCTTGGCCTCTGCTTCGGCCGGGGCAGCTGCCTCGGCCGGAGCGGCCGCTTTGGCCTTGGCTTTGGCCGGAGCCTCTCCGCCTTCGGACTCTCCGTCTTCGTCCGTCTTCGGCTCGAGCGGCTGCGCGAGGATCTTCTCGTTCTCCTCAAAGTCGGCGTGCACGAAGGTCAGGCCGATCTTGCGCTCGTCGATGTCCACGCGGATCACGCGGACTTCGCACTTCATGCCGGGGCGGATGATCTCTTCGGGCGACTCGATCTTGTGATCGGAGAGTTCGGAGATGTGGAGCAGACCTTCGAGGTCGTCTTCCAGCTTGACGAAGGCACCGAAGCTGGTGGTCTTCGTGACGTAACCGGACAGCAGGTCGCCGACGTGGTACTTGTTCGGAATCTCTTCCGCCCACGGGTCGGGGGTGAGCTGCTTCATACCGAGCGCGATGCGCTTCTTGTCCTTGTCGACCGAGAGGACCGCGCACTGCACCTTGTCGCCCTTCTTGACGACTTCGGAGGGGTGCGTGACCTTCTTGGTCCACGACATGTCGGAGATGTGCAACAGGCCGTCGATGCCCTCCTCGATCTCCACGAACGCGCCGTAGGAGGTGAGGTTGCGGACCGTGCCTTCGATGACCGTACCGGCGGGGTAGTGCTCGTCGACGAGATCCCAGGGGTTCGGTTCGGCTTGCTTCATGCCGAGCGAAATCTCCTGCTTCTCGTGGTCGATCTCGAGAACGACGATGTCGACCGAGTCACCCTGCTTGACGATTTCCGAGGGGTGGTTGATGCGACGGGTCCAGGACATCTCGGAGATGTGCACGAGACCTTCGATACCGTCCTCGAGCTTCACGAAGGCACCGTAGGACATGATGTTGACCACCTCGCCCTTGTTCTTCGAGCCGACGGGGTAGCGCTTGTCGATGCCGTCCCACGGAGAGGCTTGCTTCTGCTTCAGGCCGAGCGCGATGCGTTCGCGTTCGCGGTCGATGCGCAGCACCATGACCTCGATCTCTTGATCGAGCTGGACCATCTTCGAGGGGTGGCTGATGCGGCCCCACGACATGTCGGTGATGTGCAGCAGGCCGTCGATGCCGCCGAGGTCGACGAACACACCGAAGTCGGCGATGTTCTTGACCACGCCGGTGCGGATCTGCTTCTCCTCGATCTCCTCGAGCAGGTTCTCTTTGAGGCGCTGACGCTCCTCTTCGAGCAACTTGCGTCGCGAGATGACGATGTTCATGCGCTCCGGGTCGATCTTGATGATGCGCGCGCGGATCGGCTCTTCCAGGAAGGCCGAGATGTCGTGCGTGCGTCGCAGGTTGACCTGGCTGGCGGGCAGGAAGACGTTGACGCCTTCGACGTCGACGAGCAGGCCGCCCTTGATCTTGCGCAAGACGACACCTTGGACTTCGTCGCCCTCGGAGTACTTCTGCGAAACCGTTTCCCAAGCGCGCAGGCGATCGGCGCGGCGCTTGGAGAGCATCGCGGTGCTCTCGTAGGGATCTTCGCCTTCGTAGAAGACTTCGAAGACCTCGCCCTTCTGCGGCAGGTTCTCACCGAACTCGGAGAACGGGATGGAACCTTCCGACTTGCCGCCGATGTCCATCACGACGAGCTTGGTCTTCTCGTCTACCGAGTCGACAGTCGCTTCGACCAGCGTGCCCGGTTGGATGTTCTTGACGGAACTCGTGATGGCCTCTTCGTAGGCTGCATCTTCGATTCCGCCGAGGGCTTCGAGGAGCTGCTTCTCGAGCAGCTCGGGGTCGAGGTCGAAACGCTTGAGGCGTTTGGAGGCTTGAGCCATGGTGTGCGTCCTCGCGAAGAGGACGATCTCTAGAGGTTGAAGGAGGTTGCAGCGGCGCCGCGCTCCGGAATTGGAGGGCATCCGCTCGGATCCGCACCGTGCGAATCGAACCGCAGAGTCTAGCGACTTGGTCCGCCGGAAGGAGGCGCGCGGACAGGCTTTTTCGACCGTCGGGCCCGATCCCGACAGGGCGCAGCCGCCGGATCAGCCGCGCGGGAAGCGCCCGTCCCCCACGAGGGACTCGATCGCGGCGCGCAAAGCGTTCGCTGCAGCCGGGTCGCGGCCGTCCAGCGGAGCCCCAAAAGCGACCTGGATGCCACCGGGACGCGGGAACTTGCGCGACCGCGGCCAGACGTCGATCGCCCCGCGGATGCCCACCGGCACGATCGGGACCTCCGCCTTGCGCGCGGCCAGCAGCGCCCCACCGCGGAACTCGCCGAGGCTGCCGTCCCGCGAGCGGGTGCCCTCGGGGAAGATCGCGACGCAGTCGCCGGCCTCCAAGTGGTCGGTCATCTCGCGCAGCGCCTTGCGGTCCGCGGCCCCGCGCTTGACGAGCACGGCGCCGCACTCACGCATCACGAAGGCGAGCCAGCGAGCATCCGCCAAACTGTCGCGGGCGACGAAGGACACGTGGCGTTTCGTCGAGGCGGCGATCGCCGGGATGTCGAGGAACGACTGGTGGTTCGAGACGAACAGCGCTCCGCCGGTCGCAGGCACGTTGTCGGCGTCCACGACGCGCAAGCGATTGAACAACTTGAGGCCGGACCGCGAGGCGCCGCGACAGAAGCGGTAGGTCAGCGTCTTGTCGACGAGCACCGGCCCCGGAGCGTCGACTTTCGCGGGCGACGCTTCTGAGTCGGTGGCGCTCACAGCACGCCGCCCCGCACGCGCGAGAGGATGCGCTCGACGACCTCTGCGATGCCGAGTCCGTCGGTCTCGATCAGTTCCGCGTCTTCCGCGCGGACCAGCGGCGAGTCTTCGCGCGTCGAATCGAGCTCGTCGCGGCGGCGGATCGCGGCTTCGATCGCGGCTTGGTCTTGAGGCCGGCCGATCTGCGCCGAGCGGCGGCGAGCGCGTTCTTCGGCGCTGGCGACGAGGAAGAACTTGTGCTCGGCATGAGGGAACACGACCGTCCCGATGTCGCGGCCTTCAGCGACGACGCCGCGGCGATCCGCGACTTCGCGTTGTTTCGGCACGATCGCTCGTCGCACCTCCGGATGTGCGGAGACTTGCGAGACGCACGCGTCGACGTCAGCGGATCGAATGCCCGGTTCACCCGGTCGTCCGTCGATCGTCACGCGACCCAGCGAGTCGAAGTCGAGGTGCAGATCGCGCGCGAGTCGTGCGCAGCCTGCCGCGTCGGAAGGCGGAACATCGCGATCGAGCGCCGCCCAAGCGACGGCCCGGTACATCGCGCCCGTGTCGAGAAAGGCGAGATCCAGTTCCTGCGCGAGCAGACGCGCGATGGTGGATTTGCCGGCGGCAGCCGGTCCGTCGATGGCGATGATCATGGCGAGATGGGCCGCGAGAGCCTAATGCAGGCGCGCTCGAGGCTCCAGGCTCACGCCGGGAGTTCCGGCGTCACCACGCGCTCAGTCTCCATCCGGGTAACCGGAACTGGCCGTCGCGCGCAGGCTGCCGTCGGCTTCGACGATCAGCAAGTCTCGCGAGCCACCGAACGCATCGAGCACCGTCAACCGACCGCCGCCGTCCAGCTCTTCGACCCGATAGTCGTGCGCGTGGCCGCAGACCAGGCGCGGAATGCCGAGTTCCGCGGACCAGCGCGCGGCCGCATCGAGCTGGATCGACTTCTCTTCCGGAGCCTTGCCCGCGATCGCCTGCACGGAAGCTCGGCGCAAGCGACGCGCGACCGCGCGACTCACCGAGAGCGGCAGGGCGCGCGAGATTCCGCGCACCGGAGCGGAGCGCACGACTCGGCGCAGCCGTTGATAAGCGTGATCGCGGGTGCAGAGTTCGTCGCCGTGGATCCACAGGCAGCGCGAGCCGTCGGGCAAGCGCGTGTCCATCCCGCGCGGATGCACGCGAGCGCCGGTCAGGCGCTCGAAGCTCGCATCGAGCAGGAAGTCGCGGTTTCCGTGCAGCATGTGCACGGCGGTTCCGGAGGCCGTCAGTCCGGCGAGCGCTGCGATCGTCGCAGCCGCTCCCGGCAAGCTCGCGTGCCCGCGCCCCACCCAAGCGTCGTAAAAGTCGCCGAGGATCAAGAGCGCGGGAACGCCGTGAATGCGTTCCGCGAAGGCGATGAAGCCGGCGCAGTGTTCCGATGCCGCGGGATCGAGATGCAGATCGGCGATCGCCAGACTGCTCGCCGCGAGTTCGACGAGCGGCAGCCCGCGCACCGGATCCGGAGCTCCCATCACGAGTTCCCCGGAGCCTCCAAGTCGAGGTCCCGCATCTTCTCCCAGAGCACCTTGCGCGAGATGCCGAGCAAGTCGGCGGTCTTCATGCGATGCCCGCCGGTGGACTCGAGTGCGCGCATGATGTGCGCCGCTTCGGCTTCCTTGACGATCGCGCGCAGGGGACGAATCTCGCTGGACACCTCGGTCGCACCGCGCCAGCGCGTGTCGAGCGGCAGCAGGTCTTCAGCGGCCAGCTCGAGCTTCTTGCCGGCCAGTGCGATCGCGCGCTGCACGGAGTTCTCGAGCTCGCGCACGTTGCCCGGCCACGGATAGCGTTCCATCGCGTTCATCGTCACGCGCAAAGCGCGATACTCGCGCCCGCGTCCGTGGCGCTCGATCAAGTGCGCGACGAGCAACGGCACATCGCCGATGCGTTCGCGCAAGGGCGGTAACTGCACGGGAACCACGTTGACGCGGTAATAGAGGTCTTCGCGGAAGCGCCCGTCGCGCACCAAGTCGCGCAGCGGTGCCTTGGTCGCGGCGACGACTCGGATGTCGACCTCGTGCGTCTTCTCGCCGCCGAGGCGCTCGAAGTTTCGTTCCTGAAGCACGCGCAGCAGCTTGACCTGCACGGGCAGCGGCATGTCGTCGATGTCGTCCAGGAACAAGGTTCCGCCGTCGGCGAGTTCGAAGCGCCCCTTGCGATCCTTGCGCGCGTCGGTGAACGCGCCCTTCTCGCTGCCGAACAGCTCGGCCTCGAGCAGTGATTCGGGCAGCGCCGCGCAGGAGATCGGCACGAACGGTCCCTTGGCGCGCTCGGAGAACTCGTGCAGCGCCAACGCGATGCGTTCCTTGCCCGTGCCGCTCTCGCCTTCGATCAAGACCGTCGCGTCGGTCGGTGCGACAGTGCGCACGCGTTCGAAGACGGTGCGCATCGCTTCCGACTGACCGACGACGTCGCGGAAGCCGTCGGAAGACTCGAGCCGACCGCGCAGGCGCAGGTTCTCGACTTGCAGCTCGCGCAGGCGAGCCAGCGTGTCGACCATCGAGACCATCGCTTGGTTGCGGAACGGCTTCTGGACGTAGAAGCTCGCGCCGATGTCGACCGCTTCGACCGCCTGATCCATCGAGGCGAAGCCCGTCATGATCACCACCGGCCGATTCGCGTCGAGCTCGACCGAGCGCGTCAAGACCGCCATGCCGCCCTTGCCGGGCATGCGGATGTCCGTCAGGACGACGTCGATGTCGCCCGCTTCCAGCGCAGCGAGCGCGCTGTCCGTGTCGCCCGCGGAGACGACTTCGTAGCCGGCTTCCTCGAGTGCGTCGCAGAGCGTGACGGCGATCGTCTCTTCGTCGTCGGCCAGCAGGACTCTCACCCGGCGCTCCCGGGCAGTCGTTCGGTCCAGCGATCACCGCCCGCACCGACGGATTCCGCGAGGCCCGCCTCCGCGCAGCGCAGCAGCTCGTCGTGGAACAGCGTGTCGCCCGCTTCGCACCAGCTGACTCCGGCCGAGAGCGACAGCTTGCCGCCGATCGCCGAGTCGAGCTCGCGCACCGACTGCAGCAGCCTGGAGATGAGCACTTCGATCTGCGCCGGAGGCGTGTGCGGCACGACGATCAGCAGTCGATCGTCAGGCAGCCGCCCGACGAGGTCACTGCCGCGAGTCTGCACGTGGAGCAGCGCGACGACCGTCTCGAGAGCTGCTTCCTTGGCGTCGTACCCCGACGCGTCACGCAGCGCACCGAGTTGATCGAGCGACAGCATCAGCACGTTGATCGGATAGCCGTAGCGCTGTGCGCGGCCGAACTCGACGCGCAGCAGGTGACGAATCTGCGCGAGGGAGTAGAACTCGGGATGCGCGTCGGAGGTGCGTTGCTCGGTGTCCATGAGGGGGGGTGCTGCGCGAGGGTCTAGTGAGTCGTTGAGTGCGCGTCACGCGCGCCGCTTCAGCTGCCGAGGATGCCGTCGATCCAGCCGTCGAAGCTGGTCCCCCACTTGAGTCGCGCCAAGACCATGCCGACGAAGGTCATCAGCAAGATGATGCCGACGATGATGAACTGTGCGACGGCGGCGGCGGCCGTGTTCTTCGCGGCGCCCTTGACCTTGCGGCCCGCGCCGCGCGCACCGCGGCTGACCGGCGTCATCACGAAGTCGCGCAGCAATCTCGAAGCGCGTTCGACCACGCGGGGATCGTCGTCGGGAACGGTGTTCTCGGCGAGGAGCTCACGCGCGCAGGCCTCCGGTTGGAACTCGCCGCGCACGACGGCGTCGCTCCAGAGCTTGACCAGCTGGCGATCGGCGAGGCCTTGTTCGACGAGGATGCCGGCCTTGATGCGCCGCCATGCTTCCGGTTGCGCGGCGCGCGTCGCGCCGGTGGATCGCGAGACGGCGACCTCTTCCAGCACGGCTTCGGCGGTCGATTCGCGGTAGGTCAGGCGCCATCCGGACCACTCGATGCGGTCGCCGTCGGTCAGCAGGCGCTCGTCGAGAGCCGATCCGCCGACTGTCGGACCGTCGCCGCCACCCAGCCAGACCGCCTTCGGTGGGTCGTTCCAGAGCTGCAGCTCGCCGCGCGAGGTGCCCTCCAAGACGACGTCCGCTCCCGCTCCGCCGACGCGCGTCAGAGCTCGGTCCAAGTGGTGTTCCCGCGCCCCGCCGGGGCCCTCGATCTCGATCCAATGTTCCGTCACGTCGCATGGCATAGTCGATTCCAGCGCTGAATGCACGCTCGCTGGGATCATCGGGGTGACGCCACCGTAGCCCGCACCGCGCTGCGCGACTATCCTGGGGCATGCCCCGAGTCCAGGAAGCTGCATGAACCTCATCCTCGCCGTCCTCCCGATCTACTTCGCACCTCAGGATTGGACGGCCCTGCCGCTTCCCGAGCCCTCGCTGCCCCGCACCCGCGTCGAAGTCGACTTCCCCGCCAGCCGCGGTCGTCACCTACGCTTCGGCCAGTGGGAGAGCGATCCGGCAGCCGAAGAGTCGGCCGAGATCCCCGCCGGTCTCGTCGTGCAGTGGCTGCAAGAAGAAGCGCGGCGCCGCGGATCGCAGCTCGCGATCGCTCCGAGCACGCCGCCGCTGCTCGTCTCGGGCACCGCCGAAGATCTCGCGTGGGCGCGCGATCTGGTCAGCGGACTCGACGACATTGGTCGTCGCCTCGAGGTGCAAGTCGATGCTTGGTTGGTTCCGAACTCCATCGCGACGGACCCCGGTCCCGCCGCACTCGATGCTCGCGCCGAGGTGCGCCGTTGGAACGGGAACGTGCGCTCCGGTGACAGCCTACTGTTCGGTGATCCGCGACGTCGCGCGTTCCTCGCCGACTACGAAGTCGAAGTCGCGACGGACTCCGGCGTCGCCGCACCCGTGATCGGACAGGCGCTGACGGGTGAACAACTGTACGTCTCGGCGCACCGCGTCGACAGCGGACGAGCCGTGCAAGTCTTCGGGCTGCTCGACCTCGCGGAACTCGACCGCATCGAAGAGTTCGATCCCGGCACGCCCGACCTCGGTTCGACCGAACAGCCGGTCGTCGACTTGGCGCAAGTCTGCTTCTCCGGTCGCGTAGTGGCCGGCGAGTCCCTGCGCGTCGCGCTGAAGGGCACGGCGGTCGGAGGCGGCGACTGGACCCTGTTCCTGCGCGCTTCGACCTCCGCCGATCCGGCGGAAGCCCCCGGAGTCGGCTGGCGCGCGCTCGACTTGTCGCTGCTCGCCTCGGAACCGATGGAGCTCGTCGGCATGCATGCCGGCACGTCACTCGCACACCACGCACGGCTCTCCGAGCTGACCAGTCAACACAGCTCGACGCCGCCGTCCGGAGTCCTCGCCTTGCTCGGCCGCGATCGTCGCCGCGACATCGAACGTCCGCCGGTGCAGTGGACCGACCGCTTGCTGCTCGTGCACTCCGACGATGCCGAGCGTCACCGCGAACTCCGCTCGCTCGTCACCGAGCTGGAATCGATCCGCTCGCAGACGACGCTGTGTCACGTCGAACAAGGCGAGCTGATCGTCGAGTTCCCCGTCGCCTCCGGTCAACCCGCACGCGTTCTCGTCGGCTCCGAGCGCACCGTGCTGATCGACTACGACGCCGAGATCGCACCGAACACCTGGATGCCGGCGCCGCGCAGCGAAGCCATCTTCGACGGACTCGCGTGGCAAGCTCGCTTGCAAGGTGCCGACTTGATCGGCGAGTGCTTCCGATCCGAGACAAACACGATCCGTGTCCGACAACGCGGCCAAGCTTCACTCGGCGCCGTGCAGCTGCCCGATCGACGACACGCGACGGGCCGCGGACGACTCTCCGCCGGCGGTCAGGCCGCGTGGATCCCCGCGGGCCCCGGTCGCTCGGCGCTGCTGGTCTCGCGCGGAACGCTCTGATGCCGGTCGCCGCGGGTTCGTCGAGCCAGAGGTGCTTCGACGCTCCCGACTCCGGCGCCGCATCCAGTCCGGACTGACGTTCACCACGCAACTTCCGCGCCAAGAGGTCGTATACTTAGGCGTGCCCGGAACGACTCCCTCCTCCTGACCCCCTCCGGGCCCATCGGAACCCTTGAGACTCGGCCTCCATCAATCCGTCCGTCTGGACCAGCGACTCGTGCAGTCGCCCCAGATGATCCAGGCGATGAAGATCCTGCAGCTCTCCGCCCTCGATCTCGAGGACCGGATCGAGCAGGAGCTGGCCGAGAACCCGATGCTCGAGCGTGGCGAGGGCTCCGCGGAGGGCAGCGAAGACGGCGAGGACCGTGGGGCACAGAAAGAGACGCCGGAGTCGGAGGAACTCGGTCGCATGCTCGACACCCTCGAACGCATCGAGCGCGACTTCTCGGACGGCCGCCGCACGAGCGATCCCGAGGAGGGCGATCGCAAGCTGCAGGCGCTGCAGAACACGCCCGACGTTCCGCGCAGCATGGCCGAAGCGCTGATCGAGGAGCTCGCGATGATCGATCTCGACGATCGACAACACGCGATCGCCGAGACGCTGATCTTCTCGCTCGACGAGCGCGGGTATCTGTCCGAACCGCTGGAAGAACTCGCGCCCGGTTGCCCCGTGCCGAGCTTGCCGCCGGCGACTCCCGAAGAACTGCAAGTCGTGCTCGATCGACTGCGTCGCACGATCCACCCCTCACTCGGCGCGCAGGACTTGCGCGACGCGCTGCTCCTGCAGATCGATCCCGAAGACGAAGACGGGCGACTCTTGCGCACCATCGTCGCGAATCACCTGGAAGACGTGCAAGCGAATCGCTTGCCGCGCATCGCGAAAGAGACCGGCGCGTCGATGGACGCGCTGAAGGACTGCTTGGACGAACTGCGCCATCTCGATCCGATGCCCGGCGCGGAGTACGGCGAGAGTCAGGCGCAAGTGATTCACCCCGATGTGCTCGTCATCGAGAACTCGGACGGCGAGTACGAAGTCAGCCTCGATCGCCAGCGCACGCCGGAACTCGTGCTCAGCCCGAGCTACCGGCGCATCCTCGAAGAAGCCCAGAAGGGTGACGACGTCGACGAGTGGCTCAAGAAACGCCTCGACTCCGCGCGCTGGTTCCTCGAAGCCGTGCGCCAGCGTCAGTCGACCTTGTTGCGCATCTCCAAGGTGCTCTTCGATCGACAGCGGTCCTTCTTGGAGAAAGGCCTCTCCGCGCTGCAACCGCTGCGCATGCAGGAAGTCGCCGACGACGTGGGCGTGCACATCTCGACCGTCAGCCGCGCCGTCGCCGGCAAGTACGCGCAGACCCCGCGCGGCATCTTCCCGCTCAAGTTCTTCTTCACCGGCGGCACGACCAAAGGCACCGGCGAAGCGACCTCGCAAGTCTCGATCCAACAGCGTATCAAGGAACTCGTCGCGGAAGAGGACCCCAAGCACCCGCTCAGCGACGAAGAACTCGCCAAGCGCCTCTTCGAGCGCGACGGCACCAAGATCGCCCGCCGCACCGTGACCAAGTACCGCAAGATGCAGGACATCCCGTCCTCCAGCCAGCGCAAGGCCTACTGACGGCTGGGCGCCGGGCGGCTCGGCGCCGGTGGACGCTTCGACGGGCCCCGGCTAAGCTGTTCTCGCCCGAACGGCGCCCGACCACAGGCGCTTCCGCAACACCGCCCGCGACCCACGAAGATTCCATGACCTCCCGCGCCACAGAGCTCCGCAAGGGCTCCGTCATCGAGAAGGACGGCGACCTCCTTCTCATCACCGACTACGAGCACAAGACGCCGGGCAACCTGCGAGCGATCATTCAGATGAAGACCAAGAGCCTGAAGACCGGCTCCGCGGGCGCCATCCGAGCGAGCTCCAGTGACAACTTCGAAGTCGCGTACCTCGACCGGCGCAAGGCCGAGTACCTCTACAAAGAGGGCAACGGGGACTTCATCTTCATGGACGGCGAGACCTTCGAGCAATTCCCCTTGCCCGGTGACCTCGCGAACGACGCGATGGGTTACGTCAAGGAGAACGACACCGTCGAGATCACCTTCCACGACGGTCGCCCGATCGGCGTCGAGCTGCCGCCTTCGGTCGTGCTCGAAGTCATCGAAGCCGAGATCGCCGTCAAAGGCAACACCGCGACCAACGTCAAGAAGGAAGCCGTGGTCGAGACCGGCCTGCTGGTCAAGGTTCCGATGCACGTCGCTGTCGGCGACAAGATCAAGATCAAGACCGCGGACGCCGAGTTCCAAGGTCGCGTGAACGACTGAGCGTCGCACGCTCCGTCGACACAGCGGAACGGCCGCTCCTCGCGTGAGGAGCGGCCGTTCTCGCATTGAGGGTTGCAGGTCAGCCTTCGAGGTAGACGAGCACGTTCAAGTCGCGGCCCTTCATCGAGAGCTCGAAGGTGCGCATCAAGCGACAGTCGCGCTGCAGGAACTCGCGCAGCACGGCAGCATCTTCCGCGCGCATGTCGGCGAACCACTGCGGTCGCACGACGAACCACGTACGCCGACCATCGCGCCGCCAGCGACGCGGCCCGTCGACGTAGAAGCGCCCCAGCGGCTCGATCGCGCGCGGATGGCGCAGATCGGTCGATCCCGCTCCGAGGTAGAACTCGCCGATCGGTGATCCCATGCCCGCGATCAGGTCGCCGGCCTCGCGTTGCTCGTCGACGTAGTGATAGGCCTCGCGCCAACGCGGTCGTTCGCCGGCGCGGCTCGTCAAGTAGAACGCGCAGTTGGTCAGCGAAGCGCTGACCAGCACGGCGACCAAGACGCCCTCGATGCGCGGAGAGCGAGCCTTCGCGCCCTGCGAGCCTGTCAGCAAGCTCGCGGCAAGCGCGCAGGCGAAGGGCAGCAACACGAAGAGGTACTGCGCCGTGACTTGCGCGAAGACGGAGATCGAGAAGGCGGCGCCGAAGCCCACGACCAACAGGATGGTCAACAAGAGGCCGTCGTGATCGCGACGTCGCCAAGACTGCACGGCCCCCCACAGCGCCGCGGCGCCGAGGAAGGGCGTGAAGAAGTACCCGGCCGTCAAACCGAGGTGCAGCGGCCCCGCCAAGGCGCCGGGACTCGGCTTCTGCCCCAAATGATGCAAGAGCGGACGCAGAGCGAAGGGCGAGAGGCAGAGCCCGATCACCACAAGCACGAAGAAGGCTTCGCGCGCTCGACGGCGACGCGAGGCATCTTCGGTGCCGTCGAACCAGGCTCCCAGCGCCAGGCCGGGAACCAAGAGCGCCGCGGAAGGATGGAAGGTCGCGGCGGCCGTGCAGACCAAGAGTCCGCCGTAGAGCTTCACGCGCCCGCCGTGCAGCAGCCCGCGCAGCGCGAGTCCGGCCCCGATCAAGGTCGTGAGCTGGGACAAGGTGTAGAAGCGCGCCGACTGCGACCAGAACAGGTGCCACGCCGAGAGCGCCAGGAAGACCGCGGCCCACGCGGCGCGGCGACGGCCCAAGAGCGGCGCAAAAGCCCACGCGCAGAGCGGCACGCAGGCGATCCCGGCGAGCGCCGGAAGCAGGCGCAGCGCGAACTCGTCCGTCGGACCGCCGCAGAGGGCCGCGACGGAGGTCACCAGCCGGTATCCCAGTGGATTGAACAGATCGCTCGTCCCGAGGCCGTGGTGCGCGTCGGCCCAGGTCAGCGACTCGTCGATCCACAGGCTCCACTGCCCCAGCCGCACGAAGCGCAGCAGGGAGAGCAGGACGGCCAACGCGAGCAGCATGCCGGTCGGCAGGCGTCGCGGGAAATGCTGGGGTTGAGCGGCGACCATGAGCTACAGGAGACTTCCCTTTCTGGTCGACGAAGGCAACGCCCATCCATGAGCCCGGTCTGTCCTCGCTTGTCGCGCGGAGCAGAACCGGCCAAGATGCACTCTCCATGCAGCGCCTCCTCAGCAGCCTCTTCGTCCTCGCTCTCGCGACCGCTTGCTCGACGACCTCGCCGATCACGCTCAGCAGCGATCCGCCCGGAGCGGCGATCTACGTCAACGGAACGCACTCCGGCTTCACCACGCCTGCCGTGATCTCGTTGGCGAAGAAAGAGAATCACACGCTCGTCATCGCGCTGGCCGGCTACGAGCGCGAGGAGCGCACCATCGTCGACGACCCCGACTACGAGACGCTGTTGTGGACTGAGATGTCCGTGCTGCCGAAGACCTGGCGCTTCCCGCTGTGGCTGAACCTCGAGGACTTCTTCGTGCCCGTGAAGAAGAAGTACCTGCTGAAGCCCTCGCGGATCTTCGTGCGCCTCCAGCGCACGGCGGACCGTTGACCGACGCGCTGCGCCCCGCCGTCTTCCTGGATCGCGACGGCACGATCAACGTCGAACGCGACTACCTCGCCGATCCCGCCGAGCTGGAACTGATCCCCGGTGCCGCGCAAGCGATCCGCGAGCTGGCCGCCGCCGGTTACGCCGTGATCGTCGTGACGAACCAGAGCGGCGTCGCCCGCGGAATGCTGACCGAAGAGCGCCTGGCGGAGATCACCGCGCGTCTCGACGAGTTGCTCGCGGCCGAGGGCGCCGAGGTGTCGGCGACCTACTACTGCCCGCACCACCCCGACTACGGCGGCGCGCGCTACCAGCGCGTCTGTGCGTGCCGCAAGCCCGGCGCGGGCATGCTCGAACAGGCCGCCCGCGAACACGGACTGGACCTCGAGCGCAGCTGGATCGTCGGCGACGCGCTGCGCGACCTCGAAGCGGGCGCCGCCGTCGGTGCGCGAGGCATCCTCGTCGCGACCGGCAAGGGCAGCGTGCAGCACGCCGCGGCGCGCGAACGCGACGCCGCGCCGGAACACTATGTGCCGGACCTAGGCGCCGCCGCTCGCGTCATCCTCGGGCGCGGTTGAGCGCTCGTAGATGCGTTCGATGCGGTACTGCCGCAAGCTGCGCGCGTTGGTGTAGATGATGATCTCACCGACGAGGCCGAAGCCGATCACCTGCACGCCGAGCATGAAGAGCAACATGCCGACGGTAAGAATCGGACGGTTGTAGAAGCTTCCACCGAGGAAGATCTTCTGCACGACGAGCACACCGCAGATCGCGCCGCCGATCGTCGCGAAGAGCGCGCCCAGAGTTCCGAAGAAGCGCAGCGGCTTGTGCGTGAAGTGCGTCAGGAAGACGACGCCCAGCACGTCGAGCAAGCGGCGCACGTAGACGCCGACGCCGAAGAAGCCCGTCCCGCCCCACTCTTGCAGATGACGCACCTTGACCTCGACGACCTTGTAGCCCTGGCGATGCGCGGTCACCGGCAGGAAGCGATACTGGTCGCCGTAGATCGCGAACTCCTCGAGCACATCGCGACGCACGGCCCGGAAGTAGCAGTTCAAGTCGTGGAAGGGCGCGCCGACGATGCGCCGCATCAGCAGGTTGAAGCTGGCGGACTGCACGCGGTTGAGCATCGGATCGACACGCGGGTTGCGCCACGGGGCGACGAAGTCCGCGCCTTCATCGATCGCCGTCAGCAAGGTCTCGATCTCGCGCGGATCGACTTGCACGTACTGCGGTGAGGTCACCACGACGCGACCGCGCGCGTGTTCCAAGCCGCTCGCGAGGCACGCGGACTCGCCGAAGGACTGCTGGAAGGCGATCGCTTGCACGCGAGCGGGGTGTTCCGCGACGAGTGCTTCGCCATCCTTCCAGGCTGGGCCGCGGTGGCCGTCGAAGACGAAGATGAACTCGTACGACTTGCCGAGGCGCTCGAGCTCGGCCGAGAGCGCTCGGTAGACATCGAGGACCCTCGCATCGACCGTCAGGACCGGCACGATGACCGAGACGTCGAGATCCGGCGCGACCTTCGCGGCGGCGGCATCGACGATCGGGGCTTCGGGTGTGTGGAGTTCAGTCACGCCCGCCCGCCCGCTCGGTCAGGGGTATGCGCGCTTCGGAGACGCTGAACATATCGCTCGCGCGCACGGCGAGCTCCGCGAGCAGACCCAGCAGGAAGAAGTAGGCGCTGGCCATCGTGCAGAGCATGAAGTAGGTCACGTAGAGATGAGCGGAGGCGCCGCTGTAGCCGTAGCCTGTCACCAGGATCACGAAGTGCGCGAGCGCGCCCAGCAGAAACGGCAGACCCAGCAGCATGAAGTACTGCAGCGGCCGACGCGAGAAGCTGGACAGCAGTTTGATCGAGAACAAGTCGAAGAACACGCGTCGCACGCGACCGATGCCGTACTTGCTCTCGCCGAAGCGTCGCGCGCGGTGGTTCACGACCAGCTCGCAGACGCGCGCACCATTCGCCGCCGACATCGCCGGCAGGAAGCGGTGTTGTTCCGCGTAGATCGGCAGACGCGCGATCACTTCCCGGCGGAACACCTTGAGCGTGCATCCCGTGTCGTGGATCGCGACGCCGGTGACGAGCGCGATCAAGCGGTTCGCCAAGATCGACGGCAAGCGGCGCAGGATGAAGCCGTCCTGCCGACTCTTGCGCCAACCGGCGACGACGTCGAAGCCTTGCTCCAGGGTCTCGACCATCCGCGGGATGTCCGCCGGATCGTTCTGCAAGTCGCCGTCGATCGTCACGATCAGCCGCCCCCGGCTGTGTTCGAAGCCGGCCGCCATCGCCGCCGTCTGACCGGCGTTGCCGCCGAACTCGATCACGCGCACCGCGGGGTCCTGCTTCCAGAGACCGAGCATCACCCCCAGCGAGCCGTCGCGCGACGCATCGTCGACATACAGCACTTCCCAGGAGAGTCCCGACGGCTCGAGAGCGGCACGGATCTCCTGGTGCAGGATGGGCAGGTTCTGTTCCTCGTCGTGGACGGGAACCACCACGCTGATGTCGAGGGGGGCGGTCATCGATGGATCTACCCGGGCTCCATCGGCCTCCCGCGGCGGCGGGTGAAGGGCGATCGCCCCGGGGCGGCCATTCTGGGCGGGCGGGCGGGCCGAAAGGCCCCGATTCCCGGGGCTTTCCCAGCTTTGAGACAAGCGGCGGGCAAGGTATGATCGCCTCCCATGGCCCCTTCCCAACTCCCCCCCGACCGCTCCGACTGGGCACTCCTGCTGGGGCCTGGGGAGGATCTGGAACGCCTCGCTCCCTTACTGGAGGCGCTCGAGCACACGCACGGCACCGAACAGCCCCTCGGCATCGACGTCCTCGACGACCTGGGCCAGCTGTTCACCGAGCTCCCCGACCGCGGCCGGCTCGTGTTGCACGCGGCCTGGTTGCCGCTCGAGGACCTGGGCATGGTGCGACGCTTCCTCGACGCATCGCCCGGCTGGGAACTGGTGCTGGTGGGGCTCGATCCCGGAGCGTCCGCCCCGCGTCGCTTGCTGCGCCTGCCCGGAACGCGTTGGTTCAGTGATCCGCTGGATCTCGACCAGCTCGACGAGCTGCTCAACGCACCCGACCTCCGCATCGTCATGGAAGACGACGGCGGAGACGATGAGGACATGGATCAGCACGACGACGTCGATCCGCTCTCCGCCGCGCTCGACGTCTCGCTCGACGAAGATGAGCTGGCCGCCTTCCGCGATGAAGCGCTCGAAAGCGACTGGTCGTTCGACGAGGCGCCCACGGACGACGATGCCGAAGAGCTCGAGGAACTGACGCACGAGACCGAAGCCGCCGAAGAACTCGAGCACGAATCCGAGCCCGACTCCACTGAAGCGACTAGCGCCGACTTCGACGAAGAGATCGAGCGCATCCTCGCGATGCCGCCGCAGTCGGCCGCCGAACCCGATGCGCCACGGGGCAGCACGGCCGCGGCGTCCGCCACGGCGCTCGGCGAGAAGCGCACGGCTTCCACGCCACCTGCGCGGATCGCGCCCAACGACCCCTTCGGCGCGCTGTTGCGCGATGTCGCCGCTCACGAGACCTCGGAACCCGAGCTCCCCGACGAGGCCGCCCTCGACGCTGAGGGCATCGCCGAACCGTTGCAGGACGAAGCTCGAGTCGCACTGCCTGCGAGCGCGCCCCCGGCACCGGACAACACCGCGCCCGCGCCCTACTTCAAGCAACAGGTCGCCGACCTCGTCGACATCGCGCTGCGCATCGAACTCTCGCTCGAGATGGCTCGCGAGCGCGCGCTGCTCGAAGACGACGTTCCGGCGCTCGACGAGCTCGAGCTCGAAGTGCAGCGGTTGCTGCAGTTCACCCGCACGCTCGGTTACCTCTCATCCCCGCCCGCCACGGGACGCACGCGCATCGCGCTGGGCCAGATGGTCGAAGAGATGCTCGCCGAGGCGGGCAACGACGATCACTCGCCGCGCTACCTCTGGCGCTCGGACGGGCTGCTGCACGTGCGCTGCGACAAGACGCTGATGCACCACGCGCTCGAAGCCGTGCTGTACCTCGTCCACCACTGCGCCGGCTCGGCTGGAACGGTGCGCGTCGAGGGTCGCGAGACGACGGCCGGCGGCGCCCCGGCGGGCCAGGTCGAACTGTCGCTGCGCTTCCCGCCCGGACCGCTCTCGGGGCTCGATCCCGCGGCGGCCGTGGTGCCCTACGCGCTGCGCACGCTGCTGCCCGAGCTGGGCCCGAACGCCCTCGCGGCGGCCGGCGGCATCCTGCGCGGGCAGGGCGGCGACCTGAGCCTGAACAGCGCAGGGCCCGAGTGGGTCTGGCGCATGTGCCTCCCCCGCGCCTGAGCCCCGCGGAGCCGCCGGGAACGCGGTCCGGCTCCAGTCCGCGGGAGGCCGGTGTCGATCTTCTTGGACGTGTCCTCCCCCCTCGACAAAGCCCACGCACGGGTGTTGATCGTCGACGACGATCCCGATCAAGCCGCCGAGCTCGCCGAGCGCCTGGAGCGCTCCGGATGCGGCATCGAGACCTGCGGCGGCAATGCACGGCTGGAACGCGTGCTGCGCGCGGAAGTCTTCGACGCCGTGTTGACGGATCAGAACACCGCGCCGCTCGAGCGCTTCGAGAAGCTGCTCGGCGCACCCGATGCTCCCGCGTTGATCCTGCTCGCCGGCTTCGGTTCGATCCACGATGCCGTGCAAGCGGTGCGCGCCGGCGCGGCCGATTACCTCTCGCGACCGATCTCCGACGAACAGCTCTCGATCGCTCTGCGCCGCGCGCTCGAAGAGCGCCGCCTGCGCTCGGAGAACGCGCGGCTGCGCGCTGACCTCGGCGAGCGCTTCCAGCTCGGCTCGATCCTCTCGCGCGCGCCCGCGATGCTGCGCGTCTTCGAGACCGTGCAAGCCGTCGCCGACACGCGCGCCACGATCCTGATCGAAGGCGAGAGCGGCACGGGTAAGACCATGTTGGCGCGGGCGGTGCACCGGCACTCGACGCGTTCGGAAGGCCCGTTCATCGAGGTCAACTGCGGCGCTCTGCCCGACTCGCTGCTCGAGAGCGAGTTGTTCGGCCACGTGCGCGGTGCCTTCACCGGCGCGGTGCGCGACAAGGCCGGCAAGTTCGAGGCCGCCGAGGGTGGCACGATCTTCTTGGACGAGATCGCCTGCGCCTCGCTCGACTTGCAGGTCAAGCTGTTGCGTGTGCTGCAAGACCGCGTCTACGAGCGCGTCGGCGACACGGCAACGAAACACGCAGACGTGCGCATCATCGCGGCAGCGAACGTGGACCTCGCCGAGGAGGTTGCGGAACAACGCTTCCGCCAAGACCTCTACTACCGGCTCAAGGTCGTCTCGCTCGAAGTCCCGCCGCTGCGGGCTCGACCCGGCGATGTGCCGCTGCTGGCCGAGTTCTTCCTGAACAAGTACCGGCGCGAGTACCAGCGCGACGTCAGCGGCTTCGCTCCCGAAGCCCTCGCGGCGATCACCGCCCATCCGTGGCCCGGAAACGTCCGCGAGCTCGAACACTGTCTGGAACGCAGCGTCCTGCTGGCCGGCGGCTCGCGCATCGAGGTGCGCGACCTGCCGCCCGAAGTCGCCGGCGACTTCGGCGCGCCGGAGACCCCCGCCAGCGCGGCGGATCGCCCCCCCGTGGACGCGCTGCCCGGCATCCGGCCGCTGAAGGACGCGTTGGAGAGCTCGGAGCGAGACTTGATCTTGAGGGCTCTGCGGGCGACCGCCGGATCGCGGAAAGAAACCGCGGATCGACTGGGTGTGAATCGCACGACCTTGTTCAACAAGATGAAGAAGTACAACCTAATGGACCTCGAGTTCGACGGCGACGCTGCCGCGGATGAAGACACCAGTCCTCCGTCCCCTTTTCCGCGGTCATGCGGCTGAAACCCCTCCTCATCCTGCTCCTCCTGGTCGGTACTCCGGTCACGTACTTCGTGGCTCGTTCGGAGCCGCTGACTCCGCGTGAGGAACTCGAACATCTGCGCGCTTCGATCGAGTCGGAGCGTCCGAACGAGAGCTACACGCTGCGCAAGCTCGAGCGGCTCACGCGCGACGCTCGCGAGTCGGACGACGTGCATCTGATGGAAGATCTCCTGGATGTGCGTGCCACATACCTGAGCAGCATCGGTTCCGCCGAGCGCGCGAAGACCGACCTGGAAGAGCTCCTGGAGAAACACCGCCCCGGTGACCCCGAGCTCCGCTTGCGCCTCGCGCTGACCAAGGACAAGGCCGGCCAACGTGAGGCTGCACTGAATTCCCTGCGTGCGCTCACGGACGATCACCCCGAGATGTTGTCGGCGTGGGTCGAGCTCGGCGTGCTCCAACAAGACTCGGCGTACGCCAACCTCGACGAAGCCATCACCGGACTGCGCCCGCTGCTCGTCGAGACCGACCACCGGCTCGCCACCACGCTGCTGAAGAAGCTCGCCGCGCAAGACCCCGAGGACCGGCTGCGCACCGCGACGATCTTTGCCGTGCGTCGCTTGTTCCGCACGTCGGACGAATCCGAGCTCGCGCGCGCCTTGTCGCTGACCGATCAGGCCTCCGTCGAGCTCGCCGCGGCGCGCCAGGCTTTCGCGACCAGCTTCGCGTACGGACTCGATCGCTACGCGATCTCGGGCTTCCTGCGCATTCTGATCGACGCCGGTGAAATCGACATCGCGGTCGAGACCGGTTTGCTTGGTCTGCGAACGCCGGCGCTGCGTGATAACAATGAGACCGTGCTGCTGCTGATCAAGGTGCTGCTGGACCGCGAAGACTATCTCGATGCGGCGCGGGTCGCGACGCTGTCGCTGGAGTCCAAGACTCCGCACGACGCCGATAACCTCCGGCTGCTGTGCCTCGCGCTCTATCGCGGCGAAGTCTGGGGCCGACTGCTCACGACGGCTGCGAAACTCTCCAGCATCGGGCGCGGCGAAGACCCCGCCATCGCCAAACTCTACCTCGCCTTCACCTACTGCCAGTCTGGTCGCGAGCCGCGCGGCGCGCGGATGCTGCGCGACTTCGCGACGTCGGGAACGAGCGAACCTTTCCCCGGCGCACGGGCTCAAGCGTGGTTCACGATGGCGAAGATCGCTCGCGACTCGAACGATCCGGCCGGAGAACAAGAAGCACTGCGCGGCGGGCTCAAGCTCGAGCCTAACCATCACGGCGCCGAGTGGATCCGACTCGCCGAGCTCCAAGAAGACGTACAGCATGGCGGATACCGCACGCCGCTCGAGTCGTACACGCGCGGCATGTCGCAAGCCTCGCGCTTCACGTGGCAACTCATGGACAAGTGGACCGAGCTCGGTGAGAAAGTGATCGCCGCCGGCGGTCGCGACGTCGGCTCGATCGACCGAGCTCTACGCGCCAGTGCTCGCATCTACCCGATCGGCGACATCGATCCCTATCTGTTCTACCGCTTGGCCGAGGTCAACCTCGAGGCCGGACGCATCGCCTCGGCCGCCACGATCCTCACCCGACTGCTCGAGGAGTATCCCGGCTTGCTGCCCGCGGTCGATCTGCGCATCCGCTGCCTCCAAGAGCAGGGCCGCCGTGTGGAAGAAGTCGAGTGGATCATCCACCGGGCTGAGCTCGCCGGCCCCGACGAGAGGACCCGCGAACTGCTCTCGACGGTGGTTCCGTCCGAGCTTTCCGGCGCGCAACTCGTGCGCTTGATGACCACCGACCCCGACAACACCGGGCGCATCGAAGTCGCACGCGCCCTGATCGCCGCCGGCGAGGACGAGCGCGCGCTGATCGCGCTCGAAGCCGCCACGAATCAGAAGACCGACGCTGAGCGCTTGGAAGTGGCCAACATCCTCTTCCGCCTCGGTCGCTTCGACGAAGCCTTGTCTCAGTACCTCGCCATCGACCGCGCAGGCCCCATCGCGCCCGATGCCATGCGTCGAGCCGTGCTGTCGGCGAGCTACGTCGGCAAGTACCGCCGCGTCCCTTCGCTGCTCGAAGAGATCCTCGCGGGACCGAACCGCGACGACGACTTGCTGTTGCTCGCAGGCGACCTCTCGCTGCGCATCGGGAATCAAGCGGAAGCGCTGCAGTACTACGACGCCTACGAAGAGAAGCAGCGCATCGACCACCCCGTGCTGCTGAAGCGCGCCATCGCCGCGCTGCTCAGTGCCGAAGACGCGGGCGTCGGCCATCGCGAAGAACACGATCGGACGGCCCGGAACGCGATCGATCGCGCTGAGGCGCTGAGCGCGTCCAGCGAAGTGCTCGTCGCCCGTTTGATCTTGGGTATCTCCTCCGGCGACGAACGCGAACGCGACTTCGCGGCCCGTCAGATCTCGTCCTACGACGCGCAGTCACCTGCGCTGCTGCGCGCTGTCGCGGCGGCCTCGACGGACTCGTGGACCGAAGTGCGCGGGATCCTCGAGTCCGAGCTCGAAGGCGTCTCCTTCGCCTCCCCGGAAGGCGCGCTCCCCGGTCTGCTCAAGGTCATCACCGCCGACAAGCTGGGACTCAGCGACTACGCCGTGCCGTCCGCCTTCGGCAAGAACGGCAACGCGTGCCTGCTCTTCTGGAACGGCTCGCCGACCGAACCGCGCAACTCGGGCGCGGTGACCGAGCTACTGCTCGCCACTGTGACACCGGGTTTCGAGTTCTATGTGCTCAAGGCTCTGGATGAGTACCCGGCCCACTCATCCGGACACCTCTGGCCGAACTTCATCCGGGCACGCGTACTGTCGCGACTCGGCGAAGACTGGCAGGCGCGCGAGTACGCGCAGCGCTTGGTGGCCGAACATCCCCAGTTCCTGCCCGGCTGGGCGCTGCTCGAGAGCATCGAAGCCTCACGTTTGGGCCCCGCCCATCCGCAGATCAAGGAACTGCGCCGTCGTCGTGAACTCAGCCGCGACAAGACGCGCGCACGAGCCGGCATGGCTCTCGCCGACGTCCAAGACAAGCTGAAGTCTGGCAATGCCAACCAAGCCGCGACCCAGGTCGAGAGCCTGTTGCTCGCCGCTCCGGACTGGCATGAAGCTTCGGCGCTCTTGGCCCGCGCTCGTTTCGCGCAAGGGCGCGAGCGCGATGCGCTCACCATTTGGAAGGAACTGTGCCTCGAGCAACCGGCGGCTGTCGGCTCGCTGTACGTCAACGAATACGTCGAGCTCATCGAGGACTTGCGGTTTCGCCGGCGCGAACCGCTCTCGATCGGCGCGGCTGCGAAAGCGCTCGACGAGCTGATCGAGAGATTCCCGAACAAGCCCGCGCCAGTGCTGGCCCGCGCCGGAGTCGATCTCGACTGGGACCCTGCGAACATCGCGATCTGCGTCTCGTGCGCCCTGCGCCGCCTCGATGACTACCGCGCCGAGCTGCACGATCGCCCGCTCGAAAGCCTCGAAGCCGGCACGCTGGAGTCGTGGGCCGAGTTCTACTGGCGACTCGACCGTGCGGCTGCCGAGCGCGTCGTGCAAGCAGAACGCGAGAAGGCCCCCGGACGTCCCGAGTCGTGGCGACTGATCGGTCGCATGTATCGGGAACAAGGGGACGTATTGGAATCGCGCACTTCGCTGCGTCTGCTCGCGCGCATGTTGCCCGACGCTGCAACGCAGCTCGAGTTGGCCGCGACTTCCATCGCGCTCGGCATGCCGCACGGGTCCGTTGCACGTCACCTGCGTGACGCGGAGCGCCTCGGAGCTGAGGGCGAGAGCCTCGAAGCTCGCGCGCTCGCCGCCGAGAGTCTGCTTCGTCAAGGACGACCGGCCGACATCAAGGTCGCGACCGAGTCGCTCGAGCAGATCTGGAATCGAGTCGCCGAGCTTCCGCGCAACGAGGTCCCGAGGATGGCCACGCTCTACGTGCGTGCGCTGCTGAGCCTCGGCGACGCCGCGGACAAGGCCAAGGCCGCGGAGGTGCTGCGCATCGGCATGACCGTGACGCGCGACCCGTACGAGCGCGCGCAGATGCAGGCACTGCTCGGCTTCTCGAAACTCGAGAACAGCGCGCTGATCGACTGACGGTCAGCTGCCGGCCGGGTCGAGCGCGCCCGATTCGATCAACGCATCGCGGTAGCTGCCGAAGCGGAAGGTCGAGATCAGCGCTTCCAGCCGCGGCAAGCTGCGCGCGAGGTTCAGTCGGTGCCGGAAGGTCGACGACAGCGGTGCGCGCACGCGAGGTTGTTCCGGATCGAACTCCCACGGGTGCAGGTAGAGTCCGCCGGGGCGCCCCACAGCCTCGAGTCGAGCGAACGCGCGCCTCGTGACCGCGAAGGGCAGCAGCCTGAAGTAGCCGCCACCCCCCACCGGCCAGTTACGACCGAACGCGCGCCAGGTTGCGACGGGAAACTCGACGATCGGACCGGCCGGCGTCGACACGGTGCTGATGCCCGGCTCGAAGTCGGGGACGCCGTAGACCGGATGACGCACGGGATGCACGCTCGAGTCATAGCGGTAACCGCGACGCGCGAGCGTCTCGAATGCCCACCACGTCTGCTCCGTCAGCGTGAAGGTCGACGCGCGAAAACCGATCGGCTTGGGCGCACCGGCTGCGACCAACGCACGTTCGGTGCGCGACAAGTCTTCTTCGAACCGCTCGGGGCCGAGATCCCAGAGGAACTCGTGTTCGTAGCCGTGGCTCGCGACTTCATGACCGGCATCGAGGCAGCGTCGCACCCACTCCGGGTGTTGTTCCGCGATCCAGCCCAGGAAGAAGAAGGTCGCGTGTGCTCCGTGGCGGTCCAGTGCGCCCAGGATCGCTTCCATGCCGATCGAGAGTCTCGAGTCCACGGACTCCCAGTCCGCGCGCGCGAACGCGTGGCGCAGGTTCGCAACCTGGAAGTACTCTTCGACGTCGAAGGAGAGGGCGTGCAGCACAGCGTGAGTCCGATCGGTGTGTTCGTGATCAGCCGGCGAGTCCGCTGACTTCGTGACGGCGGCGCCAGTGTTCGAGCACCAGCAAGCTCCAGAGCAAGCTCGAATGATCGCGCCCACCACTCTGGTGTTCGGCAAGGGTCGTCCGCAAGCGATCGCGACGGAACCAGTCCTCGGGCAGCGTCTCGAGCGCTTCCGCGACGGTCGCCGCCAAGGGTCCGCGGATCCACGCACGCAGCGGCGTGTCGAAACCCATCTTGGTCCCGTCCAGGACCTCACCGGGCACGCGCGAACGCAGCGCACGACGCAGCGCGTGCTTACCGCGACCAGCGCGCACCTTCTCCGAAGTCGGCAGGTTCGAGAAGCGCTCGACCAAGCGGTGGTCGAGCATCGGGACGCGGACCTCGAGCGAGTTCCCCATCGACGCGCGATCGGTCTTGGTCAGGATGCGATCGGGCAAGAAGCCGTGGAAGTCGGCATACTGCGCGCGGTACAGCGGTTCAGCGCCGCGCGGACGGTGGTACAACTCGCCGAAGGCACCGAAGGGGTCGTGTTCCGTTAAACCTGCAGCCAGCTCGGGCGCGAGAAGGTCGACGGCCGCCGCGCGTGAGAGCTGGCAGAGGCTGGCGAAGTAAGCTCGGGCGGGATCCGATCCGAGGTTCTGCAGCACGCTCTTCGCGCGCAGCACGCGCGGCGCACGATCGAGCTTCGGATACCAGGAACCGATCCAGCCGGCGAGTCGACAGCCGGGGCCTCCGATAGCTGAGCGCACGCGGTGTTCGGCGACGTCGAACAAGTGGCGGCGGTAACCGGCGAAGATCTCGTCTCCACCGTCGCCGGAGAGCGCAACGGTCACGTGTTCCCGCGCCATCTGCGAGACGAGCCAAGTCGGTACGGTCGAAGGGTCGGCGAGTGGTTCATCGAAGTGCCAAGGCAGTACTGTCGTCGCGAGCGTCGGGTCCGGATCGAGGATCTGCGTGCGGTGCACCAAGCCCAAGCGTTCCGCCGTCTTGCGCGCGGTGTCGAGCTCGTCGAAGCGCTTCTCGGCGAAGCCGACCGAGCACGCCACCACAGGATCGTGCGACACGCTCGTCATCGACGTCACGACCGCGGTCGAATCGACTCCGCCGGAGAGGAACGCGCCGAGCGGAACATCCGCGACCATGCGATCCCCCACGGCACGATCGACCCACTCGAGGATCTCGGAATCGTCGGCGCGCTCGCGCGGGCCATCGAGCGGAAGATCCCAGTAGCGTCGCAAGACGGGGGTCTCGCCCGGTGACCACGAGAGCAGATGCCCGGGCGGCAAGCGACGGATGCCTTCCCAAGCCCCCTCTTCGCCGGTGACATAACCGAGCACGAGGTAGTCGAGCAGCGCCGTCGTCCGCATGCGGCGCGAGCCGCCGTCGGCCAAGATGGCCTTGGGTTCGCTCGCGAAGCGCACGCCTTGTTCGTCGAACGACCAGTACAGCGGCTTGATACCGAGGCGGTCGCGGCCGAGCAGCAGCTTGGGTCGCCGCGCATCGCGCCAGTCGAGCACGCAGAAGGCGTACATGCCGACCAAGTGGTCAACCAGCTGCTCGCCGTACTCTTCGTAGAGGTGCACGAGCACTTCGACGTCGGAGCCCGTACGGAAGCTGTGGCCGAGTCCGATCAGTCGTTCGCGCAGCGCTTGGAAGCCGTAGAGTTCGCCGTTGCAGACGACCGCGACGTCACCGGTCTCGTTGAAGATCGGTTGGTGACCACCGGCGAGGTCGATGATCGACAAGCGCTGGAAGCCGACGCCGAAGGGCGCCTTGGACAGCAGCCCGCGGTCATCCGGGCCGCGGTGCACGATCGTGTCGCACATCGCGGCGAGCCGCGCTTCGGTCGGCGCTGCTCCGAGCTCGGACAGCGCGATTCCAACGAAGCCGCACACGAGCTTAGAGACCGCCCCCGAGCGCAGGTCGACGATCGAAGCCGTTCGGGCGCGGGCGCGGACCGAAGCCGGAGCGATGCACGGCTTGGAGCTCGCCGCGACCGTGCGTGCGACTGGGGTAGCGCTTGAAGTCTTCGAGCTCGGCGCGAGCGATCTGACCGAAGGCCACGATCACAGCGATCAGGTGATAGAAGAGGTCGAAGTGTGCACGGTTCAAGAACATCGAGCCCGCTAGGAAGATGACCAGGCTGGCCTCGAACATCGTGCAGTAGTTCAGCACCCAGCTGGAGTGGAACCTGCGCTGCGCGAGCTCCCTGATCTTCCACAGATCCACGATGCTGAGCGCGATCAGGGAGAGATAGACGAGCAGCGCGACCGTTCCACACTCGGCCCAGATCTGCAGGTAGGAGTTGTGCGAGACGTGCGAGCCGTGTTCTTCCAGCTCGCGGTCTTGGACCGCCGGGTCGTACTTCTTGTAGTTGCGCTGGAAGCGCGCGAAGCCGACGCCTTGGAACGGCTTGTCGGCGATCATCGCGAAGGCCGTTCGCCAGGCGGCGAGTCGAGCCTGCGCAGAGTCGTCTTCCTCGTAGTCCTTGATCGTGCTAAGCCGCTCCGTGTACGAGGCCGGCGCGAACGCCAGTCCGGCGATGCCGATCATCCCGATCGCCAAGAAGCCGGCGAGCCGGTTGCGCGAGCGGAAGACCAGCATCATCAGCCCGGTGCCGAGCGCCAGCGCTCCACCACGCGAGTGCGTGAACGCAACCGTCGCCATCTGCAGAGGAACGACCGCGTAGAGCATCCGACGGATCACCTTGCGACGTTCCGAGTGCGCGATCATCCACAAGAGCGGCACGCCCATGCTGAGCGCGAGGGCGAAGTCGTTGTTGTCATCCAACATGCCGCCCGGACCGTTGTGGATCTGGTAGGCGCCGCCCTTCAGCACCCCCACCAAGCCCGACTTGAAGCCGAAGAATGCGAAGGAGAAGGCGATCACCCAGACCATCAACCTCAGCCGCGCGCGCGAGTTCACCAGGCCGGTAGTGAACAATGCGATACCAACGATCTTGGTGTACTCGACCAGCCCGGGCATGTCGGTCGAGTGAAAGTCACCCGTGAGGAACACGCTGAGCCAGACGATCAACGTCAGCAAGCAGAGTAAGTAGCAGCGTATGTCTGCGGCCATGAAGCGCCGCTCCACGGGGCTCGCGAAGAAGCCTGCGAAGGTCACGATCGCGATGTAGAACGACCAGCGGATGTCCTTGGCGAAGCCCCAGGTGAGGTCTTGCAATCGCAGGTACGCCAGCAGCGAGAACAACAACAAGCCGACGAACGGCTTGCGGAAGCTCACGGGCATCATCCCGAGGATGAACAGGCTGACGACGATGTCACGCATGACTGCGGACCGGTCCGGCGGGCGCGTCCGGCCCGCTACCGGAACATGTTGCGGAAGTCCTCGATCGCGTCCATCAGACCGGAAGGCAGGCGATCGGGTTCCATCTGCCAGGCGTAAGTGATCAGGACGACAGCGCCCAGGATGCCCACCATGGCACCAGCGACGGCTGACTTGCGCGCGAGGCGACGGCGCTCTTGACTGCGCGTCACGATGCCGTTCACGACCCCCAGCACCGGCACGACCATCGAGCGACTGATGTCGCCGGGGTTGCGGTAGGCACTCTTGCTGAACTCGAGCACCACGGCACTACCTAGGCCGATAGCGAGTCCGAGTACCACCGAGAAGGCGATGATCAGCCACGGGTCCGGTTCGGTCGGCTTGAGCGGTAACTCGGCCTCTTCCGTGACTTGGAAGGGGTTGCCGGCGGGACCCTTGATCTCTTCGCGGCGCGTCTTGGTCTTCATCAGGTCGAGAGCGAGTTCGGTCTGCGCGAGCTCGAGCGACTCGAGGCGTGCAGAACGTTCATTGATCTCGCTGTAGACCTGCTGGCGCTCCATCATCTGGCCCTCGAGCTCGGAGATGCGTGCTACAGCCTTCTCACGGCGACGCTGCTTCTGAGCGAGCAGGCGCCCCGCTTCCGCGAGCTGTTCCTCGAGGTCGATGTAGTCCTTGTTCGTCTCGAAGTCCGTCTCCGTCGTGCCCTCGGTCCGGTTCTGCTCGAGCAACGCAACGGTATCGTCGATCTCCTCGATCTTCTTCAGGATCTTGGAGTACTTCGAGTGCGCGGGCTTGTAGCGCTGCAGCGCCACTTCGAGGTTCACGCGCTGCGTCTGATACTTCGTGATCTGATCTTCGAAGGACTGACCCTCGACCGTCGTCTCACGCGGCACCAGCAGCGGCGTTCCAAGCAGACGACCCTCGATCAGCTCGAGCTCGTCCTCGTCCGCCGCGATCTCGAGATCGAGCGCCACGAGCTGATCTTGCTGTGTCTCGAGTTGTTCGAAGATGCGGTCTTCATCGCGCGACTGACCCGAGCGCGTCGCCGGCTGGGTCGGTGAGATGTGGTGCGCCGCCATCAGCTGCTGGAGCGCTTCGCGTTCCTTCTGCCGCTCGACCTCCCCCTTGCGCTGCTGATCGAGCAGCGTCTCGTACTTCGAGTCGATCGCCAGACGGTCGATCTCGACGACCTCTTCGATCCACAGCTGCCTGAGGTCGAGCAGGAAGTCGAGCGCGCGTTGCTTGTCGACGTGCAGGAAGGAGATCGTGACGAAGGTCGAGCCCGTGTTGGAGGCCTTCTTCGGCAGGTTGACGTCGAGGTCATCCCGCAGGTCCTTCAGGTACTCGTTCTTCTCCGCGGCAAGTCCGAGCGAGGAGTAGTCTTCCCACCCCAAGGCCTCCACGGTGGCCTTGATGCGCTTCATCGACTTGATCTGGAGCGGCGCGTTCGCGACGTCACGCGTCGCCATCGACTCGGAAGCGCGTCCGCCCTCGGAGACCAGCGTCTCGCGCAACTCGACTTCCGAGGTGACCTCGTACTTCTTGGGCACGAGCACCGCGAAGGCGCCGCCCAGCACGAGAACCGTCAGGAAGGGCAGCAGCACCTGCCAGCGGCGGCGCGAGAGGATCTCCAGCAGGTCCTGGAGCTGCCCGGGAGACTCGATCTGTACGGCCATGGGTTCAGTCGCTCCAAGCGCGGCATTCGATCCGCGGAGCATCCTCCGCGCCGGCAACCGGCGCGCATCTGAGCAGTGTCGTCATCAGCTGAGTGCGAGCCCGAGCGGCCGCTAGTAGTAGATTCCCCCGCGACCGACGTATCCGCTCTGGATTCGCTCGATGTCGTAGAGCGTTCTGACTGCTTGACTGAGTCCTGTGAGCACCTGCTTCACCGGGAACAGCATGGTGTCGAGGAAGTACCCGATCTGCGCCAGCATCGTCGGCGGGACATAGATGATGTCCCGCTCGGAGATGTTCACGTTGTACGTCGAGTCGCCGTCCGCGATCACGGCAGCGATGTCCGCCGTGATGATCAGCGGATCGCGCGGGTCGGCCTTGATGATGCGCACGCGGCCGAGGTTCGCCGTGTCCTTGTTCGGGCGGGCTTCCATCACGGCGTCGAACAACGTCAGGTCGCCGTCGAACTTGAGGCGCCCCGTCTTGTCCACTTCGCCGTAGATGTAGTAGTACTTCTTCGCGGCCTTGATGCGGACCGTGATGTCCAGGAGGTCGTAGTACGGAGAGTACTTCTCCATCAAGAACGCCTCGATCTGACTGCGCGTCATTCCGGCGACGTGCACCGCGCCGACTTCCGGCAGCAGGACCGTGCCGTCGATGTCGACCTCGGCGGTCGCCTGAAGCTCCGTGTCGTTGTAGGCATCCGAGACCTGGATCTTGTCGCCCAGCGTGACGTAGTTCTCCTCCTCCGCATTGCCCGAGAACCGATTGCCGAAGCCGTCGGTGTTCAAGTACTGGATCAGGCGCTTGTCCGGGGAGGACTTGCAGCCTGCGAGCAGGAGGACCAGGAGCACGCAGACGAGGCGTGCGACTTGCTGAGGGGACTTCATCGGGGAAGGAAGGGCCTGTAGCCGGTGTGGGGCGTGCGGGCCTTCCCGCATATCATCGGCAGTCTCGACGAAAAGCCGAGGGCTGCTATCGAGTGTCGTAGTGCCGCTGGTAGTACTCGCGGTAGGATCCTGACCTAACCCCCTGCAACCAAGCAGCTTGCGACTGGTACCATTCGATCGTCAGCGGGAGCGCCTCTGAGAATCGGTAGCGTGGTTCCCAGCCCAGCTGCTCTCGGATCTTGGTCGCGTCGATCGCGTAGCGGCGATCGTGGCCCGGACGGTCCTTCACGAAAGTGATCAGCGACTCGGGTTTGCCGAGGGCGGAGAGCACCTGCTTGACCAGGTCCAGGTTGGGCAGCTCGTTGTTCCCACCGATGTTGTAGACCTCGCCGGAGGCGCCCTTCTCGAGCACCGCGAGGATGGCCTCGCAGTGGTCGCGGACGAACAACCAGTCGCGGACGTACATCCCGTCGCCGTAGATCGGCAGAGGCTTGTCCTCTTGCGCGTTCGCGATGATCAGGGGCAGCAGCTTCTCGGGGAACTGGTACGGGCCGTAGTTGTTCGAGCAACGCGTGATGCACGAGTCGAAGCCGTGCGTGTGGTGCGCGGCGCGGACCAGCAGGTCGCTGCCGGTCTTCGAAGCCGAGTACGGCGAGTTGGGCGACAGCGGCGTGTCTTCCGTGAAGAAGCCTTGGTCCCCCAGCGAGCCGTAGACCTCGTCGGTCGAGACGTGCACGAAGCGCGAGACGCCCACTTCGCGGCAGCAGTCGAGCATCACCTGGGTACCGACGACGTTCGTGGTGACGAACGGCATGCCGCCTTCGATCGAGCGATCGACGTGACTCTCCGCGGCCATGTGCACGACGAAGACTTCAGCACCGCCGGCACCGGCCAGCTCGAGCGCCTTCATCACGTCCGCCGCCTGGCGGATGTCGCCGTGAACGAAGTGGTATTCGTCGCGACCTTCGATCGCCGCGAGGTTCTCCGCGTTACCGGCGTAGGTCAGCGCGTCGAGGTTGACGATGCGCCAGTCAGGGCGCAGCTCCGCCAACATGTGGATGAAGTTGCTGCCGATGAAGCCGGCGCCGCCGGTCAATAGGACCGCTTTGGTCATTGGTCTGTGCTGTTTCCCAGGTAGGTCGAGAGGGCTTCGCGCCAAGCAGCGAGCGGCTTGCCGCGCAGTTCCGTCAGGCGTGAACAGTCGAGGACGCTGTAAGCCGGTCGGCGGGCGGGCGTCGGGTATTCGGCGGTCGTGCAAGGATGCACGACGACGTCTTCCACGCCGGCGAACTCGAGCGTCGCGACGGCGAAGTCGAACCAGCTCGCCTCACCTTCGCAGGCTGCGTGATAGATGCCGGCTTCGCCGGAGTCGAGGACGCTCCACAGCGCGGGTGCGAGTTCGAGCGTGGAAGTCGGTGAGCCGATCTGATCGGCCACGACTCGGAGCTCATCGCGCTTCTTGGCGAGCCCGAGCATGGTCCCCGCAAAGTGCTTCCCACGGGGCCCATAGAGCCACTGCGTGCGAACGATGCGCGTGCCTTGCGGATGCGCTTCGAACGCGGCCTGTTCACCGGCGAGCTTGGTACGACCGTAGGCGGAGACCGGCCCGACCGGATCATCCGGGCGGTACGGACGCGTTTGAGTCCCGTCGAAGACAAAGTCCGTCGAGACCATCACCAACGGAATCCGAGCCCTCGCGCAAGCGCGCGCGAGAACCGCGCAGGCTTCACCGTTGACGCGCGTTGCCAGCGATTCTTCTTCTTCGGCCTTGTCGACCGCGGTGTACGCCGCGGTGTGGATTACGCCCGAGAACGGGCCGTGTTCTTCGAAGAGGCGCGCCACTTGTGCGTCATCCGCCAGATCGACGCCGGGCGCATCGACGCCCGGTGCCGGCTTGAGGTCCGTACCGCACAACTCAGTGCCGTCGGGCACGCTGAGGAGCACTTGGCTCCCGAGCATTCCCGCGGCCCCGGTGACGAGAACCTTGCTGCGCTTCGTGTCGTTCAAATCAGCCGGCCGTGCCGCAACACTTTCAGTCGAGGTTGTTGGCGCCGCCGTCGACGACGAGGCACGCAGACTTGTGCAGCGACTGGAAAGTACCTGCGTCGGTCCACCAGCCGTCGAGGACTTCGTAAGTCATCGAGCCGTCTTCGATGAACCAGTTGTTCACATCCGTGATCTCGAGCTCGCCACGATCCGACGGCTTGAGTTCCTTGATGATGTCGAACACGCGGTTGTCATACATGTAGATGCCGATCACCGCGAGGTTGGACTCGGGGTGCTTCGGCTTCTCGACGATCTTCGTCACCTTGTCGCCCTCGAGCGAGGCCACGCCGAAGCGCTCGGGGTCGTGCACTTCCTTGAGCATGATCTTCGCGCCCTTGCCCTGGGCACGGAAGTCATCGGCGGCGCGCTTGATGTTCTTCTCGATGATGTTGTCGCCGAGCACAACGCAGATCGAGTCGTCACCGGCCCAGTGTTCGGCGAGGCCGAGAGCCTCGGCGATACCGCCCTCACCCTCTTGATAGGTGTAGTTGAGGTGCTTCAGACCGAACTCGGAACCGTTGCCGAGCAGGCTCAGGAAGTCCCCGGACTTGCGACCACCCGTGACGATCATGATGTCGTCGATGCCGGCGTTCACCAGGCACTCGATCGGGTAGTAGATCATCGGCCGGTCATAGACCGGGAGGAGGTGCTTGTTGGTGATCTTGGTCAGCGGAAAAAGCCGAGTGCCGAGACCGCCGGCGAGGATGACGCCCTTCATGGGACCTTGGGGGGGGGTGCGGGGAGGGGGAGAGGATTTGGGGTGCAGCATGGTAGGCGCGAAGGCCCATTGCCGCAATCGGAGCGGCCGGTCCGCTGCGAGCTTCGCGACAATCGTCGCTGGAAGGGCTAGATGCCGTTCCGTTCGCGATACCAGGCGACGAAGCGCTCGAGACCCTCTGCAACGGTCGTCGAGGGCGCGTAGCCGAGCCGTTGGACGGCCTTGCTGACGTCGGCGTAGGTGATCTTCACGTCGCCGGGCTGCAAGCCCTGCCGATCGAGGATGGGCGTCTTGCCGCAGGCCTTCCCCACCAGCTCGACCAGCTCGCTGAGCGAGGTCGTCTGCGACTCGCCCAGGTTGTAGATCTCGTAGCCCTCGCAGCGATCCAGCGAGCGCACGACGCCGTCGACGATGTCGTCGACGTAGGTGTAGTCGCGGCGCGTCGTGCCGTCGCCGTAGAACGGGATCGACGTGCCTTCGAAGACCGCGCGCACGAACTTGTGGATCGCCATCTCGGGCCGCTGCCGCGGTCCGTAGACCGTGAAGAAGCGCAGGCAGCTGACCGGAAAGCCGTGCAGGTGGTGGTAGGTGTAACAGAGCAGCTCACCCGCGCGCTTGGTCGCGGCGTAGGGCGAGACCGGATGGTGAATGTCGTCGTCTTCCTTGAACGGAACGTTCTCGTTCGCGCCGTAGACGCTCGACGAGGAAGCGAAGACCAACGGCATTCCGCCGCGCTTCACGATCTCTTGGAGCAGCACGAGAGTGCCGCGCACGTTGACCTCTTCGTAGAGCAACGGATCTTCGAGGCTCGGACGCACACCGGCCATCGCGGCGAGGTGCACGACTTTCTCGAAGCGACCGTGCTCGAAGAGGTCCGCCACCAACTTCGCGTCGCGGATGTCGCCTTCGACGAACTGCACGCCCCCACCGAGCTCTTCCAAGTTGCCGCGCTTGATCGACGGGTCGTAGTAGTCGTTCAGGTTGTCGAGCACCGTCACCTCGTCTCCGCGCGCGAGCAGCGCCGCGGAGAGGTGCGAACCGATGAAGCCGGCGCCGCCGGTGACGAGGATGCGGGACATGGATCGCAGGGAGGGTCGGGGGTGTCGCTACTCCACGGTCACGCTCTTGGCGAGGTTGCGGGGCTTGTCGATGTCACAGCCGCGCAGGCGAGCGACCTCGTAGGCGAGCAGCTGAAGCGGGATCACATTGAGCACCGGAGAGAGCCACTCACTGCTGTTCGGCACACAGACGGCCTCATCAGCGAGCGCGAGGCTCTCCGGGTCCGAGCCGACGCAGATGACTCGCCCGCCGCGGGCACGCACCTGTTCGACGTTGGAACGGGCTTTGTCGGCCACCAAGCCGCGAGAGTTGACCACCACCGTGCTCATTCCTGGCTCGATCAGGGCGATCGGACCGTGCTTCATCTCCCCCGCCGGGTATCCCTCGGCGTGCATGTAGGAAATTTCTTTCAACTTCAGGGCGCCTTCGAGGGCGACCGGATAGTTGATGCCGCGCCCCAGGAACATGAAGCCCTTGGCGTTCACGTGCCGGCCGGCGACGGCCTTGAGCTCGTCGACGTGCTCCTCGGAGAGCAGGCGCTCGAGACTCGGGCGCAAAAGTCGCAGCTCGCGCACGAGTTCCAGACCCCGGGCCTGATCGATCGTCCCGCGGGCGCGACCGAGCCGCACTGCGAGCAGATAAGCCGCGACGACTTGAGCGACGAAGGCCTTGGTGCTGGCCACGCCGATCTCCGGGCCGGCGTTCGTCAGCACGACGGCGTCGGACTCGCGGACCAGGGTGCTGCCGGCGACGTTGCAGATCGCCGCGGGCGTGCAACCCTTCTCGCGCGCCAAGCGTTGCGCGGCGAGCGTGTCCGCCGTCTCGCCGGACTGTGAGATCGCGAGCGCGAGCGTGTTCGGCGCCAGCACCGGATCGCGATAACGAAATTCACTCGCATAGTCGACGTCGACCGGGATGCGCGCGAGGCCTTCGATCAGATAGCGCGCGATGTAGCCGGCGTGCAACGCCGTGCCGCAAGCCGCGACTTGCACGCGAACGATGCTCTGCAGCAACGCATCGGACCAACCGCCGTCACCGAGTTCGTCGTGACCGAGGTCGACGTCGCCCTTGTCTTCATCGATGCGACTGAAGGCGGTTCGCGCGAGCACATCGGGTTGCTCGTGGATCTCCTTCAGCATGTAGTGCGGGTAGACGCCCTTACCGGCATCCGCTTCTTCCCAGCTGACATGATGCGCCGCGCGTTCGACAGCGCTGCCGTCGAGTCGCGTGACTTCCATGTGCCCGGGTGTCAGGGCGCAGACGTCGCCGTCTTCGAGGAAGACGATCTCGCGCGTGTGCGGAATCAGCGCGAGCACATCGGAACCGAGGTAGGAGCCTTCGGGCGTCACGCCGACGCAGATCGGCGGACCTTGCCGCGCACAGACCAGTTCCTTGTGCTCGCCGAAGCGCATCGCGGCGACGGCGTAGTAGCCGTGCACCAAGCGCAGCGCGCGCCGCAGCGCTTCCGCGAGGTTCGGTGCGCCGCGGTCGAGTTCGCGACCGAGCAAGTGCGCGAGCGCCTCGGTGTCGGTTCCCGAGCTGAACTGCACGCCTTCGGCTTCGAGCTCAGCGCGCAGCTCCGAGTGGTTCTCGATGATGCCGTTGTGCACCAGCGCCAAGCGACGCTGGTTGTCGGTGTGCGGGTGCGCGTTCTCGTCCGTCGGCGGACCGTGGGTCGCCCAGCGCGTGTGACCGATGCCGATCGGCGAATCAGCCAGCGGTACATCACGTAGATCGTCTTCGAGCTTCTCGATGCGACCGGCCTTGCGGCGGATCGAGACACCTCCCTCGAGCCCCAAGGCGACGCCCGCGCTGTCGTACCCGCGGTACTCGAGCACGCGCAGTCCACCGAGCAAGCCTTCGAGGACCGAGCCTTCGGTCAACACGGCTCCGACGATTCCACACATCTCCAGGACCTCGAGGTCAGGCGTCGGCGAGCGCGACGCGGTCGCGGAAGTCCGTCAACGTGCGGCGCAGACCTTCGGACAAGTCGACCTGCGGCGCCCAGCCGAGGATCTTGCGCGCCTTGCGAATGTCGGGTTGGCGCACCTTGGGATCGTCTTCGGGCAGCGGGCGGTAATCGATGGTCGACTTCGAGCCGGTCATCTCGATCACGGCCTGCGCAAACTGCAGGATCGTCATCTCACTCGGGTTGCCGATGTTGGTCGGCAGAACCTCGTCCGAGTTCAGCAGTCGCCAGATGCCTTCGACCAGGTCATCGACGAAGCAGAACGAGCGCGTCTGCGAACCGTCGCCGAAGACGGTCAGCGGTTCACCACGCAAGGCTTGCGCCATGAACGAAGGCAGCACGCGGCCGTCCTTCAGGCGCATGCGCGGCCCGTAGGTGTTGAAGATGCGGATGATGCGCGTCTGCACGCCGTGCGTGCGGTGGTACGCCATCGTCATCGCTTCGGCGAAGCGCTTCGCTTCGTCGTACACACCGCGCGGACCGACAGGGTTGACGTTGCCCCAGTAGTCTTCCGCCTGCGGATGCACGAGCGGATCGCCGTAGCACTCCGAGGTCGACGCCAACAGGAAGCGGGCGCCCCGGGCGCGCGCGAGTCCGAGCACTTTGTGCGTGCCGAGCGAGCCGACCTTCAAGGTCTGGATCGGCAGCTCCAGATAGTCGATCGGACTCGCCGGCGAGGCGAAGTGCAAGATCGCATCGAGCTTGCCGACGACGTGCAGGTGTTCGGTGACGTCGCGCTGCTCGAAGTGGAAGTGCTTGTTGCGGAACAGGTGTTCGACGTTGTGGATGTCCCCGGTGATCAGGTTGTCCATGCAGATCACCTCATAGCCCTCCTCGAGGAAGCGCTCGCACAGGTGACTGCCCAGGAAGCCTGCGCCTCCGGTGATCAGAATCCGTTTCTTAGTGCTCATGTCTCTCTTTTCGCGCGCGGGGTCCCCACCCCTCAGTGGTGCTCGACAGGTGGTTCCTGCCCTTTGTACAGCGCGCCTCTCGGCAACGGCTTCACGGGCGGGTTCCAGCTCTCGCCGGAGGCACCCAGCGCCTCGAAGATCACTTCCTCACCTTCGAGCAAGCGCACTCGCACTCCGAGTCCGCGAATCTGGTGTTCGCCGTCCGCGTGCAAGCGCACGCCGCGCTCGTCGTCCACGACGCTGACGCGCCCGAGGACATCGACCTGGAATCCGTCGCCCGCAATGCTGCGCGCGCCGGGAATCACGGCCAGCGGTTCGGACCCCGTCGACAGCAGCGGCAAGTCGATGACTTGACCGGGATCGAGCACGAAGACCTCATCTCGATAGTCGATGCGGATCTCGCCCTTGGTCTGGTTGCGCACGCGTTCGATCTCGCGCTTGGGATGCTCGACGATCACCGTGCCGCCGTTCGAGCGCAGCACCGCGCCGCCCAAGAGCTGCACGGAGTCTTCCGGCCCGATCTCGATGCGCGCGTAGTCGAGTTCCCAGAGAATCAGCAGCGGTTCGCCACGGCTCGGTGAACCGATCACAGCGGTCGTCTGGTTGTTCAGGTTGATCGAACTTCCGCTGGGCCAAATCAGTTCGACCCGTCCACCTTGCTTGGCGTAGATCCAGCTGCCCGCGTTCATCCGCCGGCCTCTGTCGTAGAAGGTCAATGCATAGTGGCCGGGTGTACCCGCCGGCCGTACGTGCACCGGATCCGCGTGGCGGATCACGACAATCTCTTCCGGACCCGGCGGGTACATCGACTCATCACCCGGCGGCAGCGGGTCGGTCTCGGCTTCCATCGGACCGGGCCAGCGTTGCGACTTGTCGTACCGCACCCGAATCGTTCCACCACACGACTGCAGCCCCACGAAGAGGCCGAGGGTCACGAGGAGACCGGCAGTGCGGAGCTTGGACAGGATCACGTCGCGGCCTGAGGTTGAGGTGGATGGATGGCGGCGCACAGGCCGCGAGTCCAACCGGCTAGCCCGGAGTATTCATGAACACGCATCCCGAACTGCGCAGCCGGCCGGCCTCGCCGGCTTCTCGGCCCCTGACGGCACTTCGAGGAATCCGGCTTCTTCGACGACCCGTTCAGGGTCGCCTTCATCGCCGGAACGCTCCGAGCACCGACCGGAACCGATCTGCTGTGTCTCGAGCACGTGTTCATGAATACTCCGGGCCGGCAGCCTGTTGAATCAGTGCTCCGGATGACAGGGCGGCAGCATCCGCGCCGGGTCGCTGCGTGGGAACGCGGCTGAATCTGTGGATTCGGCGAGGCTCTCAGGGACCGAGCTGGTGTGGAGGATGCCGTCATGGCGCCGAATGACTCGTTCAATGGGGTGCTATCTGCGTGCAGTCGGGCCGCTCGGCATCGGGCTGAAGTAGCGCTCCATGAAGCCCGTGTCGTGCTGGCCCGCCAGGAAGTCGGAGTGCCGGAGGACAGCCTTGTGGATCGGAATCGTCGTCTTGGGACCCTCGATCACGAATTCATCCAGGGCCCGCAGCATGGTGGCGATCGCCGCCTCCCGCGTTGCGCGATGGACGAGGAGCTTGCCGATCATCGAATCGTAGTTCGGCGGGATGCGGTATCCACTGTAGCAGTGACTGTCGACCCGCACGCCCGGTCCCCCGGGTGGGATGAACTGCGTGATCAGGCCCGGCGAGGGTTGGAAGTCCTTCGCGGGGTCTTCGGCGTTGATCCGGCACTCGATCGTGTGCCCACGAGGCACGACGTCGGCTTGCGAAAAGCTCAGTTTCTCGCCGGATGCGACGCGGATCATCTCTTGGATCAGGTCGAAGCCGGTCGTCATCTCGGTCACGGTGTGCTCGACCTGGATGCGGGCGTTGACCTCGATGAAGTAGTGGTTGCCGTGCTTGTCGAGCAGGAACTCGACCGTACCGGCGTTGTAGTAGTTCGCTTCGCGCGCCATGCGCAGCGCATCTTCGCCGATGTCCTTGCGTTGCTTGTCGGAGAGCACCGCTGACGGCGACTCCTCGATCAGCTTCTGGTGACGACGCTGCACCGTGCAGTCGCGTTCGCCGAGGTGCACGATCTGACCGTGCTCGTCGCCCATGATCTGCACTTCGATGTGGCGCGGGTTCTCGACGAACTTCTCGATGTAGACCGTGTCGTCACCGAACGCCCCGCGGGCTTCAGATCGGGCAGCGTGGAAACCGCCGATCAACGACGGTTCATTGCGCGCGACGCGCATGCCGCGACCGCCGCCGCCGGCGGCGGCCTTGATCATCACGGGGTAACCGATCTCGGCGGCGACGCGCAGCGCCGTCTTCTCGTCGTCCACCGATCCGTCGGATCCGGGCACGACGGGCACCTTGGCCCGCAGCGCCATCTCGCGGGCATTGGCCTTGTGCCCCACGCCGGAGATCACTTCGGGGTGCGGCCCGATGAACTTGATCTTGCAGGACTCGCAGACTTCAGCGAAGTGCGCGTTCTCCGCCAAGAAGCCGTAGCCCGGGTGGATCGCTTCCACGTCGGCGACTTCGGCGGCGGAAATGATCGCCGGGATGTTCAAGTAGCTCTGCGCGCCGGCGGCCGGACCGATGCAGATCGTCTCGTCGGCTTGGCGCAGATAGATCGCGTCAGCGTCAGCTTCGGAGTAGACCGCAACGGACTCGACGCCCAGCTCGCGGCAGGCGCGGATGATCCGCTGGGCGATCTCGCCGCGGTTCGCGATGAGGACTCGGCGGAACATCTAGCAGACCGTGGAAGAGGAACCTTGGAGCGCGCAGCGCAGCGCGTGCGGCACATGACGGTGCGCAGACTCCGCGAGCCGCGCCGGAACGAGAGGCGTCGCCTTGGCGTCGATTGAGTGCTTCAAGGTCGTGCTCAACCCTTCTTGACGAGCAAGAGCGGTTGGCCGAACTCGACCGGCTCACCGTTCTCGACCAGGATCTCGATCACCTCGCCGGTGACCTCGGCCTGGATCTCGTTCATGACCTTCATCGCCTCGACGATGCAGACCACCGTCTCCTCGTCGACGCGGCTACCGACGTCGACGAAAGCGGGGGCTTCCGGCGAAGGCGTGCGGTAGAAGGTGCCGACCATCGGGCTGGTGATCTGGACCGTTCCGGGCGGCGGACCGCTGGGCGCGGCGGATCCCGCGGGAGCCGATTCGCCCCCCATCGGGAGCGGCGCAGCTTGCGCCGGAACGGCCGAAGGCATCATGTGGACGATCGGGCCGCTGCCCGCCGCCGAGGCCTCGGACTCGCGCCGGAGCCGAACCGAGAGGCCTTCCTTCTCGTCGTCGATCTCGAGCTCCGAGACGCCGCCGTTGTTCATGATGCGGACGAGTTGCCGGATCAGTTTCAGGTCCACCATGCCGGGTGAGAGGGGGGTTGGGGCTGTTGCGGTGGCGGAGCGACGCTCCGCGCGGCTGGGAAGTCTAGCGAGACGCAGACGCCCTTTCCCCTCAGAAATGGGCGAGTTCCGGGCTGATCCTGGCCGTTTTCGAGGCAATTCGAGCCGAATTCGCCTCGAAAACGGCATCCGCACCGCTTCCCGGGGCTCGCACTCAGTCGACGGAGTCCGCGGTCCAGTGCCCGGACTTGCCGCCGCGCTTCTCGAGCAGGCGCAGCGCTTCGATGCGGATGCCCTTCGAGACGGCCTTGGTCATGTCGTAGACCGTCAGCGCCGCCGCCGAAGCGCCGACCATCGCTTCCATCTCGACGCCGGTGCGGCCGCGGCACGCCGTACGACAGCGGATCTCGAGGCAGTCGGGATCGCCGGCGACTTCCTCGAAGTGGATCTCCACCAGGTCGAGCGCCAGCGGATGGCACATCGGTATCCACTCTCCGGTGCGCTTCGCGGCCAAAATACCGGCCACACGCGCGACTTCCGTCACCGGACCCTTGGGTCCCCCGCCGGCGAGCACCGTCTGCAGCACGCCCGCCGGAAAGCGCACGCGCGCGGCCGCGAGAGCCTCACGCGCCGTGCTCGCTTTGGCCGATACATCGACCATATGCGACTCGGGTCCGTCCGGTCCGGCTCGCAGGTGGCTGAGGCCACCGACGCCGTCGGCATCGCCCGCAGATCCATGTTCACGACTGTCTGAGTCACCCATGCTGCGCGCAAGTGTAGCTCCCGCGCGCTCGGGACACAGGGTCCGGTCACTCTCCGCACTTCGATTTCGCCGAGCGCATCGCGCGGCACAGCCGTGAAGAAGAACCCGGTCCGGCGCTATCCACCGCCGCCCCGAAGCGTAGAGAACCTCGAATCCGCCCCCCCGGCTCACGCACACTAGCGCCGCCCCCGTTGCATCGAGGCAGCGGACGACCCACTCTTGACCTATGACCGCACGACGCTTCGCACTGGCCTGCTTGGCCGCCCTCGCGCCCCTGGCGCCCCTTGCCCTCTCGCACCAAGACACCGACCTCCCGGAACTCCTGGAGTCGCGCTCGCGCGCTGCGGAAGAACTGACCGTTCAAGATCTGTGGGCCGAAGCCTCGCGCCTCGGGTCCCTCGGACGCGAGATCGACGAGGAAGCGACCGACCGCGCGCTCGACGATCTCCTGCGCGCCGGTGACGCCACGCCGCACCAAGCGCTGTTGCTCGTCGCGGCGCGACTGGCGGGCGCTGAACCCGACGCTGAGCTCCTCAGCGACGCGCTCATCCCGCTGCTCTCGAACGAGGACGACACGATCGCGCAAGCCGCGGCCGGCTTGCTCGCCGACGGCACTTTCCAGCTGCTGCCGGTCGAACGCAGCGAAGAACTCGTCCAACAACTGCTCGCCACGGCGCGCCAGGTCGAGCGCTCTCCCGAGCTGCGCATGGACTTCGCCGTCACGGCTTATGGGCACGGCAACGGTCAAGACGTGCGCGACGTGCAGCGCATCCTGACCTCCTTCCTGAACTCGTCCGACCCCGCGATACGCGGTCGCGCGGCCCTCTCGCTCGCCTCGGTCGGCGAGATGCTCAGCGTGCGCGGCGAACTCGAACGCCTCGCCTCGATGCCCGGCCCGGCAGGACGCCTCGCCGCCTCCTACCTGCACCAAGAACAACTGCGCGAGTTCTACGAGACGCAAATTCGCAAGCAGAAGGCACTGCGCGACGAAGCGCTGCGCAACAGCGATCTCACCGGTCCGCTCGACAGCGTCGAGCGCGTGATGGAGATGATCCTCCAAGCACACGTCGAAGGCGACAAAGTCACCGACGAGCAACTCCTCGACGCGGCGCTCGACGGAATGCTGCGCAGCATGGACCCGCACTCGAACTACTTCTCGCCCGACGTCTTCGCGGAGTTCCAGCAAGACCTGCAGGCGGAGTACGGCGGCATCGGCGCGTACGTCGGCGTCGACCGCGACGACAACATCTTCACGATCACGCGGCCGATCTACTCGGGGCCCGCCTACGAGGCGAACCTGCGTTCCGACGACAAGATCGTGCGCATCGACAACTGGCCGACGCACGACAGCGGCGTCAGCAAGCCGACGGAAGAGGTCATCCGACGCCTGAAGGGCGAACCGGGCTCGGTCGTGCGCCTCTACATCTGGCGTCGCGGGATGGACCCGGCGCTGATCGAGCGCCCCACCGAAGACATGGTCGTCGAAGTGACGCGCGGCTTGATCACGATCCCGCCGGTGCAGGTCCAGATGCTCCCGGAGAAGATCGGCCTGATCGAACTGACGTCGTTCAGCGGCGTCGCCAGCCAAGAACTGAAAGTCGGCCTGCAGCAACTGCTCGACGAGGGCGCGGTCGGCATCGTGCTCGACTTGCGCAGCAACCCCGGCGGTCTGCTCAGCGAAGCGCGCGACGTCGCGGACCTCTTCTTGCCCAAGGGCAAGCTGGTCGTGTCGACCGAATCGCGCGTGCGCGAAACCGACAAGCTCTTCACGCGCAACGACCCGCTGGTCCCGATGGACATGCCCTTGATGGTCATGATCGATCGCTTCAGCGCTTCCGCTGCCGAGATCGTCGCCGGCGCGCTGCAAGATCACGGGCGTGCGACGCTCGTCGGCCAGCGGTCCTTCGGCAAGGGCTCGGTGCAGAACCTGGTTGCGATGCCCGGAGTCGACGATGACGGCTTCGAGGACTCGAACCGCAACCGTTACCACGACAATTGGGAGAAGCTGACCAAGGACCACAACAGCAACGGCGTGTTCGACTACGCCCCGCGTATCAAGCTCACGATCGCGCGCTACCTCTTGCCGAGCGGTCGCTCGATCCACCGCGAGCTCGACGAGAACGGCGACATCAAGAGCCCCGGCGGCGTCGAACCGGACGAGGAGATCCGACAGAAGCGCTGGGAGACGTGGAAGCTCGAAGAGATGATCCAGATGCAAGGCGACCGCGCCGTGCGCGCGTACATCGACGAGCACTTCGACGCGAACATCGAGCTCTTCAAGCAACTCGCGATCTCCGACTCGTCCGACAGTTCCAAGTACCCCGGCTTCGACAAGTGGTACACGGAACTCAATACGCGACTCTCGAAGGACGACGTGCGTTTCCTCGTGCGCCGCGAAGTCAGACGCCGCGTCGCCGACCTGAACGGCTCGGCGTTCCCGCGTGGTGACTACCAGCAGGACTACCAGCTGCAGCGCGCCATCGCGTTGATCCTCGAGAGGCTCGGACTCGACTGGCACGACTACCCCGAGTTCCTGCTGACCTTCAACTACGAAGCAGCCGGCGGCGTCGAACGCGACGAAGCGACGGTGGCCAAGGCCGCCGGTGCCGACAGCTCGCGCAAGTCGGTGCGCGATGCGCTCGAGCTGATCGCGGCCGCGCGCTCGAACCAAGCGGAACTCTCCCGCGAAGACCTGGATCGACTGACCGAGCTGCTCAGCGAGCTCGATCACTGATCGCGGACCGATTCCATCCGACGGGGCCCGCGCACTCGCTGAGTGCGCGGGCCCCGTCGTTCGTCAGCTGCGGTCGAAGCGTGCGTTCGAGCTCACTCTTCGCCGCTGAGCGCGGGCGGCGCGATCTCGGGAGGCAGCTCGAGCTCGTAGCCGTTGACGAAGTACTTGTCGAAGTCGAACTCCTCGCGGAAGTCTTCCAGCGAGTCTTCGTCCTGACGCCGCAGCATCTCTTTCTCGACGAGCAGGAACACGATGCGTCCCCAGTCGAGCGACTCGCGGATGCCCCACGAGCGCCAGACCTGCGCGGCCAGCGGTCCGAACTGGCGCGACGCGCGTCGCTTCAAGCCGCCGAGCAGCTCTTGTCCCGAGACGTGCCGCGCGACACCTTCGGCGTTCTCGCGACCGAGGTCCTGCACGACGGTCTCGAGCGTCTCGAACATGAAGCGATAGGCTTCCGGCGAGAAGCGCCCGTCTTCGAGGGCCAGCTTGTGGAGAGGTTGACTCATCGTCTACGCCCGGTCGTTCGCCCGGCTTCGCGCGAGGGAGCCTGCCGGCTCGCCGGCAAGGGAGCCAGGCGGCCCAGCGCGAGGAAGCAGCGATCGAGAATGCCGTCGGCGTTCATCGTTCGCTCGATATCTTGCCGCCCCGCGAGCAGGGCGTCCACCGCCGCTCGCATGCGTGATTCTTCGACGACGCCCACCGGCGCCCCTTCGACTTCCCGGCCGAAGGCGAGCTCGTCAGCGGCTAGGCCGACGTTGGTTCGCAAGCGATCGGCGACGATCTGCAGCGCGAGGTCGACCGTGACCTGCGCGCGGTGGCGCGCGCAGGCGCTGTCCGTCGTTCCCAGGAAGTCACCGTCCGTCTCGGCGATGTTGCGTGCGCCGAGCAGCGGGCTCTTGTCGCCGCGCAGCACGTCCAAGATCTCCTGCACCAAGGCCGGAGCGGAGCGCCGCTCCAGTTCCAACGCCCCTCCCGGCGCGCCACCGGACCAACGCGACAAGGTGTGTGCACGATCGGCGGTTAGCCCGCGCTCACGCGCGATGTCTTCGCAGATCTCGATCGGCAGGCGATCGAAGCCGACGTGCACGCAGCGGCTGTGGATCGTCGGCAGCAAGCGATCGGGGTTCGCCGTCACGAGGATCAGGAGCGTCTGCTCACCGGGTTCCTCGAGGTTCTTGAGCAGCGCGTTCTGTGCGTTCGAGTTCATGCGGTCCGCATCGCGCACCAACACGACGCGCCAACCTGACTCGGAAGCGCGCAACGACAAGAAGGTGTCGATGTTGTCTTCGACATCACCGTTCATCTCCTTCTTCGACGCATCGTCCGTTCGCAAGGTCATGTAGCAGACCTTGATCTCGTTCTTGCCGAGCGAGCGGATGTCGAGCACGTGCAAGTCGCCGTAGTTGCCGCTGATCAGCCGCTTGCACGGGCCGCAGTGACCGCAGGGCGCACCGATGCCGCCTTCACAAGCCAAGCCGCGAGCGAAGTACTCGGCCGCGAGGTACTTACCGACTCCTTCGGGTCCGCCGAACATCAAGGCGTGCGGCAAGCGACCGCGTTGCGCGGCCTGCCACAAGCCGGCGAGCACCTCGTCGTGCCCGACCGGAACCTCGTCGCGCAGCCGATGGATGCGCTTGTTCTTGGACTCAACGGGCACGGCGCGCCACCTCGATCCAGATGTCTGCTTCGACGAGATCCGCCGGCTCCGAGCCGTCGATCAAGACGGCTTCGTGGTAGCGCTCCGCGAAGCTGCGGTAGCCTTCAGCGACGCGTTGTTGATAGATCAGCCCCTTGTCCTCGATGCGATCGGTTGGATCACCGCGGCGGCGCGCAGCCGATTCGACGGGCAAGTCGAGCACGCAGATCAGCTCGGGGCGCGGCGTGCCCGCCCAGCCTTCGAGCAGAGCCATCACCGACGCCGGGTCGAGATCGCCGGCCCACGCCTGGTAGGCGAAGGTCGAAGGATGGAAGCGCTCGCAGACGACCCACGCGCCGCGCTCGAGCGCCGGACCGACCAGCTCGTCGAGCATCTGACGCCGCGAGGCCGCGAAGAGCAGCGTCTCCACCGCCGAGCTGGGATTGTGATCGCGCGAGAGCAAGATCCCCCGCAGCGCTTCCCCCAGCGCGGTCCCACCCGGCTCGCGGAGGTGCAACACCTCGGAGACCCCCTCGGCGCGCAAGCGTCGCACCAGGCGTTCCGCCTGGGTCGTCTTGCCGCAGCCGTCCACGCCGTCGAGGACGATGAACGAGCCGCGCTCGCTGAAATCCGCTGTCATGGCCGCATCCTAGCGCGAACGCTCGATGAAGACGCGCTCCAGCCCCAGCAGATTGACACCGGTCGGCGCTCTCAGGCCCCAGGCGACGCGGCGCTCCGGCGGAAAAGGCGGCCAGCCGCGGCGCCCGTCGTCCGATAGAGGCTGGAAGCCCCCGCGGTTCAATGCGCCGCACCGATCGCCTACCTTGCACCAGCCAGCCGTGTCCAGCTCCCCGCCCAAGCCCCTCGCGCACCGACTCAAGGATCGCTTCTTCGACGAGGCGGATCACCCCTACGTGTACTTCGAGAAGAAGGTGCGCGAAGTCCTGCGACCCGAGCACCTGCTGGTCGAGCCCGGCTGCGGTCGCTTCGCGGAAGTCATCCGCAAGTTCCAGGGCGAGGCGCGCGAGCTGGTCGGAATCGACCCCGTCGACTTCGAAGAAGAGAGCTTCGGCACCGGCGTGCGCATCGTGCGCGGAACACTCGACGCGACCGGCCTCGAGCCCGACTCGGTCGACACGATGATTTCGCGCGCGCTGATGGAACACATCGAGCACCCGGATCGCGTCTTTGCCGAGATCGCGCGCGTGCTCAAGCCCGGCGGCGCCTACGTCTTCCTCGCACCTAACCTCGGCGACTACACCGCGCTCGCGGCCAAGCTGATTCCGAACGGTCTGCACCCTTGGGTCGTCGAGAAGCTCGAAGGTCGCAACCCCAAGGACACCTTTCCGGCCTACTTCCGCTGCAACACCAAGGGCAGCTTGAAGCGACTCTGCCGCACGAACCAGCTGCAGCTCGAGAGCGTCGAGTACCTGGGCCAGTACCCGTCCTACTTCTTGTTCAACGCGCCGCTCTTCCTGCTCGGCACGGCTTACGAGAAGCTGATCTCGAGCACCGACCTGCTGGGCTTCCTGCGCGGTTGGATGCTGGTCGTGATCCGCAAGCCGGCGTAGCGCACCCACCGCGCGACGGTCAGCCCCAGAAGATCCCAGTCGGATCACGATCGACCTCCCGCACGAGGTCGATGAACCGAGCGCTCGGTTGGCACTCGTTGTAGTAGTGCCACTTGCCGTTGCGGTGCCACAACAGGGACCAGGTTCCGGCGCGGGAGTTCCACCGGAACTTGGCGACGCGGCTCTCGATCCACTGCTCTCGATTCGAGAAGAGCGGACGTTTCTCGAACAGCAGCACGTCGTGCCGTTCGATGCGGAACTGCAAGGCGACCTGGTCGCGCGCCATGATCGGGACGCGCGCCTCGGCGAGGTCCAACAGAATGTCCGCCACTTCCTGTTTCTGAGCGTCGTTCAGCACAGCTTGCTCCTTGGCACAGCACGCGAGACGTGAGGGCAGCGCAAGGTGTGCCGTGCTCTCCGCCCGGTCTACATCGGTGGCACGTGGTGGGACATTGCTGAGATCGACCCCCTACGGATCAGGCACCGGCGTGAATGGCCGAAGTCGGCGGTGACGCTGTGCTCGCTCAGCAAGCGAGGCGGCAGCGCAACCAGTTGCCCTGCCGCCTCCCCGAGAAACTGGATCGCGAACTCAAGCCGCTGAGGCAAGCGCAACGATCCCCAATGCTACTTGAGATGCAGTGTCGAACCCCGAGCCCTGCCTTTGCGAACCACGATGCCGTCGGCGAGCATCTGGTCGAGCTGCGGCTTGAAGACCTTCGATGAGACGCCGAGGTCGTTGGCGATCACCTCGGTGCGTTCGCCGTTGTGAGCCTTGATCGCGGCGAGGAGCTGCTCGCTGCTGATCTTGGCCGCCCGACCCTTACGCCCCGGCTTGCGCCCCGGCTTGCGCCGAGAGCTCGCTGCCGCGGCCGGCTTGGGACGACCAGGGCCACGACGCGCGGGTGTCGATGTCGCGCCGCCGCGGAGGGCCTCTTCGAGGGAAGCGAGTGCGGCGGAATGAATCTCAGCGGACAACTGCTCGACGAAGTCATCGACGAGCGCTCGGATCTTATCGTTCGTAGCCATGGGTTCTCCTTGATCGGTGAGGCTCCGGGACTCGATCGTTGACAAAGATCGATTGCCGGAGGGTGCAACGCAGAAGGTACTCATTGCCGAGATCAAGTCCATAAATCTCGGGCACAAAAAATCGTGGTCGTTCAATCTCGAGCACATTGAGCAGCGTCTCGGAGGGCCGATTCGAGCTTCACTCGGACGGTGTCGACGCACGGCTCGAGCGATCCGCACGCCCCCTACAGTCCATTGAAGAGGTGCGTCGGATGTCAGGCCGGTAACATCCGCTCGAGGTCGATGTGCGAGAGCGCAGCTGAATCCGTGGATTCAGCGAGGCCCTGGAGGCGCCGAGTTGGAGTGCAGGATGCCGTGAAGACGCCGAATGACTCTATCGACGGGCTGCCGGCCCCTGACCGGCGCGACGGGGCATCAGTCACTTCAGGGAACGGCCACGGCTCAGCGCGGGCCTCAGGGCCCCAGCTGATCGAGCACCTCTTGGGCCGCGGCGCAGTCGGCATCGGCGGCGAGGGCGGTCTGCGCCGTCGCCCGCGCCTCGTCGAAGCGTTCGAGGGCGAGCAGGACGGCTGCGGAGCCGGCGAGCAGCTCGGCGCGCTCCGCTCCGGCGAGCGGCGGCGGTCCGTCGCGGTCGAGGTTGCGCGGAACGATCAGCGCGACGCGGTACTCGCGCAGCGCTTCCTCGTAACGTTCCAGAGCCACGAGCGTCTCGGCCCACAGCTTGTGCAAGCGACGCGCAAAGGGATCGACCTCGTTCGCTTCGTGGTAGAGCTTCTCGGCGGCCTCGAAGCGCCCGGCCTCCACGTGCCACTCGGCGACGCGCAAGCGCTCGGCGTAGGCCGAAGGGTCAAAAGCCAAATAGCGCGCCGTGGCTTGCATCGCCTCGTCGGTGCGATCTTGACGCACATAGAGCGAGGCCAAACGCAGCTCGGCGGCGAGGCGCTTGTCTTCGAAGCCCGGGAAGGCGTCCTCGGCGGCCATGTACTCGAGTTCCGCGCCTTCGAGATCGCCGCCGGCTTCGAGCAGACCGCCGCGAGCCATGCGCGCGAGAAAATCCTCCCCGCCGGCTTCGAAGGCCTCGTCGTAGAGGTCGGCGGCGCGTTCTTCTTCGCGGTCCGAGATCGCCAGCTCGGCTTCCAGGAACAGGCCGCGCGCCGGGCGCGAGCCGTCTTCGCGCGAGCGACGCAGCGCTTCTTCCGCATCAGCGCGCCTGCCGGACTGCCACGCGCCCCAAGCCAGGTCGGTCCACAGTTCGCGCCACGCGGCGCGACCCGCTTCATCGGCCGGCAGCTTGCGCGGCAAGCTCAGACGCTTCGACGACAACGAGTGCGGATGCCAGCGCGGTTCGATCGCCAGCTCGGACACCATGCGCTCGACTTCGAGGTTCACGCGCAGGTCGAGTTCTTCCGGCGTCAGTCCGTAGACCGTGTCGAGCGCCACGTCGAGATCGTCGCCGCGGTCGAACGCCTCGAGCAGTCGAATCATCGGTTCGAAGCCGTGCTCGCGGATCAAGACCTCGCAGACGATGCCGCCCTGGTAGTAGCCGAACAGAATGCGCGAGCCGCGGAAGGCGCGGTTCAGGTCGCGCACCGGGATGATCATCCCGTTCGCGTACGAGTCGACGAGCTCGCGCCGCATGTTGCGTCGCCACGCGGGGTTCTTGCGCGACTCTTCCCAGGTCGCGAGCCCTTCGGTGATCCAGCGCGGACAGCGGTTGTGCGAGAGCCCCAGGTGGATCACGTGCGTGAACTCGTGATATCCGGTGCGCGCCCACGAGAACTGACCACGCATCTCGGAGAGCGGCGACAGCGCCGTGACGACGGGTCCGAAGCACACGCCGAGCGCCGGGAAGCCCTCGAAGCCGACCGAGCGCGCCGAGAAGTTGCTGTGTTCGCGGAAGACCTCGATGCGCACGGGCCCCGGCGTGAAGCCGTAGCGCGCGGAGAGTTCTTCGCGAGCGTCCTTGTAGAACGGCAGTAAGTACGCCTCGAGCACCTCCGCGGAGTCGGGTCGCCAGACGAACGACAAGTTGCCGTGGTCGGCGACTTCGAGCTCCTTGTCGATGATCTCCAGGCTGAGCTGCATGTTTTCGCGCCACGCGTCTCGGCGCAGGCCGCCGGCGCGCTTCGCGCGATCGAAGGCGTCGAGCGCACTCTTCTCGTCCCCGGTGTTCGCGAGCGCGCGAGCGAGTTGCGTCCACGCCAGGTAGTCGTTCGCATCGCGCTCGACGGCGGAGCGCAAGTACGGAAGTCCTTCGGCGAAGCGGTAGAGCTCGACGAGGTGTCGACCGACTTCGCGTTCGGGCCGCGAGTCGAGCGGATCGACCTTCGCGAGTTCGGCGAGGATCTCCGCGGCGCTCTCGGGGTCGCGTTCGACCGCGGCGAGCGCGGCGCGCAAGGTGCGCACATCACGTCGACCTGCCGCGAGCCGTTCCAGCCGCTCGAGTCCCGCGCGCGTCTCGCGCAGCGAACCATCCTCGAGCTCCGTGATCGTTCCGGCAAGGTGCACCGCGATCGAGTTCGGACGGTAGCCGAGTGCTTCGTTCAGGATCTCTCCCGGCGAGCGACTGCTGCGCCGCCAGTTCGTGCGGTGCAGCTCGAAGAGTCCGAGCAGCGCCGGTTCGAAGCGTTCGTTGATCGACAGTGCGCGCTTGTACTCCTTGCTCGCCGAGTAGCCCTTCGCCTCTTCGACCTCGCGGTGCGCTTCGAAGTAGAGGTCCCCGACCGCGGAGAACAGCGCCGGTTCCGGTCCGTCCCCCTGCTTGGCGGCCGCTTGGGCCAGCGCGATCGTCTCGAAGCTGCGTTCGAGCTCGCCGGCGGTCCGTTCGCACCACGCGCGGGCCAGCAAGCCGTCCCAATCTTGATCGTTCGAAGTCGACAGACCGCGCTCGAGCGAATCGCCCGCTGCTTCGCGCAAGCCCAGCTCCAGCAGCACGCGATAGCGCAACCACGCATCGCGCGCATCGGTTCCGATGGAGAGCACTTCCGCCTGTTCGTCGAGCACGCGCAGCGCTTCCAAGGCGCGGCCGAGCTCGAGCTCCAACTCGGCGAGCATGCGGGCGCAACGCGCGCGCACCGCATCATCGACTTGTGTTTCCAGCGCGTCCTTCAACGCTCGCTCGCCGTCGCGGCGCGCGCGGTCGTAGTCGGACTCATCGAGCGCCAACTGGGCTCGGAGCACGCGACTCTCCGCGTCCGAGGGTTCGTCCTCGAGATGCCTCGAGAGGATCCGACGCGCCGTCGACCACGAGCCGCGGCGGCGCAGTCGATCGGCTTCGGCGCGCTCGGCGTCGAGCAACTCCTCCAGCTCCTCCAGGTCCTCCTGGCGCGCGGACGCGAGAGGCGGATCGAGTGGCGCGGGGGAAGCGGAGTATGCGGGGGCGGTCAGGCCGAACGTGATGAAGAGCGAGAGCAGCATGGGGAACCAGTGTGCAGGTCGACTGGAGCAAATGGGACCGGCGTACCTGGCTTTGTATTCCTGATCCTGGGCCTTTCCCAGCGACCTCCGGATCCGTGGCGGAAGCCCGTGGACTCGCTCCTCCGGATTTCGTACGACGAAAGGCATGCACCACCGTCGGCACCTCTCTCCCCGCCTCGCGGGTCAGCTCGGGCGCGTCTCGAGCGTCACCGGACGGGTCTTGGCGGCCCTGGTCCTCGCCACGGCCTGTACTTCTCCCGGGCCGACGACGCAGAGCGCCGATTCCAGCCGGCGCGCCGCCGGATACACGGAACGCGGCGCGCCCTACTGGTCGGAACTCTCGCTCTCCTGGTCGACCTTGTCCGAGATCGAGGATTGGGTGGCCAGCGATGCAGCGCGCCAGGACCCCTACTGGCGCCTGCAAGCTGAGCTGACCCTCGCGGAGGGTCGCGTCACCCTCGCCAGGCAAGATTCCCAGCGCGGTGACGTCGCCACCGCGGCGCTCGAGTCGCGCCGCCTCGCCGCCCGCGAGGGCTTTCAGCGCGTTCTGGACGACCCCGCCGCGATTCCCGAACAACGCATCCGAGCGCGGCGCGGACTCTCCTCAGCCGGAGAACCGGCCGCCAGCCCGCGCACGCCGGCGCTGGTCGACCGCCGGACCTGGGGTGCCGAGCGCGAAGTTCCCTCGCGACTCAACCCCGTCGGACAGAAGTACCGCAAGGTCACCGTCCACCACTCGGCGGAGATCCCCGGCTTCACCTTGAACGGGCACTACGACAACTCCGTCACCGCCCTGCGCAAGATCCAGCGCTACCACATCCACGAGAACGGCTGGGGCGACATCGGGTACCACTACCTGATCGACGAGTCCGGTCGCGTCTTCGAAGGACGCAACGATCGCTGGCAAGGCGCGCACGCCGGCGGCAACGCCAACGTCGCGAACCTCGGCATCTGCTTGCTCGGCGACTTCCGTGGTCACCGCCCCACGCCGGCCGCGCTGGACTCGCTGCGCCGTCTGATCGACGAGTACTGCAGCACGAACGGCATCCCGCGCTCACAAGTCATCGCGCACCAGGACGTCAAGAACACCGAGTGCCCCGGCGAACACCTCACCTCGTGGGTACGCTCCTACAGCGGCGGCCGGCTCGCCGCGAGCTCACCGCTGATCGGCACCACCCTGCGCCCGGCGAGCGCGCCGGTCTCGCAGCGCCGCACGACGCCCTCCGGTTCGGTCCGCTGACGATACCGAGCCGTACAAACTGTTGTTCCCGCACAACAGTATGTACGGCTCGGTACGTTCAAGCGTCCCGTAGACGGCGCGCTTCGCCCTCGGTCATCTCGCGCACGAGCTCGTCGAAGCGCACGCGGGGCGTCCATCCGAGCTCTTCGCGGGCGCGGGTCGGGTCGCCGACCAGCTGATCGACTTCGGCGGGTCGCAAGAAGCGCGGATCGATGCGCACGTGCGCTTCCCAGTCGAGGCCCAAGCAGCCGAAGGCGACTTCGCAGAATTCGCGGACCGAGTGCGTCTCGCCGGTCGAGATCACGTAGTCGCGCGCATCGTCGCGCTGCAACATGAGCCACATCGCACGCACGTAGTCGGCGGCGTGTCCCCAGTCGCGGCGCGCGTCGAGGTTGCCGAGCGCCAGCTCCGTGTCCAAGCCGGCCGCGATGCGCGCCGCGCCGCGCGCGATCTTCATCGTGACGAACTCCGAACCGCGGCGCGGTGACTCGTGGTTGAACAGGATGCCGGAGCACGCGAACAAGCCGTGCGCTTCGCGGTAGTTGACCGTCGCCCAGTGCGCGAAGACCTTCGCGACGCCGTACGGGCTGCGCGGGTGGAAGGGCGTCGTCTCGCGCTGCGGCGTCTCGCGCACCTTGCCGAACATCTCGGAGGTCGACGCTTGGTACATGCGCGCATCCGGCGCGACTTGACGCATCGCTTCCAGGAGGCGCAAGACCCCTACCGCGGTGACTTCCGACGTGAGCACCGGCTCCTCGAAGGAGGTCGGGACGAACGACTGCGCGGCGAGGTTGTAGATCTCGTCGGGGCGACTCTCGACCAGCGCGCGCACGAGGCTCGACTGATCGTGCAAGTCGCCGCGCACGAGCTGGACGCGGTCCTCGAGGTGTTCGATGCGCTCGAGGCGCGAGCTCGACGAACGCCGCACCAGACCCGCGACGTGATAGCCCTGCTCCAGCAGGTGTTCCGCCAGATAGGAGCCGTCTTGACCGGTGATGCCGGTGACCAGCGCGCGCTTCTGCTTGGTGTCTTCGCTCATGCGTCTCTCAGTACGACCGGGCGTGCCGGCGCTTCCCGTTCAAGCCGCAATCATCCAGGCCGCGACGCCCACGGCGAGCGCGATGCGGTACCAGCCGAAGATCGCCATGCCGTGCTTCTGCAGCCAGCTGACCATCCAGCGCACGCTGATCACGGCGGCGAGCCAGGCCGCGACGAAGCCGACCGCGAGGCTCAGCGGCCCGTAAGTCTCGAGCATCAACGCGCCGCTCTTCATCCCCGCGTAAGCCGTCGCCGCGCAGAGCGTGACGACGCCGAGCAGGAAGGAAAACTCGACGGCGGCCGAGAGGCGCAAGCCGACCAACACGCCGCCGACGATCGTCACCAAGCTGCGACTGGTCCCGGGCCACATCGCGACGCACTGCAGCAGTCCGATGTAGAGGGCCGCGCGGGGCGTGAGATCGGCGAGACCGAAGCCCGCGCCCTCGTCACGATTCTTGCGCAGGCCGCGCACGGCGAGGATCGCGACGCCGCCGACGAACCACGCAGCGACCGTCGGCCAGGTGCCGAACAGTCGAGCTTCGATCCAGTCGTTGAGCGCCAGCCCGATCACCGCCGCCGGCATGAAGCCCGCGATGATGCAGAGCAGCAAGCGGCGGCCTTCCGCGTCGCGCCCCGCGAGTCCGCGGAACATCGACGCGACGCGTTCGCGGTAGAGCCCGAGCACGGCGACGATCGCACCCGCTTGGATGCAGATCGCGTAGGCGTTGGCCGCTTCGCCCTCGGCGATGCCGAGGGCGCGCTGGAACAGCAACAAGTGCCCCGTCGAGCTGACCGGCAGGTACTCCGTCAGACCCTCGACGAGGCCGAGGATCAGGGCCTGCCACCAGCTCATGTCCGAGCGCCCTTAGAGGATCGCGGCGGCGGCTTCGAGCGGCGGCATGAACGGCAAGTCGAACGCTTCCGCGACGGGCTTGCAGGTCAGCTTGCCGGCGACAGTGTTGGCCGCGGTGGCGAGCGGCGCGCTCTCGCGAATCGCGCGAGCCGCGCCCATTCCCGCGAGTTGCAGCGTGTACGGCAGCGTCGCATTGGTCAGCGCAAACGTACTGGTACGCGGCACGGCGCCCGGCATGTTCGCGACGCAGTAGTGCACGACGCCGTCGATCACGAAGGTCGGATCGGCGTGGGTCGTAGGCTTGCAGGTCTCGACGCAACCGCCTTGGTCGACCGCGACGTCCACGATCACGGCGCCCGGCTTCATCAGCTTGAGGTCGTCGCGTCGCACGAGCTTCGGCGCAGCGGCGCCGGGGATCAACACCGCGCCGATCACCAAGTCCGCGTGCACGAGAGCCTCGCGCACGGCCATCGGCGTCGAGAAGACGGTGCCGCAGTTCTTCGGCATCACGTCGTCGAGATAGCGCAGGCGATCGAGGTTGACGTCCATGATCGTGACGTCCGCACCGAGGCCCGTCGCCATGCGCGCCGCTTGCGTGCCGACCACGCCGCCGCCGAGGATCAAGACGTTCGCGGGCGCCACACCGGGAACACCACCGAGCAGCGTTCCGACGCCGCCATGGTGCTTCTCGAGGCACTTGGCTCCCGCTTGAATCGACATGCGCCCCGCGACTTCCGACATCGGCGTGAGCAGCGGCAGCGTGCGGCCGACTTCCAGCGTCTCGTACGCGAAGCAGTGCGCGCCCGTGGCGATCATCGCCTCGGTCAGCTTGCGATCCGCAGCGAGGTGGAAGTAGGTGAACAAGGTCTGACCCGGACGGATCATCGCCCACTCTTCGGGCAGCGGTTCCTTGACCTTCAGGATCAACTCGCACTCGGCGAAGACCGACGCAGCGTCGGGGGCGATCGTGCCACCCGCGTCCTTGTAGTCCTGGTCGGTCAGGGAGCTGCCCTCGCCGGCGGTGGACTGAATGACGACTTCGTGGCCGGCGTGGACTAGCCGGTCGCAGCCTGCGGGGGTGAGGGCGACACGGTTCTCGTGAACCTTGATCTCGCGGACGACTCCGATCTTCATCGGGATGCTCCGGTCTGGCTGGTGGGGCGGCGCGGAAGCCGCGGGTCGAGGGGGCCCGGAGAGTCCGGGGACGAGGGGGCGGAATCATAGCGTCAGAAGCCCGCGGGCACCCCCCTCGCGCCCACCCCACGCGCTCAAAAATCCAAGCAGAACGCCCGGTGAGACTTGCACGCCGTTCCGCCAGCGCTAGACTCTGCGGCCCCTAAGGGCGATTAGCTCAGTTGGCTAGAGCGCCTCGTTGACATCGAGGAGGTCGTTGGTTCAAGTCCAATATCGCCCACCACTTCAACTTAGGCTGAAGCCGCGACTTAGCGTCGCAGGCTTACCCGACTCGGCGCGGCCAACCCCTGAAATCCTGGACAGTCACTGTCTAGGAGCACAAGGAGGCCGCCTTGGCGACCAAACGCAAGCCGAGTTCGAGGCGCACCAGACGCCCCTACACCGTCCCCGTTCTCGGGGAAGACGTGCGCCTCGCACGTTCCACCGGGCAAGGCTACTTGCTCCTTCACGACGCCGAGCGCGGCTGCAAAGCGAAGCGCTACGTCGGGAAGCTCGTCGAGCAAGACGCCGACGGAAACCCGATCGGCGATCCGTTCCCCGAAGCGAAGGAACGTGCCGCGCGGATCATCGCCGAGTTCCGCGCGACCAGCGGCGGCGACCCCCGGCCCGGTAAGCCGGAGCCGCTGACCGTTCGCCAACTCGCGAAGTCCTACCTCGACGAGCGGGCCAGCGAGAAGAGCGACGACCAACTCTGGCACGATCAAAGCGCCCTCGCCGTCGCCATCGAGCTCTACGGCAACCAGGAGGCGAGCCAGTTCGGACCGCTCGCACTGCGCTCGGTGCGCAAGCTGATGATCGACTCGGGTCGGCTGAACCGCCGGACGGTCAACGACCGCGTGGCTCGTATCGTCGCGGCCTTCGCCTGGGCGGTGTCCTTCGAGATGATCGCGTCAGAAGTCCTGGTCGCCTTGCAGACCGTCAAGGGACTGCGTGCGGGCCGACGAGACGGGCTTCGCGAACCGACTCCCGTGCGCCCCGTCGATGACGAGGACATCGAGGCCGTGCTGCCCCTGCTTTCCCCTCAGCTCGCGGCGATCATCCAGGTCATGCGTCACTCGGGCGCTCGGTGCGGCGAGGTCATCCAGCTGCGCCCCTGCGACCTGGAGCAGACTGCAGATGGCTTGCTCTACCGCCCGCCGTCGCACAAGAACGCTCACCGAGGACACGAGCGAGTCATCTCCCTCGGCCCGCGCGCCGCGCAAGCATTGAAGCCGTTCCTGCTGCGCCCTGCCGACCGTCCGTGCTTCTCGCCGGCCGAAGCCGAAGAGGCGCGCCTCGCGGCTCGCAACGCCGCGCGTGTGGTCCCCGGGCACGTTGGCAACGTTCCTGGCTCCAACCGCTCCGACAACCCCACGCGCGTTCCTGGAGAGACTTACACCACGGCCAGCGTCCGACGTGCCATCCAGCGCGCGTGCAACAAGCTCGGCATCCCGACCTGGACCCCCCACCAAGTCCGACACACCTTCGGCACCAAGACCAGGAAGACGCACGGCATCGAGGTCGCAAAAGTACTGCTCGGCCACAAGGACTTCCGTTCCACGACGATCTACGCCGAGGCCGACTTGGAGAAGGCGCAGAGCGTCATGCGGGAGATCGGCTGATGGAGCTCTCGAACATCGAGCGCGGCGTCGTCCCTCCCGAATCACCCACCCAAGCGAAGGTCCTCTCATGAACTCTCCCACCACGACACCGTTTGCTGACGGTCGCGATCAACGCGGTCGCTTCTCGAAGGGCAACACCGGCGGCCCTGGCAACCCGCACGCAGCTCAGGTCGGCCGACTGCGCGCGGCGATGCTCAATGCGATCAGCGAGGACGACATTCGCGAGCTCGTCGCCCGACTGCTGGAGCTGGCGAAGTCGGGCGAGATCCGCGCGATCAAGGAGGTACTGGATCGAACGCTCGGGCGCCCCGTCGAGGCGGACCTGCTGGAGCGCCTAGAGCAGCTCGAAGCGTTGCTCTGTCAGCAAGGTCAGCCGTGAGCCTGCGTGGGCGACTGGACGCCCTCCACCGTCAGCTGGAGAAGCGTGGCCTGGCCGATGCAGACCGCTGCCCGGCTTGCGGCGGTGGAAGCGACGCGGACCACAGCGCGCCGAGGCTGCACATCGGATACGAGCCGCCGACGACGTGCGAGGAGTGCGGTGGCGCGATCGACCAGCAAGGGCGCGGGTTCGCGAAGACCTGGAAGTGGATCAAGTTCGTGGAGCAACCGGAACAGGCGCCCGACACGTCAAACGGGTAGCGGCCAGGCTGGGAGGGGAGCACCTTCCAAGGATGCTCCCCTCGCCACGTTCGGGCTCGGCCGTTCACATCCAGTCCACCGACAGTCCGTTCGTGAAGTTCGAGCCCGTCCCACAAGGACCGAGCTGAGGGTCGCGGTACCAGAACTGGTAGTAGCGCGTTACGCCAGGTCCCGGAATGGAGCCCTCCGTGACGATGGAGCTGGAAGTCGATCCCCCTCCAACGCCGTCTAGTAAGACAACCTCGACACGTTCAGTTGGATTGCCCATGCACAGGATTCCGTCCTTGAACGGCAGTGCAGTGAGAGTCCAACCCTGAATGAGCAGAGACGGCTGCCCCACTCTGCCCTGCGAGATGTGGAACACCACATCGTCGGCGGACACTGACGCAGAACCCGTTGCAGCTATCTTGGCTCCCAAGCCGGTCGCGTTTACACAGCCAGACTCGCTGTCGGTGGACTCGTTGTCGCAAGGACAGTCGATGAGACTCCCGTCGCCGGCGCAGATCGGCACGCCGATCGGCGCCGGACCAATCTCAATGTGGAGGTCGTACTCGTTGCACATAGGCGTTCCTGACGCGCCGGTCGCCCGCACTTGAATGAAGTAGGTCTGAGTTACCCCCGTCTGGTTGGTCCAACTGAGAAGCTCGTCATTGCTCGACGTCGTACTGCTAGCCAAGAAGCTCGCATCATCACCACACGCATGAGTCGGCAGGCTCGCCTCGTACAGGTAGCTATCAAGATCGCCGTCAGCCGCGATATGAAGAACCGATGCAGTGAGAGTGTCACCCGGCAATACATCTACAGCGAAGAAGTCGTCGGCAACGCCACCTAGCGTGACGAGCCCCGTGTACAGACCAGCTCCAATCACAGGTGCAAGCTGGCAGCTAGCGTTTGGTGCGTACTCATCATCAACTACGCCCCCGCCGCCAAGGAGGATCGAAATGCCTGCGCCACTACCGTTTGCGACTACAAGGTCGGGCACGCCGTCGGAATTCATGTCCGCACCAAATAGGTAGAACGGTGAATCCCCGGCTTGCAGATCTCCGGCTTGGCCACCTCCAAGGCGTGCGACTCCGGAGACGCCCGAAGCGACAAACCCTCCCACTCCCTCCACGTTGGCCACGTACTGAGGAGAAGAGCCGCCGTAGAGAAAGCCACTTAGGCCGAAGGTGCCATCACCATTTAGAGAGCGCGTGACAACCAACGGATCAAACTGCCATCCGGGGGCTGCAAGAGACGGCCCGTTCAGCGAACCATGACCAACAAGTGAGACAGGCCCGAAGGCCCAATCCATGTCGCGAGCAGCACCAGGAGAGAACGTCCCGTCGCCAACCCCCAAGAGTACGCCAACGTTCTCACCGGAGGGCCACTCGGCCGCAGCCACGATGTCCGCCTCTCCATCGCCGTTGAGGTCTCCCACATCAACCGACATGGACGAAGTCGTAGTCAGGTAGTCAACCCTGGGCAGGAAGCTACCGTCTCCCACCCCAATCAACACTGAGACCCCTCCGGGTCCAGTGGAGCCGAGGTTTGCCGTGATGACATCTGGGAAGCCATCTGCGTTCAACAGTCCCGTCCTGATCCAGTTCGGCGCAACTCCAACGGAGAAGGTTGATTGAGGACCGAATCCACCCAGACCATCACCGAGCAAGACGCTTACCGTATCAGAGCCTTTGTTCGCCACGCACACATCCAAACTCCCATCGAGGTTGAAGTCTGCAGCTGCCACAGAGCGCGGTTGATCGCCAACAAGGTGAGAGCCCGACATCCCAAGTGCCCCGCCACCTTGGCCAGTCAGCAGGCAAATGGAGTCAGTTGCTTCACAGGAAGCAACCACGTCCGGCACTCCATCCCTATCAAAGTCCCCGACTGCGAGACCGGAAGGAGTGCCCCTGCAGTCATACGTCAACTGCGTGGCAAGCCCTCCCTGCCCGTCCCCCCGGAACACGTTCAGAACATCGCCGGGAACAGCAACGTCAAGTGCGCCGTCACCATCGATGTCTCCAGTAGCCGCCTTCCCGGAAACTCCAGGCGCCTGGTAGATCTCCCCGAGAGAAACGAAGAACCCGCCAGGCACGCCCGTAAGCACCAGGAAGTCTGCGTGCGGATCTTGCGAAATGAGAATCTCCGATTCGCCATCCCCATCAAGGTCCGCTGAAGAGATAAACCGGGCATACGGGAGCTGGAAGTTCCCGACCTGGTAACCGATTCCTGTGCCAAACGTCCCGTCTCCATTGCCCGGCAACACCGTGATGAAGACGCCGCTGAGCGCCACATCTGGCCAGCCATCTCCGTTGAAGTCCTCTACTAGGAGCCCCTGTGAATCGGCCACAGAGGTGTAGCTAGTGGACAAGATGGACCCACTGCCGTCTCCAAACAGGATGGCGAGTTCGCGCGTGCTCGTGATCAGCGCGATCAAGTCCGTGTGCCCATCGACATCTACGTCCGCAACAGCGAGATCAAATGGACCATCGGTCAACGCAAGAGTAGTACCAGCCTGAAACGACCCTCCGCCCAAACCGAGCAACATGGTCAAGCTATCACCAGATCGATTCGCCACGACGAGGTCAGGAATCGCGTCACCGTTCCACTCAAGCACACGGACCGACACAGGTTCCAATCCCACGGCGTAGGAAACGGCAGGCGCAAACGACCCGCCACCCAATCCAAGCAGCACGCTCAGGTCGTCCGACGTCGAGTTGGTCACCGCAAGATCGAGAACCCCATCTGCATCCAGGTCAGAGACCACGAGAGCTGACGCTCCACCTCCAACAGGATAGCGCGATCCCTCTCGAAGCACCCGATCCGCCGCGCCATAGAGGACGACCATCTCATTGGTTGAGGGCAACAGCTTCACTATGTCGTCGAAGCCATCGCCATTGAGATCAGCGAGACTAAGGGCGCCGGCACCTTCGAGTGAAGTAGCGCCAGGTGCACCGCCAAACCTGCCATCACTGACTCCACAGTCAGGAAGTTGGAGAGTGGGACATGCAGTCAGGAGGATGTAAGCGAGTAGGTTCATATCAAGCTTGAGGGGTCGTCATGCTGGCCAGGTCCCGATTCTGTCACGACGTGTTGCACTGCGATAGACGGTTTAGGTGCCAGACCAATCTTCGAAACTGATGAAGGTGTCGTACAGGTCACACGCCGGATTGGCGACGACACGTGTGTCCCACCGCAATTGAGGCTCTCCTGCCCGTTTAGTGGGTGACCCGCTCCCGAGTTCAGGCGCGTAGGTCCCGATTGGAGCCCATCCACGGGGGTCTCGGGCTCGAGCTTGGTTGCGCACGGCGACGACGCCAGACTGGCGTT
>Ga0316209_1000117_pt1 | contig 158732 bp, 136 predicted proteins | sample 6monopyrite_MG_FD_204945 | JGI IMG/M metagenome (GOLD analysis project Ga0316209, IMG submission 204945) | Microbial mat bacterial communities from mineral coupon in-situ incubated in ocean water Damariscotta River, Maine, United States -... | ecosystem: Environmental > Aquatic > Marine >... | reverse complement strand
GTTCAGCACTCGCTTTGGGTTTTGAGGATTTGGGTCTCATCTTCGTTCCTTCGTCACTACGACGAGACCCAAATCCTCCTTAAATCACAACCTCAAATCTGTGCCATAAGCGCTGACGGGGAACAGTGCCTCAGCCTGCACCGCAGCTTATTCTCACTTTACCAAGCGGCACGGTGCGATCTTTCGGCGAATTTGCTGGTGATGAGCGCATTGAAGGATTGGCGGAGGAATTCTGCCAGGTTGTTACCCAATGCCGCAACATCGGTGACATATCCTTGAAGGTCAGCGGTGATAATGCGCATCGCTGGATGGCAATCGCCCAGTGTTTTGCGGGACCACCGCAAGATCCCCCGGCAATGGGAGCACGGTCAAAAAGGCCGGGCTAGGGCGCTATTCCTGTTATAAGTGCCAAGTGTTGGAAAATTACGCTGGAATAGGGTTCAACTCCTGAGACTGCGCAGCTACGGCTAGGCTATGAGTGAATGGATTTCCTTGGCGCAGCAGGTCTGTACCGCCACCCAAACCTATCTGGAAGCTGTGCGCGCTGAAACGGCGCGATTGGTCGCCCCAAACGGCAATCCCGAAGCGGCAATGGTTGAGCAACACCAGCGGCAGGTTCATGGACTGGCATGGATTGGCACGACTATCGCCTCACTCGAAGCGGTTACCGATTGGGCTGCTCGAGCAAAGAAGAATGGGCGCTTTGATGAAGTTGATGAACTGACCTTAAAGGTTGGCATAGGTGAATATTGCCAGCAATTGACCAGTGCGATTGCCATGAGCGCAAGCGAGTATTTGCGACCTGGTGAATTGGGCGTCGAAGGCGCGGCAGAAACACTCAGGTTGAATGAGGCCGCGGGGCGTTTCCTGCAAGAAGGAAACACCGCACAGAACCGAGCCCGGCTTGCGCTGGTGCTTTCGGAAGGTGGGCGGCCCGATGAGAGTTTCGATGACGAAACCCTTGATCTTATACGCGATCAGTTCCGAGCATTCACCGCAGACCGCATTTCTCCGCACGCTCATCAATGGCATCTTGCCGATGACCTTATCCCGATCGAAGTCGTTGAAGAGATGGCACAGCTGGGTGTTTTTGGCGTTTGTATTGCGGAAGAATTTGGCGGGCTTGGACTTGGTAAAACCGCCATGTGCCTTGTTTCCGAAGAGCTGTCGCGTGGATGGATTTGCGCAGGATCGCTAGGCACCAGGTCTGAAATCGCAGGCGAGTTGATCGGCGAAAATGGCACCGATGCGCAAAAGGCCAAATTTCTGCCTCAGATCGCGGATGGATCGGTCTTGCCCACCGCAGTCTTTACAGAACCGGATACTGGATCAGACCTAGCGTCGGTGCGTACGCGGGGCAGCGAACAAAGCGGCGGTAGTTGGAGCATTACTGGCGCCAAAACATGGATCACCCATGCTGCACGTGCTGATCTGATGACGGTGCTATGTCGAACCGATCCTGACACACCTGGATACGGCGGATTGTCTATGTTGCTGGCGGAAAAACAGCGGGGTGATGATGCCAATCCATTCCCCGATGTCGGCATCGAAGGCAGCGAGATTGAAGTTCTCGGTTATCGCGGGATGAAAGAATATGCGCTGGGCTTTGATGGTTTTTCCGTTGCAAAAGATGGCCTGCTTGGCGGCGTTGAAGGGCAGGGCTTTAAGCAGTTGATGCGCACATTTGAAGGCGCCCGCATCCAAACTGCGGCGCGCGCGATTGGTGTCGCATGGAACGCATTTGATCTCGCGCTTAGATACGCGCTCGATCGAAAGCAATTTGGCAAAAACCTGCTCGCGTTTCCGCGTGTTTCCGACAAAATCGCTTTGATGGCAGTGGAAATCGTTATGGCGCGCGAACTCACTTATTCTGCAGCACGTCATAAGGATAAGGGCGAACGCTGCGATATTGAGGCCGGAATGGCTAAATTGCTCGCAGCGCGCACCGCATGGAGCAATGCGGATAACGCTCTGCAAGTGCACGGTGGGAATGGCTATGCGTTGGAATATGAGATCAGCCGCGTTCTATGCGACGCCCGCATCCTGAACATCTTCGAAGGCGCGGGAGAGATTCAGGCACAAGTGATTGGGCGCGGTCTGCTTTCAGGTGCGCAGACCGCGCCGAAATCGTAAGTCTTATCGCCCTTTGAAAACGGGTTTACGCTTTTCAAGGAAAGACTTGCCGCCTTCTGCTGCGTCCTCTGATGAACCAGCGATGCGTTGGCCTTCTGCTTCCATTTGGAGAGCTGTGTTAAGGTCCGTTTGCAGACCTCCACGCAAATTGGCTTTCATCCGGGCGAGAGCGACCGTTGGTCCGGATGCGAGCTTTTCCGCAGTTGCGGTTGCTTCGGCCAATAGCGCGTCGTCTTCCACGCATTTGGTGATTAAGCCAATCCGCTCAGCTTCTTCGCCATGAATGCGCTCACCCAACATCATCATGCGCGTCGCCTGAGCAAGCCCGGCGAGCCGCGGCAGAATCCAGCTTGATCCGCCGTCGGGAACCAGACCGATGTTGACGAAGGCTTGGAGGAAATAGCCACTCTTGCCAGCTATAACGAAGTCGCCCGCAAGTGCGATCGAGCAGCCAATACCAGCGGCTGGGCCATTCACCGCAGTAACAACCGGAATGGGTAGATTCCACAGCGCTGCCATCATTGGATTATAGGCCTGTTGCAACACGGTGTAGGAGCGATCTCCACCAGAAACCGCAGAATCGCTGTCGCGCCCGCCGGCCAGATCGGCGCCAGAGCAAAATGCCCGGCCTTCGCCGACGATCAACAATGCGCGCGCGCCGTCTAGATCGCGGATCGCCGAGAAAATCTCATCCGCCATCGCCGGTGCGCAAGCGTTCAACCGTTCCGGTTTGTTAAGGGTGAGTTTCGCCACGTCGCCGACGCGCTCAAATTTGATATGTTCAAAGTCGGCCATTTTCCGTTGTTCTCCCAAGTTCTGTTTATGCCCAGACATCCACACCCAAACTCGTTGCGAAATGCAACCTCTCAATTTGTTGGTTAGAGTTTGTGTACGCCCGATTGACCGGGGCCAGTGGGCTTGCAAAGACGTCTTCAGGCAATCGGCGTTTTGCTCCATTTGCCGGTGAAACAAAGGTCCTACCGCTTATGAACGCGTGGCGCTTTGCGATTGATCGTGGAGGGACATTTACCGATGTCGTTGCGGTCGCGCCTGACGGGCGTTTGCTCACAGACAAATTGCTTTCGGAAAACCCGGGCCATTACTCTGATGCTGCGAGTGAGGCTGTGAGGCGCATAATGCGGCGCGAAGAAGGTGCGTCGTCTACCGCTCCGATCGCAGAATTACGGATAGGAACAACGGTTGCGACCAATGCTCTGTTGGAACGTAAGGGCGCGCGATTGGCGCTCGCGATTACAAAGGGTTTTGGCGATGCTTTGCGGATCGGAACACAGGCGCGGCCTGAGATTTTCGCGCGGCATATCGTTTTGCCCGAACAATTGCCTGCCAAAGTCGTAGAAATCGAAGAGCGTGTCGACGTCCACGGTGAGGTTCTTACACGTTTGGACGAAGCGGTAGCGCGGGCGCAGTTTGCCGCTCTTCGGAGCGAAGGTTTTGATGCGATCGCAATCGTCCTTGTACACGGCTGGAAATTTCGCGCTCACGAACAAAGGCTTGCTGAGATTGCGACGGAATTGGGTTTCTCTCAAATCAGCACAAGCCATGAAGTCGCGCCGCTTATCAAGTTGATCCCGCGTGGAGACACTTGTGTGGTGGACGCCTATCTCTCTCCCGTATTGCGGGACTATACTGACACGCTGCGTGCCGAATTGCCCGAAGCGGAGGCCTTACGTTTTATGCAATCGAACGGCGGCCTAGCCGAGGTCGGGGCATTTCGCGGCAAGGATGCGATCCTTTCTGGCCCCGCTGGCGGTGTGGTCGGCATGGTTGCGGCATGTGAACCGCTTGGTCATTCCAAGATTATCGGCTTCGACATGGGCGGGACCAGCACAGACGTGGCGCATTATGCTGGGGAATTTGAGTTAACCGGAGACAGCATTGTTGCCGGAGTTCGCGTCGCTGCGCCCATGATGCAGATTCACACCGTCGCCGCTGGCGGTGGTTCAATCTGCAGCTTTGACGGGGCGCGGTTTCGTGTTGGACCGCAAAGCGCCGGCGCCAACCCCGGGCCCGCCTGTTATCGCAAAGGCGGCCCGCTTACAGTCACTGACTGCAACCTCTTCCTTGGCCGGATTGATCCTGCATATTTCCCATGTGTTTTTGGTCCTGACGGCGATCAACCGCTCGATCCCGCTGCCGCGCGCGCGGCATTGCAAACAATCGCCGACGCTTTGCCGCAGTCTAAGCCATTGGCAGAGATTGCCGAGGGGTTTTTAGCCATCGCGGTCGACAATATGGCCAATGCGATACGCAAGATTTCCGTTGCCCGCGGCCATGACGTTACAACCTATGCGCTTGCGTGTTTTGGCGGAGCAGGGGGACAGCATGCGTGCAAGGTTGCTGATCAACTTGGTATGGAAACAGTGCTTGTCCATCCGCTAGCCGGGATATTGTCAGCCTTCGGTATCGGCTTGGCTCCGATAAAGGCGATCCGAGAGGTCAGCCTGGTTCAGCCGCTCTGCGAAGATTATTCAGCATCATTGGCGGTCTTAGAAGCCAGAGCGCGAGCTGACTTGCTGGAGCAAGGAATTGGCGTTGACGTCATCTCTTTGCAATCACGTGCGCGATTGCGGTTTGATGGGAGCGATTCCGTCATCGCGGTTCCTTGCGAAAACCCAGACACAATGGACGCCAATTTTCGCAGCTTGCATCGTCAGCGGTTCGGTTATTCCGATGAGTTTGCGGCGATCATCGTTGAGGCATTGAGCGTCGAGGCTATTGGGGCATCTGGTGGGTTGGGAGAGTCCGCAAGCGCAGTCACCGCTCAGTCAGCTTCAATTGAAACCGCCGGTTCTGGTTCTTGGGTCACGCTTGAACGCGCCTCCATGCAGATAGGGGATATGGTCGAAGGCCCCGCGTTGATCATTGATCCCGGCTCAACCACGGTGGTTGAAGAGGGGTGGGAGGCGCAACTGGCCGAAGAGGGCAGCCTCGTCCTGAGTAGAACCGAAGCGCTGAAGCGCGAACGGGCAATGGGGACGGCAGTTGACCCTGTTCGGTTGGAAATATTCAACAATCTTTTCATGGCAATTGCTGAGGAAATGGGCGTTGTCCTGCAATCCACCGCTACATCGGTAAACATCAAAGAACGCCTGGATTTTTCTTGCGCCTTGTTCGACGCGGAAGGGGCCTTGATCGCCAATGCTCCGCATATTCCAGTGCATTTGGGGTCAATGGGAGACAGCATTGCCCGCGTCATAGAAGCGCGCGGAGACGCCAAAGACGGGCGCGGAATCCGTCCTGGCGATGCGTATGTGCTCAATGATCCCTATCGTGGGGGCACCCATTTGCCCGACATCACCGTCATTGTTCCGGTTTTCTACGGCGCGGATCAAACCTCGCCCGATGCCTTTGTAGCTGCGCGCGGTCACCATGCTGATATTGGCGGGATTGCGCCGGGTTCAATGCCGCCAGAAAGTCGCACGATTGCTGAAGAAGGGGTGATGATCGACAACCTCCTCTTAGTGGATGACGGCGTGTTTCAGGAAGAGGCAGTGCGCGCTGTCCTCGTTGAAGCCAAATACCCCGCGCGCAATCCGGACCGCAACCTATCAGACCTTCGCGCGCAGCTGGCCGCTTGCACGCGCGGGGCGGAATTGCTCGTAGGTGCCGCTGCGGATCAGGGGGCTGACGCGGTGGCGGCCTATATGGGCCATGTTATCCTCAATGCTGAAGAGAGCGTCCGGCGCTTGCTTGGCAGATTGGAAAGCGGCAGTTTTACATATCGGCTCGACAACGGTGCGCAGATCGCCGTGGCTATTCGTATCGACAAAGATGCCCGGTCGGCGGTGTTCGACTTTACCGGCACCAGCGACCAATTGCCTGACAATTTCAACGCCCCGCGTTCAATTACGCGGGCCGCTGCATTGTATGTCCTGCGCACTTTGATCGATGACGCTATTCCCATGAATGATGGGTGTTTGCGGCCAGTTCAGTTGATCATTCCCTCGGGTTCAATGCTCAATCCCAACCCCGGTGCAGCAGTGGTGGCGGGCAATGTTGAAACAAGCCAGGCGGTCACCGACGCGCTGTTCGCTGCGACACGGCAGCTCGCAACCAGCCAGGGCACAATGAACAATTTCACCTTTGGCAATGACCGCCAGCAATATTACGAAACGATCTGCGGCGGGTCAGGGGCAGGGCCCGATCACAACGGTACAAGTGCCGTGCAAACGCACATGACCAACAGCCGTCTGACCGATCCCGAAATTCTAGAAACGCGGTATCCTGTTCGATTGGACTGTTTTGCGATCCGGAATGGTTCGGGCGGAGCTGGACAGTTCAGCGGCGGCGATGGGGTTGAGCGCCGCGTGACTTTCCTTGAGGCGATGCGTGCGAATATGCTCGCAAATCGGCGCGCGGTGCCGCCATGCGGCATCATGGGCGGCGAACCTGCATTGGCAGGGCGCAATTGGGTTGAACGAGCAGATGGAGCGCGGGTTGAAATCGGTGCTACGGGTTCAGCCCAGATGGAGCCCGGGGATACGTTTGTTATCTTAACTCCCGGCGGCGGCGGATTTGGCGCTATCGAAAACCGTGGCAATGCAAAGGTGGATTGAATGAATTACTGGCCCCTTTTGGGAATTGCTCTGGTGGTTGTCGGCTTTGCATTGCGGTTCAATCCGCTGCTCGTCGTGGTCACGGCGGCGCTCGCCACCGGACTTCTTGCTGGTTTCGATTTTTTTGCCGTGGTGGAGGCCTTGGGCAAGGCCTTTAACGACAATCGCTACATATCGGTCACTTGGATCATTCTGCCCCTGATTGGCTTGCTAGAGCGGTACGGCCTGCAGCAGCGAGCGCGTGCCGTCATCGAAGGCATACGCGGGGCTACTATGGGTAAACTCCTCACAGTCTATCTACTATTCCGCCAATTCACCGCCGCGTTTGGCCTGACGAGCATCGGCGGTCACCCTCAAACAGTGCGACCATTGGTTGCCCCTATGGCCGAAGCAGCAGCGGAAAAATCGCACGGGCATCTCGCCGAGGAAGAGCGTGAGAAGGTCAAAGCCATGTCGGCAGCCACCGACAATGTGGGATTGTTCTTCGGCGAAGACATCTTCATGGCAATCGCGTCTATCCTGCTCATCCAAGGCGTTTTTGAAAGTTACGGCTATCCTCTGACGCCGCTCCAGCTTTCGGTTTGGGCAATCCCGACGGCGATCTGCGCATTCATTATTCATGGCTGGCGTATCAATGCCCTTGATCGCCGCCTTGCAAAGGTCCGCGCGGAGATTGCGGCTGAAGCGCAAGGAGAACCATCATGATCTCCTATGAATGGCTATACATCCTCTTGGGAGTGTTCTTTGCGATAACATCACTTTTTAGCTTACGAAGTCAAAATATTGGAAATGCTGGATTTTGGGGTCTGCTGGCGATCAGCTTTTTCTTCGGATCATATTTGAGCGACTTGATGAACGGTGTATTGGTGCTGGGCCTTGTTGGGATTGCTGCCACGGGCGGGTTGAAGCGATCTGATCCGGAAACAAGCACTGCAGAAGAGCGAGAAAGTTTCTCAGGTAACTTTGGCAATAAATTGTTTTTACCAGCTTTGGTGGTCCCGGTTGTGGCGGTGGCGGGGACGCTTCTCTACAATTTTACGCCCCTGGGTGACCTCGGTCTGTTTGCAGAGCGGCAGACCACGCTTATCCTATTTTGCGTCGGCACTATCATCGCGTTAGCGGGCGCATTTCTATGGTTGAAACCGCCGGTGCTAGCCCCCGCAGAGGAAGGCCGCAGGTTGCTCGACTCCATCGGCTGGGCAGCGGTTTTGCCGCAGATGCTGGCGGCCTTGGGCGCGGTGTTTGCGCTCGCGGGAGTTGGCGAGATTATCGGAGGAGTTGCCGGTGAGGCAATTCCCGAAGGCAGTGTCTTTTTGACGATTGTCGTCTTCGCCCTCGGTATGGCGCTCTTCACGATGATTATGGGCAATGCGTTCGCGGCTTTCCCCGTGATGGCTGCCGCGATTGGAATTCCGCTTTTGGTACAGACCTATGATGGCAATCCTGCTGTGATCGGCGCGGTTGGAATGCTGGCAGGGTTCTGCGGCACTTTGCTCACGCCTATGGCCGCCAATTTCAATATTGTGCCGGCTGCCTTGCTTGAATTGAAAGACCAAAACGCAGTGATCCGGCAGCAGATTGGAACGGCCATACCGCTTTGGGTCTGTAATGTTGTTATCATGTATGTTGGAGCGTTCTTGTTGTGGAATTGACCGAAGAGACCGCATGCAGATTTGCCAAACTTGCCTTGAGCCATGTTGCGCAGGAATATCCGAACAAGCTGGACCATGTGATGGGGGGCGAGGACGATGCGAAAACACCGCGCGCACTGCATCCGGTGTTCTTTGGCAGTTTCGATTGGCACTCTTGCGTTCATTCATGGTGGACGTTGTTGACGATACGCCGGTTGTACCCCGACACACCTGAGGCAGAGCGGATTGATGCCTTGGCGGCCGAGACCTTCACGGCGGAAAAGCTGGCGGTGGAATTGGCTTACCTAGAGCGACCAGAGTCGCGCGGGTTTGAGCGCCCCTATGGTTGGGGGTGGTTGCTTTACCTCCATTTGGAGGCGTCCCGGCACACTGACCGCGAATGGGGCGCATTGCTGGAACCTCTGGCGAACGCATTTGCAGAGCGTTTGGGCGGGTATCTGTCCATCCTGACCTATCCCATTACGGTTGGTGCTCATGGAAACACCGCCTTTGCCCTTGTGCTCGCGCGGGAGTGGGCTGGGGACCGGGATCCGGAGTTGGTTTCTGCCATCGATAAATGGTCGATCAGAGCCTTCGCTGGAAAATCGAATTATTCTGGCTGGGAGCCTGGAGGCGATGAGTTTCTTTCTCCGGTTCTAATCGCTGCTCTCTTGATGAGCCGCATTATGCCTGGAGACGAATTTTCTGTTTGGTTTGAGAATCTTGTCATCTCAAATGGGTGGCTGGAACGGGAATGCCGACCTGTGTTCGTCTCGGACCGGAGCGATGGCAAGATTGCGCATCTCGATGGACTCAACCTGAGCCGTGGATGGTGTTTGCAGGAAATCGAACAGGTGCGACGCGCAGACGATACCTCACGTCTCATTGAAGCCTGCGCTGCTGAGCATTTGCAAGCCGGAATTGCCCATGTTGCTGGCGATTACATGGGCGAGCATTGGCTGGCGAGTTTTGCTCTGCTTGCACTGCTACCGCGCAAAACAGAGACCTAATTCCGGTCTAGACCTGAGCTGTTTTGACGAAATGATAATGCGCCCTTTTCGGGCGAGATCGATAGATCACACGCAATAGCGGCCTGACCGGTAGGTAGAATTTTCCCCGGAAATCCGGGAAAAATGCCGACATTTGTGCACTTCGCGAGACAGCAAATTAACCACGCAGACTTGTAACAAGATGTGTCCAAACCCGCAGAACTCTGCGGTTTTTGAGAATTTGCTAACTGATTGATAACCATTCCTCGGTATCGGCCCTAGGTATGGATACGCAAGATTTCAAAAATTCGCTTTTAGCCACCTCCGTTGTGGCTTTGTTTATGCTTTCAGCTCCGGCCTATGCCGGGGGGGTAAGCGCAGGCACGCTAATCGAGAACACCGCCACCGCGACCTACGAGGACGGCGATGGTCCACAATCGATCGATTCCAATACCGTCGTGGTGCGAGTGGATGAATTGGTCGACGTGACAGTGACGTCGCTCGACAGTGGGCCCATCGGCGCGGTCCCTGGCCAAGCGGTACTCACATATGAAGTGACCAACCAGGGCAATGGCCCCGAGGCGTACGAGCTGACGGCCAACCCAGCTGTCGCAGGCAATGATTTTGAAACCGTCGTCGTCAGTATCGCGATCGATACCAACGGCAATGGCACCTATGACGAGGGCGTCGATGAAATCTTGACGGCACCAGAAACGACGCAGGTGTTGGAAGCAGACGAAGCTTTGACAGTGTTCGTTATTGTTACTGTTCCCGACGGCGTAGTCGATGGCCAGGCCAGCGAGGTCGAACTCACCGCAGAGGCCGTGACAGGGTCAGGCGCGCCTGGAACCGTATTCGCGGGCCAAGGTGTCGATGGCGGGGATGCCATCGTTGGAACAACGGGCGCAGCGGATGCTGCGGTCGGATCCCTGCTGGTCGGCATCACATCGGTTGAGCTTACAAAATCTGTCGAGGTTGTGGATCCATTTGGCGGAACCAGCGCCGTGCCGGGTTCGATTGCGACGTTTACAATTGTCGCGACGGTATCGGGCAGTGGCTCGGTTGATGACCTGATTGTGACCGACGCGATCCCCGACGGCACCACCTATTCCGATGAAACAGTCACCCTGGACGGTGGCGATTTGACCGATGCAAGCGGTGATGATGCGGGCGAAGCTTCGGATGCAAGCGGCATCTCAGTCGACCTGGGCACTGTTTCTGGCGGCACAGTTCACACTGTCACCTTTGACGTCACAATCGATTAATTCTTACCAAGTTGAGGAACAAGATAATGAAAACGTTCAAAAACATGGTCGCAACCCTGTTTATGCTTTCGGCGGCTGCAATGCCGATTGCTGCCCACGCACAAAGCCCAGTTGCTTTGTCGGGAGATGTAAAGGCGGTCGAAACGTCGGTTGATGAAGCTGGCAATGAGACAACTCAATTGGTTGAGCCCGGGGTCATTGTTCCAGGCGATCGTCTGATTTTTGGGACCGATTACGCCAATGATGGTGATGAGCCGGTTGAGAACTTTGTCGTCACCAACCCACTTCCATCGGCTGTGCGCCTTGCGCCTGATGCCGATGCCGATTTGACCGTATCAGTCGACGGCGGCGAGAGCTGGGGCACTTTGTCGGCTCTTTCTGTCGCGAATGACGATGGAAGCACGCGTAGCGCGATCCATGCGGACGTAACGCATGTGCGCTGGACGCTAGCTTCGATTGCGCCGGGCGAAAGCGGACGGCTCGAATATCCCGCCATTATCCGCTGAACGGCGGAAACGAAATCACCCACCGCATGGTGGGGGGTAACCGCCAAGTTCCGTGGGCGGCAGTTTTGACACGGGGCACACGCAGAGGACCACTAACATGAAACCAACTACCCAGCTGCTGGGTGCGGTGAGCGCTGTTGCTCTTATCGCAATGTCCAGCACGCCGGCTTGGGCGGTCGGGACAACTGCTGGTGATACCATCACCAACAATGTCTCGGTCTCCTTCGAAGTCGGCGGACAAACCCAAACAGAAGTCACGGACAGTGATACCTTTACGGTTGACCGCGTGATTGATGTTGACGTCACATACACAGGAGCAACCCCTGTCTCGGTTTCCCCGGGCCAGACTCTTGCTGCTTTGGCATTTGACGTGACCAACCTGTCGAACGACATTGTCGATCTCGACCTCAGCACCGTTCTTACTGCCGGTACAGCTGCGAACATCCAGAACACGACGATCTATCTGGACGCAAACGGCGATGGCGTGCTGCAGCAAACTGAAATCGATGCGGGTGCTATCACCTTCCTCGACGAAGTCGCTGCGGATGACGGCCTTGGCACTGAAACGGTTTCAGTGATTGTCGTTGCCGACATCACCACAGCCGCTGCCAATGGCGACACCTTCGACATCGTTCTGGTTGCTGACGCGTACGAAGCTGGCGCAGCTGGCCTTGGCACCGAAATTTTCGGCCTGGCCAACACGGATGCCAACACAGCCGGTGAAGACACCGTCCTCGCAGACGGCACAAGCACCAGTGAAGAGGCGGCCAATTCGGGTGACGATTCAGCCCTTGGTCAGTTCCAGGTTGCCGGCGCGCTCATGTCGGTGGTCAAATCCAGCCGCATCGTCAGCGATCCGGTCAACGGAACAACAAATCCGAAAGCCATTCCCGGCGCAGTGATCGAATATTGCATCGCAGTATCGAACGCAGCGGGCGCGGCCACGGCAACTGCCGTGAACGTTTCGGATGATCTTCCTGCTGATGTGACGTTCACAGAAAACGGTTTCGGCATTTTTGTCGATGGCGCTGCTGTGATCGATGACAACACGACGCCTGCGGACCCAAGCGATGATATCGCAACGTGTTCCGGCGGCGCCGACGCGGAAGGTGGCAACGCCAGCTACAATGCTGGCGCGGGCACGGGTGGTCTCAACGAGATCACTGGTTTGCTCAGCGACATTCCGGCGAGCACAACCCGCTCAGTCTATTTCCAAGTCACGATCAACTAAGATCGCAGGCAGGATTTAGATAATGCGTGTTCCCCCCTCTTTCAGGCGCGTGGCAGCGGCACTTTCATTAGTGCTGCTGCCGTTTGGCGTGTCTGGGGAGGGGGCGATCGCTCAAAATACTCCAGCCGGTGGCGGGTCAGACACGATCCGCACGATTGAAAACACCGCTGAAGCTTCGTGGCAATTTGTTGGTCGCCCCGCGCAGACCGCGTCAAACACAGTGACGTTTGATGTCACATTGCCGCCTCCATCAATTACCGCCTTCCGTCCGACGACCCAAGGCGGGGTTGATATGGATTTCCGCGCGCCATTGTGCAGCGCAATCGGTCAGAGCCCTCAAGGCGGCACGACCACCTCCGATATCGCGTTGACCCCGCAAGGCGGTCAATTCGAGCAGAGCAACACAGTGCGTGCAGGACAAACCGTTTTGTTCGAAGTCAGCGCGTTTGCCGCAAACACAAACGCAAACGAAGTTGATCAGCTTTCGATTGCGATCACGACCACAACCGGTGATCGCGAAACCGAAACGATCTTCGAAACGGGCGCAAACACAGGCATCTTTGTCGGTCAAATCGGCACTGTTCGAATCCCGCCTGCTGTTGTGCAAGGCGATTGCCGGCTTAGCATTGTAGACGGCGCAGATATTGCGATCACTGCGACCTTGCCCGGCGACACCGCCGTGCTTGTCGAAACAGCAATTGACGTGCTCGCCGATCCGTTTGGCGTTGTTTTTGACAGTGAAACGGGAGAGCCCGTCGACGGTGCCACGGTCACCTTGATCGACGTGGCGACTGGACAGCCAGCCACAGTGTTTGCCGAAGACGGCGTTACCGCGTGGCCATCAACGGTCACCTCGGGTCAACCGATCACAGACGGTGCTGGCAATATAACGGTGCTTGGCGAAGGCGAGTTTTGGTTCCCGCTGACAGTCCTCGGCACATACCGCCTCGAAATCACTCCACCTGATCCATACACGGCGCCTTCCTTGGTCAGTCCAGCAGACATCGCGCAAATCGCGCGTCCTGACGGCCGCGGGTTTATCATCCTTGATGCGTCCTATGGCGGATCATTTGTGCTCGATGATCCCACTCCCGTTCAAGTGGACATCCCGCTTGATCGCGACGGCCTCGATGTTGGCCTTGTAAAGACCGCATCGCGCCAGCAAGTGCAGCCCGGCGACGTGCTTTTCTATTCGATAACCGCGAATAACGCCGACGCATCACGCCCGCGCCGCAATGTTGTCGTGACTGATACGCCGTCGACGTACCTACGCCTCCGTCCGGACTCCATCCGCGTAAATGGGGTCGAAGCTCCCGATGCTGTTTCGATCACACCTGATGGCCGCCAATTGACTGTTGCACTGGGCGATATTGCTGCGGGCGGCTCTAGCCGGGTAACTTACGCGATGACAGTGCGCGCTGATGCGCCTCCGGGACGCGCGCTGAATGATGCGGTTGCTACAGACAGCGTTGGCAGGACATCGCGCGCCAGTGTCGCCGTTGATATTCAGCGTGAGACGATCGCTGATCGCATGACCATTATTGGCCGCATCACCGCCGGCCCTTGCACAGTGGATGATCCGCGGCCCGGCATCGCCGGCGTTCGCGTTGTCATGGAAGACGGCAGCTATGCGATCACTGATGCTGATGGCCGATATCACTTTGAAGGCGTCGTTCCTGGGACACATGTTGTTGCAGTTGCTGGCATGACCTTGCCAGAGGGCTCAACGCTGGTCGACTGCCACCGCGGCACCCGCAACGCCGGCAGCAAAAGCTCGCGCTTTGTGATTGGCCAAGGCGGGAGTCTGGTCGTTGCAGATTTCCACGCCATTGTTCCTGAAGGTGCATTGGAAAACGCTGCTAGGTACGCTGATACGCGTTCCGACGGTGCGACTGCACGGGCGCTTAACGCTATCGCGGGCGGTGTGTCCGACAACGAACTGGCCCTGAACGGTCAAACCCTCGTTGAGGCAGGCATTGCCGATACCACTGCCGCCGCCGCTGAAGCAGCTGTAACCACATACGCACCCAACACCGACTGGATTGCTTTGGGCGACGGTGAAGACGGTTTCCTTACGCCCGGCCTGACAGCGAACCCGCGCGCGCCGGCGATCCGTGTCGCGATCCGTCATCGCAAGGGGCAAAGCATTGTTCTGCGTATCAATGGTGAAGAAGTGAGCGGCCTCTCATTCGAAGGCACGCAAAATCCAGAACGCGGTCAGTTTGCAGTCAGCACATGGCGCGGCGTGAGGCTCGAAAATGAGCGCACTGTCCTCGAAGCTGATGTCATCAACAGCTTTGGCGGCGTTAGCAAAACATACACGCGTGAAGTGTTCTTCACCACCAGGCCAACGCACGTTGAACTTGTTCCAGAAATGTCCAATCTCGTCGCTGATGGCCGGACCCGTCCAGTGGTCGCGATCCGCGTGCTTGATCGCAACAATCGTCCGCTTCGCGCAGGTGTTTCGGGCAATTTTGAACTCAACGCGCCATATGAAAGCGCCGAGGCGGTTGATCGTCAGCAATTGAACCAGCTTACAGGCTTTACTCCAAGCTCCGCCCGTTGGGTCGTCCAAGGCACAGACGGCATCGCTTTGATTGAGCTTGCTCCGACTATGGTCAGTGGCTCCCTGCGCTTAGACTTCGCGTTTGATGATGGCGAGATTGAGCGCGATCAGCAGGTTGAGGCATGGATTGAACCGGGCGATATTGAGTGGACCATCGTCGGTCTCGCCGAAGGTACAGCAGGTGCGCGCAGTGTCGCGGACAATATGGAGCGCGCCGGACGCTTTGACAGCGATCTTGGCGAAAACGCCCGCGTTGCGCTTTATGCGAAGGGTCGCGTGCTGGGTCAGTTCTTGCTCACTCTGGCGTATGACAGCGCGAAACAACGCGAAGATCAGCGCGTGCTGGGTACTATTGACCCGCAAGCCTATTATACCGTGTTCGCCGATGGCTCCTCACGCCGGTTTGATGCGGCCAGCCGCGAGAACCTTTATGTCCGGATCGAAACCGCGACATTTTATGCACTCTACGGCGATTTTGAGACTGCTTTCGATCAGACGCGTCTGGCCCGCTATAACCGCACAGCAACTGGTGTGCGCGGAGAGGCGCGTTTTGGTCAGATCAAAGCCAGCGGTTTTGCTGCTGAGATTTCCAGTCGTCTTCAACGGGACGAAATTCAGGGGCAGGGCATCAGCGGACCGTATCAATTGGGCAGCCGCAATATCCTTGCCAACAGCGAGCGGGTGACCATCGAAGTGCGCGACCGGTTCCGTTCGGAATTGATCGTTTCGACCCGCACGCTGACACGTTTCCTCGATTATGACATCGACCTTTTGTCAGGCACAATCACATTCGCTCAACCGATCTTCAGCCGCGATGCAAATCTCAACCCGCAATTCATTGTCGTCGAGTACGAAACCGATGGCTTGGGCCAAAGCGAATTGAACGCTGGTTTGCGGGTTGATTGGAACAGCGACGATGGCCGCGTGCGCATCGGTGCCAATGCTATCACTGATAAAGGTGACGATGCACGCACTGACATCGGGTCGATCGACCTGCGCGCTCGGATCGGCGAAAGCACCGAAGTGCGCGGCGAGATCGCGATGAGCCGCAGTGAGGGCGAAACCTCGACCGGTTGGATCGCCGAAGTTCAGCACCAGACAGGCACTCTCGATGTGCTCGCCTACGCGCGCCAGTTGGATAGCGATTACGGCATTGGACAGCAAAACGGGGCCGAATTGGGCCGCCGCAAGGTTGGCGTGGATGGGCGCGTGTTCCTTAGCGATACGCTCAGCGTCGTTGGCAGTGTTTGGCAGGACGACAGTCTGGCCGACAGCTCACGTCGCCGCGCAGCACAAGCTCAGGTCAGCCTGACCCGCCGTGACACCGACCTCCGGCTCGGCCTGACGCATTTCGATGATCGATTGGTTGATGGTTCGAGCAACAGATCGACGGTGCTGGAAGCGGGAGCAACTCAGCGTCTCTCTGACAATTCTCTCGAACTATCCGCGAGCAGTGCAATCGCGCTGGACTCTGCGGAAAGCACCGATCTCCCTGCGCGTCACCGCCTCGGCTTGCGTTATGCATTGACCAAGAACGTCCGGCTTGTGGGCACATATGAAATTGCCGACGGCGAGAATATCGACGCGCGCCAATTGCGCGGCGGCATCGAAGCAACTCCGTGGCAGGGCGGACAGATCATCACCTCTGTTGGTCAGGAAACAATCGGTGAATTTGGCAACCGCACCTTTGCTGCATTCGGGTTGGCTCAAACGCTTCAAGTAACGCCTGAGCTTACATTGGACGCCACGGTTGACGGCAACCGCACTTTGAACGGTGTGCCTAGTGCCGATGATCTGGTGAACCCTCTACAACCAGCGGCAACAGGCGGCCAACTGACCGGCAACCAGCAGTTCGAAGACTTCAACGCAATCACAATCGGTGCTGCCTGGCGCAAAGATCGTTGGAGCATCACCGCGCGCGGCGAACACCGCGATGGCGAACAGGCCAACCGTACTGGCGCAACATTTGGTGCAATCCGTCAATTGGGAGAGGGCAGCATAGTCGGCTCCGGCGCCACCTGGACTCAAGCCAAAGCTGCTGGCGGTGCGAGCACTGAGATTTTCGATGCAAGCATCGGCTTTGCCCATCGTCCAGACGCCTCGGAAATCGCGATGCTTGGCCGGCTTGAATATCGCAGCGACCGCGTAACTGACGGTGTAGCGGGACAGGTCGGTGCCGCGGGGGCCACGGCGCTGAATGTGGATGGTGATGCAACCTCTCGCCGGATCGTGGGCAGCTGGTCAACCAATTGGAGCCCGCGCGGGTGGGACGAAGACGAGTTTGGCATCGAGCATCAAACCCGCCGCGATGAATACACATTGTTCGTGGGTGGCCGGTACAATTTCGATGAATTCGAAGGCACTGAATTTTCCGGAACAACTGTTCTTGCAGGTGCAGATGCGCGGATTGGTTTGAGCGACCGCTTTGAAATCGGCGCCACGGCAACTGTGCGCGCAAACCTCGATGATAATGTGACCAGCTTTGCATATGGCCCGACGATTGGTTTTGTGCCCGTCGACGGAATGTTGCTCACGCTGGGTTACAACGTCGAAGGTTTCCGCGACGGCGACTTTTCTGCTGCGCGCAACACGGACAAAGGGGTGTTTGCGGCCGTCCGGTTCAAATTCGATACGGATACATTCGACTTTCTTGGTCTAGGCCGGCGGTAATCAGGATGTTTGGAAGGAAAAAACCCGAGTTTCTCAGTTCGTTTCGCGATGATTTAAACTGGACGTTTACCATGTTTTCTTACGGCAAAACGATGACTTCTGACCTGCAAAGCGTGATACGAACGACCCTCTGGAGTGTGGCTGTCGCTCTGTTTCTGACGGTCGTTTCAACGAATGAAGCGAGCGCCCAAACTGCACAGGTCGACTGGACTGATGCGAATATAGCCAGCCAAGGCGCACTGCCATCCGGGACCACCGCTACCGGGTCCGATGGTACTATCGCTACGATTACACACACCAGCGTGACCGAAGGCGGAGGGACCTTTACGAGCCCATTTGCACCAACATTTGTGAGCTATTTCAATGGGACGATCGGAGACGGTCCTTCGCCTCTGTTCATGAATTTCAACAATTCTGATTTTGATCCTCGCGACAAAGTCACGATGACTATCACGCTGAATCGTCCCGTGACCGATTTGACGTTCTCACTCAGCCATATCGATCAGAACGGATACATCGACGCTGTGGAAGTGTTCTACGATGCCGATACAAGCGGTGCATTCACCAACGCGGCGTCCAACACTGCTTTCTGGTCGGATGGACCGTCTGTTACGCGGACCAACGACGCAACTCTCAATGGTTGGATCGGGACAGGGACAACCGGCTTTACTTCCACCAATGGTAATCTGGATTTCAACTTCGGATCTCAAACCGTCCAACGCATTCAGATCGTCTATTTCAGCTACACCGGTACAGGTGACCCCGGAAATCAGTTCGTTAGCGTCTCGGATTTGGAATTCTTCTCGCCAGCGGCTGACCTTTCTCTGAGCAAATCACTGTTGGGTGCGCCGCCGGTCCAAGGCGGTACGGCAACGTGGCGTTTGACGGTGACGAACGATGCGAACTCTGCGCTGACGGCGGATAATGTGATCGTTCAGGAGAATCTCCCAGTGGGGTTTTCCTTAGGCACCGTCAGCGGCGATGGCAGTTTCGACACCAACAACAACCAATGGTCTGTCGGTACGCTCGACCCAGGTGAAAGTGCGTCGCTGACCATAGTGGGGACGGTTTCGTCTGCGGCTGGAACAACCATCACAAACACTGCAGAAATCATCGCAAGCAGCGCGAACGACAACGATTCAACCCCGAACAATGGCGTGACGAGCGAAGACGACTTTGCGTCAGCGGCCTTCACCGTTCAAAGCGGGCGGGCGCCTGGTGTACCGCCGGTCCTGTCTTGCCCAGCGGGTTTTTCGGTGTTTGATTGGGATGATGCTTCAAGCTGGACACCCGGAGACACGGATCGAACATTCGATTTTGCGAACCTTGGCGCGGTCCGTTTTCAATTGACGCTCGATACAGGCGGCGCATTCTTGAACAACGCTGGTTTTGGCGGTCAATCGCCCAACACCAGTTCGGTCTTTAATGGCGGTTCGTCAAACGCTCAGGCGGCGTTGAATTTGCTTGCTGATCAAGTCAATCAGACCGACGAAGTGGAGATTGAAATCACCCTTCCGCGGGTTCTAACCGGCGTACAATTCACGATATTTGATGTTGATTTCGGCAGCAATCAATTCGCTGATCGGATTGAAGTTGTGGGCATCAACGGCGGTCCCGAATTTGGTGCCACTCTAACCAATGGCAATTCAAATTTCATTGTTGGCGGCAATGTCGCGGTCGGCGATGGTCCCTCCGCTTCGAACGAGGCGCTGGGCAATGTGGTGGTCACATTCACGCAGCCAGTTGAAACCATTTTTATCCGGTACAGCAACCACACGACTGCACCAGCTCTTCCTGGACAGCAGGCGATTGGTATTCATGACATCACCGCGTGCACCCCCACCACGACATTGGATGTGACAAAGATTAGCTCGGTCATTTTTGACCCGGTCAATGGCGCAGTCGTCCCGGGAGGTGTTTCTCCCAAAGCGATACCGGGCGCGGTGGTCGAATATGTGATCACGGTCAGCAATACCGGATCGGAAGCTACCGACGCGGGCACAATTGTTGTGTGGGATGATGGCCCATCCAATGCCAAAATGTGTTGGATGGGGCGCAGCGGCGGGCCTGTCATATTCGGCGAGACCGGCGGGGCAACGGGACTGACCTATGATTACGGCGGCGCGGGCAGTATCCCCGCGGACCTGGCCGTTGCCAACGATGATCTGGAATTCTCAGAAAATGACGGCGTCGACTTCGGCTATGACCCGAGCGACGACGGTGCAGGGTGCGACACAAACATCACCGATTTCCGGGTTCGCCCTGGCGGTGCGATGGCCGCTGGTACCAGCTTCACCATCAGAGTCAGATACGAAATCGAGTAACCTATCGAGGTCGTGGTGCAGTGCAGCGTAAATGTTGACGGCGTCCGCTCAGGCTTTATGCAAGTGAAATGCAATCCAGCCTCGCTCTGGGCGTTCCACCGCCACTCGATTCCTTGATGGCAGAGGCGCCGATTGCTCTATTTCTAGATTTTGACGGGACTTTGGTCGAATTGGCCGAAAGCCCGGATGCAATTGCTCCGCTTTTGGATATGTCTGATAGGCTTGCTGCGCTTTCGAAGCGAATGGGCGGGCGTCTTGCTGTGGTGAGCGGCCGCTCGATCGCGGATATTGAAAAGCATGTCGGTCCATTGAGCGTTGCCGCTGCGGGCTCGCACGGGTCCGATATACGCGGAGGGGATGGACAATCATTAGGTGCCAGTGCTGCTGAATTCCCGCGAGAAATTGAGCAAGACTTGCGTGCTTTCGCCAAGAGCGAAGGGATAAATTACGAGCAGAAACCACACGGTGGTGCGCTGCATTACCGAAGCAATCCGGAGCTTGGTCCTAAAACGCTTTCCTTTGCAAAAGACCTTGCCGACAAGCACGGTTGGGCTGTGCAGAGTGGGAAGTGTGTTGCTGAATTGGTGGCAAAGGGCGTGAATAAGGGCGATGCCGTTTTGGCATTTATGAAGACGGCACCATTCAAAGGTGCGCGTCCAGTCTTTATCGGCGATGATATCACTGATGAGGCCGGATTTCGCATTTGTCGTGATCTCGGCGGCGCGGCTGTCGCTGTCGGAAATCGTGAAACCACGAGCGCAAATTTCAATCTTCCTAATGTTGCCGCAGTGCATGAATGGCTGGAGCTATAAGACTTGTCGCACGTACCGAACCTTGAATTGTGGCCAATCGGCAATTGCCAGGTTTCTGGCTTGATCGACGACACCGGCGCTCTCGTATGGGGCTGTGTCCCACGCGTTGACGGCGACCCGGTGTTTTCTTCCTTGTTGAATGGGGACCAGCGCGATGCGGGTATTTGGCGGTTTGAGCTCGAGGGGCAGGTAAGCGCCCGCCAAGAATACATTCGCAACACGCCCAACCTCGTCACCACTCTTGAAGCCAGCGATGGCAGCGCGGTTGAAATCCTAGATTTTTGCCCGCGTTTCGAGCGGTCTGGCCGGATGTACCGACCGGTTGCCTATGTCCGCATTGTTCGCCCGATTTCCGGTAATCCGCGTGTTCGCGTGGTGCTCAATCCGACAAAGAATTACGGTGCCGGCGTTGCCGAAACGACGGCGGGCACCAACCATATTCGCTATTTGTTGGGCGCTCAGGCCCTGCGCCTCTCCACCGATGCGCCAGTCGGCTACATCATGGAAGGGCGAACGTTTCGGATTGAGCGGGACACGCATTTCTTCCTTGGTCCTGATGAACCTTTCACTGGAAATTTGCGCGAACAGGCCCGCTCAATGGAGCAAGCGACGCGCAAATATTGGCAAGGATGGGTCAGGGGGCTGAGCATCCCGCTGGAATGGCAGGAAGAGGTCATCCGCTGCGCAATCACGCTGAAAATGTGCCAGCATGAAGAGACGGGCGCGATTGTCGCTGCCCTTACTACGTCCATTCCAGAGGCGGCCAATTCTGAGCGAAATTGGGATTATCGCTACTGTTGGATCCGCGATTCCTATTACACTGTGCAAGCCCTGAACCGCCTTGGCGCGCTGGATGTGATGGAGAAGTATCTCGGATATTTACGCAACATTGTCGACGGCGCACGCGGTGGTCAGATTCAGCCGCTTTATTCGGTGATGGGCGAAAGTGAGCTCGACGAAACCACGGCCAGCTATCTCGCCGGTTATCGCGGGATGGGACCGGTCCGGCGCGGCAACGCAGCCTATAAACAAATACAACATGATGCATATGGTCAGATCGTCCTCCCAAGTGCGCAGGGTTTCTTCGACAAACGCCTCTTACGGCCGGCCGATGATCGCGATTTTGAGAACCTCGAACAGGTCGGGAAAATGGCGTGGGCGATGCACGATCAGCCCGATGCAGGACTATGGGAATTCCGCACCCGGCAAGAGGTGCACACCTATTCTGCCGTAATGAGTTGGGCTGCGTGTGACAGGCTCGCCAATGTCGCGGCGCATATCGGCAAGGATGACCGCGCGCAGCTTTGGCGCGAACGGGCACAAGCCATCGCAGCAACGATTGATGAAAAGGCATGGAAAGAGGGCGCAGATGGGACCGGGCATTACGGCGCCAGTTTCGAAAGCGATTACCTCGATGCGAGCCTGTTGCAGATGGTTGAATTGCGGTTTCTATCGCCGGACAATGAACGGTTTCAGCAAACATTTGCGGCGGTCGAAAAACACCTGCGACGCGGGGATCACATGCTCCGCTATGCCGCAGAAGATGACTTTGGTGCGCCAGAAACGGCGTTCAATGTCTGCACATTCTGGCTAATCGAAGCGTTGCATTTGGCGGGACGCGACGAGGAAGCGCGCACTTTGTTTGAGACCATGCTAAGCCACACAACCGGCTCTGGCCTCTTGTCTGAAGACCTTGATTACGAAACGGATGAGCTGTGGGGGAATTTCCCGCAGACCTATTCTCTCGTTGGCGTCATCAACTGCGCCGGATTGCTGTCCAAGCCATGGAGTGAAGTGCGATAACCCGTTTAGTCGTCATATCGAACAGAGTTGCTGTGCCAAAGGCGCGCGGCGTCGCTGGCGCGCAAGGCGGACTCGCGGGGGCGCTCAACGCGGCGCTCAAAGATCGCGGCGGGGTTTGGTTTGGGTGGTCCGGACAGGAAAGCGAAGACCGCACCGGCAATATGGACCTGCAACGCTCTGACGGAGTAACGACGGCTACGATTGATCTGTCGCCGCGCGACGTGGGCGAATATTACAACGGCTATGCGAACTCAACGCTATGGCCGCTGTTCCATTACCGCATTGACCTTGCCCGCTTTGAACAAAAGACCGGTGCGGGGTACGAACGGGTGAATGACCGCTTCGCTGAAAGCGTCATGCCTTTGATTGAGGACGACGACCTTGTCTGGGTCCACGACTACCACCTCATTCCGCTTGGCGAGAGATTGCGGGCACGAGGGCTTGAAAACCGCATCGGGTTCTTCCTTCACACGCCCTGGCCACCAACGCGCCTGCTGACGTCGCTGCCGTTTCACGAACGGTTGGTGCGCACTATGCTTGCCTATGATGTGATCGGTTTCCAGACAGAGGAATGGCTGTCCAGTTTCGTCCATTATTGCGAAAATGAACTGGGCGCAGCGGTTGATCATGAAACCGGGCGGATTGATTTCGAGGGGCGCACAGTAACAGCGCGCGCGTATCCAATTGGTATCGATTGGGATCATTTCTCTGCGCAGGGGAAAACAGACGAGGCAAAGGCGGCGGAAACACGTTTCCTTGCCTCCATTCGCGGGCGTACCGGGATGATCGGGGTGGACCGGCTCGACTATTCGAAAGGGCTGCCCGAACGGATCGATGGAATAGGGCGTTTCTTTGACGAGTATCCAGATCGCACCCGCGATCTCGTGTTTGTTCAGATCGCGCCGCCTAGCCGCGAGGATGTTGAAAGTTATCAGCAAATTCGCGAAACGCTGGAGCAGAAAACCGGACAGATCAACGGCGCTCGCAGCGAAGTCGATATTGTCCCCATTCGCTATGTGAACCGAGGGTACAGCCACGCGGAACTGTTCGGCTTTTTCCGTGCTTGCAAAATCGGCGTTGTGACGCCGTTGCGCGATGGTATGAATTTGGTCGCCAAGGAATATGTCGCTGCACAAGATCCCGACGATCCGGGCGTTCTCATCTTGTCCGAATTTGCTGGTGCCGCGCATCAATTGGGCGTTGATGGGGAGGGCGCGGTTCTCGTCAATCCGCACAGTCCCGATGGAATGGCAAGTGCGATTGGCAAAGCGCTCGATATGCCATTGGCGGAGCGTAAGCGTCGGTATGAGGCGATGATTTCGACAGTGCGCTTGGACAATGTGCAGGACTGGACCACCCGCTTTTGCAATGACCTTGCGGCGCAATAGATTGTCTTAAGTCAGATGAACCGCCTCAACGCAGGTTCCGGATCGCTGATCATACCCGCGCTTTTGGCTAGCTGAGTCTTCAAGTCAGTGTGCCGCGGTTGATCTTTGCGTTTTGACAGGACTCGGTTGATCCGGCTCGTCAATCCGCGTGGGTCGAATGGCTTTCGGACAAAATCCTGTGCGCCCGCGTAAATCGCCTGCGCTTCATCCTCGACCCCGTTCATCGCAGTGAACATTACAACCGGAAGGTCATAGAATTTTGGCGATCCGCGCAGCTTTCTCAGCAGGGTGACGCCGGTCATTCCGGGCATGTCCTGATCGAGAAGCAGCACATCGGGGCGTTTGCGAGAAAGGAGGCCCATTGCTTCCTCTGCGCTGGTGACCCACCCGCACGCATGTCCGGCATCGATCAAGACTTGTGAGGCAAGCTCTGCGATCAGTTCATCGTCATCGGCGATCAGGATATAGGCCATGGTTCCAATCTGCTCTCTTTGGCGGCTGTCGGGAGCTTTGTGGTTAAAGACCAATCCCAAAGTCTGCCTTTGAAGCGTCCCCCGCATCACCACCTAAGCAGTTTCCACGGCATTGATCGGTTGGCCGTGCCCGCGCGGTTGCCGGTTTTGAATGGGGCTGTCACTGGTACTTTCTATGATTCGAACTTCACAAAACCCGCCCTTTTTGACCGCCCAAGGCATCCACAATTTGCGTGATTATGGCGGTTATGCCGTTGCCGGCGGCGGACGCGTCAAAGCGGGCGTGCTCTATCGATCCGGTCATCACGCAGAAGCGAGTGCGGATGATTTGCAATTGATGGCAGAGATTGATTTGAAGCATGTGATCGACATGCGCGGGGATAGCGAGCGCGAACGTCATTCATGCCAACGCGCGCCGAATTTTTCCGGTGAGGTTATCTTTTTCGCTGGCGAAACCGCAGGTCTTGCACCGCATTTGGAGGCGGCGCAGGGCAGTGTTGATGCAACATCGGCACATGCGGCAATGGTTGGGCTTTATGGCGCTTTGCCTGATCGCGAAGGGCTAACTTGGGTTCTTCGCCGGTATTTTGACGCTCTGTCGCAGTGCGCGGGCAGCAGCCTTGTCCATTGTGCCGCGGGCAAGGATCGCACTGGCATGGCGGTTGATCTGCTGCACCATGTTCTGGGGGTTCACCCCGATGATGCGATGGCGGACTATCTTTTGACCAATCAATCGCCGCGCAATGAGGAACGCATTGCCCATGGCATGGAATTGATGGGCGATAAATATGGCGGAATTGACGAAGCGACCGTTCGCGTCCTGATGGGCGTCGATGCAGAGTTTTTGAACGCTGCGCGGCAGTCGATCCAATCCCGCTTTGGCAACGCCGATGCCTATCTTGAACAGGTGCTGGGCGTTGATGCGGTGAAGCGGGACGCGCTGAAAGAGCAGCTTCTCGAGGCATAACACAATCCATTGCGCCAGCGGACCGGGCGTGAATTGAAGCAAGACAGATGAGCGCCTAGATACAGGCGCAGAACTTAGACAGGAATTGAATATGGCCACCCATCACACAAAGATGCTCATTATCGGCTCCGGCCCAGCGGGATACAGCGCCGCAATCTATGCTGCGCGCGCGATGCTTGAACCGATCGTGGTTCAGGGTCTTCAACCCGGAGGCCAATTGACCATCACGACCGATGTCGAAAACTACCCGGGGTACCGCGATGTGGTTCAGGGCCCTTGGCTGATGGAGGAAATGCAGGCGCAGGCTGAACATGTGGGCACGCGCATGATGTGGGACACGATTGTTTCGGTCGACCTCGAAAACGGTGCTCCGTTCAAAGCCATCGGTGACAGCGGCGATGAGTATATCGGAGAGACTTTGGTGATCTGCACCGGCGCTCAGGCAAAATGGCTTGGCGCACCGGGTGAACAGGAATTGGGCGGCAAGGGTGTTTCTGCTTGCGCGACGTGTGATGGGTTTTTCTATCGGGGCAAAAAGGTTGCGGTCATTGGCGGCGGCAACACTGCGGTAGAAGAGGCGCTGTACCTTACCAACCATTCCGACGATGTGACGCTGATTCACCGCCGTGATGAGCTTCGGTCTGAGAAGATCCTCGAAGAACGTCTCATGAAGAACCCCAAAATTTCAGTTCTTTGGAACACCACGGTTGAGAGCTTCGAAGCGGGTGAGGACGGATCGCTTGGGCACCTCGCGCTCAAAGACACACAAACCGGCGAGGCATCAACATTGGAAGTGGACGGAGCGTTTGTCGCGATTGGCCACGCGCCAGCCACCGAACTGTTCAAGGGTAAACTGCCTATGGATGGCGGCGGTTATCTGGATACAGAGCCCGGCACGCCAAAGACCGTGATCCCCGGCGTCTTTGCCGCTGGCGATGTGACCGACCACACCTATCGTCAGGCGGTGACCGCCGCAGGTATGGGCTGCATGGCCGCACTTGATGGCGAGCGGTATCTCGCCGCGCTCGAAGACAGCCAAGAGGCGGTGGCGGCAGAGTAAGCTGCCGCCACCGCGCTTTTCCTAGTTAGGCGAAGAGCACCAGGGTTGCGCTAACGATGAGGGCGATCAGAACCACGCTCGACAATGCGAAGAGCACGAAGCGGACCATGACTTTGTTCGCGGTCACCTGAACCAGTGAATGCGCGACGCGCAGGCCGGTGTAGATCCACGCCAGAAACGCGTTCATTCCGTCGCCGTGTCCGATAATGGCGAGCACAATAGCCACCGCATAGAACAGCGTAGGTGCCTCATGCAGGTGGTTGTAATTGTGTGCTTTCCACTGGACTGTTTGAGGCAATTTTTGGTCCAAAAGCCCAGTTTGGCGGGCGTCATCAGGATTGATTTGAGCCTTTTGCATTGCAGGAATGCGTGAAGCGTACATCCATAGCCAGATGATCATCGTCCAAATCATCAAAGCCACGGCGGGTTGTAGAATGTCCATTCCGATCATGTCAGTCGGTGTCCTTTCGCAATTGAAGCTGAATTAGGAAACGACGCTGGGGTCAGCGAAGACGGTGGCCATCACAGCGCGAATTGCCAAAGCGATCAGCGCGAACGTGCTGAGCAGGAACAGGGCAAAGCGCAGCGGCAGCTTGTTGACCAATATCTGCCAAAGCGAATGCACAATCCGAACTCCGACATAGATCCACGCGATCAGCACATCCATCGCGCTTGGTCCTACGATCGCCAGGATCGCAACCACGGCATAGAACAAGGTGGGTTGTTCATGCAGGTGCGTGTGATTGTGCGAAGGCCAATTGGCCTTGTCAGGGATCACCCCTTCCAGATCTTGGCCGCGTCCTCCGCGCTTTCCGCTCAAAGTGGATTTGTCCACCTTGGCGATGGCGCCAAAACGCACCGGTACAATCCAGAACAAAACGATGAGCGTCCAAACCACCAATACGGCGGCAGGCGCGAGCATTTGTGCTTGCATTATGTGATCCCTCTCTTTTTACGCTTACCTGTGTGAGCGGGGTTCGATTGTCAATTCGCCGCGCCCATTGTGCGCCCGTTTCCTTAGCTCGTCTCGCTGATGGTTTGGGCAAAGCGCGCCGGGTCGGCGTTGCCGCCTGTCACCATGATCACGGTGTCTTCATCCAATTCCACTTTACCGGCCAGCGCGGCTGCCAAGGCTGCTGCACCGCCCGGTTCAATGACCAATCGCAGGTTAGCAAAGGCCCAGCGCTGTGCATCGCGCACATCATCGTCGCTGACGGCAACGCCGGGCTCTGCGCGGCCCGATAGGATGGCGAGGTTGATCGGCTTGGTTGCGTTGGGTTGCAGCGCGTCGCAGATAGTTGCGGGCGCATCATCCCCGGCAGAGACGATGCCGCCGGTGGCGAGCGCTTGGCCAACCATGTCCCATCCGACCGGTTCAACCGCGTGGATCGCCGCGGTGGGGCAGGCCAGCGACAGACCCGCTGCGAGACCGCCGCCGCCGCAGCAAGCGAGAAAGCGCGACGGTTCCCGTCCCAATTGAGCAGCCGCTTCGATGCCGGCGCTGCCTTGCCCTTCGATCACCCATGGATCGCCAAAGGCATGGACGAGCGCGCCGCCTTGGCTCTTAATCAGTTTTGCCGCAACCGCATCGCGGTCTTCGCCGGGGCGGTCATAGAGCACGACCTCTGCTCCCAAAGCACGGGTGTTTTCCAGCTTCACCTCTGGCGCATCGCGCGGCATCACAATGGTCGCCTTGATCCCCAGCCGCCGCGCGGCCCACGCGACGCCTTGTGCATGGTTGCCGGATGAGACCGCAACCACACCAGCTTTGCGTTGCTGTTTGTCTAGGTTGGATAGCCGCCACCATCCGCCCCTTATTTTGAACGCGCCGATCGGTTGCAGGTTCTCTGCTTTCACATGGACAGTCACGCCCCCAATCTCAACCGGTAGCAACGGCGTCGGCGGCAGGATCGCTGCGATGCTGTCGGCGGCGGCGATGACGCCTTCTCTGGTAGGTGTGCGAGGATCAGTCATTGCGGTCTACTTTCCGATGATACAGGGAGACATGGACCGCATGTTACACGGTCCAGAAGGCGAAAAGAGGCCCGGATTTCTGCGGGTTTCGGGAGCGCGGCATTCGTGCGTGTTGGAAAGAAATCGGCCATGTGAAAGCCCTATGCAGCACGCGGGCAAAGTAGGAAATGCCCGTCCTACTTCGCCCCGTAGGCCGATTGTTCCACCGCCGCGATCACGCCCAACGCGCGTTCATCCCCGAATGGCAGGAATTGCATCAAGGCAAGGCCGGCAACATCATTGACCGGATCAATCCAATAATAACAATTGGCGATCCCAGCCCATGACAAACTGCCGGCCGCGCGGCCATTGGGACCGGCCTCTGGATTAATCAGGAAACCAAAACCCCACCCGCTGTGCATGTCGGGGAAGGGATCGAATGTGTTGGCAAACATCGGAACAAAGCTCTCCATTTTGCCCGCGCGAAGATCGCCGATCTGATTGGTGGACATGGCCGCGACGCTTTCCTCGCTTAATATCCGTTCGCCGCCCAACGCGCCCTTGCCAAGGACCATTTGCATAAACCGCATGTAATCCGGCGCGGTTGAATACAGCCCGCCGCCGCCCGAAGAGAATTCGGCCGCATCGCCGCCGCCAATTTCGACGGGGAAGGGGACAAAGCCGTCTCCGGCGCTGGATAGCAGGGCGACCCTGCGGTCTGCCTTGTCCGCCGGAACAGCAAACCCAGTGTCTTTCATCCCCAGCGGTTCAAAGAAGTGCTGCGCAATATAATCGCCAAGACTTTGTCCGCTCGCGGCCTCCACCGCGAGCCCGGCCCAATCTGTGCTTACCCCATAAAGCCAATCGCTGCCCGGTTCGAACATCAATGGCGCTTTCAGACTGTTTATCGAACCCGGCGCCACTTCGCCTTGCGCTTTGGCCATATCGCCGCTGGTGAAAGGATAGCCCAATCCCGATGTGTGGGTCAGCAAATGGCGCAAGGTGATCGGGGTTTGAGCGGGACGGGTCTGCGCGCCACCATCTTCGTCAAAGCCTGTTAACACCTGCGGATTGGCAAGGTCCGGCAAGAGCGCGCCAATGGGGTCGTCCAACGACAACGCGCCGCGTTCCACCAATTGCAGGGCCGCAGCGGTGGTGATCGCCTTTGACATGGAAGCGATTTGAAAAATGCTATCCAGCGCCATCGGCTTTCCCGTCGCACCATCGGCAAGACCGGCGACCGCCGATGACGTCATGCCGTCGCTGTTGCCAAGCGCAGCGACCGCGCCGACAATATTGGTTTGGGAAAGGGCGGCGTCGAGGATCTGTTGCAAATTGTTCATTGCGAAAGCCTTGTGCGTTTTGCTCAGCGTGTCAATCATCCGATCCGCTTGCACAAAATCAGAGCGATGATTGAGCCTGGCCCGCCATTGGCTTAAGGGCGGCATTCAAGAATCATCTTAGCGAGAAGGCGTTTGGGCATGTCGAAAATACTGGTCATCGGGGCAGGGGGCGTCAGCTCCGTTGCCGTCCACAAAATGTGCATGAACGCGGGCATTTTCCCCGAAGTGCATTTGGCCAGCCGGACCAAATCAAAATGTGATGCCATTGCCGAGAGTGTGAAGGCGCGCACCGGGCAGGTCGTTGAAACATACGAGATCGACGCCGAAGAAGTCCCTGCGATGGTCAATTTGATTAAGAAAATTGGCGCGTCGCTCGTCGTGAACCTTGCGCTGCCTTACCAAGATTTGCCGATTATGGACGCGTGTCTTGAGGCTGGCGCGCATTATCTCGACACGGCAAATTACGAACCCAAGGATGAGGCGAAGTTCGAATACCACTGGCAATGGGCCTATCACGACCGGTTTAAAGACGCGGGTCTGATGGCGCTGCTCGGCAGCGGGTTTGATCCGGGCGTGACCAGCGTTTTCACCATGTGGCTGAAAAAGCATAAGCTTAAAACGATCCGCACGCTCGACATTCTGGATTGCAACGGCGGCGATCATGGTCAGGCGTTTGCGACCAATTTCAACCCCGAAATCAATATCCGCGAAGTGACCGCGCCCGCGCGGCACTGGGAAAAAAGACCGGGGGAGAACGGCGAGTGGGTGGAAACGCCCGCGATGCAGGTTTCAACCCCGTTTGAATTTGAGGCCGTGGGCACCCGCCAAGCTTACCTGATGTATCACGAAGAGCTGGAAAGCCTGTCAAAATTCAATCCAGAAATGGAGCGCGCGCGGTTCTGGATGACGTTTGGCGATGAATATATCAAACACCTTACCGTGCTTCAGAATGTCGGCATGACCGGGATTGAGCCCATCACATACAAGGGACAGGAGATTATCCCTCTCCAATTCCTCGCCGCCGTATTGCCAAAGCCAGAGAGCCTTGGCGAAACGACCAAGGGCAACACCAACATCGGCTGTATTGCCACGGGTGAAGCGTTGGATGGTTCGGGCGAAAAGACGTTCTATATCAACAACATTTGCAGCCACGAAGCGGCGTATGAGGAAACCGGAAATCAAGCGGTATCCTACACCACCGGCGTGCCCGCAATGATCGGCACGGCGATGATGGTGACAGGCAAATGGGCCGGGAACGGCGTGTTTAACATGGAAGAAATGGACCCTGATCCTTTCATGGAAATGCTGAATCAGCATGGCCTACCGTGGCAGGTGGCCAAGCTGGACGGGCCGGTTGGGTTTTGATCGACCCAACGATTATCCAAGGAAATCAGATGGAGCGTTGGGAAGAGATTCAGCCAAGGTTGCGGCCAATTGATAGTGCCCCCGTCTTAAGGCGTGTGAACGGCATTGGTGCTGGGCTCCTAGGCTGGAAGCGAGAGATTCCAGGGAGTTCTATGTACTTCAAAGGCTACTGGTTTACCGTTCTGTTCTTTCCCATCATTCCAATTTGCTTCTACGTCGTTTCGGGAGGCTATCCGGAATACCGTTTCCACGCAAAAATGAGCCTTTGGAATTTTGTTCGTACCTACAAATGGTCGAGCATAGGATATATTTTTTCGGCGTTTCTAGAAGCGGGCGCTCTGTTTGTTCTATTCTTTGGTTTGATGTTCATCGTCCTTGGTGGACTTCACTGGTTGTTTTCATTGATTAGATAGGCGCCCATGCAAACCCAAGCAGGCAATCCGGGCGCTTTCGCCCAATTCGACCTTTCCCGCGTGGAAAGCCCCGCTTTCGTCGTCGATGCGGCGAAAATTCGCAGCAATTGCCAAGTGCTCGCCGCAATCCGGGACGAGGCCGCCAGCGACGGAGCGAGCATCAAGGTGTTTGCCGCGCTCAAAGCGTTTTCGATGTGGTCGGTCGCGCCGATCATGGGCGAATATCTTGACGGTGTTTCGACCAGCGGATTGTGGGAGGCGCGGCTCGCGTCGGAGTTTTACGACGGCGAAATCGCCACCTATTCCCCCGCGTTTAAGCCCGAAGAGCTGGAGGAAATCTGCCGCCTTTCCGAACATGTGATCTTCAATTCCCCCGCACAAATGAGGCGCGCCGCGCTTATCCTCGATCATGCCGCGACAACGGGCAGGGACGTGTCGCCGGGCCTGCGCATCAACCCGATGGTGCCCACCGGCGAAGTGCCCAAATATGATCCCAGCGCGCCCGGTTCACGGCTTGGCTTTCCCATCGATCAATTGACCGAAGAGGCGATGGAGGGCGTGGAGGGCATCCATTTCCACAATTTGTGCGAGCAGACCTTTGAGCCGCTGCAACGGACCTGGGACCGGGTGTTTGACGCAATTGAGCCGTGGTTTGGTCAGCTTAAATGGATCAACATAGGCGGAGGCCATCACATCACCCGCGCCGATTATGAGCGCGCCGAGCTGGCTGAATTTCTGAAAGACGCCGCCGCAGATACAGGCGCTGAAATCATCATCGAACCGGGCGAAGCAATTGCCTTGGATGCGGGCATTTTTGTCGGAACACTGCTCGACACTGGCTTTAATGAGGTGCCCATCGGCATCACCGACGTGTCGGCCACTTGCCATATGCCTGATGTGCTGGAGGCCCCGTATCGCCCGGCCATGTTGGGCGAACTCACCGATGAAGACAGCATTCCCATCCGGCTGGGCGGACCATCCTGTCTCGCTGGGGATGTGATCGGCGATTACCGGCTGCCTGTAAAAGCCGATCCGGGCGCGCGTTTCGCATTTCTGGATCAGGCGCATTATTCGATGGTCAAAACCAACACATTCAACGGCGTGCAACTGCCCAGCATTTACCTGTGGGACAGCGAAACCGATGCGCTCGAATGCGTGAAGCGGTTTGAATATGGGGATTTTCGTGATCGGTTGAGCTAATCGGCGATTGCACTGAAATTAGCTCTCCCCGACAGCCCGGCCTCGGTCCGTTTGATTGATCGCCAAAGCCAATCGCGCCATTGCGCCAAATTGTTCGGCGGCTTCGTCGACGCGGGCTTCGTCTTCAGATGCGCTCATGGAGCCGCTTTCGAACAGATTGCCGCTTTCCACTGCCAAGATCACTTCGCCCCGGCTGAACAGGGCGCGCACTTCATCGCCGTTGAACGCGCGCTCTAACGCAAGCAGATGTTCGACATAGGAGGGGTGGATTAGGACGCGGGCCTCAACCTGATCATCGCCCCACACTTCGAAGATGTCCTCGAAATCGGGATGCACTTGGTCGACATAATCGAGCCGGTGCCCACCAAAACTGACATGGTCCTTGCGCCCGCCAAAGCCGAGCCATTTGCGGTGTTTGCCTTTGCGTTGGAGCAGCGTGGTTGAGTGAAAATCGCGGCCAAACTCCATGTGAATAATGGCCCCGCGAAACACCGTGACCCAGCGGCGGTTTTTGCCCGATCCGCGGCGTTCCTCCAAATGCGCTTCGTAAAGGTTGAACCCGTGCCCTTCGAGCGAGCCGTACCAGCGATCTTCGAATGAATCGCGGTCGCAGCTGGGGACGAGGCCGTATGTCTGGGCCGCTTCGTATTCGCTGCCGGGCGACACATCGTGATCGTAGGAAATGCCAAATTCGCGCGCGATGGCGGAATTGATGCCGACTTTGATGGTCTTCTTCGCCTCCGCAATGGGGCCATATCCCCAAGCGCCAACCCCGACGCCAATGATGAGCGTCAACACAAATTGGAGCGTGCCAACCTGCCATGGACCAAACCAAAGCACACCCAGAACGGGCAGTGCGGCAATCCCGGCATAGAACCAGCGGTTCTGGGCTTTCTGGCTGGCTTCCTCGCGCATGGATTGTTGATCGGTCAGCCAATTGCCCAGCTCACCTGCCATCAAACTTTGTACATCCGTGCGCATTCTTATCCCCTTTTGCCCCCTATTGCCTATCGCCAGTGCTGCCCAATCCCGTGCGGGGTGGCAGCGGCGCAAAGGCCTTTCCCTTAACCTCTTGATGCTACTATACAGACGCTCGGTAAAGGAGGGGCAAACAAATGGGTTATTTCGGCTTCGTAATTCTTGGTGTGATCGTCGTCGCGGCGTTCGTGGTGATCGGCATTTACAACCGGCTGGTCGGCCTGCGCCAAAATGTGCGCCAAGGAAAAGCCGATATCGACGCCCAATTGCGCCAACGCCATGATCTGATCCCCAACCTTGTCGAAACGGTCAAAGGCTATGCCGGGCATGAGGCTTCTACACTGGAAGCGGTGATCCAAGCGCGCAATGCCGCGCAAAAAGGCGAACCGGACAGCGGCAGCGAAAAAAGCCTGCGCGTTGCGCTCGATAACCTGCTCGCCTTGGGCGAAGCCTATCCCGATTTGAAAGCGTCCAGCAATTTTCAGGAATTGCAGCGCGAACTGGCCGATGTCGAAGACAAACTGGCCGCCGCTCGCCGCGCTCTCAACGCAGCAGTCGCCCAGTTTAACACCGCGCGCGAAGCGTTTCCGGCGGTTATGTTCGCCAGCGCATTCGGATTTCAACAGGCCGATTTCAACACGCTGGATGACAGCGAACGCGGAACGGTGGATCAGGCGCCTCAGATCGGATTCTGACCGAGCGGCAAAAAAAGAACGGGAACCGGCATTCATTTGAACGATTTTGTTTGCGAACGCGCGCATGGCCTTTATACGCGCCGTTCCGCTGCCCCAAGGGACTAAACCGCAAGGCAGCCTCAAAACTGTTTGGTACGCCAACTAAACCTTCTGGGGGTCCCTTGAATTGCTCGCTTATCCTAACGCAAAATCTGTAGCCCGGGCGCTAGAACCCGAAGAGCCGGTGATCCTTAACCGCCCGCATGCCGCGCGGCGTGCGGCGCGCTATTTTGTCGATAAATTTCCCGGCAAGGTTCTCTATGCCGTGAAAGCAAACCCGGCGCCCGATTTGATCGAGGTTTTGTGGGACGCGGGCGTGACCCATTACGACGTGGCCTCTATCGCAGAAGTGCGATTGGTGCGCGGGATTTTGCCCGATGCGCAGCTGTGTTTTATGCACCCGATCAAAACCCGCAGCGCCATCAAAGAAGCCTATTTTCAGCACGGCGTGGTCACGTTCAGCCTCGATTCCCAAGAGGAATTGGACAAGATCGTAGATGCCTGCTGCGACCCGGAAACGGGTGAGCCAGCACAGGATTTGCGCCTGTGTGTCCGGCTGCGCGTGTCGAGCGAATATTCTGAATTGAGCCTTGCATCGAAGTTCGGCTGCGACCTGCTCGAGGCTCCCGGCCTTCTTCAACAGGCGCGCCAACATTGCGATTGGCTGGGCGTGTGTTTCCACGTTGGCAGCCAGGCGATGACGCCGTTTGCCTTTGTGCAGGCGCTCGACCGGACCCGCGCTGCGATTGCAGAGGCCAGCGTGGTGATCGACATGATCGACATCGGCGGCGGTTTCCCTAGCATCTATCCTGAGATGGAGCCGCCCCCGCTCGAAGACTATTTCGCGATCATCCACCACCATTACGAAGCGCTTCCCATCGCCTATAACGCAGAGCTGTGGTGCGAGCCGGGCAGGGCGCTGGCGGCGGAATATTCCAGCATGATCGTAAAGGTCGAACGCCGCCGCGGTGCAGAGCTCTACATCAACGATGGAGCCTACGGCGCGCTCTATGATGCCGCCCATGTGGCATGGCGTTTCCCGGTGAACGCGCTGGAGGATGATCTGCGCGATGGGCTTGAGGATTTCTCATTCTACGGCCCAACCTGCGATGATGCGGATTACATGGCGGGACCATTTGCCTTGCCCGGCGACATCCAAGCGGGCGATTACATTGAGATCGGAATGCTCGGCGCATACGGCGCGGCGATGAAAACCGGCTTTAACGGCTTTGGCGACGCGCAATGCGTGATCGTCAGCGATGAGCCAATGATGAGCCTATTCGACGGATCACAACGCCGCGAAGCGAGCGATAATGTGGTGTCGATAAGGTAGGTGCGGCGGTTTTTGTGCAGTGAACTCCTGGTCGTCGATGCCTGCATTTGAGGGTGGAAAGGTGGGGCCAATTTGTCTGCCAGTGAACCCCAGACACGCGGAGTGTGGTTCGGATTGACGCCATCCAAAAGAAAGGGGCGACCAAATTGGCCGCCCCTTTAAAAGCTAAACGAGATTTCGAAGCAATCTAAGCTTCTTCCTCTGCCGCCATCGGTGTCACGGTGACTTCCTCACCATCGTCAGCAGTCGCAGTGAAAGAGCCGTCTTCAGCTGGCTCGCTTTCGGTCCAGCACTGCCCCTCGGCACCTTCGGTCGTCGGCGTGAAGCAGGTCTTGCCATCGACAACAGCCCAGGTCCCTTCGGCAACCAATTCGCCTTCATTGTCGTAATCCTGATATGTCCCGTCGTCATTCAGATCAGATCGGCCCTGCGGACCGTCGGCATTGCTGACCAATGCTGATCCAGAAGGCATACCGTTGGCAGTCACCATCGCAGCAGTTTCGGCTTCAACCACTTCCTCGGCAACAGGTGCGTCTTCAGCACAGGCAGCAAGTGCGAGCGGCACAGCAATTAAAAAAAATTTACGCATATTCTAATCCCCATTTCAGTTTCACGAACCCGCGGCCGCTATGCAGCAAAAACCTGCACTGCGCACCTCAATTGTTATCAGGAATGAGTTTGTAGCGGACGAGGGAATTGAACGCCCGACACGTGGATTATGATCCCAACCGAAACGGCTGGTAGACGCGTCTACGTAGAAGCAAATCCTTCATCACGGAGTGTCAGCTTTCAGGTTTGCGTGAATGCCGTCTGGTTTCCGAAACTGGGTCGGTTGCAGACAGTCCTCTTTTTGCAACCCAGGAGTCTGAAGCCGGTCCCTACTCAAACCCCACAAACCGCGCCGCTTCTTCAACCGAACGCCGGGTGATCTTCACCGGGTTCGCAGGAAAATCCGGGTCAGGCCAGCCCAGTGCAATCGCTTTCATAATGACCTGATCGTCTGGAATGTTGACGTGTTCGCGCACGACGGGGCTTTGCATGATGCCTTGGGAATTGATGACGCAGCCGAGCCCTTTTGACCATGCCGCGTTCACCAGCGCGGTTGTGGCCGCTCCGCAATCGAACACGGTGTCGTCTGCGTCTTCGAGCTCTTTGTCATAGGTGATGATGACGCACACTGGCGCATCGAACTGGCGAAAGCCGCGCAGGACCCAGTCCTGACGCATTTCCTTGTCATCGCGGCCAATGCCCATCGCTTCGAACAGTTGAATGGCGCAGCCGACCTGGCGGTCGCGGTGGACGCCTTGGAAAGGGTGGCCTTTGCGAAATTCGCGGCTGTCGGGTTCGCCTGCAAGAATGCGTTCGGTGTTGCCCTTGCGAATGCGGTCGAGCGGTTCGCCGGTGATAACGTGCCAATGATATGGCTGTGTGTTCATTGAGGATGGCGAGCGCATCGCCATGGTCAAGACTTCCTCAAGCAGCTCGCGCGGGACAGGCTTATCAAGGTACCCACGGATAGAACGGCGTCCGAGCACCACGTCATCATAATTCATGTTCGATTGGTCTTTCACTTTAGAAATCAGGTCGATTGCAAGTCAGGCTTTGAAATAGGGCCTATCACCTGCGATTGTCACGCGTTCCATCATGCGCCGTGCCGGGAAATAATCGGACGCGGCCAGATGTTGGCAAACGCGGTTGTCCCAAAACGCGATGGAACCGGCGCGCCAACGGAAACGGCATTGGATCTCTGCATCCATCGCGGTTTTATAGAGATGGTCGAGCAGCCATCGGCTTTCCTCCGCCGACAACCCTTCGATATGCGAGGTGAAGGCGGTGTTGACGTAAATCACGCGCTCTCCCGTTTCGGGATGTGTGCGGATAACAGGATGGCGCATCGGCGGATATTTTTCGTGCAGATCCTCCGGCGCTTTACCCAGCCGCTTTGCAAACACCCGGCTGATGTCGTGCACCGCGGTTAGACCTTCGCAAAATCGCTGCATCTGTTCTGACAGCCGTTCATAGGCGAGATGCATATTGGCGAACAACGTGTCGCCGCCGCATTCTGGCACTTCGCGCGCAAACAGGATTGAACCCAAAGAGGGCTCTTCGCGCCATGTCACATCGGAATGCCAGTAATTTTCCTGACCCCGGCTCTTTGGGCCGTGGGAAATGCGCAGGACCTCTGGGTTTGTTTGGTCTTTCGGCGTGGCCGGGTGCACCTCCAGCTCGCCAAAGTGGCGGGCAAAGGCGATGTGCTGTTCCTGCGTCAATTGCTGATCGCGGAAGAAGATGACCCCGTGTTTGAGCAGCGCCGCGCGGATTTGCGGTATGCTGTCCGCGATGGTGTCTGCCGCCAGATCAATGTCGAGAATTTCGGCGCCAATTGCCGGCGTCATCGGTTCAATGCGAAGCGCGCCCGTGTCCAGCGTCTTACGGTCAAATGTGGTCGCCAATTTCCTCTCCCAAGTCCGGCTTGCGTGAGGTTGTGCCCGGTCATGCGGGGCGGATCAAGCTATCTATAGTTGGCCCGTGCGCGGCTATTCATAAGGGTGCCGGTAGGGCACAAATTCGCCAAGCGGCCCATCGCCATTATCGCGCCAGAATTCTTCGCGCAGGCTTTCGATAAATGCCGCGATGTCTGCGCGCAGGCCGATCCACATATCGCGCTCTGCGTGAGCCGTATCCGGGATGGTTTCAAACAGCACCTCCAACGCCGCGTCGATCATCCCAAGATACCAGTGCGGGCCAATCTCCAGCGTATCATTGTGGTGGACGATTGTGCTGCCTTGGCTGATCTTTGCAGCGGTCGGGTTGTCGCACCATTGCATCAACAAATAGAGCGTTTCGGTGACCATCCTTCCCTCAAGCCCGGCGATATCAGTGAGGCCGTGATCGCGAAAGGAGCCGCGCGCATCGGGATAGAGCCGGTAATAGCGATCCAGTACGTCCTGAGTCACATCACCGCGCAATTCAGCGAGGCGTTCAAGGCTTTGTTCGGCCAGCCGCTGAGGTGAGGAACCATCCATCGCGTGCCCTTGATTAAAAGCGTTCCAATCGTTCTAGGCCATGTTTCAGCAACAGCGGCTCAAGCGCAACAAAACCCTCTATTGCGCCGGTCGTGACGGCTAGATCGGAACTCTCGCGTTTAAACGTCTGCCCTTCGACAAGCCGCACAATCCGGCGGGCGATTCCTTCGGCACCGTCGATCAACAAAACGTCCGAGCCAAACGATTGGGCCAGCTCCTGCCGCAGCAGCGGAAAGTGGGTGCAGGCGAGCACGACGGCATCGATCCGATCGGCGTCGGGCAAGGCAAGCAAGCCTGCAACAGCTGCATCAATCCGGGATTGCGCGACAGGTTGCCCGCGCAGCTTTGTCTCAGCCGCATCGACCAGCCCCGGTGCGCCGTGGCGCAGCAGCACCTTATCGGCGGCAAATTCGGCTTGGAGGTTATCGACATACGCCTGCCGGATGGTCGCCTCGGTCCCGAGCATCGCGATCACGCCGGTTTTGGTGATCGCAGCGGCGGGCTTTATTGCCGGGACTGTGCCGACAATCGGTATTTCGAGAACATCGCGCACCATGCCCAGCGCAATCGTGCTGGCGGTGTTGCAGGCAATACAGATCAGGCGCGGGCGATAGCGTTCCGCCATCCGGCCAAGCAAGCCGCACACTCGCGCGGCGACCTCGGCCTCGCTTTTCTTGCCATAGGGAAGGCCCGCCTGATCGGCTGCGAATACAATTGGCGCATCGGGCAAGTGGGCGCGCAATTGCGACAAAACCGTAAGCCCGCCGACGCCGGAATCGAATAACAGGATAGGGGCGGAAGGATCGGTAATGGTCGCAATTATCCAAAGTTGGCTTGTCGAAACCTAGTCTAATACTTAGGCACAGTGAAATGTGAAGCCGCGCTATTGGGCGAAGGAAAAATATGGAACCTCTCTACGCAGCGATATTGGGCTATCTTTCGGGGTCGATCCCATTTGGTCTTTTGCTGACCAAAGCAGCCGGAATGGGCGATGTGCGCAATATCGGCAGCGGCAATATCGGCGCGACCAATGTGCTGCGCACCGGCAACAAGGGCCTCGCGGCGGGCACGCTGCTGCTCGACATGTTGAAAGGGCTCGCTCCGGTGGTGGCGGCAGGCATGATCTGGACCGGCGAGTTGAGCGATGTCGCAAAGGCATTCGCGGCGGGCGGGGCGGTGATCGGGCATTGCTATCCGATGTGGCTCAAATTTAAGGGGGGTAAGGGTGTTGCGACCAATGCAGGCGTGGCGTTTGGGCTCGCCTGGCCGATTGGTCTTGCCTACGCTGGTGTTTGGATTTCGATGCTGCTGATTTTCCGGATTTCCTCGCTTGCTGGAATGGCCGCGGTTGTCGCCGCTGCGGCGGCTGCGCCACTGTTCGGCTTTCCGCAATTCTTCCCCGTTTTGGCGGCGATTGCGGCGCTGATTATCTATCTCCACCGGGAAAATATCGCGCGATTGCTAAAAGGTGAGGAGCCAAAGGTCGGCGGAAAGAAGTGAGCCTTTCACAGCAAGAGGCCTTTGCGCGCATTCGCCTGTTGCGCTCGCCCAATATCGGCCCGGTAAGCTACCGCCAATTGCTCGCGCGCTTCGGCAGTGCGGCGCAGGCAATAAAGGCTCTGCCTGAGCTTGGGAGCAGAGGCAAAACGCGGTACCAGCCTGCCCCCACGGCGCGTATTGAGCAAGAGATCGACGGCGTGCGCGCGGCGGGTGCGCGCTATCTCTTTCACGATCAACCCGATTACCCCGAATTGCTGAGCCGACTGGACAGCGCGCCGCCGATTATCACCTGCCGCGGGCGGCTTGAATTGGCATCGAATCCTTGTGTCGCCATGGTTGGTGCGCGCAGCGCATCGGCTGCGTCGGTAAAGCTGGCGCGATCGTTCGCTGCACAATTGGCTCAGGCCGGTTTTACGGTGGTATCGGGCCTTGCGCGCGGGATTGACGGAGCCGCGCATGAAGGCGCTTTGAACGCCAACGGAGGCAGCACGATTGGGGTGATCGCAAGCGGGATCGACATTGCCTATCCGCCTCAGCACACAGAATTGCAGGAACGGATCGCCGAAGAAGGCTTGCTGATCGCGGAACAACCGCCGGGGACCGAACCTCGAGGCCGCCATTTTCCCAGCAGAAACCGCATCATTGCCGGCCTCGCCAGCGGCACATTGGTGGTGGAGGCTGCGCCGAAATCGGGCTCGCTCATCACTGCGCGTTTGGCCGCAGAGGCTGGGCGCGAAGTTATGGCGATCCCCGGGTCCCCGCTCGACACCCGATCGCACGGCTGCAACCAATTGATCCGCGAAGGGGCGATTTTGATCAGCGATCCCGCCGATGTGATCGAATTGCTGGAAAGCTTCACCGGCGCCCCGCGATCATCCTATCGTGTCGCAGAGGATGGCGAGGATTACGATCCCGACATGGCCAGTGAAGTGGAACCAATCGCTGCATCGGTCATCGAAGACATGCTCTCCACCGCGCCGATTGCGGTCGATGAATTGATCCGCCAGTCCGGGGCCAGCGGGGCAGCGGTGCAAATGGCATTGCTCGAACTGGAATTGTCCGGCTCAATCGAGCGGCACAGCGCGGGCCAGGTCAGTTTGAGCGGCGGATAGTGTGATGGGAGTGATTGATATTCAATACAATTGTGGGAATATGGTTCGATGAACAACAATGTGAACCTATCGAGCCTCCTTTCCGCGACGATTGAAGAGGTGCAGGATAACCGTCAGGTCATCCTGATCTACCTTGCTGCGATGGTCCTATTCACTGGCGGCGTTTACGCGGTGGCGGGCGGCGCAGCTCTCAATCTGTTCGATTTGAACTCGCTTGCAGATCAATCCTACGCGGCTCTTGGCACGATGGCATTGATTGGCGGGCTGATTGGGTTCGCGGTGTATATCGTGGCCAGCTATTACCTGATCGCTGGCATGGTGCACCGGACAACCGCCCCGAGTTTTGACGCGTTGTTACCCTTTGCCGGGATATGGTTGCTGTCGGTGATCGGCATTGGTGTCGGCCTTATGCTGCTGATAATTCCGGGCATTTATTTGATTGTTCGCTGGGTAGCATTGTTACCGGTTGTCGTTGGCCGCGAAGGCCCCTCGCTTGAGGCGTTTTCCACCAGTTCGGCAATGAGCGACGGGCACGGATGGTCGATTTTTGGGGCCTACGTCATCCTCTATATCATGGTGTTGGTTATTTCGATTGTGGGGGCGGGCTTTGGTGCAATTGGAGGCCCAATTGTCGTCTCCATCTTTGATATAATTGTGACCGCAGTGTCTGGGGTTTTATACACTGCGCTTTCCGTGGGCGCGTATCGGATTATGCGCGATGACAATGAAGAACTGGCTCAAGTCTTTGAATGATAGCTCCTTTGCGCCAATCCTGAACGAAACATCACGCCAACACTCATAAGCGGTTCATCGCTCCGTCAATAATTCTGAGGTCCAATCAGAAGGGTATTGAAGGGGAAGTGGATATGAAACGTATGATTGCGCTGGCCTGCTGCGCCAGCTTAACCGCAACCGGTTTTGCCATGCCAAATATCGCAAGTTCCACTACGCGGCACCAGAGCGCCGGCGATCGGATTGCGCCGGTTCCGCCTCCGCGTCCTTCGCAGCGCGAATATTGCCGTCAGCCGGCTGCTTTGCCCAATTTGGGTGATGAGGCGCAGATCAATCAACAATCGAAGCCGGTTCGGCGCAGCGGGGGCCGGGCATATGCATCGGTTGCGCCGCCGCCAATGCCGGTTCCGGCGCCGCCATCGATTTCGGCTGACATTGCCGAGAGCAGCGATGCACTTTCGGTCACAGGCAGCCGTATAGCACGCAGCGGCGCCGATAGATCGGAAGAGGCGCGTTCTTTGCCGCCGCGGCCCAGTCCGCCTTTCCCCGGTCCGGTTCCGCCGCGTCCGCCGCAGCCTCAGCCGCAATCGGGCCTGCTGACCGCCGGTGAGCATGACGATCTGCTCAACCCAGAGCTTTACGAAGATTACAAACGCAAAAGCAGCCTTGGCCAGCAGGTGCAAAGCCTGCCCAATGTCGACACCAACCGTTTGCTGACGGTTGAGCTGCGCGATCGGCGCGGGCGCAGTGTGCCTTTCGCAGAGGTTGAGGTGCGCTGTTCGGATGGCAATTCGATCACGCTGAACACGGTCGCCGATGGCCGCGCGGTGTTCTTTCCCGGAATGGACCGTTTGAGCGATGATGTCTGGGTGCGCGCAGGGGGCAGCGATTGGCGCGCCGTGCGCCTTTCCAGCGATCCCGGTGCACAAACCGTTTCTATCACACAGCGGACTGCCGCGCCCGCCGTGCGCAAGCTGGATCTGGCCGTCGTGGTTGATGTCACGGGATCGATGTCGGACGAATTGTCCTACCTCCAAACCGAACTCACCGCGATTATCGGCGCACTTGAAACGCGCCACCGCGGTCTGGATGTGCGGGTCGCCTTTACATTCTATCGCGATCAGGGGGATGAATTCGTCACCCGAACGTTTGATTTTGACGGCAATGTAAACCGCGCGCAAACCCGCCTAGGGCAGCAGGTCGCCAATGGCGGCGGCGATTATCCAGAGGCAATGCAAGACGCAATGATCCGCGCGGCGCAATTGGATTGGCGCGAAGATGCGGTGAAAACGCTCTTGCTGGTTGCTGACGCTCCGCCGCACAATCAGGATGTCGCCGCCACTTGGCTGGCGGCCGAACATTTGCGCAGCGAGCGGGTGCATATTGTGCCCGTTGGCGCATCGGGCGTTGCGGATATGGCGGAGTATGTGATGCGAGCGATGGCCGCAGTCACTCAGTCGCGCTACACTTTCCTCACCGATGACAGCGGGATCGGCAATCCGCACGCTCCGCCTGCGATTGATTGCTATCTTGTTACCCGGCTTGACCACCTTCTGCGCCGGGTGATTGACAGCCAATTGTCGGGCCGCCGAGTGGAGCCTTCGCAAAGCGAGATTGTGCGCAGTGTTGGTCAATATGATGCGGGCCGGTGCGTCCTTCCCACCGATTTTCAGAGCAGCTGGATCGATACAGGGGAAGACAACGCAGAGAAGGCGGGCTAGAGGCCTTGCGAAATACGCGAGAGGGTGGGTTGACGTAGCCATCAAACCCGGCCCACCCTCGCGTGTACGTACACGTGTAAGGATTTCAGACCTCTACCATGCAGCTTGTCATTGTTGAGTCGCCAGCCAAGGCGAAGACTATCGAGAAATACCTAGGCAGCGACTTTAAAGTCCTCGCCTCCTACGGTCACGTCCGCGACCTGCCGCCAAAGGATGGCAGCGTACGCCCGGATGAAGATTTCGCGATGGATTGGGAATTGTACCGCGACAAGCAAAAGCGGTTTAAAGAAATCGCCGATGCAGCCAAAGACGCCTCGCGCCTCGTTCTCGCGACTGACCCTGACCGTGAAGGGGAAGCGATCAGCTGGCACGTTCAGGAGCTTTTGAAGAAGCGCAAAGCTCTGCCGACGAAAGTTGACCGGGTTACGTTCAACTCGATCACTAAGAAAGCAGTGACCGACGCGATGAAATCGCCGCGTGAACTCGATCAACCGCTGATCGACGCCTATCTTGGCCGCCGCGCGCTTGATTACTTGTTCGGTTTTACCCTTTCCCCTGTGTTGTGGCGCAAGCTGCCCGGTGCAAAATCGGCGGGCCGGGTGCAATCGGTGGCGCTGCGTCTGATCGTAGATCGTGAACGCGAAATTGAAGCGTTCAAGCCGGATGAATATTGGTCCGTCCTTGCCAAAATGGAGCACGACGGGACCGCGTTCGACGCGCGGCTTGTGCGTTTCAAAGGCGAGAAGTTGGAGAAACTCTCTCTGGGCGCAGAGGGCACCGCGATGGAGGCCAAGGCCGCTGTCGAAGGCGGACGCTTTACCGTGGAAGGCGTTGAGACAAAGCCGCTCAAACGCAATCCATCGCCGCCATTCACCACGTCGACCATGCAGCAAGAGGCTGCGCGCAAGCTGGGATTTTCAGCGAGCCACACGATGCGGTGCGCGCAATCGCTGTATGAAGCGGGCGCGATCACATACATGCGGACCGACGGCGTTCAGATGGATATGAGCGCGATCATGGCCGCGCGCGATGCCATCGAAGAGCGTTTTTCGACCGAATACCGCCCGGAAAAACCGCGCTTTTACAGCACCAAAGCCAAGAACGCCCAAGAAGCGCACGAAGCCATCCGGCCCACCAATTTCAGCCGCGATAAAGTCGGCTCGGGCGATGAAGCGAAACTATATTCTCTGATCTTTAAGCGTGCCATGGCCAGCCAAATGTCGGCCGCGCAGTTGGAGCGGACAACGATCACCTTGCGCGATGCCACGGGCCAGCATGAGCTGCGCGCGACGGGCCAAGTCATCAAATTCCCCGGCTTCCTCGCCGTCTATCAAGAGGGCTTTGACGATAAGGCCGATGACGATGACGAGGGCCTGCTGCCTGCGATGAAGCAAGGCGATGCTCCAGCGAAGAAAGACGTTGAGGCAACGCAGCACTTTACCCAGCCGCCGCCGCGCTTTTCCGAAGCGTCGCTGGTCAAGCGGCTCGAAGAGCTCGGCATTGGCCGCCCTTCGACATACGCCTCCACCATTCAGACTGTGCGCGACCGCGACTATGTTCGGATGGAGAAAAACCGTTTCTTCGCAGAGGAAAGCGGGCGTTTGCTCACGGCGTTCCTCGAACGCTTCTTCCCCACATACGTCGCCTATGACTTTACCGCCGGGATGGAGGACGAGCTTGATACCGTCTCTGACGGGCGGGAAGATTACAAAGAGTTGCTGGCAAAATTCTGGAAAGATTTCAAACCCAAGACCGAAGAGGTCATGGAAAAACTTCCAAGCGAAGTGACCGAAGTCCTTGATGAATATCTCTCCGACTATCTCTTCCCCGAACGTGAAGACGGCAAAGACCCACGCCATTGCCCCTTGTGCGAACAAGAGGGACGAGAGGGCGGCCGGATTTCGCTGCGTGGTGGCCGTTTTGGCGCGTTTATCGCCTGCCAGAATTATCCAGAATGCAAATACACCCGCCGCTTTGCTCAGCCGGGCGCAGATGGCGAAGCAAGTGGCGAAGATGGTTTGATGGGCACACACCCGGAAACTGGTGCGGAAATTCACCGCAAATCGGGACGTTTCGGCCCTTATGTCGAAATGGAGCACGAAGAGAAGAAGAAGCGCGCGTCTATTCCCAAAGACCTCGACGATTTCGATCTGGAATGGGCGGCCAAACTGCTCGACCTGCCGCGGATTATCGGTCCGCACCCGGAAACGACCAAAGACATTGAAGCCGCGATTGGACGCTATGGCCCGTATCTGCGCCATGATGGCAAATACGCCAAACTGACCAGCACGCGCGATGTGTTCGACACGGGCATGAACGCAGCTGTGACTTTGCTAGCCGAAGCCGCAAACCGCAAAGGCGGTGGGCGCGGCAAAGCCGAACCGATCAAGACGCTGGGCGAACACCCAACCAGCGGCGGAGAGATCAAGGTTATGCCGGGCCGTTATGGCCCCTATGTGACCGATGGCACGACCAACGCGACCATTCCAAAGGATGTAAAGCCGGAAGACGTCGAAGCCGCGCAGGCGATCGAGTTAATCGATGCGCGCGCAGCCAAGGGACCGGCCAAAAAGAAACGCAAAAAGGCCGCGCCGAAGAAGAAAGCTGCCCCGAAAAAGGCGGCTGCGAAGAAGCCTGCGGCTAAGAAGAAAGCTCCGGCGAAAAAGGCTCCCGCAAAGGCGGCGGAGTAGCGCAGAGGCGGCCTTACCGACCGGTTTAATGGCCAAACGCGGCACCGCGTTCGCATTTCATTTAGTATTGTCCCCTATCTCCTACGTGAGCTTGGGGACAATGCTGTGATTGAAATCGAAGTCCAGAACGAAACCCACCAAACGCAGGATCGCATGCGCTTTTCCGCTGTGCCGCGCATTGGTGAAGGGATACGGCTGCGCGAACCGGACGGAGTTTGGGCCAGTTATGATGTCATCGACGTGTGGTATCAAAAGGCCGAATTTGGCGACGTCTGGATGCCGTATTTGCACATTTGCATGACCGCCGGTGAAGGTGAATTTGACGCAGGCGCTCATGCTGAGAGCGTTCCTGAAAATCCCCAAACGAGCCCGCAGGAAGAGCCTGTCCCATCACCATTGGTCGATCAATTTGATGAGCATGGCGAAGCCGTGGGTGCCTATGACCACGAAGACGCCGCGCATGATCTTGGCACCGAGCATGAATTTGCCTCGCTAACGGCGGGGGCCGAACCATTCAAAATCTAATCAAACGCACCACGGGCGCACACAAACGCGCAGCCGATCTGGAACGCCATGAGCGCGATAAGGAGTACGCGGCGGAGCAATCCAGCACGCTCGCACCGCCTGTTCCAGAGAGTGCAGAAGCGCAGGATGTGGACGCCATTGTGCGCGCGGCAAAGGCTCTGCGCGATGGCACACCGGTTGCAGAGGTCCAGCAGGCGCAGGTCAAAACCTGTTTGATCGTTGATGACAGCCGCGTGATCCGCAAAGTCTCCTCCAAAATCGCGCGCAGCCTAGGTTATGTACCAGTAGAGGCGCAGGACGGGATTGAGGCTTTGGCCCGGTGCAAACGCGGTATGCCCAACCTGGTTTTGACCGATTGGAATATGCCGGAGATGGATGGGCTGGAATTCGTCGAGAAATTGCGCGCTATCCCGACGCCGAAGCCGCCGACAGTGGTGTTCTGCACGTCCAAAGGGCACGTGCAAGACATCCAAGAGGGCATTCAAGCGGGCGCGGATGATTATATCGTCAAACCCTTTGACGAAGCGGCCCTGCGCGCGAAGCTGGAGCGGCTCGCGGGCTAACGCTATCGCCAAAGCCCGTCATGCGCGTTAGAGCGCCTGAATAGGGGGCCGCATGGGCAAAGAACATTTCGAACGCCACAAACAACCGTGGAACGCCGAAGAGGCGGGCCGCTTGCGCCTGCTCGCATCCAAAGGGCAGGGGTTGAAGCAAATCGCCAAAGCGCTGGGGCGCAGCGAGGATTCAACTAAGAGCTTTGCCAAGCAGCAGAAGATCAAGATTGCCAAGAAGCGATGAGGGCAAAACCGACTGACCTCACTTAACCCAATCCAGCCCCATTTCCTCAAACACTTCCTTATCCTCGCTCCACCCTTCGCTGACTTTCACGTGGAGGAACAAATGCACCTTCACGCCCAAAATCTCGGCGAGTTCCGCGCGGGCCGCTTCGCCGATGGCCTTGATGCGTTGGCCGCCTTTGCCCAGGACGATGGGTTTTTGGCTGTCGCGAGCGATGACGATTTGCTGGCGCACTTCGACGCTGCCGTCCTTGCGCACTTCATAGCTTTCCGGGCGCACGGCGGCGTCATAGGGCAGCTCTTCGTGAAGTTGAGAATACAGCTGTTCGCGGGTGATTTCGGTCGCCAGCAGGCGCTCTGATGCGTCGGAAACCTGATCCTCGGGATACATCCACGGACCCGCGGGCATCAATTTGGCCAGCGCCTCTTTCATTTCCGGCACACCGTCGCCGGTAAGGGCGGAGACAAAGTAGATCTCTTCAAACGCGATCCGTTCGCCCAATTCCTGCGCCAGCGCGAGCAGGGGCTCTTTCGTGGCGCGGTCGACCTTGTTTAGGACGAGGATCTTCTTTTCAGGGCGTTTTTCCAGCGCCTCAATCAGGGGGATGAGTTCGTGGCGCCGCTGTTTGATAGGATCAACGATGAGCAACACAGCATCGGCGCTTTCTGCGCCTTCCCACGCCGCGCTGACCATAGCGCGGTCGAGCCGGCGGCGCGGCTCAAAGATACCGGGCGTGTCGACAAGGATCATTTGCACGTTGGGTTTTGGCTCACCATGGAGCGCAATGCCGAGCATGCGGGCGCGGGTGGTTTGCGCCTTGGCGCTGGTGATGGCGACTTTTTGGCCTACCAATTGATTGACCAAAGTGGATTTGCCCGCATTGGGCGCGCCGATAATCGCAACGACGCCGCATTGGGTGTCGCCCGTATTCTCGCTCAGGTCACTGACATCGTTCGCGCTCAACCGAATTCCTCCAAAAATGCATTTGCGGCGAGTTTTTCTGCCTCGCCTTTGCTGCTCGCCGTCGCTTGTGCAGCGCCGACCGAATGTATGCTGACTTCAACCGTGAACCGCGCCGCGTGATCAGGGCCGCTGCGGTCTATCACAGCGTATTCCGGCATGGCGCGTTTGTTGCCTGCCGCCCATTCCTGCAGAGCGCTTTTGGGATGTTTTGACCGTCCGGCGTTGCCGTCCAATTGGTTCGCCCAAAGCTGGTAAATCGCGTCGCGTGTGATGTCGTATCCATTGTCGACGAAGCTGGCGCCGATCAGGGCCTCCATCACATCGCCCAAGATGTTGTCGCTGTCCGCGCCGCCATCTTCGCGGGCTTGCTTGCCAAGGCGGATATGGCCCGACACGCCGATCGCGCGGGCGATGCGGGCGCAGGTCGCGCCGCTGACAAGGGCGTTCAAACGTTGGGACAGTTTGCCTTCTTGGCTGGCGCTGTCTTTGAACAGCCAGCTTGCGACAGAAAGGCCCAAGACCCGGTCGCCGAGGAATTCGAGACGTTGATAATCCGCCTCGAGTTCTGTGTTTTTGTTGCCTGCTGCGGCGTTAAAGCTGCCGTGGGTCAACGCTTCGAGCCACACGGCCTCATTGCGGACAGCAAAGCCGGTTGCGGCGAGCCATTCGCGGGTTTCCTGCGTCAATTCGCTCATGCCGCTGCTCCGAACTGAATATCGGTCATATGGTGTAGCCTATTCGGCCCCAACGCGCAGCGGAGAACCATGTCCACGGCTTAACCCATTCCGCGCTGCCATCGGTGGACCACATGATGATGGTTGCCTGCCCGACGAGGTTTTCCTGAGGCACAATGCCAACCGCGTCCCCGGCGCGTGCCTCAAACCGGCTGTCGCGTGAATTGTCACGGTTGTCGCCTAGAACGAACATATGCCCTTCTGGAATGATCTTGGGAGCAAAGCTGTCTGCCGGTGTGGTGCCGAAATCGAGCACATTGTATTTTCGGCCGCTGGGTAAAGTTTCGAGGAATTGCGTGTAGCGGCACACTTGTTCGCCTGCATCATTGGTGGCTTCATCGCCGCCCCATGCGCAGGATGTGTTGACAGATAACGGAATTTCGAAATCCGCGACCTGACGGCGCTCGATCAATTCTCCATTGAGCAGGATCTGACCATCGATCATTGCGATGCTGTCACCGGGCAGGCCAATGACGCGTTTGACATAGTCGGTTTTATCGATGGGGTGTTTAAAGATCACAACATCGCCGCGCTCTGGCTCTCCCGCCAAAACCCGGCCCGGGATAAGCGGCGCGCTGTAAGGCAACGAATAGCTGGAATAGCCATAAGGCCATTTTGCCGCGAGCAGATAATCACCGTTCCAAAGCCGGGGCAGCATGCTCTCCGACGGAATGGAAAAGGGTGAGAATATCAGGCTGCGGAAAAGGATGACCGCCAAAAGCAGCTTGGTCAGGAACCAAAGAAAGCTGGCAAAGCTCTCTTTTTCCTCTGGCGCTTCTGTGGATGCGATTTCGGGCGAGATAGATTGGGTCTTAACATTCATCACCGCTCCCCTTACTCGCGAGCACAGATTGCGCAAAGGGGTTTGCAAGGTGACTGACCACACAAATATCGCCGAAGCTTGGAATGTTCTGTCGCAGCGACTGGAAAAATTGCCAGAATGCTCGCTGAATGACCTGTTCGCCGCCGACGGTGACCGGGTGGCCAAGATGAGCCAACGGATCGAAGCGGACTTTGGCGAGTTGGGGCAATTGGGCATGTTGCTCGATTGGTCCAAGACGCATTTGGATGACGATATTTTGGACGCGTTTGAAGCGCTGGCCGAAACGGCAGGGTTTGACGCGGCGCGTGAAGCTCTGTTCGGCGGAGGTATTGTGAACCCCACCGAAGGGCGCGCAGCAACGCATGGCGCAATGCGCGGCAGCGGCACCGATGCCGATGTCGAAGAAGCAGAGGCGCTGCTGGCGCGGATGGGTATGTTGGTGGAGGCGATCCATGACGGAGCCTTGGGCCCGATCAAGCACCTGATCCACATCGGCATTGGCGGATCGGCCTTGGGCCCAGACTTGGCGGTTGATGCGCTGACACGGGATTTGAAGCTGGTCGATGTGCATGTTGTCTCCAACATCGACGGGCTTGCATTGGAACAAGCCTTTGCCGCGTGCGATCCGGAAACGACGTTGATCGCGGTTGCGTCTAAGACTTTCACCACAACCGAAACCATGACGAACGCGGCGAGCGCGCTGAAATGGCTCGCCGACAACAAGGTGGATGATCCCTATGGGCGCCTCGTCGCGCTGACCGCGAACCCAGAAGGCGCTGTGGAGTTTGGTGTTGATGAAACGCGCATCCTGCCTTTCCCCGAAAGTGTAGGCGGGCGGTATTCGCTTTGGTCCAGCATCGGATTCCCGGTCGCGCTCGCGGTTGGGATGGATGATTTTCAGGCGATGCTGGCGGGGGCGCAGGCGATTGATACGCATTTCCGCGAAGCGCAGGGCAGGGCAAACGCGCCGCTGCTCGCGGCCTTTGGCGACCTGTATTACACGCGTGTTCGCGGGTGCCAGACGCGCGCGGTGTTTGCCTATGACGAACGGCTCGCGTTGCTGCCTGACTATTTGCAACAGTTGGAAATGGAATCGAACGGCAAACGGGTCACCATTGCAGGCGAGGAAGTTTCTCTTCCCACCGCTCCGGTGACATGGGGCGGGGTGGGGACCGATGCCCAGCACGCGGTGTTCCAATTGCTGCATCAGGGGACCCATTTGATCCCGGTCGACTTCATTGCGACGGTTGCACCGGGTGATGATTTGGACCCGGCGCATCACCGCAATTTGCTGCTCAATTGCTTGGCGCAGGGTGCTGCGTTGATGGCAGGTAAGCAATCGGATGACCCGGCGCGCAATTACCCCGGCGATCGTCCCTCGGCGATGTTCCTGCTCGATGATATTGATGCTGCGACGTTTGGCGCCATGATCGCATTCCACGAACATCGTACATTTGCATCTGCGATATTGATGGGGATCAACCCGTTCGACCAATTCGGCGTTGAATTGGGCAAAGCGATGGCCAAGTCGATCGACAGCGGCGAAGGCGAATTTGATGCCAGCACTGCGGCATTGATGGCAGCTGCGGGGCTGTAAGCGCGATTTCAAGCTGCATTCATAAACAAGCGGCTATAGATGAATGAAGGGTGATGGGCGGCTTAGAGTGTTTCTTTGTCGCACCGCCGCCACATATTGTTAACGCCGTTCGGCATGATTCTCCCGATTCACGACGGAATAGAACCCATGAGTGCAATTTGATTACCACTCGGCCTGCCGTTCCGCATGCAAATTTCGCTGCGACGCAGCATTAGAGTCGCATTTGCACTTTCATAAAATTTGCGTATTTTCACCTTTCCGTCGCAAATCAAAATCCATCTTTACAAGGTCCCGAACATGTTTTTGCTCGCTCTTCTTTCTGCGCCCGCAGCAGCTTTGACGCTTACTCCGGCTGGGTCAGCGGTTGAAGATATGGAGAAAAAGACCGAGGAACATGTTGCGGCTCGCGCGATCGAAACGCGGCCCATGGAAGAGCAAGTTGAAGAGGCCGAAACCAGCGCTGCAATGCCGGTGCAATTGGTGTCTTGGGACGGCGATTTTGAGCTGGTGAAAACGTCGCGCCGGATGCGCATTTGGCGCTCGCACATCGCATACAGCCTAACCGTTGATGCAGAGGGTAACGCGACTGATTGCGAACTGACCGAAACATTCCGTATGCGCCGAATTACGCTTCGTCTTTGCGATGTTTTGATGGCCCACCACACGTTTGAACCGGCGCAAGATGAGAACGGCACAGCGGTCGAAGGCACCTATTCCTCACGTATTTCCTATCAGGATATGATGGAACGGCTCTAATCGCGGCGTTCACACACAGGTTCTCTCGTGATTCTGCGCGCTTAGCGGCGGCCCAATCTACCTCTGCGTAGCAACGCTAGGCTTTACTTTTACAATCCGCGGCCCCATATGCCGCCGCACACGAGGCGTTATAGCCAGCGTGAAGCGGCGGCTTTTAACAGCCTGCCCCGGCTACGCCTCGATACGAATTCCCCATACTTCCCTTTTCACGCGGGTGGTTCCTTAACCCCGCGCTTCGCACGCCCATTTTGCGCGTGCGCACCGCACATATTGCGAGTCTTAATGACACAATTTTCTGATCTTGGGCTGTCACAGCCCGTCCTCCAAGCGCTTGACCTCAAGGGCTATTCCACTCCCACTCCGATTCAGGAACAGGCCATTCCGCCTGTTCTTGAAGGGCGTGACCTATTGGGCATTGCGCAAACTGGCACAGGCAAGACGGCGGCTTTCATGCTGCCTGCTATCGACCGTTTGCGGGCCTCCGATAACAACATTCCATTCAAATCCTGCCGTATGCTGGTTCTGGCCCCGACGCGCGAATTGGCGATGCAAATCGCTGAGAACGCCAAGGATTACGGCGCGCTTGCTGGCCTCAAAGTGCAGTCGATCGTTGGCGGCACCTCGGTAAACAAAGACCGCAACAAATTGCACCGCGGCACCGATATCCTGATTGCTACGCCGGGCCGCTTGCTCGATCTAATCGATCAGAAAGCCTTCAATCTGGGTTCTGTAGAAGTGCTCGTCCTCGACGAAGCAGACCAGATGCTCGACCTTGGTTTTATCCATGCTTTGCGGACGATCAACAAGTTGGTTCCAGAAGATCGGCAAACGCTGTTCTTTAGCGCGACCATGCCCAAATCGATCAAGGAATTGGTCGCGGGCTATTGCAAGAACCCCGTTCAGGTATCCGTCACGCCCGAAAGCACGACGGCAGAGCGGGTCGAGCAATATCTCTATATGGTTCAACAGGATGAAAAGCAGTCGTTGCTCGAAATGATCCTGTCGGGCCGCCACAACACTCCGGGTGAACTGGAACGTGTGTTGATCTTTACGCGGACCAAACACGGCGCCGACCGGGTTGTGAAAAAGCTGGGTCAGTGCGGCATTCAAGCCAACGCCATTCATGGCAACAAATCCCAGCCACAGCGTCAGCGCGCTCTTGATGAGTTCCGCAAGGCAAAAACCCGCGTTTTGATCGCAACCGATGTTGCGGCGCGGGGGATCGATATTCCCGGCGTTAGCCATGTGATCAATTACGAATTGCCCAATGTGCCTGAACAATATGTTCACCGGATCGGCCGCACCGCGCGTGCCGGTAAAGATGGCATCGCGATCGCATTTTGCGCCGAGGATGAGCGCGCGTATCTGAAAGACATTCACAAGGTCACAGGGTCGGGCATGGAACGCCTGCAATTGCCGGAGAATTTCCGCGCTGTGGTCGAAGGGGTAGGTCCGACCAAACCCGCACCACGCGGCCAAAACCGAGTGTCCAAAAAGCGCATTCATCCCAAACCAGCAGGCGGCAGCAAACCGCGCGGCGAAGGAGCCAAGAATTCCGGCAACAAGCATCCCGGCCGCAAAGGTCGTCCCGGCGGTAGGCCAGGTGGACGTCCAGGTGGCGGAGGCGGTCGTCCCGGTGGCGGCGGCCGGCGTGGCGGTCAAGGTGGCGGCGGCGGCCGGCGTGGCGGTCAAGGCGGCGGTCAAGCATAAGCCATTCTCAGACTGCCGATTTCGTGCCGAAATATCGGTATTTATTCGGCAAACCTAAGCGAAAATTAAGCATACGGCCTCTAAGTGACGTTTCACGTTAACGAAGAGGCCGTCTGCTCCCATGATCAGAACCGATACCACCCTGATTATTGGCGCCGGTGCCAACCGCGAAATTGAGATGCCCGATGGGCCAGAACTGCTGTCAAAGATAGCGGGCGGGTTTGAGTTTGAACGCCTCGATTCCGAGGTAAAGTCTCGCGATCTGGTCAATTTCTCGATTCTGTTTCAACGCGTCGCAGATCAACTCGATTTGACCTATGATCAGCTTGTTACAGGCGCGATGGCAATTCGCGATGCGACTTTGGTCAGCACGTCAATTGACGCGATCCTTGAACAATATGGCCATGATCCGGCGGTAGTTGCCGCGGGCAAATTGGCGCTGGTTTACTACACCCTTCAAGCGGAATCGAAGTCGACTATGGCGATCGAGCCGCGCGCCGCGGGCGAGCTGCCGCTGCGCGGGACCGACAATTGGCTGTTCCAACTGGGCCAATTGATCGTAAAGGGCGTGCCGCGCGCTCGGGCGGAGCAGGCTTTTGAAAAGCTTTCTATCGTGTGTTTCAATTATGACCGAGCGATCGAACATTACCTGCCGTGGGTGGTGATGCGGGCATTCGGCATGACGTATGAAGAAGCCTGCGAACTTGTCGCCAATCATCTGCGCATTGTGCACCCATACGGCGTGGCTGGCCGGTTGCCTTGGCAAGGCGATGAGGAATATGGCGCGACATGGGGCGACACCGATCCCGACAACATTGTGCGCCTGTCAAAGCGTATTTACACCGCCAGCCAGCGCGCCGGATCGCGCCAGTTTCAATCCTATCTGCGTTCCGAAATGTCGCGCGGCAAACGCCTAGGCTTTCTTGGGTTCGGTTTTGACCCGATGAATGTTGCGATGCTGTTTGATGAGTTGGAACATGACAATCCAGATATGCTCGTCTCTCTGGTCGATATCAGCCCGACCCAGCAGAAAGCGATCTTGCGGCTTATCTACCGTCTTACGGGGATTGAGGATGAAAGCCGGATCACGCTTGAAAATATGAAAGCGTCAGAATTGCTGCGCGATTACGGGCGTTTTCTCGAAAGCTGAGCGACCCTGCGTAACTTCCTGTGCTCTCCCGCCGTATTGCAGTTGGCAATTGAGGGGGAGGCGGCCATACGCTGACCCCATAACGATATGGGAGGCGGGCTGTGGCTGACGCTCAATTTGATTACGACCTTTTCACCATTGGCGGAGGATCCGGCGGCGTCCGGGCCAGCCGCATCGCGGCTTCGCACGGCGCCAAAGTGGCCATCGCAGAGGAATACCGGATGGGCGGAACCTGCGTCATCCGCGGCTGTGTCCCCAAAAAGATGCTCGTCTACGCTTCCATGTTCGCCGAAGAGCTGGGTCATGCCGCACATAAAGGCTGGACGCTTGGTGAAACCAAGTTTGATTGGGCGACGCTGCGTGATTTTGTGAACAGCGATGTCGACCGGCTCGAAGGGTTGTATGATGGCACGCTGGGCAACGCCGGTGTTGAGGTCTTTACTGAGCGAACTGTCATCACGGGCCCCAATTCGGTTCGGCTCGCATCGGGCAAAGAGATCACCGCGAAGAATATCCTTATTGCAACCGGCGGATGGCCTAGCTTGCCCGAATTTGACGGCAGCGATCATCTGATTACGTCAAATGAAATCTTTCACCTTGATGAATTTCCAAAGCGTCTAATGGTGCTCGGTGGCGGCTATATCGCGGTCGAATTCGCAGGTATTTTCAACGCGTTGGGCAGTGATGTGACCTTGGTCAACCGGACTGAGACGATCCTGCGCACCTATGAACAGGACATCGTTGACCGCCTGCCTCCGATCATGGCTGGGCGGGGCATGGATTTGCAATTTGGAACTGTCGTAAAAGACATTGTCAAAAACGACGATGGGTCGCTCACCGTGACGTTGACCAATGGCGTGACCAAGGTTGTTGACCAGGTTCTGGCAGCAATCGGACGCAACCCCAACAGCGCGGGATTAGGGCTGGAAACAGCAGGGGTTGCATTGGGCCGCAATGGCGCGATTCCCGTTGACGCCTACAGCAAGACGTCCTGCGACAGCATCTATGCCGTCGGGGACGTGACCGACCGCGTGCAATTGACGCCGGTTGCCATTCGCGAAGGGCACGCCTTTGCTGACACAGTGTTTGGCGACAACCCCCGCTATGTCGACCATTCCTGCATCCCGTCAGCGGTGTTCTCTCAGCCTTCAATCGCGGCGGTTGGATTGACCGAAGCAGAGGCGCGCGACGAATATCCAGAGGTTGCGATCTACACCTCCGACTTCCGCCCGATGAAGAACATCTTTGCTGACCGGATGGAACGCGGCCTTTACAAAATGGTGTGCGATGGCAAAACCGGCGAGGTTCTTGGCCTGCACATGATTGGTCCAGAAAGCGCCGAGATCATTCAAGGCGCAGCGGTCGCAATCAAAGCCAAGCTGAGCAAGGCCGATTTCGATGCAACAACCGCGATCCACCCCAGCATGGCTGAGGAATTGGTGCTGCTAAGGTAAGGATACGGCGATGAAGGTTGAAGGCAAAACGGTTCTACTGACCGGCGGCACCAATGGCATTGGCCGCGAAATGGCGCTTCAGTTGAAGGCAAAGGGAGCGACCGTCATTGTCACTGGCCGCAATCCAGATCGCCTTTCGGCGATGGCGGATCAGGGGTTTGAGGTGATGTCGGCAGATCTGTCCAATGCGGACGGTGTCGATGCCTTGGTTGAAAAATGGGGAGACCGGCCAATGGACGTTCTGCTCAACAATGCGGGACAATTGGTCGATCACGATTTCCGCACGCAGGCCGTGGATGCCGATGCCGCGGATGAAGCGATCTATGCCAACCTCAACGCGCCCATCCGATTAATCACGGCGTTCATGGACACACTGAAATCTCGGCCCGAAGCCGCGATCATTAACGTCACCAGCGGCCTTGCGATTTCGCCCGCTGCGCGCACGCCGGTTTACTGCGCGACCAAATCTGCGTTGCGTTTCTACACACTGTGTCTGCGAGAACAGTTGAAGGGTACGGGCATTGCGGTGATCGAGGCGCTGCCGCCGGTTGTCGACACTCAGATGAATGACGGCAACCCGATGAAAAAAATGCCGCCAGAAGAATGCGCGCGTCAAATTGTAGAGGCGCTTGAGAAAGGCCGTGATGAGGCGAATATCGGCATGACAAAGGCGTTGAGGATAGCTGAATCCATTTCACCGAAGTTGGCGAAAGCGATCACACTGCGATTTTGATACGTTGACCCTTTGGCGGCGGTCCGGCAACGACCTCAGCACGTTTTGAACACAGCCAAAGGGCCCTTTCGAATGTCAGCCAATATTGCCGAAATGGAACGCCGCCGCGAAGCCGCCTCAATGGGCGGCGGGCAAAAGCGCATTGATGCGCAGCACGCCAAAGGCAAACTGACCGCACGCGAACGGCTCGACGTGCTCCTCGACGAAGGGAGCTTTGAAGAGGTCGACACCTATGTCGAACACGATTGCGTCGATTTCGGCATGGAAGAACAGAGGATCCCCGGCGACGGCGTTGTTACCGGGTCCGGCACGATCAATGGCCGGTTGGTCTATGTCTTCTCACAAGATTTCACCGTCTTTGGCGGGTCGCTTTCAAAACGCCATGCGGAAAAAATCTGCAAAGTGATGGACACCGCGATGAAGGTAGGCGCTCCTGTCATCGGCCTCAACGACAGCGGCGGTGCGCGTATTCAGGAAGGCGTCGCCAGCCTTGGCGGCTATGCCGAAGTGTTTCAGCGCAACGCGCTCGCCAGCGGCGTTGTCCCGCAAATCAGCCTTATCATGGGGCCATGCGCGGGCGGGGCGGTCTATTCCCCGGCCATGACCGATTTCATCTTTATGGTGAAAGACAGCTCTTACATGTTCGTCACCGGCCCTGAAGTGGTCAAAACCGTGACCAATGAAGAGGTGACGCAGGAAGAACTGGGCGGGGCAATCACGCATTCGACCAAGACCAGCGTCGCGGACATTGCGTTTGAAAACGACATTGAGACATTGCTGGCGACCCGGCGGTTCTATGACTACCTGCCGCTGTCCAACCGCGAAGACCCGCCGGTGGTCCCCACCAACGATCCGTGGGACCGCGAAGAAACATCGCTCGACACGCTGATCCCGGACAATGCGAACCAACCTTATGATATGCATGAGGTGATTTCTAAGGTGGTTGACGACGGCGATTTCTTTGAAATTCAGCCCGCTCATGCTGCGAACATTATCTGCGGTTTTGGCAGGGTCGAAGGGCGCAGCGTGGGTATCGTCGCGAACCAGCCGATGGTGCTTGCCGGAGTGCTCGACATCAATTCGTCGAAGAAAGCCGCGCGGTTTGTGCGGTTCTGCGATGCGTTTGAGATTCCGATTGTGACCTTGGTCGATGTCCCCGGCTTTCTGCCCGGCACGTCTCAGGAATTGGGCGGCATCATCAAACACGGCGCGAAATTGCTGTTCGCCTATGCCGAGGCGACGGTGCCCAAAATCACCATCATCACCCGCAAAGCATACGGCGGCGCCTATGATGTGATGGCGTCAAAGCACCTGCGCGGGGACCTCAATTACGCGTGGCCCACAGCGGAAATCGCCGTGATGGGCGCGAAGGGCGCCGTGGAGATTATCTTCCGCCAAGACCGGGGCAATGCGGAGAAAATTGCGGAGAAAACGAAAGAATACGAAGACCGCTTTGCCAATCCTTTCGTGGCGGCATCGCGCGGTTATATCGACGAGGTGATCCACCCGCACTCAACGCGGCGGCGGATTGCGCTGGGGCTGCGTAAGCTGCGAACCAAAGTGTTGGAGAACCCTTGGAAGAAGCATGATAACATTCCGCTGTGAGGATGATTGATGGTAGCCCCCGAAGCCATAATTGACGAGCTTAAGCGGGTGGCCTGTGAATTGGGCCGAACGCCGGGACGACAGGCGTTTGAGGCTCAAACAAGCATTCGTGAGTCTGACTGGCTCGGGATACACTGGGCAAGATGGAATGATCTGGTGCGCGCCGCGGACCTTCCAGAAAATGCGATGAACGGCAAATACGACGAGGAGAAGCTTCTTCAGCAACTCTATGAAGTCTGCCAAAGTCTTGGGCATTTCCCGACCAATCCTGAACTTAAGTTGTATTCTCGAGGTAGGCCTGATTTCGCATCGAAGAACACATTTGCGAATGCGCTCGGTTCGAAGGATCAGATGATTTCTCGAATGCGCGATTGGATAATTGCCAATCACCCAGATGACCCATTTATCGCCAAATTCGAAGTGACCAAGGCACCTAAACCGTCCGATGGTAAAGGGCAGACGAACCATGGCTGGGTGTATCTTCTGCGGTCGGGGTCATATTACAAGATTGGTAGGTCTGACGATCTTGAGCGACGTGTAAAACAAGTATCTATTGCGCTGCCTCAAAAGGTTGAACTGGAGCACGCAATTGAGACCGATGATCCAGCGGGGATCGAAGCATACTGGCATAAACGATTCTCGGATAAGCGATTGAACGGCGAGTGGTTTGAGCTGGAGAAGGTTGACGTAAAAGCTTTCAAACGAAGGAAATTTCAATGAAACTAGGCCGTCTAAACCACATCGGGGTCGCAACGCCCTCCATCGCCGATTCCATCGCGCATTACCGCGATTGCATGGGCGCGACGCAGATCACCGAACCCTTTGACCTGCCCGAACAGGGCGTGAAGGTCTGCTTTGTGGACACACCGACAGACACGGGTTTGAACGGCACACAGATCGAGCTGATCGAACCCTATGATGAAAGCTCGCCCATCAACGGCTTTCTCGCCAAAAACCCGGCGGGCGGGCAACATCACGTCTGTTTTGAAGTGGATGATATCGACGCGGCGCGGGCCGAATTTGAGGCGATGGGCAAACGCATCCTCGGCCCAACTCGCATTGGCGCGCATGGGACGCCGATTTTCTTCCTGCACCCCAAGGATATGCAAGGGATGCTGACCGAAATCATGGAAACGCCCAAAGGTCATTAAAGCGGATTTTGCACCGACCCTCTCATTCCTGTGAGCTTTCGCGCGCGCGGTGATTGTGCTTAGAGGCGGTCATGACTGAAAAACCGACACCTGCCGTCACTCCGGCTGATTGGAAAGCGCTCGCCGATAAAGAGAGCAAAGGCCGCGATCTCACTTGGGAAACGCCAGAGGGGTTCGCGATCAAGCCGCTCTATACCGAGGAAGATCACGCCGATTTCGATCCCGGTCTGCCCGGATTTGCGCCGTTCACCCGCGGGGTCAAAGCGTCGATGTACGCGGGGCGTCCGTGGACGATCCGGCAATATGCGGGCTTTTCCACGGCGGAAGAATCCAACGCATTTTACCGCCGCAATCTGGCCGCTGGTCAAAAGGGGTTGTCGGTCGCCTTCGATCTGGCCACCCACCGCGGATATGACAGCGATCACGCGCGCGTAACAGGCGATGTCGGCAAAGCGGGCGTCGCAATCGACACGGTTGCCGATATGCAGATCCTGTTCGACCAAATCCCGCTCGACACGATGTCCGTTTCCATGACGATGAACGGCGCGGTGATCCCGATCCTGGCGTTCTACATCGTCGCTGGCGAACGTCAGGGCGTGAGCGCAGAGAAACTGTCGGGCACGATCCAGAACGACATCCTTAAAGAGTTCATGGTCCGCAACACATACATCTACCCGCCAGAGCCAAGCATGCGGATTGTGTCAGACATCATCGCATACACATCGGCCAATATGCCGAAATTCAACAGCATTTCGATCAGCGGCTATCATATGCACGAAGCCGGGGCGACGGCTGTGCAGGAACTCGCCTTTACCATCGCCGACGGCAAAGAATACGCCGAACGCGCGATGGCAACCGGCCTTGATATTGATGCGTTTGCCGGGCGGCTTTCCTTCTTTTTCGGCATCGGCATGAACTTTTTCATGGAGATCGCCAAACTGCGCGCCGCGCGCACGCTGTGGTACAATGTCATGGACGGGCTGGGCGCAAAGTCTGACCGTTCCAAAATGCTGCGCACCCACTGCCAGACCAGCGGTGTGTCGCTGCAAGAGCAAGATCCCTACAACAACGTGATGCGCACCACGATAGAGGCGATGGCGGCGACGCTGGGCGGGACCCAATCGCTGCACACCAACGCTTTAGATGAAGCCATCGCGCTGCCGACGGATTTCTCCGCGCGGATTGCTCGTAACACGCAGCTGGTGCTGCAAGAAGAAAGCGGCATCACCAATGTCGTCGATCCTCTTGGCGGATCGCATTACATCGAGGCGCTTACTGCTACTCTGGTCGAAGAGGCAGAGAAGCTGATCGCAGAGGTCGATGCGGCGGGCGGGATGACAGCCTATGTTGCGACAGGCGCACCCAAGGCCGCGATTGAACGCGCGGCGGCGGAAAAACAGACCGGCATCGATAAGGGCGAGACCGTGATCGTCGGCGTGAACAAATATCAGCTCGCACAGGAAGAGCAGATCGACACGCTCGACATCGACAACGCTGCCGTGCGCAAGAGCCAGATCGAACGCATCGCTCAAGTTCGGGCGAACCGCGATGAGGCCGCATGTCAGGCGGCGCTCAAGGCTTTGGCTGAGGCTGCTGCTGCGAACCCGGCGACACACCGTGAGGCGATTGCGAGCGGCCGCGATGAAAACGGCATTCCGCTACCCCCGGCCAAGATTGCCGAATTGGAACGCCAAGCGGACGTCAATCTGCTGAGCAAAGCGGTTGAGGCTGCGCGCCACGATGCGACCTTGGGCGAGATTTCGGCGGCGATGGAGCAGACATTTGGCCGCCACGACGCGACGCCAAAACCGGTCAGCGGCGTCTACAAAAGCGCTTATGAATTCGACCAACGCTGGGCGCAGGTCACAGGCGGTGTGGACGCGGTTGAACGGCGTTTGGGCCGCAAACCGCGCATCATGGTCGCCAAAATGGGTCAAGATGGCCACGATCGCGGCGCCAATGTGATCGCGTCCGCGTTTGCCGACATGGGTTTTGAAGTCGTCTCAGGCCCATTGTTCCAAACACCCGAAGAAACGCGCGACATGGCGCTACGCAAGGGTGTGGATGTGGTCGGCGCATCTAGCCTCGCCGCCGGGCACAAAACGCTGATCCCAGAACTCATCCGCTTGCTGAAAGAGGCCGGGCGCGGCGATATCAAAGTGACCGCAGGCGGCGTGATCCCCCCGCAAGATTACGAATTTCTGCGCGACGCCGGGGTTCAGGGCATTTATGGCCCGGGTTCAAATGTGGTTGAATGCGCCGCGGATATTTTGACGCTGTTGGGGCACAATATGCCGCCACTTGGCGAAGGGCTGGATGAAGCAGCGGAGTGATGGGCAAGTGGCAAAAACTTGGTGTATTTGCATTCTTGTTGCTGTCGCTTGTGGTATTGGCGTTGGTCGCGAATATCGTTTTTATCTCACAGATGCACCCCTATGATTGCAGTGATCCCGCCAATGAATGTTCAAGTTCTTGGCTTTCGAGGATTATCTTTGCTGGCAGTATAATTTTGCTTTGGGGACTAGCTGGATGGCTAGCTCTCCGCGACTGGAGTAATAAATGACCCAAATCCGCACCGACTGGACCCGCGAAGAGATCGCAGAGCTGTTCAACCTCCCTTTCAGCGAGCTGCTTTTCCGTGCCGCCAGCACGCACCGTGAGAACCACCCGCCTGAGCAGATCCAGCTTTGCACGCTGCTTTCGATCAAGACCGGCGGGTGCCCCGAAGATTGCGGATATTGTTCGCAAAGCGTGAAGGCTGATAGCGGCGTTGAAGCGACCAAGCTGATGGATGTGCAGGCCGTGCTGCAACGCGCCGCGCAGGCGAAGGATCAAGGCTCGCAGCGGTTCTGTATGGGGGCCGCGTGGCGCAATCCGAAAGACCGCGACATGCCCGCGATTGTTGAGATCGTGAAGGGCGTGCGCGACATGGGGCTGGAAACCTGCATGACGCTGGGCATGTTGGAGCCGCATCAGGCCGATATGCTCGCCGAAGCGGGGCTCGATTATTACAACCACAACATCGACAGCAGCCCGGAATATTATGAGCGGGTGATTTCAACCCGCGATTTTCAATGCCGTCTCGACACGCTCGACCATGTGCGCAAATCGGGCATCAATGTGTGCAGCGGCGGGATCGTTGGCATGGGCGAAACGCGCGATGACCGGGTGGGCTTTATCCACACTCTCGCCACGTTGGAGGCGCATCCAGAAAGCGTGCCGGTCAACGCGCTGGTGCCGGTTAAAGGCACCGTGCTGGGCGATATGCTGGCCGACACGCCAATGGCCAAGATCGACGATATCGAATTTGTCCGCACCGTGGCGGCCGCGCGCATCACGATGCCGATGAGCATGGTGCGCCTGTCGGCTGGGCGCGAATCTATGTCCGAGGCGGCGCAGGCGCTGTGCTTCCTTGCCGGAGCCAACTCGATCTTCACCGGCGACAAATTGCTCACCGCACCCAATGCGGGCGATGACAGCGACGGCGCGCTGATGGCGAAACTGGGCCTGACGGCGCTCCAGCAAGAGGAACCCGCGCGGGCGTGCAAAGCAGTGGAGCCGGCGGAGTGAGCTTTTCCGACACCCGAGGTTTAACATGGGCTCAAAAGCTTGGCTGCTTGGGCGTTTTCCTTGTTGGAGCAATTGTTTCCCTCATCGCTCTTTTAGTGGCTGCGTTGCGTCGTTGTTTGCCGGAGGTGGGCGGGCATGGGTGCGAGGCTCGCACGGTCCCAGATTTCGTGCTGTTTCCCGGTGTGCCAACCCTCTTCTTGATTCTTGGAATCGGAATGATCTGGTTCTTCCACCATCGCAACGACCAAAGATGACCCTCGGCTTTTCCGTCCAATCGCTGCTCCCCGATGCGCGCGGCGGAGGCAAACTGCGGATGGGCCTTGTTCGATTGAGTGAAACGGATTGGCTGCAAACTGGCCCCGATCTCGCCGCACGCAGCGCCGCGTTCGCCGATTGGCCAGAGGGCGTGCAGCTAACACCAGAGGCTGATGCACCCGGCCGCGAATTGGCGGCGATGGTGAATGCAACAGGCGCTTTACCCGAAGCCGCCGCATCATCGCATGAGGATATGTGCCTTTTGACGAAGCGCGAAGGCGAAGAGGTCTATCGCCTGATCGGGGCGGCGGTCGCATGGCCCTCTGATTGGCATCCAAAAGACAAAATCGGCCTGCCCCTGCGCGCTTTGCACGCGCCGATTGCGGGGTATGAAGAGCAGCTCGCGACCGGCGTTGATCGCTTTATGGAAACATTAAAACCCGGCGCGATTTATGGACGCTGCAACTGGTTTATTGCCGCCACGGGCGAACGGCGATGGTTGGAAAACCGCACCCCGCACGATGCCTTTGCCCATGTTACCCCGGCCAATGCGGGCGAAACCCTGTTTGTGCGGTCAGAGCGCCAGACCTTGCGGCGGCTTCCCCAAACCGGCGCGATCCTTTTCACCATCGGGATATATGTTGAACCGCTGGGCCGGCTAAGCACGGCGAACATTGCCATGCTTGCGGGGGCTACACAAAATCTTGTCGCGGGAGAGGGTGACCGGCGCGGCGCGCCTGCCTATGCTGATGCCATTGTCCGTTACGCGCAGGGGAGAGAGGCGTCATGATCACAGCGCTGTTGATGCTTGGCCAAGCTGCCAGCCTGCCTGTCTGTAATTCAGAGGCGGCGGAGACGGGTGTTCAAATTGAAATGAACATCTGCGCGCACCGTGACTTCCTGATTGCGGATGCGGAGCTCAATGAACAGTGGAGCGTCACCCGCGCTGCGATGCGCGACCGCGATGCGAGCCGCGCCGAATATCCCGACGGTGATGATCGCCCCGGCTATTTTGAAACTCTGCTTGAGGCGCAGCGCGCGTGGCTCAATTACCGCGACGCCCATTGCCGCAGCGAAGGGTATTATGCCCGTGGCGGTAGTTTGGAGCCTTTGCTGGTTTCAACCTGCAAAACCGCGCTGACTAAGACTCGAACCAACCAATTACGCGAACTTGTGGAGCTTCCCTGATGACCGATTTGCCGCCTGAAACCCGTCCCGAAACGCTTTCTGTCCATGCGGGCTGTGATCCCGATCCGACCACAAATGCGCGGATCACGCCGATCTATCAGACGGCATCCTATGTCTTTGACAGCCCTGAGCACGCGGCGAACCTGTTCTCGCTCGCAGAGTTTGGGAACATCTACACCCGAATTATGAACCCCACCAATGATGCGCTGGAAAAGAAAGTCGCCGCGTTGGAAGGCGGCGTCGGCGCTCTTGGTGTTGCGTCCGGCCATGCCGCGCAATTGATCGCGTTTCACACTTTGATGGAGCCGGGTTGCAACATCGTTGCGGCGAAAAAACTCTATGGCGGGTCGCTCAACCAATTGGGCGAGGCGTTTAAGAAATTCGGTTGGGAAACACGCTTTGTCGATGCCGACGATCCCGAGAACGTGCGCGCCGCGATGGATGATAAAACCCGCGTGGTCTTTATCGAAAGCCTCGCCAACCCCGGCGGCGTGGTCAGCCATATTCAGCCTATCGCAGACATCGCCCACGCAGGCGGGGTGCCGCTGATGGTGGACAACACCATGGCCAGTCCCGCCCTTTGCCGCCCGTTCGAACACGGCGCCGATATTATCGTTCATTCGGCGACAAAGTTCCTCAACGGCCACGGTAATGCGGTTGGCGGCGTGATCGTCGACAGCGGTAAATTCGATTGGAAGGCTCAGGGTGATAAGTACCCATCGCTAACGCAGCCAAACGGTTCCTATCATGGCGCCGTTTTGGTCGATGCGTTGGAGCCGATTGGCCCGATTGCCTTTATCATCGCCTGCCGTGTGCTTGGTCTGCGCGATCTTGGCCCCGCAATGGCGCCAATGAACGCGTTTCTGGCGCTCACTGGGATGGAAACCCTACACCTCCGCATGGAGCGGCACTGCGCCAATGCGCTGGCTTTGGCGGAATGGTTGGAGAGCCATGATAAGGTCGCTTGGGTTAGCTATGCGGGCCTCCCCTCAAGCGAGTATCATGCCAACGCGCAGAAATATCTCGGCGGGCACGGCGGCGCTGTGTTCACGTTCGGGCTTAAAGGCGGGTTTGAAGCGGGCAAAGGGCTAGTGACGAACGTAAAATTGTTCAGCCATCTGGCCAATATTGGCGACACCCGCTCGCTTATCATCCACCCCGCATCGACCACGCACAGCCAACTTGATGAAGAAGGCCTCGTCGCAGCCGGAGCAGGGCCAGATGTTATTCGCGTGTCGGTTGGGATCGAACATATTGAGGATATCAAGGCTGACCTCGATCAGGCTCTTTCAGCCCTATAAGGCTTTATCGCCAAACCAATCACGCAACCGCACTTCCGATAGGTTGATCGGGGATTGGTAAGGCGGCATAGGCCTTGGCATACGCACAGTTGCCTTTTGGAGCACATGATTTGTTTTCGAAAATCCTGATTGCCAACCGCGGTGAGATCGCTTGCCGTGTCATTCAAACGGCCCAGAAAATGGGGGTCGCTACGGTTGCGGTCTATTCAGACGCTGATCGCAACGCGCCATTTGTGCGCATGGCGGACGAAGCGGTGCATATCGGCGCATCTGCGGCGGCGGAAAGCTATCTGATCCCTGAAAAGATCATCGCGGCGTGCAAGGAAACGGGCGCTGAGGCGGTGCACCCGGGGTATGGCTTCCTTTCGGAGCGAGCGAGCTTTGTCGAAGCGTTGGCAGCCGAAAACATCGCCTTTATCGGCCCGCCTGCGGGCGCGATCGCCGCGATGGGTGACAAGATTGAATCCAAGAAACTGGCCAAGGCGGCGGGCGTAAACGTCGTCCCCGGCTTTGTCGGTGAAATCCGCGACACCGACCACGCGGTCGAGATCAGCGACGACATTGGCTATCCCGTCATGATGAAAGCCAGCGCCGGTGGCGGGGGCAAGGGCATGCGGCTTGCGTGGTCTGAAAAGGACGTGCGTGAGGGCTTTGAGGCGACCAAGCGCGAAGGGCTAAACTCCTTTGGCGATGACCGCGTTTTCATCGAGAAATTCATTGAAAACCCGCGTCATATCGAAATCCAAATCCTCGGTGATAAACACGGTAACATCCTCTATTTGAACGAACGGGAATGTTCGATTCAGCGGCGCCACCAAAAGGTCGTCGAAGAAGCGCCATCACCTTTTGTGACGCCAAAAATGCGCAAGGCGATGGGCGAGCAATCGGTCGCGCTGTCACGCGCGGTGGATTACCATTCGGCCGGTACGGTTGAGCTGATCGTGAGCGGCGCGGATCCAACCGGGAAGAGTTTCTACTTCCTCGAAATGAACACCCGCCTGCAGGTGGAGCACCCGGTTACCGAAGCCATCACCGGCATCGATCTGGTCGAACAAATGATCCGCGTGGCCGCTGGCGAAGAGCTCACCATAAAGCAAGACGACATCGGCATTGATGGTTGGTCGATTGAAAACCGCGTCTATGCCGAGGACCCCTATCGCGGGTTCCTGCCTTCGACCGGGCGTTTGGTGGAGTATTCGCCGTCAGTGCCCGGCTGGACGGACACCGGCGTGGTGCAGGGCGAAGAGCGGCGCGGTATTGAACACGGCGCGGGCAGCATCCGCGTCGATGACGGCGTGTTCGAAGGCGGCGAAGTTTCGATGTTTTACGATCCCATGATCGCAAAACTGATCACTTGGGCGCCCACCCGCGAACAGGCCGCCGACCTTCAGATTGGGGCTCTCGACCGCTTCCGTATCAAAGGTCTCGGCCACAACGTCGATTTCCTGAGCGCGATTATGCAGCATGAGCGGTTTCGCTCGGGCGAGCTAACCACCGGCTTTATCGCTGAGGAATACCCGGATGGGTTCACTGGTGCCGCTGCAAGCGATGATTTGATGCGCCAGATGGCGGCTTTGTTTGCGGGCGCAGAATTTACGCAGCAAGTTCGCGCGCGGCAAATCTCTGGCCAATTGAACGGCGTTCAAAACCCTCCGTCACAATGGATGGTCAAGATAGGCGAGACCGCGTTCGATGTTCTGCTCGAAGAGGGCGGGGCAACGGTTGACGGCAAGGCGGTGCGCGGCACCTGGGACTGGGAAGTAGGCATGCCGCTTGCTCAGGTCACTGGCGACCATAATATGGCCGTTCAGGTTGAACGTGTAGGCATCCGCTGGCGGATGACCACACGCGGTGCCTCGCATGAAGCGCTGGTTTTGCCAGCGCGGGTTGCGCCACTGGCTGCTCATATGATTGAGAAAGAACCGCCTGATCTTTCCAAGATGCTGATCTGCCCAATGCCGGGTATGCTGATGAAGCTGCATGTTGCCGAAGGCGATACAGTCCAGCCGGGTCAGCCATTGGCGACAGTGGAAGCGATGAAGATGGAAAACATTCTGCGCGCTGAAAAAGAAGCCACGATTGCGAAAATCAATGCAGCCGAAGGTGAAAGCCTCGCCGTTGATGCGGTGATCTTAGAACTTGATTGATTATTATTGATGGGCGCCGACTAATATTCTTCGCCTATCCCGCAATCTTCTGTGCGCGTGATACAAATTGTTACGCAACCTGTTGTATTGATCCGACAATCTCTATTTCGAATGCTGCTTTTTCCACAAATGGGCTGGCATCTTTGCCGCCATTACGGGACCATGCCTAATCCGAATCGGCGTTGACTGGTTTTTGAAGGCCAACTTCAGGGACAGCTTCGGCGTCATTTAGGGGGATCTAACGTGGCAAAAAAAGGCACCGGTTACTTCGACCGAAAAGGCAATTTTTTCAAAACGGGCCGAGAGGCTACCGAAAGCGATTTGGCGGCGTTGCTTGGCCAAATTGGTGACGGTGAGAGCCTTGCTCCGGGTATCGCGCATATGCTGCTAGAACGGCGTTCAGAGATCGAGCGCCTCTTTGCAGAACACGATGAGATGATAGCGGAGCAAGCCGCATCCCAAGGCGCGAAACTGACCGACATTAGCGACAAGGTCGCGAAAATTCCCCGGTCCGCCAGCTAGCCGAAACGCGTTAATCATCAATCATCGCGACTGCTCGGATCCAACCGGCGCTGGCTCGTTCAATCTTCACTGGGAAACAGCTGAAAGTGAAGCCGTGCGCCGGTAAGGTTGCCAAATTGGTGAGCTTTTCGATTTGGTAGTAAGGCCGGATCCGTCCGGCTTTGTGACCTTCCCAAATGATCGATGGATCACGGTTTTCAGCCCATTTTTTTGCCGTGTGGCTGAAGGGCGCGTCCCAGCTCCACGCATCTGTCCCCACCACTTCTACACCGCGCTGCGTCAACCAAAGCGTCGCTTCTGCGCCTAAGCCAACACCTTGATCGGTGAAATTGTCGGTGCCGTAAATCGCCCCGGACTGGATCAGAACAATATCGAGCGGCTGTAGCGTGTAGTCGATTGCAGCAAAGGCCGCCTCAAGCTCGGCTGCGCTCACAACATGGCCGTGGGAAAGGTGAGAGAAATCGAGCTTCACACCCGGGCGAAAAAAGCGGTCGAGCGGCGCTTCGTCAATGCTGGGGGCGGGAGTTCCGCCAGAATTGGTGGTGGAATGGTAATGCCACGGCGCGTCCATATGGGTGCCGTTGTGCGTGGACAATTCCAGCATCTCAACCGCCCATCCTTCACCGTCTGGCAAGTCGTCCTTTTCCAATCCGGGAAAGAACATGGCGATCTGCGCCCACGTGTCCTCATGCGTCATATATGTGATTTTCGGCCGCATTATCTCTGGATCCGAAATCACATCATTGGTTATCGGGATCGACAGGTCGATGAACTGGGTCATGCGCGGGCAAGCTCCTCGTCCAAAAATGCAGCGACATCGGAAAGCTCAACATTGCGCGCCATATACGCTGCACCAATTCCCCGCATGAGGAGGAAGGGCAGGTGGTCGCTTTCCATTTTTTTGTCGTGGCGCATGTGATCGACCAATTGCGCTCCATCGGATTGCATCTGCAATCCTGAGATTTCCGATGGTAGTCCAGATGCTGCGATCACTCGGGCGGCGCGCTCTGCTTCGCCGGGTGACATTTCGCCGCGCCGGGCCGAATATCGCGCGGCCAAAACCATGCCCAGGGCAACCGCTTCGCCGTGAAGCAATTTGTCGGAAAAACCCGTTTCCGCTTCCAACGCGTGACCAAATGTGTGGCCCAGATTGAGCAAGGCGCGCACGCCCGACGTTTCCCGCTCATCCTCTGCCACGATGCGCGCTTTTGCGCGGATGCTGGTAGCGATCGCATGAGACAATGCGTCCGGCTCGCGGGTGAGAACTTGCGCAGTGTTTGCCTCAAGCCAACCGAAGAACTCCGCGTCACCCAGAAGGCCGTATTTGAGCACCTCGGCAAAGCCTGCGCGCATTTCGCGATCGGGCAGGGTGTTCAGAACCAGCGGGTCGATCAACACAGCGGACGGTTGATGAAATGCCCCGATCAGGTTCTTCCCCGCGCCGGTGTTAATCGCGGTTTTGCCGCCCACCGAACTGTCGACCTGCGCAAGCAAAGTGGTGGGGATCTGAATAAAGCCGCATCCGCGCTTCAAAACCGCACAGGCGAACCCGGTGAGGTCGCCCACAACCCCGCCGCCAAGCGCCACAACATGGTCGGAGCGCGTCACACCTAGGCCAAGCAACCAATCGGTCAGCCGCTCCAGGACAGTCCAACTCTTCGCGCCTTCGCCAGGCTCGACAATGAACCAGTCGGGTTCGCGTCCGGATGCCGTCAATGCCTTGGTGACTTGATCGCAGTACCGCGCATGAGTGTTGGTATCCGCAACAAAGGGAATTTTTCGGTCGGCAGCAGGCAGGTAATCACCCAATAAAGTACCCAGCCAATCAAGTAGGCCAGCCTCTATCGTCACATCATACGCGCGCCCGGCCAGCGCCACTTCAATCACAGCCATTCGTATATCGCCTCAATTATTGCGTGCGCGGTTTCGGAATGCGGACCGTCGCGGCTTTCCACCCGGATTGGGGCTTGAGCGTAAAACTGCCGCCGCGCGTTCATTAGATCGGTCAAAATAGTCTTTGGGTCGCCGCCGCGCAGCAAAGGACGGGTATTTCGGCGCGATGTCCGCTCAACCAAAGTGTCGATGTCGCAATCAATCCACACGCCCAGAGCCTTTTCAAGAATCAACGCCCGGGTTTCGTCATCGACAAAGGCGCCGCCGCCGGTTGCGATGACCCCTGCTTGTTCCTCGATCAGTCGGGCAATCACACGGCGTTCGCCATCGCGGAAATACGCTTCGCCAAACTCGTCAAAAATTTCGGGGATGGATCGCTGCGCTGCTTCTTGGATGGCGTCGTCGGCATCGACAAAATCACGCTTAAGAATGCTGGCCAAACGCCGGCCAACGGTGGATTTGCCAACCCCCATCAATCCGATGAGGACGATTGGCCGGTTCAACCCGGAAGAAACCTCGGCAATTTCAGACTGGTTCAAAGGCGTGTTCGTTGTCATTGCCCCACCGCCTATAGATGGGGTAGAGCGCGCGCAATATGTCTAAACAACGCATTCTTCCTCTAGAACCAGAAAGCTCCCTTGGGCAGGCCAAAGGGCGCAAGTGGGTTGTGTATGCCGTGATAGCGGTCGCGGCCGTTCTGATTGTGGCATATATTGACGGCGGGGAAGAACCGATCCGCCCTATCGAACAACAGATTTCGTTGCCGTCGGCGGGCGCGGCGTCGCTAAATTCAGGTGAACGAGAATGAAACGCGGTGGTTTGATCGCTGGAACAGCGACGCTGGCTTTGGCGGCAGCCGCAGCCGGCGGGTTTGCAGCGTCCATGTTGAGCGCGCAGGACGCTCCAGAATCGCTGCTGCCTCCGGGCTTTGACGATCCTGCACCAGCGCCGACGCCGGCACCTGCGCCAGTTGCCGCGCCGCCAGTTGCACCTGCTGGACCCGCTCAGCCGGTAACCGCGCCGCCGCCTGTGCCGGGCGGTGCAGTTGGGCCGGCACCGGCCGCATTGCCGCCCGGGCCGCAAGTTTCGCAAGAGGAATTGTCCGGCCTTCCATCGCTTGAAGAACTTGAGGATTTGTCCACCGATCAGTTGGACGATTTGCTCGGGCTCAAACCCAAATTCGACATTCCCCCCGCCGCCCGTCGATCGTTGTCGCAGGTTGGGGTTTTGTCACCGGCAGAAGGCGGTCTGCCCACCGCAGGATTGGCGAAGCAGCCTGAAGGTTTGGTGCGTGCTATTCTTGCCGGCACAAGAGGCCCGATTGTATCGCGTTGGGGGCATATTCTGGTCCGCCGAGCAATGGCGAGCCGATTGGCCGCGCCTGACGGAATGGACCCGGTCGAATTCGCAGCATTGCGGGCAGGTGTGCTGAATTCGATGGGCGAATATTCCGTCACGCGCGGTCTGGTTCAGGATGTTGATACCGGCAATTGGTCAACTGCGATGACCAGTCAGGCGCTTACAGCGTATGTTGCATCATCAGATTTGGTGGGCGCGTGTCCAGCGGTGCGGTTGCAGGGATCGACGCGGGCCAACCCGGAATGGGTGATGATGCAGGCGATTTGCAACGCCTATGCGGGCGAAGGCGCGCTGGCGAGTTCGCAATTGAACGGCGCGCAGAATGACGAAATTGCCCCAGAAATCGATATCTTGCTGGCACAGCGATATGCCGGAGCAGCCGGACGCGGGCGCGGCGGTACCACCGTTAGTTGGGAAGGTGTCGAAGAGTTGACCCCTTGGCGTTTTGCCATCGCAAACGCAGTGGGTGATGATATCCCTGCCGCATTGCTAGAGACAGCCTTGGCCGGTCCTCGCGGTGCCTATTATCCGCTGTCGGCTGCCGCTGCCCCGATGGTGCCTTTGAATGAGCGCGCCCGGTATGCCGAATTGGCGGCAAGCAGAGGCGTTCTTTCGTCAGCGGCGATGGTCGACCTCTATTCTCAAATTTACTCCGACAACTCGAATGCCGGCGATGCGTCACAACGGGCGGCGCGTTTGCGCGAAGCCTTCGTCGGCGGCGATGCGAATATCAGGATCGCAGCGATGAAAGGCCTTTGGGGCGAAGGGGATGCCGGCTTTGCTGGCCAAATCTTAACCGCCTATGCTGCCGCGCGGATTTCTCCATCGGCTGATAATGCTGATGATGCGGGCGTATTGATCGCCTCGATGCTGACCGCTGGATTGGACCGTGATGCTGCGGTTTGGGGTGAGTTTGTGGAGCCCGGTTCACTGGGCTGGGCGTTGATCGCTGTATCAAACCCCGATGGTGGAAACGCGCCGGCGGAGGCACTTGAGAACTTTTACGCCTCGGATGACAGCGAAGAGGCGCTGAAATCCGCATTTCTTGCCGCTGGGCTTGCCGGCTTGGATCGTATGTCAGCAGGCGATGCAGCTGCATACGGCGCCGATTTGAACCGTCAGACGCGTTGGACCCGAATGATCGACCGCGCTGCAGAATTGCAAAACCCGGCGATGGTTGCGATGCTTGCAGGGTTGGGGATGCAGGGTGAAAGCTGGTCGCAAATGACCCCGCTGCATCTTTATCATGTCGTCTCTGCTTTGCGCAGGGTGGGCTTGGATGCAGATGCTCGGATGATTGCGGCAGAGGCTGTGGTGCGCGGTTGATTGCTGACTTGGCTCTTTGTTGATGTCCGCCGCGGTCCAAGATTTCCTTGATATGCTGGCCGCTGAACGCGGAGCAGCTGTGAACACATTGGCTGCGTATCGGCGAGATTTGGAAGGCGCCGAGGAATTCTTGGGCGACCTTGTGAATGCGGACCGCGCGATGGTCGGCGGTCTTGCCGGTCAATGGGCGGCGCTGGCGCCCTCTACTGTGGCCCGTAAAGCGTCGGCTTTGCGCCAATTCTTTGGTTTTGCGATGGATGAAGGGTGGCGCGAAGACGATCCCTCTGGCGCTTTGCCCAAGCCGCGCACACGCCGCCCATTGCCCAAGGTTTTGGGTCATGAAGCGGTTGAGGCGTTGATGGCGCGTGCGGAATTGGAAGCATCGACAGAAAAACCGGCAGCTGTCAGGCAGCTCGCGCTTTTGGAAATGCTCTATGGGTCGGGCCTTCGCGCGACCGAACTGGTGGGGTTGCCGCTGTCGGCTGTGCCGCGCGATGCGCCCTTGATCACCGTTATGGGTAAAGGCGGGCAAGCGCGCATGGTCCCCGTTAGCGAACGGGCCGGGGAAGCCCTGTCGCGGTGGATTGCTCTGCGTCCCACAAAGCCCGATTCGAAATACCTCTTCCCGTCGCGCGGCGGCAAACATCTATCGCGCGTGCGTCTGTTTCAAATGCTGAAAGAGCTGGCGGCGCGCGCCGACCTCGATCCAAACGGGATCAGTCCGCACGTCCTGCGTCACGCCTTTGCGACTCATTTGTTGGAGGGCGGGGCGGACCTGCGCGTTTTGCAAACCCTGCTTGGTCACGCCGATATTGCGACCACTCAAATCTACACTCATGTCGACGCGGCTCGCCTTGTTGAGCTTGTAAATTCACGACACCCGCTTGCCACACGCGAACGATCCGATTAGCGCACATCGCATGATTTCTTATCTCGAATTCGAGAAACCGGTCTCCAGCCTCCAAGAGCGCATCGCAGAATTGCGCGGCGTCGATGCGGATCACCAGGTTGACGTTGCCGCTGAGATTGAGCGGCTTGAGGGCAAAAGCGCTGAGCTGCTCGCTAGCACCTATGCCTCGCTAACTCCGTGGCAGAAGACGCAGGTCGCCCGTCATCCGCAGCGGCCACATTTCCGCGATTATGTCGAACACGCGTTCACAGACTTCATGCCGCTTGGCGGGGACCGCTGCTTCGGTGAAGACGAAGCCATTATGGGCGGCTTTGCCAAATTGAATGGCCCAAATGGCGAGAGCCGGCGGGTGATGTTGATTGGCCATGAAAAGGGTCACGACACCCAATCCCGTATCAAGCACAATTTCGGCATGGGTAAGCCAGAGGGGTATCGCAAAGCGATCCGCTTGATGGAACTGGCTGGGCGCTTTGGCCTGCCGGTGGTCACATTGGTTGATACATCGGGGGCATTTCCGGGAATCGAAGCGGAAGAGCGCGGCCAAGCCGAAGCGATTGCACGCTCCACCGAGGCCTGCCTTTCTCTGCCAGTCCCAATGGTCGCGGTCGTTGTGGGCGAAGGCGGTTCTGGCGGCGCGGTTGCTCTTGCGAGTGCAGAGCGTGTTTTGATGCTCGAGCATGCGGTCTATTCGGTGATTTCACCGGAGGGCTGTGCATCGATCCTATGGCGCACTGCGGAAAAAGCATCAGAGGCCGCACAGGCGATGAAAATCACTGCGCAGCATCTAAAACGCCAAGGCGTAATCGACAGAATTGTAAAAGAACCTATCGGCGGCGCGCATCGCGATGGTCCAGCCATGGTAAGAAGCCTTGGTAAAGCATTGTCTGAAGAGCTTGATAAATTGAGTGAAATGGACAGCGAAACTTTGTTGCGGATGCGCGAAGAGCGGTTCTTACAACTGGGCGGATAGAGCGCAGGGGGCTTGCCCCGAGGCGACACTTTCCCGATAGTTATTCCCGAATGAACTCAATTGAGTTTGGCCGCTGGCGGTGGGACGCGGCGAGCCTTAAAGGCGGGAGAGAGCGCATGACCAAACTATCAAAGAAATTCCTCATTGCGGGCGCGGCCCCGCTCGCATTGGCGTTGAGCGGTTGTATGGGCGGGGGTGCTGTTCCCTCTGCATCAACCCCGATCACAACATCAGAAGCGCAGCAAGGCGCCGAATACCACCCACAATTGCTCGCTCAATTTGGCGGTGCGATGAGCGGGTCTCAGGCTCAATATGTCCAGCAGGTAGGCAAGAATATTGCCGTTCAATCCGGGCTCGGCAATGCGCGCGATAGCTTTACGGTCAGCTTGCTGAATTCTCCGGTCAACAATGCTTTTGCGGTTCCCGGCGGTTATATTTACACCACCCGCCAATTGGTCACATTGATGAATAATGAGGCCGAACTGGCAGGCGTAATGGGTCACGAGGTAGGCCATGTTGCCGCCCGCCATTCACAGCGGCGCCAACAAACGGCGCAGCGAAACTCAATTCTCGGCGTGCTTGGCGCGATCGGCAGCTCGATATTGCTCGGTGACAGCAGCGTGGGGCAGTCGGTTTCTCGCGGGTTTTTGCAAGGCTCTCAGCTGCTTACCCTCAGCTTTTCGCGTTCCCAGGAAACGCAGGCCGATGATCTTGGCATCCAATACCTGACCAGCGCTGGCTATGATCCGCGCGCGATGGGCACGGTTTTGGCCAGCCTTGCTGCGCAAAACAGCCTTGATGCACAGCTTCAAGGGCGGGACAATGCGAGCGTTCCAGAATGGGCATCGACACACCCAGATCCAGCTAGCCGGGTCCAACGCGCTCTTTCGGCGGCCCAAGGGCTGCCCGGAAGTGTCACGAATCGCGACACGTTCCTGCAGCGTATCGACGGCTTGCTGTATGGTGACGATCCGGAACAGGGCGTAATCGAGGGCAGCGACTTTATTCATCCTGAGCTGCGCCTGACATTTACCGCGCCGCAAGGGTTTTACATGATCAATTCGTCAAGCGCGGTCAGCGTGAACGGACAAAGCGGGCAAGCGCAGCTCACATTGGCGCCATACAATGGCAATCTGGACAGCTATATTCGCCAACAATTCACTGAATTGGGAGGAGAGAATAACAATCTCGCTCCGCAGAGCATTGAGACAACCACCGTCAACGGGATTCGCGCAGCCTATGGCCAAGCGCGAGTGAACAATGGCAATTCTCAGGTAGATGTGACGATCTTCGCGTATGAATTCGCCAATGATCGGGCCTACCACTTTGCCGCGATAACGCCTGCGGGGCGGGCGAACACTTTTTCAACGATGTTTCGATCCATGCGCCGGATCAGTGCGAGCGAGGCGGCGCGAGTAATTCCGCGCAAACTTGACGTGGTCACAGTACGGCGCGGCAATACTGTTGCGGGGCTTGCCCGGCGGATGGCCTATGATGACGGTCAAGTTGCGCGCTTCCGTGTGCTCAACGGTTTGAGCGCTGATGAAGGCTTGATCGCTGGCCAGAAAGTCAAAATCGTCGTTCGCGGGCGATAAGTGACCGGCGATCCTGAGCCGCAATAGGATCCAGTCAGGTTTCTGACTTGTAAGGGCACAAAAAAAGCGGCGGGGAAATTCCCCGCCGCTCTCTTTTTTCGGTTAAGTCGGTTAGACTTAAGCAGCCATTTCAGTCTGCACTTCCGAGAATGTGTCCGAAAGGGTGTTACCCAGTGAACCCATTGCGGTGATTGCTGCAACAGCGATCAGAGCAGCGATAAGGCCGTATTCGATTGCAGTCGCGCCTTGCTCGTCACGAGCCAGTTTGTTGAAAAATGTCATTTGTAGTCTCCTGGTTTTGGTCTTCGGTACCCGTTGCCCTCTCACCGAAATGATCGGGCATTTGCTGAAATAATGAGAAGCTCTTGAGAAATTCCTAATTTGGAACCTTTCAAATTTATGAACCTGCCATTGCCTCCACAGACGCGGTCTCAACTTCACTCCATGTGTCGATGGTCGCCGAGGCTACGCCTTGGAGAGCACCGATCATGGCAATCACGATCAGACTCACGATCAGTCCATATTCAACGGCAGTGGCACCTGAATTGTCGTTCCCAATGTGCTTAAGGAATGTCGTCAATTTCATGTGGTCACCCATCACCTACGTTCCTGATGAGTTACAAATCGCCGCGCCAGGTTAAGAAAAGATTGATGCAGGCTCAGAAAATGGAAAAAATCCCGACATGACATTGGTTGAAACACGGGAACCTCTTTGGGTTGTTGCAGGAGCGTTACGCGCTTCAGGCGACAGCTGGCTTATGCATCGCAGACCTTTGGAAAAGCATCACGGCGGCCTATGGGAATTCCCTGGCGGAAAGGTCGAAGATACTGAAATTCCGGTAAAAGCATTGATACGGGAACTGCGAGAGGAATTGGGAATTGATGTCCGCGCCAGCGATTGTGTGCCCGCGTCATTCGCAGAAGAAACCGGGCATGAGGACGGCGATAAAGACACAAGACCGATTGTCATTTTGCTTTACACAATTTCGGTTTGGACCGGGAAACCCCGTGCGTTGGAGGGTGGGCGAATCGATTGGTTCACACCCGAACAGATCGCTGAATTGGAGAAACCGCCCCTTGATCAGCAGTTGGCGGGCTGCCTTTTTGCTGATCGCTGGTAAGATTTACGATGAAACGCATCGGTCGCTTGGCCGCAAAATGGGCTAAAGAAGCTGCAATCAGCTATTGCCAAGTGCGCGGCGGATGCTATGTGCCCCTTCACCGCGCGCCAGTAGCTCAGCTGGATAGAGTACCTGACTACGAATCAGGCGGCCGGAGGTTCGAATCCTTCCTGGCGCGCCAAAAAAGGGACTGCCTCCAAATCGGGGCGGTCCCTTTTTTGGTTCTGACGCGCTGACCCACCGTCAGTCCTGGCGCTTGGGTCAATCCCCAAGAAGGCTCTTATTGCATTGGGCTCAGTGCCATTCCGATAAAAAGCGCTGAACAAGCGCGGCTTGGCCACTTGCAAATTTCGCTCGGAACCCTTTGTTGGTAAGACCATTTTCATTCTTGGGATCATGTTAAAAGCCGGTAGCGGGATGCTCTGGCTTGACCAGTAAGCCTAAGAAAGACAGTGCCATGAATTATATGAGCGTGCATGATCATGATGAATTTGATCCGGAGAATCCCTTGAACAAGCCCGACGTGCCCGAAGATGTACAGGAAGCCGTACGCACCATTTTGCGCTGGGCGGGGGATGACCCGACACGCGAAGGCTTGCTCGACACGCCAAAACGCGTCGGCCGTGCGTGGCTCGAATATTGTCAGGGCAACAACGAAGACCCTGCCATCCATCTCAGCCGCATTTTCGAAGAAGTGGGCGGCTATGATGAGATCGTCCTGCTGAAAGGCATTCCGTTCCATTCGCACTGCGAACATCACATGGCGCCAATCACGGGCAAAGCGCACATCGCTTATTTGCCGGACAAGAAGGTTGTTGGCATTTCAAAACTTGCCCGCGTTTTGCACGGCTATGCGAACCGTCTTCAGGTTCAAGAGCGTCTGACCGCGGAAGTGGCCGAATGTATTTGGGATAATCTTGAGCCGCGCGGCGTCGCCGTTGTCATTGAGGCAGAGCATGGCTGCATGACTGGGCGCGGCGTAAAAGTGCACGAGGTCGCAATGCTGACCAGCCGCATGATGGGCTGTTTCCTCGACGATCACCGCAGCCGCAAAGAAGTGATGAGCCTGATGGGCTTTTAAAAGACCTGCTTGAGGTGGACGTCGATTCGTAGCACTGTCCGCGTGATGACGTCCTCACCTTATAAGCCGGTTCTTTCGGCCCAGCAATTGGCCGACTTTTTTGTCGAGGCCTTTCCCGGCCATGATCATTCGGGCACAGAATTTTCGCGGATCGAACCCGGCTTTCTTCAAATGAAGCAAACGCCGGGCGTTTCCATGCTTCGCCCCGGCGGTATCGTTTCTGGCCCAACGCAAATGGCGCTGGCTGACCGGGCTGCTTATGCGGTTATTCTCGCCCATATCGGGATTGTCCCAATGGCTGTGACCAGCAACCTCAACATGAGTTTTTTGCGTGGTCTTGCCGCGGAGCCCTTCTTTGCCGATGCGCACTTGATCAAACTGGGCCGGCGGCTAGCCACAGTCGATGTGCGGCTGTGGCAGGATGAGCCCTCCAATGTGGCGGCACAATCGACGGTAACTTACGCGATTCCGTCTGAAAGTTGATTGCTGAAGATGATGTGTTCCCTTCGCTGTGAGAGGGGACACATTATTTGGGCAGCGGTCAAACAACTCGCGACGATGTTTGCGAGATGTGCCGGAGAGGGCGGGCAAACCGATGGCGGAATGGCTCACGCTAATCGCGGCCTTGGCGATTTTGATGATGAGGTGAAATGGTGGGTGGCGGAGGCCTATTCGCGCTCCGGCTAACGCCTCAAAAGAAAGCGCGCCCCTGTCCCTTGGGACCTGAGGCGCGCTTTATCGTTTGCACTTGCCCAGCAGGGCACACGATTACATCTGTTCGAGCATATGCTCTGCGCTGGAGACCTTGAAGTCGCCGGGCGCTTCGACGTTGAGTTGTTCCACGACACCGTCATTCACGACCATCGAGAAACGCTGACCGCGTTTGCCCATGCCGAAGCCGGATCCATCCATGGTCAGGCCGACGGCTTCGGCGAAATCGCCATTGCCGTCAGCAAGCATAGTGATGTCATCCGAACCCGCAGCGGAATTCCACGCGCCCATAACAAAAGCATCATTGACCGCGGTGCCGACGATCTCGTCGACGCCTTTTGCTTTCAAGTCGTCAGCTTTCTCCACAAACCCGGGCAGATGTTTGGCCGAGCATGTCGGCGTAAACGCACCAGGCACAGAGAAGAGCGCCACTTTCTTGCCCGCAAAATAGTCTGAAGCCTGAACCTGCTCTGGTCCATCGGCTGTTGCTTTGACCAAAGCCACATCGGGAAGTTTGTCACCTACAGAAATCGTCATCGTCGTCTCCATTTGTTGTCGACGGATATAGGCGCTTGCGCCGAGGCGGCAATGACTAAACGCACGCAAATTCTCGGTTAAGGGCGCTTTACCGTGGACCTTGAAGATCGGGTAAACTCTTCGGGTCTAGTGCTCCAATGCAGGGGTTGCACGATCAGCGGAGACTTTGAAATGCGCAGGAACAGCAAACACAGCACTTTTGTCAGGCAATCGGCAAAGGCAGCCTTGATCACCGCGGCCCTGGCTGCATCAACGGTTGCTTCGGCGCAGTCTGCTTCGACCCAGTCAATGACCGCAGAATATGCCGGTCCTAACATCACCAATGCCGAGAATATTCGCGGCCTCAACATTATGTTGATGGTTACGTCGCTCAGATGCCGGGTCAGCGGGCATGATTTTCGCAGTGAATATGGCCTCTTCACAGCCGCGCATCGGCAGAACTTGGCAGCGGCGCACGATCGATTGACCCAAGATTTTGCGGCGACGTATGGGGAAGAGGGCAGCGCCCGCGCACTTGACCGTATAGGTGTCGCAATCGCCAATCAGTACGGCGATGGTCACCCAACAATGGGTTGTTCGCAACTGAAAGAGGCGACGCTCGAATTGGCGATGAATCAGGATCGCGCTCAATTGGCGTCTATGGCGGCGCGTTTGCTTGAAGGTAAAGCGGCCTCTGCGGCCAATGAGCCACGCCAAAGCCCCGCAAACATTCCGCAACCAATTGAACGTCCTGAACCGGTTGCTGTGGACAGCGCCGATCTGGAGCGGCCAGGCGTAGACCAAGTTCCAAACTGGTTGAGAGGGTAGGATTACCAGCGCGCCTTTGCGGTGCGCGCATTTCCAATTTGCTACGGTCACATAGAGATATAAAGAAAACTTTATATTTGATTGTCAGTGGTGATCTCGCTAGGGGCGCGTAATAATATTACCCTAACGGAGAATCCCATGGCCAAGACAGCATCGGGCACGGCCCCAACTCAAGAACACATCATCCGCGATATCTCCTTGGCGCAATATGGCCATGACGAAATTGGCATTGCAGAGATTGAAATGCCGGGTCTGATGGCTCTGCGCGATGAGTATGGCGCAGCTCAGCCGCTGAAGGGTGCCCGGATCACCGGTTCGCTGCATATGACCATTCAGACCGCCGTTTTGATTGAGACGCTTATCGCGCTGGGCGCAGAAGTTCGCTGGGCAACTTGCAACATCTTTTCCACACAAGATCACGCGGCTGCTGCGATTGCGGATCAGGGCATTCCTGTGTTCGCCATCAAGGGCGAATCGCTGGCCGATTATTGGGATTATGTTGGCCGTATCTTCGATTGGTCGACTGACAGCGATCCTGATCTCACTTCCAACATCATCCTCGACGATGGCGGCGATGCGACGATGTTTGCATTGTGGGGTGCACGCATTGAAGCTGGCGAAGAAATGCCTGCCCCAGCCAATGCCGAAGAGATTGAATTCCAGCGCGCCTTGAAAGCCTATGTCGCTGCAAAGCCCGGCTACCTCACCAAATCGGTGCAGAACATCAAAGGCGTTTCGGAAGAAACCACCACAGGCGTTATGCGCCTTTATCAAATCGCGAAACAGGGCAAGCTGCCTTTCCCAGCGATCAACGTGAACGACAGCGTGACCAAGTCGAAATTCGACAACCTTTACGGCTGTAAGGAATCGCTGGTTGATGCGATCCGCCGCGCAACCGACGTTATGCTGGCCGGTAAGGTCGCCTGCGTTGCCGGTTACGGCGATGTTGGCAAAGGCTCGGCAGCATCGCTGCGCGATGGCGGCGCCCGCGTTATGGTGACCGAGATCGATCCGATCTGCGCACTTCAAGCCGCCATGGACGGTTATGAAGTTGTGACGATGGAAGAAGGCGCAAAGCGCGCTGATATCTTTGTGACGGCGACCGGCAATGAAGACGTGATCACCGGCGAACACATGAAATTGATGAAGAACATGGCTATCGTGTGCAACATCGGTCACTTTGACAGCGAAATTCAGATTTCTGCGCTCGACAATTATGAGTGGAAGGAAATCAAAGAGGGCACCGATATGGTGACCATGCCGGATGGCAAATCGCTGCTAATCCTTGCGAAAGGCCGCCTTGTGAACCTCGGCTGCGCCACCGGCCACCCAAGCTTTGTCATGAGCGCGAGCTTCACCAACCAAACGTTGGCTCAAATCGAATTGTTCACCAAGTCGGACGAGTATGAAAACGATGTTTACGTTCTGCCAAAGCACCTCGACGAAAAGGTCGCCGCTTTGCACCTCGAAAAGCTGGGTGTTGAACTGAGCAAACTGAGCCAGAAACAAGCCGATTACATCGGTGTTCCGGCGGCTGGACCGTTCAAACCTGATCATTACCGCTACTAATAAGTAGGCCCCCACAACAAAACCCACAGCTAAACGGGGTTGTGGGGGCTTTCACCGCCTTATGCGGTTGCAAGCGGCGCGGCTCCGGCATAGCTGGAGAATATGGAATTTTCGCCGCTGGCCCTGATTGCGATTGCGCTGCTTTTGGCAGGTTGGACAATTGCGGCTGTTATCGCGATTTTGCGGGCAGGTGCGAAGACCCGCCGGACCAAGGCGCTGCAAACCTCGCTCAAACGCATGCAGCATATGCTCGATGTTGCGCCTGCAATTCCCTTGCTGGTTCGGGTAGATGGCCGGATCGAAGCGCCTGAACGTTTGGCGCGTTGGCTTGGCCTTGATGCCATGCCGAGCTTTCTGAGCGAATTGAGCAGCGACGATGCAATCAGCGGCGGATTGTCGCCGGCACAAACCGCCGAATTGTCTGAAAAGATTGCTCTCACTCAAAAGAGCGCGGCACCATTTCAGATGGTGCTGACGCCGCCCGGATCAAAGCGGAGTTTGTCATTGCAGGGCGCGCTCGCTGATCCGCAGGTGTCGCCGGGCGGGGCGGCCATCGTTTGGGTGTTTGACTTCACCGCGAGCGAGGATGAGCTGTCGCAGCTTCGCCGCAAAGCGGGTCGGGCAGAGGCGGATTTTTCCGCGCTTATTGGCCTAATCGAGGCCGCCCCGATGCCGATGTGGTTCCGCGACGAAGATATGCGTCTGCGGCTCGTCAACCAAGCCTATGTGGAGGCAGTCGGGTCTGAAAGCTTGCGAACGGTGATCGAGAACCAGACCGAACTGCTCGAACCTGATGGCGGAAAGACGCCAGCGGACATCGCCCGCGAATGTCTCGACAAACAGGTCAAAGCGCAGCGGACCGATGCAGTTACAATCGATGGGGAGCGGCGCAGCTTGCGCGTGACTGACCTGCCGCTTGGTCGCGATGGAGTTGCAGGATATGCGATCGATATCGAAGAACAACAGCAGGTCACCCGCGAATTTAAGGCGTTCCGCGATGCACAGCGGGCTATGCTGGATCAATTGTCCATCGGCGTCGCTCAATTCAATGCCCAAGAACAGCTGACGTTTGCCAACCGGCCATTCCGCCGCCAGTTTGGTCTTACCAATGAAACCGTCGTCGCCGGCCTGGCGTTTGATCGGTTCCTGGCTGAAGCGCGTGAGCATGGCAGCACGCCAGAGGTTCGCGATTTCCCAGAATGGCGGCGTGAACACCGCGCGTGGTTCGACAGCGCAGAAACGAAAGAAGAAAACTGGCCGCTTTCGGGCGGAACACACCTGCGCATTGTCGCTCAGCCGATGCCCGATGGCGGTTTGGTCATGATTGCCGAAGACCGCACCGAGCAACTCGCCCTATCGGCCACACGCGACACATTGCTGCGCACGCGCACAGCTACGCTCGACAGCTTGTTTGAAGCGCTCGCGATCTTTGCGCCCGATGGATCGGTGCAATTGTGGAACCGCAGCTTTGCCGCGACATGGGGTCTGCCCGGCGATTTCCTCGACACGCATCCCAGCGTTGATGGACTGTTGGAAGCAGTGTCGCAAAATCTTGCAAAGCCGGGGCAATCGGAAAAAATCGGCGGAGTTGTTCGTGCTGCGACGTTAGACCGGCGGGAGAAAGAGGGCCGGGTTGTCCTGACCGATGGCCGGACTTTGCGCTTTGCTGGGGTGCCGCTGCCGGATGGAAACGGATTGCTCACCGTGCTCGACATAACGGATTCGCAAAAGGCGGAGAAAGCCCTGCGCGAGCGCGCGGTTGCATTGGAAGAGGCCGATGCGGTTAAGGCGCGTTTCCTTGCCAATATGTCGTATGAATTCCGCACACCGCTCACCACGATCGGCGGGTTTGCCGAATTGCTCAAAAGCGGTGCGGCGGGCGAAGTGAATGAGCAGGCATCCGAATATGTCGATGCGATATTGTCGTCAGTCGCGCGCTTGACCGAGCAGGTGGAGAACGTCCTCGATCTTTCACAAAGCGAGGCGGGTCTCCTTCCAATAGAAAAAGAAGAGATCGACCTTTTGCCGTTCCTCACCGGTTTGGTCAGAGACAGAGAGCAAGAGATTATCGCTGCGGGTCTTGGCCTCGACCTTAAAGGTCGGCGTGGGCGCGTGGCCGATGCAGATCCCCGTCAACTTGGCCGTGCAGTGGGCAATCTGCTCGACAATGCGATCCAAGCGACGGCGGAAGGCGGAAAAATCATTATTGAGATTCCCAAGCCGGGTGAGAGTGACGAGTGGCGAGCGATGATCGTAATCTCTGACAACGGCCGCGGTATGTCCCCTGATGAATTGGCCCGTGCCGAAGGGAATCTTTCGGGGGCGAACAGCCAAAGCGGCGATGTAAGCCAGGGAACCGGGCTTGGCATCAGGTTAGCGCGGCAATTGGTCGATGCGCATGGCGGATCGCTTGAAATTGCGAGTGAAAAGGGTGCCGGCACGGTTGCGGCAATCACCCTAAAATGACGGGACCAGCAGCAAGCGGGGGAACCCGGCACGACCTTCCTGATCTAGCCGCGATGAGCGAATTTGGGGCGCGCATTGCGGCATCACTTCGCGCCGGTGATGTGATCGCATTGGAAGGCGGTCTGGGCGCGGGCAAAACTACATTAAGCCGTGCGATCATCGCCGCGTTGGGGTTTTCTGGTGAAGTCCCATCACCGACCTTTACGATAATCGAGACATACGACGCTCCGCCTCTGACGGTCCCGGTTGTCCATGCCGATTTTTACCGGCTCAATGATCCCAGCGAAGCGGTGGAAATTGGTCTTGAGGATTACCGCGACGGTGCGGTTTTAATCGCCGAATGGCCCGATCACGCAGGCGGCTTTGCACATGAACGCGCGTGCCTATCGATTAGACTCCAATCGCCTCGCAACGATGAAACGGGCAAAGCTGCGGATGGAGGCCGGATTGCGATTGCTCGCGGTGGTGCCGATTGGCTAGAGCGGATGCCATGAGCGATCTTCCCCAAGGCCTAGAGAAATTCCTATCCGACGCAGGGTGGGGCGGGTCAAATATTGAACCTATTCCTGGTGATGCGTCTTTTCGGCGATATTTCCGCATCCGCAAAACCGATGGCACCGCACCCTCGACTGCAATGCTAATGTTTGCTCCGCCGCCAGAAGAAGATCCGAAGCCATTTCTCAAAGTCGCCACATGGCTGTCGGAAAAGGGGTTTCGTGCGCCTGAGGTTTACCACGAGATAGCGAGTGAAGGCTGGGTCCTAACCGAGGATTTTGGCGATGACCGAATGCGCGAATGGATCGAATTTTATCCATCGGGTCAGCTGGGTGCCTACACCTCGGCGGTCGAGGTGCTTTCGAAACTGTCCAAATGCGAGCCCGGCCCGTTTCCACCATACGATATGGCCGTCTATCACCGCGAAGTGGGCTTGTTCACGGAATGGTACTGCGATGCCATGGGCCTTGATGTTGACAAAGACGGTTTCTTCGCCGCTTGGACAGAAGTGCTGGAACCGGTCATTGCGGCTCAATCGCCCGGTGTGACGGTGCTGCGTGATTATCATTCAGAAAACATCATGATGCTGGCGCCAGAAACCGGCGGGCACAAGCTGGGCCGGGGCGAGCAAGGCCTCATTGATTTCCAAGACGCTTTGGTAGGTCACCCGGCCTATGATCTGGTTTCTCTGTTGCAGGATGCCCGGCGCGATGTGTCGCCCGAAGTTGAGCGCCAATTGCTCGACGCCTATGTTCTGGACGGTGATCTGGGAGAGGGGATCGACCCCAATTTTGAGGCCGATTACGCTCGGCTCGGCGCTCAACGTAACGCCAAGATTGTTGGTATTTTCACGCGGCTCTACAAACGTGATGGGAAATCCCGCTATCTGGACCTAATCCCGCGTGTTTGGGAAGCGATGGAGCGTGATCTGGCGCATCCTGCCATGGCCCCCGTTGCTCATTGGTTTGACGCCAATATTCCCGCCGAATTGCGCAAATCCCATGGGGGCAAAGTGGCATGAGCGGTGCGGACTTGGTTAGCGACACCGCAATGATTATGGCGGCTGGGTTGGGCAAAAGAATGCGCCCACTGACTGCAACGATGCCAAAGCCGATGGTGCGGGTTGCGGGCAAACCGCTGGTCGATCACGCTTTGGACCGATTGGCGGAGGTGGGAGTGGCCCGCGCTGTCGTCAATGTGCACTATTTGGCCGACGCGCTTGAGGCGCATCTTGGCAATCGCGCCGCTCCCAAAGTGGTGATTTCCGATGAGCGCGGGGAACTGCTCGAAACAGGCGGCGGGATGATCAAGGCGCAGGCGCAATTGCCCGATCCGTTCTTTTGCCTAAACGCGGATAACATCTGGCTCGATGGGCCGCGCAATGCGTTTCACGATCTGTCGGCGCATTGGGACCCGGATAAGATGGACGCGCTGTTGCTGCTGGTCGGCCATGCACGGGCGGCAAATTTCAACGGGCTGGGCGATTTTTATATGGACCCCGTCGGCAAATTGACGCGCCGCCGAACCGGCCGCGTTGCGCCGTTTATCTACACTGGCATCCAATTGGTGTCTCAACGCCTGCTGCGCGACGCGCCCGGCGGCAAATTCTCAACCAACATCCTTTGGAACCGCGCGATAGAGGAAGAGCGCCTTTATGGTGTTTCCTTTACGGGCCAATGGTTTGAAGTTGGCACACCAGAGGCAATCGCACCAACTGAAGACGCCTTAAAGCGTGGGTGATCCACGAAATCCAACGGTCTATTCCATCGCCGCTCACCGCGGTTTTGCCGATGCCTTGGTTGCGGGGATTGTGCCGCGTTACGGCGATGGACATTTGGGACTGGCCAAGCTGACGTTGCTGGTGCCGAGCAGCCGCGCGGCTCGCACCATGTCAGAAGCATTCATTCGTCATGCTGGGGAAACCGGCGTTCCGGGGATGTTGATGCCCCGCATGGTGGCGGTGGGCGATCTTGATCTGGATGAGGCATTGGGCGCGTTGCTCGACCCGTTGGGCGCGAATGACATTCCGCCCGCTGCCGAGCCTACTCAGCGTTGGCTCGAAATTGCCGAACTGATTAAGCAAGAGCGCGCGGCATTGGGCGAAACCCCATTGCCAGGGGCCGCCCGCTTGCGACTGGCGCGCGATATTGCCCGCACCATGGACCGGCTTTTGGTTGAGGAGAAAGCGCCGGAGGACCTGATCGGCGATTCTGTGCTCAATATTTTGGGCGATCTGTCTGGGCATTGGCAGGACTCGCTGCGGTTGTTTGCAAGGGTTCAAGCGCGCTGGCGGATACGGCTTGATGAATTGGGCGCGGTGGATGCAGCAACACGCCGCAATCTCTTGTTTGAACGGGCGGCGCAAAAATGGCGTGAAAGCCCGCCGCCTAGTCCGGTAATTGCAGCCGGCGTGACCAGCGCATCGCCTGCATTGGCGCGGATGCTTCGTGCGATTGCGGGAATGCCGGATGGCGCAGTTGTGCTGCCCGATCTGGACCTTTCTCTTTCCAGTGCGGCGTGGGATGAATTGGGGCAAGCGGGTGCAGCGCCCGAACCGGGCGGCACAATCTTTGGTGCCAAAGACGCGCTGTCTCACCCGCAATATCACCTCAAATTGCTATTGGAGCGGATGGGTGTCGCGCGTGAGGAAGTGCGTCCGTGGCACCGCAAGGGGATGACAGCGGCGGAACCGGCGCGCAGCCATGCGATCAGTTCGCTGTTCCTGCCCCCTCAAGCGAGCAAATCTTGGGTCACACTTGGCAAAGATAAACGCCGATTGACCGGCCTTCGCCTGATGACCAGCGCCACCAGCGAAGAAGAGGCGCAAGCCATTGCGCTTTTGGTGCGGGAGGCTTTGAGCGAGCCTGAAAAGCGGGTTGCCGTTGTAACCGCAGATCGCTCGCTCGCGCGGCGAGTTGCGCAGCATTTGGCGCGGTGGAATGTTGATGCGGACGATACTGCGGGACGCGCTCTTTCATTGACGCCAGCCGGGCGCCTGTTCGGGCTCATCGCAGAGCTGGTGTCGCATGGCACAGCCCCCGCGCTATTGATCGGCGCCTTGGCCCATCCGTTGGTGCGGTCGCACAATGGCGAAGAACGCCGGGCGTGGCTGCGATCCTTACGTAGCTTCGACAGAGCGCTGCGCGGCCCGACACCTGCGCCGGGCCTTGAACCTCTGAAGGCCATTGCGCGCAAAGCGGGCGTCAGTGAATGGTGGGATGAGGCCGAGGGTATTTTATCGCCGCTGTTTGATTGCACAGATGAAATGGCGCTGGCGGATGCGATTGACTGCGTGGCAACCGCTGCGGAATCTCTCGCCGGAGAGGCTGCATGGGCGCGTGAAGATGGGCGCGCTCTGGCCGCTATGGTTGAGGACCTGCGCCTCCATGCGCGCGCTTTGAATACTCAGATTGCGGCGGATGATCTGGCCGGCGTGTTTCGTGATGCGATGAACGAAATTGCGGTGCGTCCTCCTTATGGCGGGCACCCGCGTGTGGCGATCTACGGCTTGCTGGAATCGCGCATGGCGCGCGCTGATATGGTAATATGCGGGGGCCTGAACGAGGGCACTTGGCCGCAACCGCCCGGTGCGGACTCTTTGCTCGCACCCGGAGTTCTAAGGGCTCTTGGGGTGCCCGGCGCAGAATTTCGCATTGGCCTATCCGCCCATGATTTGTGCGGAGCTATGGGCGCTCCCGAAGTGGTCTTGAGCCGGGCTCAACGTGACGCAGAGGGGCCTACCCTGCCATCGCGTTTCTTGCTTCGTGTTGAGGCGCTGCTGGGCGAATTGGCGGCGGACCACAAAGAGGCGCGCGTTCCCGCAATGCTGCCTGCACTGGACCGCGATCCTCCGCGATCTCCTCCCTATCCGCGCCCTATGCCGATGCCGACAGATGAACAACGCAAGGTTGATATCAAAGTGACCGCGCTCGATCGGCTGTTGGGCGATCCTTATCAATTTTATGCCGCTGAAATTTTGGGTCTGCGTAAACTTGATCCGCTTGCTGCTGATCCGTTTGGCGATCCCGCTTTGCGCGGCACATTGGTGCACGATATCCTTGACGCTTGGCATAAGGCGCGCGTTGCGGAACCGGCGCTTGCGCTGATCCCGTTTGCGAACCGCAAATTCGAAGAGGCTCAAGTTCACCCGCTGTTTAAGGGGCTATGGCAACCGCGCATTCTGGCCGCGCTTGAGCGGTTTGAGGAATGGATCGACGAGGCCGCAGCCGAAGGCCGTACTGTCCTTGCCACAGAGGCAAGCGGATCGATGATGGTCGATGGGGTGAAGGTGCGCGGGCGCGCTGACCGGATCGACCGTATGTCCGATGGGACGCTTGCCATCGTTGATTACAAAACTGGCGGCCCGCCCAGCGCCGGACAGGTGGAAGCGGGCTACGCCTTGCAAATGGGATTGCTTGGTTTGATCGCTCGCGATGGCGGGTTTAGCGCGGGCGAGCAGGTTGTGACCGGCGATGCGAGCCTGTTCGAATATTGGTCTCTGGCCAAGAAAAACGGCGAGTTTGCTTACCGCGATGAGCCGGTAAAGAAAGGGCGCAAGCGGTCCGGCCTGACTCCCGAGGAATTCTTGCCCCGGCACGAACAGTTTTTGAAAGAAGCGATCGGCAAATATCTGTTTGGCGATGCGCCGTTCACCGCAAAAGAGAACCCCGATTACCCCGGCTATTCCGACTATGATCAATTGATGCGGCTCGAGGAATGGATCGTGCGCCTTGGCGAGCAGGGGGGCGGTGCATGAGCGGCGCGGTTTTCCCTCTGCAAGACAACCAATTGGACGCCGCCAATCCGCGCGACAATGTCTGGCTTTCCGCGTCTGCTGGCACGGGCAAGACGCAGGTTTTGTCTGCGCGCGTTTTGCGTTTGCTGCTCACCCCCGGTGTCGACCCGGCCCAAATCCTATGCCTAACCTTTACCAAGGCGGGCGCGGCGGAGATGGCCAATCGGATCAACGCGGTGCTCGCGCGGTGGGTGCGGTTGGAGCCGGGCAGTTTGGGAAAAGAACTGTCGCATCTGGGTGCGGATTTTGGTCCAGAGACTCAGGAGCGCGCGCGGACATTGTTTGCCAGCGTTATCGATTGCCCCGGCGGGGGTTTGCGGATTGATACGATCCACGCGTTCTCTCAATGGCTGCTCGCCAATTTTCCCGAAGAGGCCGATCTGGCGCCCGGTTCCCGCCCGATAGAGGATCGCGAGCGGGAATTGCTGGCACGCGATGTGCTCGCCGAAATGTTGGGCGAAGCGGAACGCGGCGGCGACGATGCGCTGATCGAAGCGGTCGCCAATTTTGCGCGGGTCAAGGATGTCGACGCGCTTCGTTATTGGTTGATGCGCTGTGCGAGCGCGACTGAACTGTGGGAAGGGCCGGGCGCGTGGCAATCGCCGATGCGAGCCCGGGTTTTGCGTCTGCTCGATATGCCCAGCACAGCCGATGAAGCGTGGGCGGTAGAGGGTCTCAACCACGATATATTCCCCGATGACCATATCGCTGCGATGATCCCGCCGCTTGAGGAGTGGGGAACCAAAACGGCGGACAAATGCCTTTCCTTTATGCGCGAATGGCGAACATTGGATTTGGCCGCGCGCGCCGACGCGGTGGCTGGATTTCGCGGAACACTGCTTAAAGCGGACGGAACGCCAGCGCTGAATTTAAAAAAGCCGCGCGAAGGGCATCCCGGTTTCAGCGAGGGGCAAGATGCGATCGCAGATGCGGTCGCGATGGTCGAAGAACGCCGCGCGCTTTTGGCTTTGGCGGATTTCCTCACCCCGGCGCTTGAAATGGGCCGCGCGTTTGCGATCCGTTGGGAAGCGGCGAAGGCCCGTGAAGGTCTGCTCGATTTCGATGACCTCATCCGCAAAGCCGCCCATTTGCTAAGCAATACGCAGGCCGCCGATTGGATCCGTTACAAGCTGGATCGCAGTTTCGATCACGTCCTGATCGACGAAGCGCAGGACACCAATGCGTCGCAATGGGACATTGTTTTTGCCCTGATCGACGATTTCTTCAGTGGGGAGGGCGCGCGCGGCGACAAAGTGCGCACCATCTTCACCGTGGGCGACTACAAGCAGGCGATCTTTGGCTTTCAAGGGACCAGTCCAGAAAATTTCGCGAAGGCCAAGGACAAAGTCCATGCCCGGATTGAGGCTGCAAAAGCGAATGCGCATGAACTGCGCGAGGACCGCCGGTTGCCGACGTGGAACGACCTTGATCTGGGTCGTTCATTCCGCACTTCGCTGCCGGTTCTTGATTTCGTCAATCGCGCGATTGAAGGGATTGGGTTTGAGGCATTTGGCCTGACCAAACCGCCAGAGGATCACGTCGGCGCGGACCGGGCAGGTCTTGTCGCAATGTGGGACCCGGTCACTGGCATTCCTGATGGTGATGACGTCGTGGGAGAGGGCAGCGAAGAGCGTGATTGGCTGCCTGCGCATGACACGCGCTTGGCCGAAAAGATCGCCGATCAGGTCCGCTGCTGGGTTAGCGACGCCGATCCCTTTGTGCTCGAAAAAGGGGAGCGCCGCCATGCCCGTGCCGGCGACATCATGGTGCTGGTGCGCAAACGCAAAGATCTGGCCGCGCAAATTGTGGCAAAGCTGCATGCAAACGGCGTGGCGGTCGCCGGTGTTGACCGCCTGCGCTTGGGTGAGCCGCTGGCGGTGAAGGATTTGATGGCAGCCATGCGCTTTGCTGCGCAACCGATGGATGATTTGAGCCTTGCGAACGTGCTCGCATCCCCTTTGATCGGGTGGACGCAGGACGATGTGTTGGCGCATGTACCGCGGGGGCCAAAGACCCGGCTTTGGGATCATTTGCGCGCGTCGGATGATCCCATGGTTGCCGAGACTACCGAAAAATTGGGCGGTTTACTGGCGCGCGCGGATTTTGACACTCCGCAAGACCTGCTCGCTTGGCTTTTGACCGGACCATGGGCCGCTCGCCGCGCATTGATTGCGCGATTGGGGCGTGAGGCGAACGATCCGATCGATGAATTGGTCAACGCGGCTTTTGCATATCAAAGCGCCCGCACGCCCAGCCTTGCCGGATTTATTGAGTGGTTTGATGCGGGCGAGGGAGAATTGAAACGTGACGCCGATGAGGCCACCGGTCAGGTTCGCGTCATGACAGTCCACGGCTCGAAAGGATTACAAGCGCCGATTGTTATCCTGGCCGATGCGACCGGAGAGCCGGGGCAGGGCGGTTCGCTCGAATTATTCGACGATCCAATTGGAGCAGATGGTGCCAATGCGCGCACGGTGCCGCTGCCATCGCTGTCTAAGACCGAGCGCGTTGGCCCGGTCGGTGCTGTTGATGAGAAAGCGGCCGTTGCCGATATGCAAGAGCATTGGCGCTTGCTCTATGTCGCGATGACGCGAGCGGAGGAGGCCTTGTTTATTGGCGGGTCTTTGGGGCCAAAACATTCCGAGAAAGGCGTTCCCGAAGACAGCTGGTATGCGCATCTGGAACCAATCTTTGACACTCCGGCGCTTGAAGATGGGATATGGGGAGCGCGGCGCGAATGGGGTGTGCGGGCCGACCCGGTGGTTGGCGATGAAACCTCTGATCCGGCGCCGCGTCAAGCGCCGCTTCCCGATTGGGCGACTGCGCCTATCGGGGCCGAACCTCGCCCGCCCAAACCCCTCGCGCCAAGCAATGCCGGGGAAGAGCAGGGCGCTGATCCGCCGCTTGCGCCCGATGTCGCTGCGGTTGCGGCGCGGCGCGGCACCTTGATCCACCGCCTGTTGGAGCGCCTTCCTGATGTGGCAGAGGCGGACAGGGATGCGGCGGCGACAGCTTGGCTAGCCCGGCAAGCGGGCGATCTGGGCGACGATATGCGCCGTGAAATGGTTGAGAGCGCAATCGCGGTGCTGAACGATACGCAGTTTGCGGAGATATTCTCACCCGGTTCCCTTGCCGAGGTGCCACTTGCCGCGACGATTGGCGGCGTTGTTGTGGCAGGCACAGCCGACCGGTTGCTCGTCACCGATACTCACGTGACTGTTGTGGATTTCAAGACCACCCGCCGTCCGCCGCAATCTTTGGATCATGTGCCAAAGCCGACAATCCGCCAAATGGCAGCCTATGTCGCCGCGCTCGAAGTGATCTTTCCAGATCATCAGGTCCGCGCGGCGGTTCTCTACACCCAAACGCCGCAAATCATTGAATTGCCCGCGGTTACAATGGCGGGGCAAAAGGATCGTTTGGGCGAGGCGCAGGAATCCTATGCCCCGCAAACGGACGCAGCATATTGAGTGAAGGGCAATCGCACCCTAAATCAGAACCAACGATCAATTAGGAGAAGCCACCATGGCCACCGTCAACGTAACCGATGCAAACTTCAAAACCGATGTTCTGGAAAGCGATAAGCCTGTTCTGGTCGATTTCTGGGCCGACTGGTGCGGGCCGTGCAAAATGATTGCACCGGCTTTGGAAGAAATCAGCGAAGAGCTGGGTGAAGCGGTCACGATCGCAAAAATGGATATCATGGAGAACACCGGCGTGCCGGCGGATATGGGTGTTCAATCAATCCCGCTGATGGTTCTTTTCAAGAATGGTGAGCCGGTGGCGCGCAAAGTTGGCGCGGCTCCGAAAAGCCAATTGAAAGAATGGATTGAAAGCGAAATTTAATAATTTGAGAAAGGGGGTGCTGCAGGCCGGCGCCCCCTTTTCGTCAATCGCTTATGCCAATACCCGCGCGACGAATTCATCCCAGATCGCCGGGCTTGATGCGCCGACCAGGCCGGGCAAATTGTGCTGATCCACGCGGTATTCGGTGCCGTCTAGCCGAGCTGCTTTTCCGCCTGCTTCATTCAGCCACAACACGCCTGCTGCGTGATCCCATGCCAAGGTGCGCTTAAAACTCGACACGTCGTTTTGTCCCAAGGCGAGCCGCGGATATTGTTCGGCGGCGCAGCGGGGAATATCGGCCAGCGTGTAATGCGGCGCAATTTTGGCGTCGACCATTGCGGATTGTTCTTCGGTCAGGAAGATACGGCTGATCGCGGCGACGGGTTTGTCTTTGCCTGTGGTGCTGGCCGTGATTTTCTCTCCATCAACGAATGCGCCTTCGCTCGATTTGGTGTGGCAAAACCGATCCTTGATGGGATCATAGAGCCAACCGGCCACCGCTTTACCACCATCGGCGAGGGCGATGATTGTGCCGAACGGCTCTTTACCTTCGGTGAAGTTGGATGTGCCATCGAGCGGGTCGATGATCCAGCATTGCTCTGACAGGCGATCAAGAACGGCTTTGTCTTCGGCGACAGCTTCTTCGCCCACCACTGCAACGCCGGGGGCGAGCTTGGTAAGGGCTTCGGTCAAGAATGCTTCAACTTCCCGGTCGACAATCGTAACGGGGTCATCCTCGCCCTTCATCTCGATTTCGTCATCGGAGAGCGCGCGGAAACGTGGCAAAATCGACCCGCGCGCGGCAAACCGCATCAGATCGCGGATTTCGGCGTCTAGCGCGCTGAGTTCGCTCATGATCGGTAGTCTGCGTTGATCGAGATGTATCCATGGGTAAGGTCGCAGGTCCAAACGCTCGCGCGGCCCGTTCCCATTCCCAGTTCAATGGCAAGATCAATGTCTTGCCCTTTGAGGTGTTCGGCCACGGGTGCCTCGTCATAGTCATCGACCGGCAGACCATCGCGCGCCGCCCATGCGCCGCCAAATGCGATGGAGAGCTTGTCTCTGTCCGCCGGTTCGCCTGCCTTGCCAACCGCCATCACAACCCGGCCCCAATTGGCGTCCTCGCCAGCAATGGCTGTCTTCACGAGAGGCGAGTTGGCGATCGCAAGACCAACCCGCCGCGCGCTGTCATCGGAAACCGCCCCGGAAACCCGAACCGTGATGAACTTCGTCGCCCCTTCGCCGTCGCGCACCACCAATTGCGCGAGAGTTCGCGTGACGTCATTCAATGCCGCAGCAAAGGCGTCTGCACCGGGGCTGTCCCACCCGGTGATTGTGTCATGCCCTGCTTTGCCCGTTGCAAAGGCCAACACAGTGTCGCTGGTCGATGTGTCGCCATCGACGGTTATGCAGCTGAATGTCTGCGCGTTCGCTTCGGTTAGCAATTCCTGCAAGAAGTCAGGCGCGACCTTTGCATCAGTGAAAATGTAACCGAGCATCGTTGCCATATCGGGCGCGATCATGCCGGAACCTTTGATGATACCGCACAGCTCCACACGGGTGCCGCCAATCATCGCGGAGGCGTGTGCCCCCTTTGCGAATGTGTCGGTTGTGGTGATGGCGTTTGCGGCATCCTCCCATCCGCATGGCTCGGCGTTTACCGCTGATGCGACGCCTTCGCGCGCCTTGTCTTTGGGAAGCGGTACGCCGATTACGCCAGTGGAAGACACTAGAACCGCTCTCGGATCGCAATCCAAAGCGCCGCCAACCTGCGCCATGATCTCTTCGACGGCTTCACGTCCGCGATAACCGGTAAAAGCGTTGGAGTTGCCCGCATTCACGATCAGCGCGCGGCCGCTGCCGCTTTTGACCTGATCCCGGCCCATTTCTACTTCGGTGGAGGCGCAAGCGCTCTGTGTGAACACTCCGGCCAGCGCGGTGCCTTCACTCACCTCGATAAAGGTGAGGTCGGCGCGGTCCCAATCCTTATACCGGGCTCGTGCAACGCGCAGAGTGACCCCGGCAATCGGCGGCATATCGGGGAAGGGTAGTGCGAGAGGTGAGCGTGCAAGTTCCATGGCGCTGCGCTCTAATGGGATTGGCGGCAGGCTGCAAATTGCGCCGCAGAAACGCTGTTTAGGTCAGGTGCAATGCCGGTTTACCTCGCGCCACAAATAGCGTAACGCAGCTGCCAATATGCGTCGTCAGCTAATTACACTCTTTGCGCTTTTCACAGGGCTCGCCGCGCTTAACGCGCCGGCACATGCGTCCTCGCTTGAAACGCTGGTGTTTGATGCGCGCGCATTTGCCCGGGCCAATGATGCCGCGACCAGCATAAGCTGTCAGTGTCAGCATCCGCCCCGCCAAAGCACTGCAAAGTGCCCATCGCGAGAACGGCAACGTGCGCCTGCGCGTCTGCCGAACACTCTTCGTCCGCCGATCGTTTTTGGAAGCGAACGCGCGTTAGAGTAGCACGCAGCAAAGCTTTTCTATCGTAACGCGCGGGCAGCTGCCGCGCGAACCCACTGACATGATGATTTCACCGTAAGGCCCCGCATGGCGCGGGCTATGCGCGTATCAAGACAACACCCAAAGGCCCAATTCCCCATGTTCAATAAACTCGTCAAAACCGTGTTCGGCTCATCAAATGACCGATACGTCAAATCGCTCGGCAAGACCGTTGATAAGGTCAACGCGCTTGAGCCGATGATCAAAGAATTGTCTGATGAGGCGCTACAGGCGCAAACCGCCAAATTCCGCGAACAATTGGACGCTGGCAGCACGCTCGACGATATTCTTCCCGAAGCCTTTGCCACCGTGCGAGAGGCGTCGATGCGGGTTTTGGGAATGCGGCATTTCGACACGCAGTTGATCGGCGGCATCGTTTTGCACCGCGGTGAAATCTCGGAAATGCGCACCGGCGAAGGTAAGACCTTGGTCGCGACACTGGCAACCTATCTCAACGCGATTGAGGGCAAGGGCGTGCACGTCGTGACCGTCAACGATTACCTTGCTCGCCGCGACGCGGAATGGATGGGTCAGCTTTACACGTGGCTTGGCCTAACGGTTGGCGTGATCGTCCCGAACATGCCGGAAAATACAAAGCGCGACGCCTACAACGCCGACATTACATACGGCACAAACAATGAATTCGGCTTTGATTATCTGCGCGACAATATGAAGCATGAGCGCAGCCAAATGGCACAGCGCCCATTTAACTTTGCGATTGTCGATGAGGTGGATTCGATCCTGATCGATGAAGCGCGGACACCGCTTATCATCTCTGGCCCGACCGAAGATAAGTCGGACCTTTACATCAAGCTTGACGAGGTCGCGAAAGAGATCCCGGAAGATTGGTATGAAAAGGATGAGAAGACCAAGAATATTCAGCTGACCGAAGACGGGCTTGAGTCGGTTGAAAAGATGCTGATCGATAAAGGTCTGCTTGAAACCGATAACCTTTATGATGTTGAAAACACGCAGGTTGTTCATCACTTGGATCAGGCCTTGAAGGCCGTGCATATGTTCAAGCGCGACGACAATTACATCGTGAAGGACGACAAGGTCGTTATCATTGATGAATTTACCGGCCGTATGATGGACGGGCGCCGTTGGTCGAACGGTCTGCATCAGGCGACTGAGGCGAAAGAGGGCGTGAAGATTGAGCCTGAGAACCAGACCATGGCCTCGATCACGTTCCAAAACTATTTCCGCATGTATCCAAAATTGGCCGGGATGACCGGTACGGCCGCAACCGAAGCCGCGGAATTCTGGGACATTTACAAGGTACACGTGGTAGAAATTCCGACCAATTTGCCGGTTCAGCGCGTCGATGAAGAGGACGAGTTCTACAAGAACACGATGGATAAGTTCCAAGCGATCGCGAAAGCAATCGCTGAAAAATCCGCACTGGGACAGCCGATTCTTGTCGGCACAGTCTCAATCGAAAAATCCGAATTGCTCAGCCAATTCCTCGACAAAGAAGGCGTTAAACACGAAGTTTTGAACGCCCGCCAACACGAACGAGAAGCGCATATCGTTGCTCAGGCCGGTCGCCTTGGAGTGGTCACAATTGCCACCAATATGGCCGGGCGCGGTACCGATATTCAGCTGGGCGGCAATCTCGATTTCCGGATCGATGCCGAATGCGGTCAAATGGAAGATGGCGTCGCCAAAGAGGCCGCGATTGCCAAGATTAAAGAAGAGGTTGCGGCAGAAAAGCAGAAAGTGCTTGAAGCGGGCGGACTGTTTGTTCTGGGTACAGAACGGCATGAATCGCGCCGTATTGATAACCAGCTGCGCGGCCGCTCGGGCCGTCAGGGTGACCCTGGCCTTTCACGTTTTTACCTCTGCCTAGAGGATGATTTGCTGCGCATCTTTGGCCCCGACACATTGTTTTCCAAGATGATGAATTCCAACCTCGAAGACGGCGAAGCGATTGGTTCCAAATGGCTGTCAAAAGCCATCGAAACAGCCCAGAAAAAGGTGGAAGCGCGCAATTACGACACGCGTAAGCAGGTCGTACAATACGATGACGTGATGAACGATCAACGCAAAGTCATCTATGAACAGCGCGCGGAGATTATGGACAGCGAAGCGGTTGATGATGTGGTTGTCGATATGCGTCACGACACAATCAACTCGATCATCAACACTTCGTGCCCTCCAGGTTCCTATCCTGAACAATGGGATGTCGAAGGGCTGAAAGAAAAGCTTGAGGATGTCTTTGGCCTAACCCCGCCGATCGACGATTGGCTGGAAGAAGATCAAGTCGAGCAGGAATTCATCGAAGATCGCATCGTCACACTGACAGATGAGATGATGGAAGCCAAAATGGCCAAGAACGATTCCGGCATTTGGCGGATGGTTGAGAAAGACATCCTGCTGCGTCAGCTCGATTTCCATTGGAAAGAACATCTCGCGACGCTCGATGCCTTGCGTCAGGTGATCTGGATGCGCGGGATCGCTCAAAAACAGCCGATCAATGAATATAAGCAAGAAGCTTTTGGTCTCTTTGAAGGCTTGCTCGAAGCTTTGCGCGAAGAAGTGACCAAACTGTTGTTCAAATCCGAACTGCGCATCGCACAGCCGGAACCAGAGGCACTGCCGGATCTGCCCGATTTCCTCACCGGACACATTGATCCGCTCACCGGACTCGAAAATTCGGGCGACGGTGATGGGTCAGCGGACCGTCCCGAACTGTTCGGCTCGCTTGCGGGTAGTCCGCGGGCTGCATCTGGGCCGGGCGGAGCGAACACAGACAACCCCTATGCCAACTTGTCGGTCAGCCGGAATGCTCCATGCCCTTGTGGGTCAGGCAACAAGTATAAGCATTGTCACGGGGCCGCCGGCGCAAAACAAGCGGTTTGATGCGGCAAGCAGGGGATGAGGGCGCGCAGTATGCCCAAAGCATGATATGCCGCTGATCGTCCTCCTCACGCTGGGTTTTTTCGTCGCCGCGCTGCTCTATGCCAGCGTGGGGTTTGGCGGCGGGTCGACATACCTTGCGCTCCTCACGCTGTCGGGTCTCGATTATCGGGTCGTCCCGATGGTCGCGTTGATCTGCAATATTGTGGTCGTTGCCGGGGCGAGCGTGCGCTTCGCTCGCGCCGGTTTGACGCCTTGGAAGGGCGCGCTGCTTATGACCGCATTGGCGGCACCTGCGGCGTTTTTAGGCGGGCTTGTCCCGATCAATCGTGATGCGTTCTATCTGATGCTTGGTATCAGCTTGGTCCTCACTGGCGTCACCATGTTGATCCCGGTGCGTGAAGAGACAAGCGGACCGCCATCACGCTGGGCAAAGGCCTTGCCACTTGCCGCAGCCCCGCTTGGCTTTGTGGCGGGCCTTGTCGGAATTGGAGGCGGCATATTCCTCGCGCCACTGCTTCACCTTACGCGTTGGAACAACGCCCGCGCTATCGCAGCTACGGCGAGCATTTTTATACTTGTGAATTCGCTGTTCGGATTGGGCGGCCAACTGCTCAAACATGGCACAGCCATGTTCGGCGGAGCGATGGCCGAAATCCTGCCGTTATTGATCGCAGTGGTGATCGGCGGACAGATCGGCAGTGTAATGGCAGTGAAATTCCTGCCTTTGCGCTGGATCAGGTGGCTAACGGCGGCGTTAGTCGGGATAGTGGGAATTAGATTGCTCGCCGGATAAAGGCCATGCAACCTGCCACCAATCCGAAATCAGTGATTGACCGCCGGGAAACGGTCCATCAACCAAGAAAGCCGGTTCCTGCCAATCGGTAGGGGGCCTCCGTTTACTGAAAGGTATTGGTCATGTCAGTTGCGCATCCACCAGAGTTTCACCTTGTCGAGCGCGTTGGGTGGCTGCGCGCCGCGGTATTGGGCGCCAATGATGGTATCGTATCAACCGCCAGCCTGATCGTTGGTGTTGCGGCGGCGGCGGCATCGTCAACAGAGGTGCTGGTGGCCGGGATCGCCGCGCTCGTCGCAGGGGCCATGTCGATGGCGGCAGGCGAATATGTATCGGTGAGCTCGCAGGCCGATACCGAACGCGCCGATATCGAACGCGAACGCGCCGAACAGATCAATCAGCCAGAGTTTGAGCTTACCGAGTTGGCCGAAATTTATGTTGAGCGCGGCGTTGAGCCCGATCTTGCGCGGACGGTCGCCCGTCAGATGATGGATAAAGACGCGCTGGGTACGCATTTGCGCGATGAATTGGGAATATCCCACCATACGACGGCCCGTCCGATCCAAGCTGCGCTGACCTCGGCGCTGACGTTTTCTGTTGGGGCGGCGATGCCGCTGTCGATGGTGCTGCTTTCGTCGGCTGACCTTTTGCCTTGGACGGTCTCTATTGCATCCTTGCTGTTTCTGGCGCTTCTGGGCGCTATGGGAGCTTACGCAGGCGGTGCTCCCATAGGACGCGCTACGGTCCGCGTAACATTCTGGGGTGCGCTTGCGATGGCATTGACCGCCGGAGTTGGTGCACTAGTCGGCACAGCTTTATAGGATTTGGCGCAGCTTGGGCCCAAGACGACTGAACTTGGCGCAGGCGGCCGCTTTAAAACGGGCGATTTCGGGCTTGATGGAGTGTCAGGGTTTCCGGCGTAATAGGGCGATTTATGATCGACCAAACTGGAAAAATGGCTCCCCGAGTTGGATTCGAACCAACGACCAAGTGATTAACAGTCACCTACTCTACCGCTGAGCTATCGGGGAACATCACTCGATCTGTCTGCCGAGTGCGAGGGGCGCGTATATGATTCGTCGGCGCGTATTGCAAGAGGGTTTTGCGCGGAAATTATCAATCGACCGCGAACTGCTCCGCAACGATGCGATCCGCGAGCGATTGGCCCGGATCAAACAGCAATTCCAATTCCTGATCATGGGCAATTTCGATCGACACTTCGGCGATATCGCGCAGTTCCTTTTGATCGGCGACCGCCGCAATCGGGCGCTTTGTCGGCTCAAGAACGCGGAACTTAATCTTCATTTCATCCGGCAGAATCGCCCCGCGCCAACGTCTAGGGCGAAACGGGCTGATCGGGGTGAGGGCCAGCATTCCGCTGTCCAGAGGCAGGATCGGTCCGTTTGCGGACAGATTATAAGCGGTGGAGCCAGCGGGTGTCGCAACCAAGACCCCGTCGCCAACCAGCTCTTCGATCCGCACCCGGCTGCCAACAGTAACCTCAATCTTTGCGGTCTGCCGCGTTTCCCGCAAGAGCGACAATTCATTGATCGCAGACATTGGATGCTGTTCGCCATCTTGCGTTGTTGCAATTATTCGCAGCGGAACAATCGTCTTGCCGCGCGCGCGGTTGATCCGTGACATGACGGCGGCGCGTTTATTGAACCTGTTCATCAAGAACCCGACCGTACCAAGGTTCATTCCGTAGGCAGGGATAACGCGCCCACAATCGAGCATGGAATGCAGCGTTTGCAGCATGAACCCATCACCGCCCAGAACTACGGCGGCGTCCGCTTCTTGTAAGGGAGACCAATCGCGCTGCGCCCAGAGCATAGAGAATGCCTCTTGCGCACGCGGCGTTTCTGACGCGAGCAGAGCCACGTTCTGAAACCGACTGCCATCACCCTTTGCCGGCGTATCAGGATTTTCCTGATTGTCTGTCGGCGCACTTCCCATTCACATTCTCCCCAACCGTCGCCGCTGAACTGCCATTGAAATGGGCAGCTCGCTTTGAACCATTGCCTTTACCATTGCATGATGCGGCGACGCGCCCCCCAATTTTGACGCGATTGCTTTAGTTACTTATCCTGATGTTCCAATTCTGGTCGGATTGCAATTGGAAGGCGCATTGTGCGCAAACCGTGTCTAAGGCGAGCATTATGACCGACGCACCATCCCCTGCACCCGGATCAAAACCGGGCAAGCTGCCGCCATCGCTGCGTGGGCCGGTGCATGGCAATTTCCCCGGTGTAAAATCCGCTGCGCTGGAGACGGATCTCTTGCGGGCGCTCGACCGGCGCGAGATCGAGGTTTTGTTTCAGCCGCAATTTTCTTGTCTCACTGGCGCGGTCGTCGGCGCAGAGGCTTTGGCGCGGTGGCAGCATCCCTCGCTGGGAGAGATTGGCGCGCGCGATCTGTTCGCCATTGCAGAGCGTGCCGCGCTGGTTGCGCCCCTATCCCGGCATGTGGTTGCGCGGGCGCTAGAGGATGCAGGCCATTGGCCCAATGAGCTAACACTGTCGCTCAACATCACTCCAGAGGAATTGGGGGACCCAAGGTTCGCCGCCGATTTTGCAGAATTGATCAGCAAGAGCGCGATCGAACCGCGCCGTCTGATGCTCGAGATTACCGAAGATTTGCTGCTGAAAAATCTGGAGCAAGCCTCAACGGCCTTGCGTGCCCTACGAGGCTTGGGCTTTCGCACCGCGCTTGATGATTTTGGCGCTGGCTTTTGCAATTTCCGTTACCTGCGCGAATTGCCATTGGACGCGATTAAACTCGACAAAATCATGATCGATGACGTTCCCGGCGATGCGAAGGCATTGGCGGTGTTGAGGGCGATCATGGCGCTTGGCAAAGCGCTGGAGCTAGACATCTATGCCGAGGGTGTGGAGAGCGACGTTCAGCGCGCGGCGATCATCGCGGAAGGGTGCGATTATTGGCAAGGTTTCCTGCGCGCACAGCCCATGAAAAGCGAGGGCGTGCTCGCTCTATCACGAACGGCACGCGGTCGCGGGCACGGGTGAGCGTGGGGCGGCCGAGATGGCCGCTTTTGAAGAGCCGAACGGCCGGCTTGGGGTTGAAAGAAGTCATGTCTGCGTTGGGCCAAGCATCGATTTGACCGCATCACTATGCTTCGCCGCTTGGGTTATGAACAAAGCGATCCGGTGCAGCTCGTTGGACTTCTGCCTTACCTTCACGCGAAAATAGGTTCAGCCAATGAGCCGTCTGCGCTGTAGTAATTGCAGTGAAAGCCACTTGGGATGCGATAGGGGATAATAACCCTCGCGATGGGCCCTGCCGCGATGTCCTGCGCCTGGAAAACAGCCAACTCAGTTGTGCTGGAATTGGCTGGGTGGACCAAACTTATTGCATATCCGTCTGCCTCATCATTCGATCCAACCTTTGGCGCGAAGACCAATTCTCCGCATCCTGCTCCGTTGCCAAAGTGGTAGATGTCCTCTTTGCCGGATATCGTATCGAAGTGGATCACCCCATCCATTCCATCAACTCGCCCATCGACCGAATTGAGGTTGAGGTTGGCGTAACCGTGGCGCGTCTTGCGCGTCATCATCCGGTCATCTGGGCGCGGGAATTGAATGTCGCGATCGTTGAGGGTTTCTTCTTTGATGTCATTTGTTTTACCCGTGAGATCAATCGTCCAACGCCTTAATTCCAACGCTGTGCCGGCATGCGTGCTTCGCGTGCCATCATCATTCGGGAACAAAGCGGTGCCATCGGCCGCGGCGACATCTGCGATGAACTTGCCATCTTCTTCCCAAGCGTTGAGCTCATGAAACATGTGACGGCCCGGCATTTCCAGCCAGCGAATGTCGTCGGCGCCGCCATGTCGGGGGAATAGAGCAAAGCGCGAATTGCGCCCGTTCACCCACGCCTGCATCGGGCCGCCTTTCATCGCACGGTCAATGCTCACCTCCAATGGATTGAACGGTACCAAAACCCAGTTCTTGGTGACAAGCGCGGTGTGTACCATGCTCATATACGGCGCTTCGAAAGTGAATTGATTGGTGATCTGGCCGTTCTTGTCGATCACTTCGTACCGGATTTCCGGCTTACCCCCTGGCCCGTTGATCATCCAACCGTAGCTCATCATTTCGCCGGTTGTCAGATCGACTGTGGGGTGCGCGGAAAATGGCCCAGTAATTGTCCCGCCGTAATCGAGATATTCGCGCGTATCGAGGCTGCGTGGATCCATTTCGATGGCAGGACATCCCTCCATTACGGCCATCAATTTGCCATTGTGGAGAATGATATTTGTGTTGCCAGTGTTGTAGCGTACGCCTTGCACACTGGGATCCGTGGTCGCAGGATCGCCAAAGACGCCAAACAAACGCTTACCCGCGGCCAATTCGGCCTCGAACTTCTCAGTACGCACCCATTTGTTGCGCATCGACACACGTCCATCTTCGAAGAAAAAGCCATAAACCATCCCGTCCCCATCAAACCAATGATAGCCTTCTGGTGGATCGTAGAGTGGCTCCGAACCAGTCCGATAGAATACCCCGTGCAGATCATCTGGCAGATCACCTTCGACGATCAAATCCGGCGCATGCGCTTCAAATCGCATCGGCTGGTGGTGCCCAGTGAGATAGGGGTGATCGGAAAAAGGCTGCGCCATTATTTCGTTCTCCGTTTATGCGGTTACGCCTGCGTAGACATTGTACTGATTAGGAAATTCCGCCCATCAAGGCGTATTTCAATTCCAAATATTCATCGAGACCATGCTTGGATCCCTCTCGCCCAAGTCCTGATTGTTTGATCCCGCCGAACGGCGCGACCTCAGATGAGAGAACACCATCATTGATGCCGACCATGCCGTATTCAAGCGCTTCCATAACCCGCCATACCCGGCCCAAGTCGCGCGCGTAAAAATACGCCGCAAGGCCGAAAGGCGTGTTGTTCGCCATGCGAATTGCGTCGTCCTCAGCGCCAAATGTTATGATCGGCGCTACCGGCCCAAATATCTCTGAATTCGCGATATCCATGTCGTTTGTGACCCCTGTCAAAACGGTTGGTTCGTAGAAATTCCGGCCACGATCACTCGACTTGTCGCCAAGGTGCGCTACCGCGCCCGCAGCAATCGCTCCATCGACCAAAGTACTAACTTTCGCATACCCAGCATCGTTGATTAGCGGGCCGATTTCGGCTCCCTGTTCCGCACCTGGCGCAACTTTGAGCTTGGCAATTCTCGCCGTGAATTTTGCGGTGAATTCCTCTGCAACGCTGTCTTGGACAAGGAAGCGGTTGGCGCAGACGCAAGTTTGGCCAGCGTTGCGGAATTTTGACGCTATTGCCCCTGCGACAGCGGCATCGATATCAGCATCATCAAAGACAATGAAAGGAGCATTTCCGCCCAATTCAAGGCTTAGTTTGGTGATGTTCTGGGCCGCCTGCGTCATCAAAATTTTGCCCACTGGAGTAGAGCCCGTGAAGCTCAATTTTCGGATCCGTCCATCGCCGCAGAAAAGCTCGCCAACCGGCGCAGGGTCCAGGACAGGCGTAACCTTGAACACTTCTTTGGGAACGCCAGCCTCGATCGCCAATTCCTCAATGGCCAGCGCGGAAAGCGGCGTTGCCTCTGCTGGTTTCAATACAATCGAACAACCCGCTGCGAGCGCCGGAGCGACCTTTCGAGTGACCATCGCAATTGGAAAATTCCAAGGCGTTATCGCTGCGCAAGTCCCAACCGGTTGCTTAATCGTAAGAATCCGCTTGCCTGCTGCAAAGCTGGGAATGGTTTCGCCATAAGCGCGCTTCCCCTCTTCGGCGAACCATTCGATGAAAGCTGCACCATAACCGACTTCAACCATCGCCTCCGCCAACGGTTTGCCGCATTCTGTAGTGATCAAATGTGCCAGTTCAGTTTGGTGAGCCATGACCAAATCGAACCATTTGCGCAAAACAGAGGCGCGCTCTTTCGCCGTCCTAGCCGACCAAGCGTGTCGGGCAGCATCCGCCTCCCCGATTATTCTGGAAATCTCGTCGATTTCATATGCGCGGACCCGAGCGATAATCTCACCCGTCGATGGGTCATCAACGGCCAATCTCCCGCAGTCAGTTTCGTGACTGCCGAGCAATTTTGTCATCACGGTTGCGAACGGGATTTCTGGCATAAGACCTTAAACTACTTGGGTGAATTTTGTTTGATATTCTGCGCCAAAGAAGCGCCCTCTTTCTCGAAAGCAGGTGCTAATGATGACTGAGTGCCCAATTGACCAAAGCTTGCCGCGGGTTCGCTGTTTAGGAAAAGCGAGATGATCGCATCTGTGAATTTCTCGATTTGTTCTTCTTCGAACACATCAATTCCAAACGTCGCTTTGATATGCGGAGCAAGAAGGAAAACAGAATTGGACGCATGCGTCACGATGAAATGGAGGTGGATCGCTGAGACATCAGACGAATAGACTCCTTCGTCTTGAGCTAGCGAAACCCAGTCCATGGACTTCGATGAAAACAAAGCGAATTTCCGTTCATTCATCCAGTCCAACATTTCGCCGCCATGGATTGTTTCGAACATCGAGATACGATGAAACTCAGGATAGCGGGCACAAAAACGCACATAGTTTCGGGTCGTGCTCTTGACCCGGTCATACGGTGTCATGTCTCGCCATTTCTCTTCATCTACAAAAATGGCTTCGATCAATCTGTCTTGAAGATGCGTAAAAACCGCCTGCCATAACAGCTTTTTTGACCCGTAATGATAGGTCACACTTGCTATATTGGTGCCGGCCAGTTCGGCGATCTGACGAACTGACCCTCCAGAAAAACCGTGGTTACCAAAAACCTTAATGCCTGCTTTTAGAAGCTTGGACTTTGTCGTATATTCAATCTTGGAAGGCATCTGGTCTCGCTTGTGGATTCTGCAAATTGGCCTGTGCCAATCGGTTTAGGACACTCATCTTGTCCTCTTTTTTGCCGCGCATCGCAATGAGGCGAAATTCAATCACAACCTATCCCCCACGCTTGGCTAAGAGCTAGAAAGGTGGGCACCAGCATCAACGCCAGCACCCACCCTGGGAATTAGTCGGAAGAGAGCGCCGACTAAAATTTAAAGCCGAGCTCAACAAAGACCTGCCGTCCGCGATTGAGGGTGACCAAGCGATCATCGGTCCCTGGTGCGCCAAATGGAGGCGGGGCGGAGGTGTTGATGAAGATTTCATCGGTAAGATTGGTTCCAATCAACGAAAGCGTCCACTTTCGATCGGGATCACCAATCGAAATAGATCCATCAATTGTGAAAAACCCGTCCTGAACGATGTCACCAATGTTGGTTGCAGGATCAAGCTCGGTTGGGCTTGTCGTTGTTGTGAAGTAGTCGTCAGTGTAGCTGACGACCGAATTGAAACCGAGCTCCAAGGAATTGCCAAGCGGCACGTCCCAATCGACGGCGATGTTACCAGACCATTCCGGCGCTCTAGCAGCAGCGCGGCCATCCAAATCCAGACCATTCACCGACACGAATGTGTCGCTAAAGGCGGCATCCAAATAGGACGCCGCCCCGCTAATTGTCAGGCCGTCGACCGGCGTTGCCCAGCGCCAATCAACGTCAATCCCCTGAGTCGTGGTTTCACCAGCGTTGAAAGTCGAGAAGTTGAAGATCGCGACATCAAAGTTCTGAATTTGTTGATCGGAAAACACGTAGTAAAATGCGGTAGCATTGAGGATCAAAGACCCGCCTGCCAATTGCGAACGAACACCAATTTCACCGCCGGTTGATGTTTCTGAATCGAAGCGAAGGGAATCGGCAGCCGCTTCAGCAACAGCCGGGTCGGGGTCATTCAGCAGCAGTACCGCCCCTGTCGGCAAAGTGTTGTTGTCGACACCGCCAGATTTGAAGCCGGTTTTAAAGGCGGCATAGATATTGAAGTCGTCATTCGGCGAATATTTCAGCACCACTTCGGGTGAGAAATTGCTGTCGCTGAATTCAATCGGACCGGCAAAAAAGCCCGATGGCACCGCGCCCAATGGGCCAGAAATGAACGAATGGACGAATGGGAAGGCGATCGTTGTGCTCTTCTCTTCATCTGTCCAGCGGACACCGCCAGAAAGGTTTACTGTGTCGGTTAGGTCGAGTGACCCGCTGATATAAAATGAGATTGCTTCGGCGGAAAGAGGGCGATCTGCGAGCCAATCAAATGTGAAGCCTGTTGCTGCGTCCGGTCCAAGCAACAGCGATGGCAGGAATGCGTTTTGTGCCGTTAGCAAACCGCTCTCGCGGCTTTCCCAAAAACCGCCAACTTGGAAATTGAACGGTCCTGCAAAATCACTCGCCAAACGGAACTCTTGAGTGAATTGCTCCAGTGTGTTGACGAACGGTGCTGTGAAACCGGCGGCTGAGCCATCTGCATTTTGACCGGTCGAGTTGAAGGTGTCGTTGTAGATATTGTCGAGCTCAACATAGCCCGAAAGCAATGTGAGCGTGAGATCCTCGGTCAATCCGATATTTGCTTCCAAACTTGCGTAAAACAAATCGGTGTCATTAAACGCCTGTGTCACGTCGCGCCCGCCAAGATCCAAACCGTCTGGCACCACGTTTATGCTGGCATCACCGTCCGGACCGGGGAACAGGTTATCGGTAATGTTGCAGTCATGCGTGGGAGCAAACGACAAACCGAACACCGCTAAAAATGATGGCTCAGGCTGACCATTCCCGCCACAGAACAAATCTGTGAAACCGTTCAACGTCTCTGAACGCTGTTCATTGTAGTTGATTTTTAGAGTGGCATCGAAATTGGATGATGGCTCAAAAGCAAGCGTCAGCCGGCCCACAAAATTGGTCAATCCTTTGTCAGGATCGAGCGCGGGCACGTTGTCTTGAAGCTCCACGAATTTATCAATGTCTTGATATTCGGCGGCAACGCGAATGCCCAATGTGTCTGTTAGAGGTCCAGAAATGTATCCTCCGACCGTGTATCCCTCCTCTTCGAATTCATAGGAGACGGTCCCAGCGACCTCCCAATCCGGCGTCGGATTCGCGCTGCGCAGAGTCAAAACACCTGCCGAGGTCGACTTGCCAAAGAACAAGGGTTGAGGCCCCTTTAGGACCTCCACTTGCTCCAGATCAAAGAACGCGGCTTGAAGAACGCGCTGTGTGCTGATGGCAATTCCGTCGACGTTGATCGCAACCGCGGAATCGAACGCGTTTGAAATGTTAGAAGAGTTGATACCGCGGATACCGATTTGCGCACCTGCGCCCGAACCACCAACTTGAACAGATAGAGCAGGCACTCGGCTAACCAAGTCAGCTGCTTCGTCAATGCGGAAGTCGTCCAGTGTATCACCACCGATTACGGCGACGGCGACAGGAACATCTTGCAGGGATTCTTCTTGTTTTCGAGCGGTCACGATAATGACGTTGCTGTCGGACTGATGATTTTCGGCAGCCTCATCTTGCGTTTGAGCAATTGCCGGGTTCGCCATGCCAATCGCCAAAGCTGTAGAAATAGCAATGCTTCCGGTTTGCAGGCACAATTTCTTTTTGAATGACATCTTGTTCTTCCCCTCCACGTCGATGCTTTTTTGCATCTGTTCCGCGATTGAATGCGACAAAAATCAAAGGTTGGATTTCGCCGCAATCCTATTCAGGAGGCTAGGAACCTCGATTTTCAAACGATACTGTCACAATTGTTATGATCGTTTGAATAGGAGGCGTGCCATGCATGGCGACGCAAATTGCCCCTGCAAGATGCAGTAATTGTCAATGGAAGAGAGGAGCAATCCTGTGGCGATAGAACACTCCGAGGCACCATTTTGGATGGCAGGAAACTTTGCGCCGGTTTCAGAAACAGTGGAGACGACCAACCTAAGAGTGACCGGTGAAATCCCCAAAGAACTGAATGGTCGATACTTGCGCAATGGGCCCAATCCGCGTTCGAAGCCAAGCGTCGATTGGTTCTTGGGCGAGGGCATGATCCACGGTGTTCAAATTCGCGAGGGCAAGGCGAATTGGTATCGCAATCGCTACGTCCAAACGCCTCTGTTGGATTTCGAAGAGATAACCAATGAAAACAGGCTGATCAGAGGGAACTCTCTAGCTAACACGCATATTGTCGAGCATGCGAACAGGCTATTAGCGCTTCAAGAAACGCAGATACCCATCGAAATGTCGGGCGATCTTGAAACCGTTGGTCCATATGATTTTGAAGGAAAATTGACGGGCAATATGACGGCCCATCCGAAAATCTGCCCCAAAACCGGAGAGATGCTGTTCTTTGGTTATGGGATAATGCCGCCGTTTTTGACCTATTACCGCGTCTCCTCAACCGGAGATATGGTTCAATCCGAGGTCATCGAAGTCAAAGCTGCCACAATGGTTCATGATTTTGCGATCACGGAAAAATATGTGCTCTTTATGGATCTTCCCATGCTTTGGGATCTTTCGAAATTGGGAAAGCCCGGAATTCCGATCAGCTATGATGAAAGCTATGGCGCAAGGCTTGGCGTGATGCCGCGAACTGGCAACAGCAATCAGGTGCAGTGGTTCGAAATCGAACCTTGTTACGTCTACCATACGATGAACGCGTACGAGTACGGCTCAAAGATCATTTTTCATGCGCCGCGTATGGTTGGATACACGTCGGTCGGGATGAAAAACCCGCCTGTGCCGAAGCTTCACCGTTGGACCATCGACCTCGATCAAGGGTCAGTCAAAGAAGAGCCGATGGATGATTTGGGCGTGGATTTCCCGATGACATCGCCGCTGTTGGTCGGCCAGCCTCACAAATATGGATACGCCGCCGAACTTGATACAGGCGGCGCGCCCAATATCCTCGGCTTCCATAAGTACAAAATGGAAACAGGTGAGCGCACTTGCCACCGGCTTAAAGATGGGCGGTTGGGAAGCGAAGCCATCTTCATCCCCGCCGATGATCCAGCGAGCGAAGATGATGGATATTTGATGACTTACGTCTTTGATTCTGAGGAAAACTTGAGCGAGCTGGTTATCCTAAATGCCCAGCAAATGTCCGATGACCCAATCGCGCGAATACACTTGCGAGCACGCGTACCGGCCGGGTTTCATGGCAGCTGGGTTGCCGATTAGTCAGTGACCTGCGCAGCACAGCGTGAAGCTGCCCCAACTGAAGGCTTTTTTGCTAGTATCTCGCGGTGTCTTCTCGCTGTTAGCAACAACCATAACGCACCCACGGGGGCTTTGCTTTTTGATTTTGCAGCCAATCAAATCCGCACCTCATGATCTTATCAATCGAGAGGCAATGACCACTATGACACAACAAGATAATCTGCCGCTTAGTCATTCGCCAGACCATGCGTATTCTTCAGAAATGCCGAGCAAATTGGCGGATGAGATGAGAGCTCTTGATCGTCAAATTGGTTGGCTGGTCGTCAACAAATGGACCTACAGATTGATGCGGTTTTTGGGGTCACTCAATCGCCCCGATATCGATAAAACGGGCATTACCATCACGGATGCGGGCGAGCTAGGTGAAGGAACCGTCTTGGTCGCCCCGAAAGAACGCGATGGAGACGGAGCTCTGCTGCTCATACACGGCGGCGGGTATGTCTTGGGGAATCCTCAAGATATCCTTCCCAAAGCCGCTTTTTTCGCCCGCAAGCTTGGCGTGCCCGTTATCTGCCCCGGCTATCGGCTTTCTCCAGAGGCTCAGTTTCCCGCCGCGCTCAACGATTGCCGCGCGGCTTGGCAGGGGCTTTTGGAAAACGCTGAGCAATTGGGCGTGGATCCTGGAAAGATCGTCATTGGCGGCTACAGCGCAGGAGGCGGCCTCGCGGCGACATTGGTCCAACTGGTTCAAGACGAAGGCGGAACACAGCCCGCAGCTCAATTGCTGATCTACCCAATGCTTGACGACCGAACATCAATGAGGCGCAATTTGGACAAACCCCGACATAGAGTTTGAAGCAATCGCAACAATCTCTTCGGATGGGACAGCTACTTGGGCGCATCAGCAGCACGACAGAGCTTACCCTATTCTGCCGCAGCTCGCCGACTAGCCCTCGCCGGGGCTCCTCCCACGTGGTTAGGGGTAGGCAATTGCGATCTCTTCCTCGACGAAGGCAGGGAATACGCCGCACGGCTCGCGCAAGACGGCGTCGATATCACCTATTTGGAGATTGATGGAGCGATCCATGGATTTGATATGGGCAATGGCGAGTTAGCGGACGCCTTCGTTGGTTCACAAGTCGCGTTTTTGGACAAGTTTACGCGCTGACGCGGCGGTTATCGTGCCTTGTGTTGGACCTTGTTGAGCGTAAACTGATGACCCGCATTTTACACCGAATATGGTGCTTGGCTTCTAGGCCGCTTTCGCTGCCTTTTTCGCGATACCCGACAATCCCTTGGTCAGTTGGAACAGGCCGTTGAGGCGGCTTTGCGGGTCGCTCCATGCGCGGTTGATGACCAGTTTCATATCTGGGCGCAGCTTGGCCGTGTCTTTTAACCGGTCGACATAGGCGATCAGGCCGGGGCCGTCGGGGAAGTCGTCCTTATGGAAGGTGACCAAGGTCCCGCGCGCGCCCACGTCAATTTTGGCGATGTTGGCTTCAATCGCCTGATGCTTGATCTCGATCAGCCGGACGAGGTTCTTGGTCGGCTCAGGCAGGTCGCCAAAACGGTCGATCATTTCCGCTGCAAGGCTTTCGATCTCAGCCTTGTCAGCCGCCTGGTTGAGCCGGCGGTAAAGCGCCATGCGCACAGCCAAATCCGGCACATATTCTTCCGGAATCATAATCGGTGCATCGACAGTGATTTGCGGGGAGAAGGCGTCTTTCGCTTTTTCCAGCCCCATCTCGCCCGCTTTCGCAGCAAGGATCGCGTCTTCGAGCATGGATTGGTACAATTCAAAGCCGACTTCGCGAATGTGGCCCGATTGTTCATCGCCCAGCAGATTGCCAGCGCCGCGAATGTCGAGATCGTGGCTTGCCAATTGGAACCCGGCGCCCAGCGAGTCCAGATCGCTCAACACCTTCAGGCGCTTTTCTGCAATCTCGGAAAGCTGCACGTCTTTTTCATAGGTGAGATAGGCGTATGCGCGCAGTTTCGACCGGCCAACGCGGCCGCGCAATTGGTAAAGCTGTGCCAGACCAAAACGGTCGGCGCGGTGGATGATGATCGTGTTGGCCGATGGCAGGTCGAGCCCGCTCTCCACGATGGTGGTGGACAAAAGGACTTCGTATTTGCCGTCGTAAAACGCGCTCATGCGTTCTTCGATTTCGCCCGCGCCCATTTGGCCGTGTGCGGAGATTGGTTTCACCTCCGGCACGTTTTCGCGCAGCCATTCTTCGACCTCGGCCATATCGGAAATGCGCGGAACGACGATAAAGCTTTGCCCGCCGCGGTGGTGTTCGCGCAGCAAAGCCTCGCGCATGACCATATCGTCCCATTCCATCACATAGGTCCGCACAGCAAGGCGATCGACGGGCGGGGTTTGGATCGTGGAAAGTTCGCGCAGACCGGTCATCGCCATCTGCAAAGTGCGCGGGATCGGCGTTGCGGTCAGTGTCAGCATATGCACATCGGAACGCAGCTGTTTCAGCTTTTCCTTATGCGTCACGCCAAAACGCTGTTCTTCGTCGACAATCACCAGGCCGAGATTTTTGAACTCGGTGGATTTGGAAAGGATAGCATGGGTGCCAACAACCAGATCAACGGTCCCATCGGCAATGCCTTCGCGGGTTTCGGTCGTTTCCTTTGCCGACACGAGGCGTGAGAGGCGTCCGACCTTAAGCGGGAAACCGGCGAAGCGTTCTACAAAATTCTGATAATGTTGGCGCGCGAGCAGGGTGGTGGGGGCGACAATCGCGACCTGCTGACCATTCATTGCCGCCACGAAAGCGGCGCGCAGTGCGACCTCGGTCTTGCCAAAGCCAACATCACCGCAGACGAGCCGGTCCATCGGCCTTCCGCTTTCCAGATCGCGCAGGACATCTGTGATCGCTGCGTCTTGGTCGTCGGTTTCTTCCCATGGGAAACGGTCGACGAATTGGTTGTAGCTGGCCTCTTCGGCTTCAAAGACAGGCGCTTTTTTGAGCGCGCGCTCTGCCGCAACTTTCATCAGCTCACCGGCGATGGCGGTGATGCGTTCTTTGAGTTTGGAACGCCGTTTTTGCCACGCTTCGCCGCCCAAACGGTCGAGCATGACAGCGTCTTCGGAAGAGCCATAGCGCGACAGGACGTCGATGTTCTCAACTGGGATGAACAATTTGTCGCCGCCGCGATATTCAAGCGCGACGCAATCGTGCTGACTTTTGCCAACCGGAACAGGGTCTAGCCCGAGATATTTACCGATCCCGTGTTCGACATGAACGACCAAATCGCCCTTTGCCAAGGCCTGAAGTTCGGCGAGGAAGGCATCGGAATCCTTGCGCTTTTTCTTGCGCCGGACCAGCCGATCGCCCAACACATCTTGCTCGGTCAGGATTTCCAGATCGTCATTGGCGAAGCCCGCTTCGAGCGGGAGCACCATTGCCGCAGTTTTACCCTTGGCAGACAGGCCCAAAGCGTCCTGCCAGCTGTCTGCAAGCACCGTCGGCGCACCGGCTTCCTCTAAAATAGAGGCGATGCGCGAACGGCTGCCGGTGGAATAGGCGGCGAGCAGCGGTTTGCGCCCGGATTTGGCAATGCTGGCAAGGTGTTTCGCCGCCGCTTCGTAGACATTATCACCGCGAGCGCGTTCCGGCGTGAAATCGCGGGCGGCTTTAAACCCGAAATCTAAGGTGGTGTCGGAACCCGGCGCGGCAAAAACACTGGTCCGGTGTGCGGGTGCAGCGGCGATGGCGGCGTTGAACTCCGCTTGACCAACATAGAGCGCGTCTTGAGCAAGAGGGCGATAACTGCCCGTTTTATCACTGGCAACGCGGCCGCGTTGTTCGTGATAGTCGGATATGTCAGACAGGCGTTCTTCGGCAGCGGCCAAAGCGGATTGGTCGATCACGACAATGTCATCATCAGCGAAGTGATCGAACAACGTGCTCAGCTTGTCCTCAAACAGCGGGAGCCAATGCTCCATACCCGCCAAGCGCCGGCCGTCGCTGATTGCTTCATACAGCGGGTCTTGCGTTGCGCTGGCACCGAACAATTCGCGATATCGCGAACGGAAACGTTTGATGCTGTCTTCATCCAGCAGTGCCTCTGACGCGGGCAGCAGCAGGTGCGCATCCAGTCGTCCGGTCGAACGCTGTGTGGATGTATCGAACAGGCGCAGGCTTTCCAGCTCATCGCCAAAGAAATCGAGCCGCAACCCTTCGTCGAGCGAGGAGGGGAAGATGTCGACAATCGACCCGCGCACCGCAAATTCGCCATGGTCAATAACCGTATCAGTGCGGGAATACCCCTGCCGGGTCAGCAATGCGGCGAGGCTGTCGTGACCGATAGTCATGCCCGGCTTAAACTCGCGCACGCTTTCGCGGATGCGGAACGGGGTCAGCACGCGTTGCAAAACGGCGTTGATCGTTGTGACGAGCAATTGCGAGCCTGATGATGGACGCTGCAAGCGGAACAGTGCCGACAGGCGGGCCGCGCTAACCGTTAATGCGGGGCTGGCGCGGTCGTATGGGAGACAATCCCAAGCGGGCAGCTCCAAAACCTCAACCTCTGGCGCGACAAACCGCGCGGCCTCTGCCACGCTGCGCATCGCGGCTTCATCTGGGGCCATAAACACCGCGCGCTGTTTTGCCGCGCGCGCCAGATCGGTCAGCACCAGCGGCTGCGCACCGCGGGGAAGCGATGACAGGGTCAGCGGCGCGCTCGCCGAAAGGATGCGATTAAGGTCTGGCATAGAGTATCACGTCAAAGGCTGGGACGGGCAGGCGTTCCTGCTTATTAGCAAGAAGGTCTGCGCGGCAAGAAAGCGGCCCTAGCTGGGGATATCGACGTAGTCGAGTTTTTGCATTTTTGTGATCAATTCGCCCTGAAACCGCGGCGGAACGTCCTGAGTTTGCAGGCCCCATGCCATGATATCGACATCGTCCTCAGCCAGCAGGTCTTCGAACCAATCCATCTCCGCTGGTCCCCAAGTGTCCTGGTAGCGGTCAAAAAACCCACCGATCATATAGTCCGCCTCACGCGTGCCGCGATGCCATGCGCGGAACTTTGCGCGGGCAAGTCGGGTCTCTAATGCGGGCATATCAGTGTCATCGGTCATGGGAAAAGGGCGGTAAGGCACTCGCAGAATGGGCGCAACCGGCTATAGACAATCATCATGCGTCCAGAAGTCCTCAATACGATCTTTGCTGAAAGCCAGACGCTGGACGGCGTTGGCCCGAAATTGGCAAAGCCGCTGGAGAAACTTGGCCTGACCCGGGTGAAGGATGTTGCCTATCACCTGCCCGAACGATTTGTGACGCGGCGGGCGATTGCTGGATTGGAAGAGGGCGCAGAGGGCGAACAGGTTATCATCGCTTTGACCGCGACCGAACACCGTGCTCCTTACAATCCGGGGCGAGGCCCGTACCGGGTGATGGCCCAAGATGAGGCGGGGGATATCTGCGCGCTCACCTATTTTGGGCGCGCATCTTACACTGCGAAAAAACAGCTTCCGGTGGGTGAGAAACGCTGGGTTGCGGGTCGGCTAGACCGATATGGCGATATGCTTCAGATCGTGCATCCCGACCATGTTGAAGAAGACAGCGCAGCGCACCTCGCGCGTCTCAATGAGCCGGTCTATGCTCTATCAGAGGGTCTGACCCAGCCGCGCATGGGGGCGTTGGTCGCTCAATCGCTCGAACGCCTGCCCGATTTGCCGGAATGGATTCAGCAAAGCCAATTTGACGAAGCCGGCTGGCCCTCGTGGCGCGATGCGATGCATCTTGCGCATAAGGACATGCATGAGAAGGCGCGGGACCGTCTGGCCTATGACGAACTGCTCGCCAACAGCCTCGCGTTGCTGATGGTCAAAGCGGAAGGGAGGCGGCGCAAAGGACAGCCTCTTTCCGGTGACAGGCGGTTGAGAGACCGGCTGCGATTGCCGTTTGAAATGACCGGAGCGCAAAAACGATCGGTGGATGAGATCGAAGGCGACCTGCGCCAGGAATCGCCGATGCTGCGGCTGCTTCAGGGTGACGTGGGCGCGGGTAAAACCGTCGTTGCGCTTGAGGCGATGTTGATCGCCAATGAGGCGGGGAAACAGGCGGCCATGCTCGCCCCGACGGAAATCCTTGCGCGACAGCATTTCGAAACCTTGCGCACAATGGCCGCGCCAACCGGGGTCGAGGTCGCGCTCCTCACGGGGCGGGCCAAGGGTAAGGAGCGCGAGAGCATCCTGATGGGATTGCTCGATGGGTCGATCGACATCCTTGTCGGGACCCATGCGATTTTCCAGGATACGGTTGCCTACAAAGATTTGGGCCTCGTGGTGATTGATGAACAACACCGCTTTGGCGTGGCGCAGCGGCTGGCCTTGGCCGGGAAAGGTCGGCGCGCACCGCACACGCTGGCAATGACCGCGACACCGATCCCGCGCAGCCTGACGCTGGCCCAATATGGGGAGATGGATGTGAGCCGCTTGGACGAGCTGCCACCCGGACGCCAAGCCATCGACACACTGGTTGTATCGCAAGACCGATCTGAGGACGTGATTGCTGGGGTAGGGCGCCATTTGGCGACCGGTCAGCAGGCCTATTGGGTATGCCCAATGGTGCGCGAGATGAGCGGCGCGTTTCAAGCCGCTGACATCGCTGCAGCCGAAGCGCGCTATGCCGAGCTGGTGGAGCATTTTGGCGATGATGTCGTCATGGTCCACGGCCAGCTTAAGCCAGAGATCAAAGACGCCAATATGGAGCGTTTCGTCAGCGGTCAGGCGAAATTGTTGGTCGCGACGACGGTTATTGAGGTCGGAGTAGATGTTCCCTCATCCACGCTGATGGTGATCGAACAGGCTGAGCGGTTCGGCCTCGCACAGCTTCACCAATTGCGCGGACGTGTGGGGCGGGGGAGTGAAAAAAGCCGATGCCTTTTGCTGCGCGGTTCAGAATTGAGCGAGACCGCGCAAAAGCGGCTGGCTTTGATGCGTGAGACACAGGATGGCTTTCGCATTGCCGAGGAAGACCTTGAATTGCGCGGCGGCGGCGAATTGCTCGGCACGCGGCAGTCGGGTGATGCGGCGTTTCGGATCGCCGATTTGGAACAGGTGCAAAAAATGCTTCCCATTGCCCATGCCGATGCGCGCATGTTGATCGAACATGACGGCGGCCTGACCAGTGAACGCGGCGAAGCGGCGCGTATCTTGCTCTATCTGTTTGAACGCGATTGGGGCGTGCAATTGCTGCGCGGCGGGTAAGCGTCGATCAAAATCTGGCGTTTGCGCCGTCGACTTTGAACCGCGCGACCAGCGCATTCGCCGCTTCGTTCACAACTGCCCAACAGTCTTCAAAATCGCGTTCATCACCATAGTAAGGGTCATGCACCGCGTCGCCTTTGCGGCCGTCAACGGCGTCCAGCAGCATCGCGAGATGGGCGGTCTTATAGCGCGGTGCGCGCGCTTTGATCCCGGCCATATTGGCGGCATCTAGGGCAAAGATATGGGTGAAGTCGGTAAAGTCGCTGTCAGCCAATTGCTGGCCTAACGCGCCGCTGATATCGACGCCATTGGCGCGCGCAGCTTCAATGGCCCGCGGGTCAGGAGCCTCCCCGATATGATAGCCCGCCGTCCCAGCGGATGCGACACGGATATCCAAACCCGCATCAGCTGCCGCTTTGGCAAAGGCGCCTTCTGCCATAGGTGACCGGCAAATGTTGCCGAGGCACACGAAGAGCACCGAGATATTGTTGTTTTGCGCTTCCATCGTGTAAGCGTATTACAGCAAGTCATGCTGCACTTTCAAGTGCACAAGATGTTGAAATAGAGAGAGAATATTATGCGCAAGGTTATCTTGGGATTGGTTGTGGCAACTTTGCCGTTTGCCCCGGTGTTTGCCGGGCCGGTTGAAGACTACGAAACCCTTCGCGAAGAAGTGTGGCAATCGGTGCTGGATTCCTCCCCAACTTTGGCGACCAGCGTCGGGGATCGCCGAGGTGATGGGCAATTGGGTGACTTGTCGCTCGACCAATATCAGACCGACATCAACGCCGCCCGAACCTTTCGTCTTCGTTTGGACGCAATTGACCAAAGCGCACTGCCGATTGACCTCCAGGTTGATTACGCCGTGCTTGTAAGCAGTTTGGACGATGCCATCGCCGCCAGCGCGCATGATCAAACCCGCTATATCCTGTTCACCAATCGCGGCGGTTGGTTCTCAGGCTTTGCCTCGCTCCCATATCGCTCTCCGTTTTTCACATTGGCCGATTACCAAAGTTACGTGTCGCGCCTGTCCGCCTTTGCCGCGGTGAATTCACAAGGGATTGAACGCAGCAGAGAAGGCGTTGAGCGGGGCCTTGCTCAACCTTGCGAGCCGATGCAGGGGTTTGAAAACAGAATTGAACGGCAATTGGTCTATGACACCGCCACTTCGCCATTTTGGCAGCCGTTTGCGGGTGAAAAGCCGGGTGCGATCTCCGATACAGAATGGGAGACGTTGAAAGCCGAAGCGCAGACCGCAATCGAGCAAAGCGTTTTGCCCGCATATCAAGAATTCCTCGATTTTTATGAGGACGAATACGCCCCCAATTGCCGCAGCGGCACGCCGGGTATCCTCGCCACACCGGGCGGCGATGACTATTACGAATACCGCGTGCGTAGCTTTACCACGACGGACATGACCCCAGATGAGGTGCACAATCTAGGTCTGTCCGAAGTCGCCCGCATCCGTGCAGAAATGGTCGAAGTGGCCACCGAAGCCGGGTTCGAAACGCGCGAGGCGTTCATCGAGCATCTGCGCACCGATCCGCAATATTACATGACCGATGTCGACGAATATGTTGCGCATGTGGCCGCGCTGGCCAAGCATATTGACGGGTTTATGCCGCAATTGTTCGGGCGGCTGCCGCGCCAGCCTTACACCGTTGCGCCAATCCCTGCGCCCAACGCGCCCGGCAACACGACCGCCTATTACGAACCCGGCTCGTTAGAGACAGGTGCGGCGGGCATCTACCGGATCAACACGACCGAACTGGACCAGCGGCCCCTGTGGGAGCTGCCCGCGCTGGGCGTGCATGAGGCTGTGCCCGGCCACCACCACCAGATCGCATTGCAGCAGGAATTGGATATCCACCCACTGCGTGCAAACGGCACATTCTTCACTGCCTTTGTCGAAGGGTGGGGCCTGTATTCTGAGCGTTTGGGCATTGAGATGGGCCTTTATGACACGCCTGCAAAGCAGATGGGGAGGCTGTCCTATGAGATGTGGCGCGCGACGCGCCTGGTGGTTGACACGGGTCTGCATTCAAAAGGGTGGAGCAAGGAACAAGCGGTCGCCTATATGCTCGACAACACGGCCCTTTCACCCGCCAATATCGACGCAGAGGTCAACCGCTATATGACGTGGCCTGGCCAGGCGCTGGCGTATAAGATCGGGGAGTTGAAAATCCGCGAATTGCGCAGCCGAGCCGAAGAGGCGCTGGGTGCAAATTTCGACCTTCGCGATTTCCACGATACGGTGCTGGAAAACGGGGCGATCCCGCTTTCGGTTCTGGAGGCGCATGTTGATCGTTGGATTGCGGCAAAGCTTGCCGCGGCGAATTAGGCCGTTTTTTCGGGGAAGGGCTCGGTTGAGGCCAGCACTTCCTCGACTATGCGCCGAACATTGATCTTAGCTTTCAGCCGCGCGCCTAGGAGCGCGGTTCCGCTAACCTTTCGTTGGACAAACAGCGTTTCGACCGGAGGTAGGGTCCAAGTTTCTTTATCCTTGGCGATGGCCATGCCTTCTTCGCGTAGCAACGGGACAAACGCGCGGTCGCCAAAATCAAACGGCGCGTCCTCGCTCATTTCGCCCAGAATTATGTCGATCATCCGGTTGACGCGATCAGGATATTTCTCTGCCACAATGGGAGCCATAAAACCGGCTTCAATCGCGGAATTCAAAACCGCCTCACGTTTGCCGCTTAGCCCCGCATTGAGCATTGTTCTGTAATTGTTGGCGACATCGGTATCGACCGCGCGGCAAGCTCCGAAATCGAGCAGCACAATTTCCCCGGTTTCCCGCCGATATCGGAAATTGGCGAAGTTTGGATCGGTTTGCATCACGCCAAAATCGAACAATTCGCGCGCTACCAGCCGCATCAAACGGCTCATGACTGCATCGCGGCGATCATCCGGCTCGCTCTCCAATTGTTCAATGCCGACGCCATCTTCAAAACTCATCGCAAGGATCGATCCGCGTGTGAGCCCTTGGTGCAGCTTTGGCACCACGAAGCCCTCAACGCCTTCTAATCGCTGTCTGAACAGAGCCATCTGTTCACCCTCGCGGTGATAGTCGGCTTCTTCGTGAAGCTGTTTCTTCGCTGCGGCGAGCAGTTTGTCGACTTCCAATTCGGGCGGAGCGAAGCCGGACACTTTGAGCAGCGTCATCACATTGTCGACATCGCTGTCGATGCTTTTGGCAACGCCGGGATATTGCACTTTGATCGCCAGTTCCTGACCATCGCGGGTCAGAGCTTTGTGAACCTGCCCGATAGAGGCCGCTGCAATGGGACGCGGGTTGAACCACTTAAACTGCTTGCGCCAATCATTGCCCCATTCGGCCTTCAAAACCTGATCCAATTGCTTCGTCGGCATGAAATTCGCCTGATCGCGCAGTGATGCGAGGATTTTGGCCAGCTCTGGCGGTAGGAAGTCGCCGGAATCCAGGCTGATCATCTGGCCCATTTTCATCGCCGCGCCGCGCAAATGGGCGAGACGGTCGGTCATGCGTTGGACATTGCCGGGTGTCAGGATCAGGTCGCGCGCCGATATTGACTGTCCGCTAGTCAGCCGCCGCGCACCCTCCGCTGCCATGCCGCCAGCAACCCCGCCAACAAGCCGTCCGAACGTGCCAAAGCGTGCCATCCGGCCCGATGGCACCGCTTTCTCACGGGCTTTGTCATGGGCGCGATCAGCAGGCGTGTCTCCAAAGTTAGGGCCAAGATCGGGGATGTCATCGGTCAAGCTGAGGGTAATCCTTGATACACGGTTTGGTCAGGTAACGGCCCAGCGCAGCGGGCGTTCCGCAACGGTCAACTGATACAAAGCCCGCCATCAACCGGCAGGCATTGCCCGGTGATGTAATTGCTGTGCGGGGATGCAAAGAAGGCCGCCAGTCCCTCCAACCCTTCGTGATCGCCCGGCCTGCCTAAAGGGATGCGCTTTGCCATCCATTCGGCGAATTTGGGGTTCGCTTTTGCGGTGATGTCTGTCTCGTAAAAACCGAACAGCAGGGCGTTGGCGGTGATCTGATACCGGGCCAGTTCGAATGCGGCGCCCCGTGTTAATCCATTCACAGCCGCCTTGGACGCTGCATAATCTGAGCTTTTGTTGACGCCCATGATCGACTGGCCCGACGACGTGACGATCAACTTACCGCCCAGATCACCGTTTTCGGCGCGCTCAATCATGTGGCGCGATGCATATTTGTAGACGAGGGCGGGGCCGCGTGCGTTGACAGCCATCGTCGCATCCCACCCTTCGCTGGTCATTTCGGGAATGCGCGTTCCGGCGCCTGAAATGCCTGCATTGGCAAAGGCGACATCAACCCGGCCAAAGGCTTTGAGCGTGGCCTCCATCGCGGCGGCAACCTCTTCGTCAATTGCGACGTCACAGGATATGGCGATAACCTCGCCTCCGCCCAATGCCCTCAATTCAGCGACCGCAGCGTCATTCTTCGTCTGGTTGCGAGCCCAGATTGCGACATTTGTGCCCGTTTTAATCAGACCGCGCGCCATTGCCAGACCAAGGCCGCCATTGCCGCCGGTGATGACCGCAACGCGGCCCGATAAATCGAAGATGTTCATGGCGCGCATCGGTGGCGCAAATCACGATTCCTCGCAAGTCTAGCGGAAAGCTTACTCTGCTGGATCGACTTTGAAGACGTAAACCGGGCCCAAATCGATCTCTTGCTGGGTTCCGCCGAAATACAGCTCTAGCTCCGCGCCACCTGGACTGTAATTGCGGGGCGCTTTGGTGGCGATTTTGATTAACTGCCATTCCGGCCCGACCCGGAACCGATTGGCGGCAAAGCTTTCAAATGGAGGCAGGGTCCCTTGAATGCGCGATGCGGCGACCGCGCGGCCATCTTCGGTTGATGCGCTAATCGTGCGAGCGGCAATGGCAATGACCAAATCGTCCCCTTCGGTGATCGCCTGGTTGATTGGCACTGTCGCGGCCAAATCGGTGAGCTGCGTGCCGTCTTGCGCGATGGCAAAACGGGTTGCTCGCATCATCCAAATTTCGCGCTCTTCGCGGTTTTCATAGGTTCCAACAGATCCGCCAAACTTCCAGAAAGATTGGCTTGGGTTGTTGATGAGTGTCCCGGTGCCTTCGAGGCTGTCGGGCATTTCAAGTTCCGGAATCTCGTAAGCTGCGGCTGCAACCGTGACAGGGCCGGTGCCTGCAATAGTTTCCGCGCCGGTTACAACAATCGCTTGTCCGATTTCGATGGTTTGGCGGGTGCGGCCAAATTGGACGGCAATGATCCCATCACTGGAGCGCAGGCGTTGTTCTGCGCTGGCGGTTACTTCGTACCATTCCCAATCGCTTCCGATTGAGAGGGTTTCTTCGCCGAATCCGGGAAAGGGTTCGACGTTGCGTTGAAATCGCACGCGGACAACGCCTTTGCCATCGTCAGTGTCGGCCTCGATAGTTCGGGCATAAAAGCCGACAGTCACTGTGTCGCCGCGTTCGACCGATTTGGTGAGCGGGATATTGGTGCCTGCGGTGTAGATGAACTCCGCCGCGCGTTTGATCGCGAATCTGCGCGCCGCGCCGCCACCGGGGATGTTTGCATCGACAACAGATGATGCCTCAAGATCCGCCCCATAAGACTGCCAATCGATCCGTGACGGGTCGTTCACCAAGTCACCGGGCAATTGTTCATCCAGAGCAGCAAGCTGGGCTTCGTCCTGCGCCGCTGCTGAATACGGTGTTAGACCCACAAGAGCCAAAATGCCGGCTGCGGCTGCAATAGACGGTGCGCGTTTGATTCTCATTTTTCCCTCCAAGTCAAAATTATTAGACGTTCGAAACTGTCAAAAGTGTGAACGTTCTCAATGATGGTTGCGTTTGATTTCGGTCTTCCAGCTACGTCTTTTTGAATGCCGATCTTGATGTGCGGAAGGCTAGGGCGTCGATCGCTCGGTGATTGCGCCCTTAGCCGTGTTTAAGTCCCGCTGTGCCTCCACAGGACGCTCTAGGTCGATGCGGCCGGGCAATACCGAGAGACGTAATCTCCGTGACCCGGCATATGTTGGACCAGGTAACGGATCGATTGCTCCATCTCATTGATCTCCTCCTGCGTTTTGGGAGTAACCAGCGATTCCGCCATCGGGTTGTGGTTGCCCATCTGGACGCCCTGACCCATCATCACCGCAGCCCAGCTGGTCTCGGTGAACAGCTCGTCTTCTTCGCGGAAAATTTGCCCGTTCCCTTTGAAAACCTCAATCTTTTCGGTGAGTGTGTCTGGCACATCCATGGTGCGCACATAGTTCCAAAAGTCAGAATCGTCACGCTGGGTTGCGTTGTAGTGAAGCACGAGGAAATCGCGGATGCGTGCGTATTCGCGTCCGGTCAGACGGTTGAACGTATCCTGTTGTGCCTGTGTCACTCCATCCAATGATAGGAGCGAGAGAAATTTATCAATCCCGGTGTTGATAAGGTGGATCGAAGTGGATTCCAACGGTTCCATAAACCCTGCGGCTAAGCCCAATGCTACGACATTCTTGTTCCAGAATTTCTTACGCCGGCCTGTGGTAAAGCGCAGAAAGTTGGGGTCGACTTGCGGTTTGCCGGCGATGTTCCCGACCAAGATATCGTGCGCCTCTTCGTCTTCCATATAGGAACTGCAATAGACGTGACCGTTGCCGTTGCGGTTTTGCAGGGGAACTTGCCATTGCCAGCCGGCGCTGTGTGCGGTTGCGCGAGTATAGGGCGGCGGCGGACTGCCGTCTTCGCGTTGGCAGGGCAGGGCGACCGCGCGGTTGCATGGCAACCACTGGCTCCAATCATCATACCCGGTTTCCAGCGCTTGTTCGATAAGGAGCCCGCGAAAACCGGAGCAATCAATGAACAGATCACCCTGCATCTCACGCCCGTCGTCAAGCGTTAGCGAGGTGACGAAGCCCGTTTCGGCATCCAAATGGACATCGCTCACCTTACCCTCTTGGCGCACAACGCCTCGGGCCTCAGCGAATTTGCGCAGGAATGCGGCGTATTTCCCGGCGTCTAAGTGATAGGCGTAATTGATTGGGGGCAAATCATCGCGCTCGTAATCCTGAGTGCGGGCGAACTTTCCGAAATAGGCGGCCATCGTCTCCAAGTTGAACACTTGGATCGGACGATCGTCGCCCGCTTGAGCCATCCTATGCCAAACGTGGTGGAAACCGATGCCGCCCATCGCATAACCATATGCGCCAAACGGGTGGATATAGCTGTCGCCAATATTGCCCCAATTTTCAAATTGGATGCCCAACTTAAACGTGCCTTGCACAGCGGACAGCACTTCCGATTCGTCAATTCCGAGCAAATCGTTGAACCCGACAAACGGTGGGATCGTCGCTTCGCCCACGCCAACCGTCCCGATTTGCTCCGATTCGATCAAAGTGATGTCGAGCTCTCGTCCGACTTTAAGCCGTGACATCGCCGCAGCCGCCATCCAGCCTGCTGTGCCGCCGCCCACGATGATTATCCGTTGAATTGCCATAATTTCCTCAGTCCCTCACGCGGACACTATCACCGCACCTGCCTCACGGGCAAATGTGGTCATCGTCTCTCGCTCCTTGAGCACTAGATGCAGGTTCCACACAGGATTGTGAAGAAAATATTACAACTCTTGTGAACGCTAACAAAATGCGCTAGGGCAAGAATAAGCCAACGGGTGATTTCAATTTCATCACGGGGCGATTGGGAGAATTAGGGAACATGAACACGGCTCGCATTGCGTCTTCGCGGCGCATTTTCGCATTGAGCACGGCATCGGGTCTGGCGATTTCGATGGCTGTTGCAACACCGGCATTGGCTCAGGACGCTGACGTAACCGATGGCGCCGAAGCGGCGGACGCTGCCGAGGAAAGCAACGAGATCCTCGTCACCGGCTTTCGCGCATCGCTCGAAAACGCTCAAAACATTAAACGCGACGCGGACACATTCGTCGATGCGGTGACCGCCGAAGACATCGGCGCATTGCCTGATCGCTCAGTTGCTGAAACGCTGCAGCGTATCCCTGGTGTCAACATCGGCCGGTTTGAGAAAACCTCCGACCCTGACCGTTTCTCAGTTGAGGGCACCGGCGTCATCGTTCGCGGTCTGCCTTTCGTCCGTTCGGAACTGAATGGCCGGGACATTTTCTCTGCAACGGGCGGCCGCGTCCTTAGCTTCAACGACGTCTCGCCTGAGCTTCTCGGCCGGGTCGAAGTGTTTAAGAACGTCACCGCTGACATGGTCGATGGCGGCATCGCTGGTACGGTGAACCTCGTCACTCGCAAGCCACTCGACAACCGCGGCACGCGCATCGCGGGCACAATCGAAGGCAATGTTGGTGATTTGGCCGAAGAATTCTCAACCGGTTTCTCGGTTCTGGGTTCGACCACATTTGAGAGTGACGAAGCGGGCAGCATTGGCCTTCAATTCGGCTATGCAAACTCTGAGTTGATCAGCCGCACCGATGCTTCGCAGGTCACTGATCCATGTTTCCGCGCTGACACCTTGGATGGCGCTTGTTTCCGCACTCAGGCTGTGGGCAGTGGCGGTTTCTCCGGCGATCCGGGTTTTGATGCGTCGAACTTCCCCCCTGCTGGAACCGTCTTGGTGCCAAAGGGTGCCGGCGTTCGCACAACTCAGCTAGAGCGTGATCGTGAAGCGTTCTCTGCAGTTGTGCAGTACGAAAGCCCGAACCGCGATTTCCTTGTAACGTTCGAATGGCTTCGCGCAGAGACATCGTTCTTCACTGACGAAAACGCGCTTTTGGCCTTGGTCAATGATGACGCTCTTTTCCCAGTTCAGGCTCCTGGCAGCACTTGGGAATTTGACTCAAACGGCATTTTCCAGCGCGGCGTATTGAGCCAGCGCGTCGGCGATGCCTATGCCAACCCATTTGGCCGCGGCGGTATTCCATTGGAATCGCTGCGTTTCCAACGTGATACTCGGGCCAACACGCAGGATTTCTCAATCGACATCGATTGGGAAGTTACAGATCGTTTCCGCATCAACTTTGAAGCGCAGCAAATCGAATCGGACCTTCGTACCGACTCGGTAATTGGTGTGATGAACAGCTGGGCGGATCTCGCTCTTGACCTGACCGGTAGCACTCCATCCGTTCAATTCCTCGCGCCAAACGGTGCGCCGGATGACTACTTCACCAGCGGCGAAAATACCTATTACTGGTTCTTGCTCGACAGCCTTGAGCAGAACGACGCCGATCTTCAAAGTGCCCGTTTCGACGCTGAATATGACATCAGCGACGAAGGCTTCTTTAAAAGCGCGCGTTTTGGTGCCCGCTGGTCTGAGCGTGATCGGGTAACGCGCAACACAAACTTTAGCACGTGGGGCAACTTGTCCGCTCCTTGGGCTGGCCGCGCAGGCTGTGCTCCTTGGAATGCCGGTCCTGGTTGTGCGGCAACGGGCGGTTTCCAACCTGGTCGTTTCTTCACTGGACTTCCGGGTCAGGAATTCGCGATTGCTGGCGGCGCGTATGTCGACGACTTCCCAACATTCTCAAACTATCGTTCGCCATTTGGTGACGGCTTCCAACGCGGCAATGCTCCTACGCCTATCGCGGGCGGCGGTGCATTCTTCTTTGGCGGCGATGATTTCCTTGGTGAATATCTGTCCGGCGAAAGCGCCCGTCAGGCACGCGAGATTAACATCTTCTCGCAAACGCCTAACCCGTTCTTTGGTGTTCAGGGCCGTTCGTTCACGGACATCGCTGGCAACGTCACGCAATGTGACCCGTTCTGCCCGCCTGAAGTGTCGGACGTAAGCGAAGTTACCAAGGCAGCTTATGCGCGGATCGATTTCGGTTCAGATTTTGACAATGGCTGGAACCTCGAAGGCAACTTCGGTCTGCGCTATGTTGAAACCGAGGTTCGCACCGGCGGCCTAATCGGCTTTGCCAGCCCGTTTGGATTTGATGATCCAGGCGTTACCAACGGCGAAGGCAATGGCGACGGAATTGTATCGGTCGCTGAAATCAACGCATCGTGCGGACGCACGCCGCCAACGCAAACATTGCCAGGCTTCTGCGGGCTTTCCGATGCGCGCAAAGCAGAATTTGCAGCAGGCTTTACCGGCGATTTGATCATTGATGATCGCGCGATCACATTCGATCACTATCTGCCAAGCTTCAACGCACGTTTGGACATTGGCAATGGTCTGATCTTCCGTGCCGCGGCTTCGAAGGGTATTTCGCGGCCAGATCTGCAATTGTTCCGTTCAGGCGGTGCGATTGGCGACAACACCGGCGATTTGCAGCAAGAAGGAACACTTGAAACTGGTCCACTGTTCCAATTGGCGACGGGTAACCGCAATATCCGTCCGGTGGAATCGTGGAATTACGATCTTTCGGTTGAGTGGTATTTTGATGATGTCGGCTCGCTGACAATTTCCGGTTTCCTCAAAGATATTGAGGGTATCGTGAATTCCGGTGTCGATATTGTCGACTTTATCGCTCCGAGCGGAAATCTGACTATTCCGGTTGAAGTCAACGGTCCGGTGAACGCAGAGGGCGGTACGCTTAAGGGTGTCGAGATCGGCTATCAGCAGACGTATGACTTCCTTCCCGGACCGCTCGGCGGGCTCGGCATGGCGGCGACGTACACCTATATTGACGGGGGCGAGTTCTCGAACTCAGACCTTGCTGGCAATACAAGCGTGTTCTCCGCGGCTCAGCCACTTGCCGGGATTTCGGAGCATACGTTCAACGCAACTGTGTTTTACGAACGTGGACCATTGTCGGCGCGTGCCGCTTACAATTGGCGTTCCGACTTCTTGATCACGGCGCGGGATGACATCTTCCCGTTCTCGCCAATCTATCAGGAATCGACCGGTCAGCTTGATGCTTCGATCTTCTTCGCGGTTACCGACTATCTGAAGCTCGGCGTGCAAGGCGTGAACTTGCTCGATGAGATCACAGAAACAAGTCAGGTCGTCGATTTTGACGGAACACGGATCACACGCTCCGCCTTCCGCAATGACCGACGCTTCACATTCCTTGCGCGATTTGATTTTTAAGAGACTGGTCTCTCTAAAAAATTGTTTCGTACGTTAGGAGTAGGAGGGGGCTTTGCTTGAGGGGGCAAGGTCCCCTCTTCTTATTTTGATCGGGTTTGGTTGGGAGGTTTGTGATGCGTTTGGCTTTGAACTGTGTTGCGTTGGCGATGGTGCCTGCGCTGTTGGCTTGTAATGGAGCCAATGCCGAACAAAATGCAGGTCCAGTTGAGATGTCGAGCATTGAAGGCTCTGACTGGTCTCTCGTTTGGTCTGATGAATTTGACGGCGACACGCTTGACCGAACCAAGTGGATTCCTGAGGAATCGTGTTGGGGTGGGGGCAATATAGAACGGCAATGCTACACTGATCGGGCCGAAAATATTGTGGTCGAGGATGGGTTTTTGATCCTCAAGGCACGCGAAGAGAGCTTCACAGGCCCCGCGCGCCCGCCTGAAATCGCCGAAAACCCCAATCCGCAAATCACGCAAGAATACACTTCTGGCAAAGTCCGCACGCTGGGCCTGCATGCATGGAAATACGGGCGCATCGAAGTGCGCGCCAAAGTGCCAGTGGGGCAGGGGACGTGGCCCGCCGTTTGGATGATGCCTGCTGATCCGGCCTATGGCGCGTGGCCATTGTCGGGAGAGATCGACATTTTGGAAGCGGTGAATATCGGCGCGGCCTGCGAAACGTGCGACGGCGATGTCGGCGAAAATCGCACAGTGAGCGCGCTTCATTTCGGCGATCTTCCGCCAGGCAATCGCTATGTTGACAACAAAACGACGCTTCCAAGCGGCGCGCTGCCTTCTGACGATTATCATGTGTATTCGGTCGAATGGGGTGAGGGCTTGATCCGCTTTTTGGTTGATGACCGGGTGCACTTTACCGTCACGCGCGACCAATGGGACACCGGTTCTGCTTTGGCGCAAGGCAACATCAATGCACCGTTCGATCAACCCTTTTATGTGATGGCAAACCTTGCTGTTGGAGGGCGCTGGCCTGAACGGGATAATGAAAAGGGGCTTGCCCCGAGCAGCATTCCCGCTCAATTCTCCATTGATTGGATCCGGGTGTATCAATGTGCCAGTGATCCTGACACGGGTAGGGCATGTATGGAACGGCCAGAATAGGAACAATTTGCTGTGGCTAGGGGTCGCAATTCAGTAACCATCCGCGAAGTGGCCGAGGACGCCGGGGTTTCGCTACAAACGGTGAGCCGGGTCATCAATGATGGCCCGAACGTTCGCCCGCAGATGCGTGACAAGGTTCAGGCGTCGATTGACCGGCTCGGCTATGTCCCATCCATCGCGGCTCAGCGGATGAGCGGGTCGCGGTCCTACATTATCCTCGCAATCAACGACCGCGAACGCACATTGGCGGATTGGCGCGAGAGGCAAGGGACCGACTGGGTCGACCAAATGCTTCTTGGCGGAATTCTTACCTGTTCCAAACACGGTTACCGGATGATCGTAGAATTGGTCGATACGCATATTGACCATGTCGAACGCGAATTGGGTGCGACGATTTCGGCGCTTCAGCCGGATGGCGTTATCCTTACGCCGCCGCACTCAGAGAACAAGTTGATCACTGATTTGCTTGAGCGACGGGGAATTCCATTCGCCCGTATTGGTTCCAAAAAGGAAGGGGCCGGTATTCCCCTGACAATGGGTGATGAAGGCGCAGCCTATGATGCAACGAAACGCCTCATCGATCTTGATCACAAGCAGATCGGCATCATCGCTGGGCCTGAACAATACAGTTTGAGTGGGTGGCGCGTAGATGGCTGGAAAAAGGCTATGTTGGATCACGGGCTCAGTCCCGATGGTTTGAATGAGCGCGGAGATTTTGGATACGAATCCGGCACGCAGGCGGCCCGTGCGCTGCTTGATCGCAATCCTGCAATGACCGCAATCATTGGCAGCAGCGATCAAATGACGCTGGCTGCATTGGGGGTGGCGCGCGACCGCGGCCTGCATGTCCCGCGCGACCTGTCGATTATTTCGTTTGATAACACGCCTATCGTGCGCTTTTCTCAGCCGCCACTTACCGCGGTCGATCAGCCTATCGCTCAGACGGTTTCTGTCGCGGTTGAAAAATTGATCACCCTAAAAGGTAAACCGCACGAAGGCGGCGTGATTAATGTTGAGGCCAGTCTTGTCGAACGGGCCTCGATCGGTCTTGCCCCGAGCGACGATTGAGCAATTCATCAGTGAGCGAAGATCGCCAGCCAGTCTGGTTCTTGGTCATGTTCGCGTTAGCAGCCGGCGGAGGCGCGGTTGCCTATGTGCCGCTGCTGACGGTTTTGCTCCCGCTCAAAATCACCGCGATGGTGGGCACCGAAGACGTACCCACATTAGCGCGGGTTGCATTTTTCGGAGCCGTTTTTGCCAGCATCGCAAACATCGCCTTTGGCATCCTTAGTGATCGCAGCAAAAGCCGCCTACCTTGGGTTGTCGCAGGTCTAATTTCGTCCAACCTTTTGCTGTTCGCAATTGGCGGCGCGAGCACGGTGATCGAGCTGATTGTCCTGATCATGGCGTGGCAAATTGGCCTCAACATGATGCTCAGCCCGTTGTTGGCATGGGCGGGTGATTGCTTTCCCGACAGCCAAAAGGGACTATTGGGCGGAGCGCTCGCATTCGCGCCCGCGCTGGGCGGGCTTGCCGGATCACTTGTTACATTTGAAGCGTTGGTTGGTGTCCAATTCCGGCTTAGCCTTGTGGCAATATTGGTCACGTCAATGGTTTTGCCCGCGGTCATATTTGGCCGCAATAGAGTTAGGCCGCACCTCATGCGTGATGCACCGGTGCAGGCTGAGGCCGGTGCGAATGTGACGCAGCCCAGAGCCGTCCTGATCCGCATGTGGCTTGCGCGGTTTTTGGTCCAAATTTCCGAAGCGGGATTGTTTGCATTTCTGCTATTTTGGCTGCGCTCTTTGTCAGAAGGGTTCCATGAAAACACCGCCGCCAACATCTTCAGCACGGTGCTTGTGGTTTCTGTTCCGCTCGCGCTTTTGTTGGGGCGTTGGTCAGATCGGCGTGCGCGTCCAATTGCGCCGCTCACCTTTTGCGCGGGGATTTCTGCAGCGGGTTTGTTGATAATGGCGTCATCCAGCACAATTGATTGGGCAATTGCGGGATACATCGTCTTTGGCATAGCGGCGTCGATTTTCCTGTCGTTGCACACCGGGCAGACCCTGCGAGTACTCCCTAACCCGCGTCATCGGGGCCGCGATATGGGGATATTTAATCTCACGAATACAGTGCCTTCTTTGGTCATGCCGGGGCTAACGCTGACGTTGGTGCCGGGCTTTGGCTTTACCGCCTTGTTCGCGCTATTTGCCGGGTTGGCGGCGTTGGCGGCGGTGTTACTTGCGACAATTGCTGTGCGCCGATAGCGCCTTGGCCCTTGCATTGATGAGCGCAATTTGTAGTGTATTGATAACGTTCTCATTTGAGATTGAACGGCCACAATGTTGGTAGAAAAAGTCTTTGGGAGGGACTTTCTGAAAATGCGTAAGAATGCACGGCGTTTCTTGGCTGGAGCTGCGATGCTCGGTGTCTTGTCAGGGTGCAGCCAAGCTCCCCTGCAAACTGCAAGCAGTACCCCCACTCCAACCGCCTCGGCAGCTGATCAGAACGAAGCGGCTGACCCGCTTGCAGACCTGCTTTCGCGTATGAGTGTAGAGCGCAAAGTGGCGCAGCTGATCATGCCGGATATCGGCTCCATCACGCCTGCCGATGTTGCGCAATACCGTTTTGGCACTGTCCTGAACGGCGGGAATTCCGGACCGAATGGCGATGATTTTGCGCCGGCTCCCGAATGGTTGGAATTGGCCGATGCCTATTGGGATGCCTCAGTTCAGGCTTTGCCCAATGGTGAGCCCGCAATTCCGGTGCTTTGGGGAACGGATGCGGTTCATGGTCATGCCAATGTGATCGGCGCGACCGTGTTTCCGCACAACATTGGCCTTGGCGCGACGGGAGATGCAGATCTGATCCGCCGGATTGGCGCAGCGACCGCCGTTGAAATCGAAGCCACCGGTATTGAATGGACATTTGCCCCGACAGTGGCTGTGGCCCGCGATGATCGTTGGGGCCGGACATACGAAAGCTATTCCGAAAACCCCGCTTTGGTGGCGCAGCTTGGCGCAGCCATGATCGAAGGGCTTCAGGGGCGTCCGGGCGATCCCGACTTCCTTGGCGAGGGCCGAGTGGCTGCAACGGCCAAGCATTTCTTTGGCGACGGGGGCACCGAACAGGGCGTTGATCAGGGCGATGTGAACGGTGATCTTGCCGAATTGATGGCAATCCACGCCGCGCCATATCCAGCCGCAATTGACGCCGGTGTTGCCAGCATCATGGCGAGCTTTAACTCCATCAATGGCAGAAAAATGCACGGCAATGAACCTCTGCTCAACGCCGAATTGCGCGGAAATCTGGGCTTTGGCGGCTTGGTTGTGGGTGACTGGAATGGCCATGGCCAAGTCGCGGGTTGCACCAATTCCGATTGCCCTCAGGCGCTGCTCGCCGGGCTTGATGTCTATATGGTGCCCGAAGACTGGAAGGCGCTTTACGAAACGCTCGTAGCGCAAGTCGAAGATGGCACCGTGCCAATGGCGCGTTTGGACGAAGCGGTGATGCGGGTTCTGCGGTTGAAACAGCAATTGGGTATGTTTGACGACGAGGTTCGCCCGTCAGAACGTGCCAATGCAGGCAATTGGGATCTGCTCGGAGCGGATGCGCACCGCGCCGTCGCGCGCGAAGCGGTCGCAAAATCGCTGGTCGTGCTCAAGAATGACGGCATCCTTCCGCTCCAAGATGGGGCGAATATCCTTGTCGCAGGAACCGCAGCCGACAACATTCCGCAGCAAGCAGGCGGTTGGTCGATTACGTGGCAGGGCGGCGGCGAACTGACGGAAGAATACTTCCCCGGCGCGACTTCAATCTTTGATGGTATCGTCCAGGCTGCATCTGCGACCAACAGCAATGTCACCTTGGATGTCGCTGGCGACGTGAGTTTGGCTGGCGCGCCCGACGTGGCGATCGTCGTATTCGGTGAAGAACCATACGCCGAATTTGTTGGCGACCGTAAGGACATGGTGTTCCGCGATGAAGAGGGTCTGGAATTGCTGCGTGCTTATCGTGAGCGGGGCATTCGCACAGTCGCGGTGTTCTTGTCGGGGCGTCCAATGTGGATGAACCGAGAGATCAACGCTGCTGATGCCTTTGTCGCAGCATGGCTTCCGGGAAGCGAAGGTGCCGGCGTTGCGGATGTGCTGTTTGGAACACGTCCAGCGAGCGGCCGGCTTTCATTCACGTGGCCGATGGGATGCGACGGAACTCCGATAAATGGACCAGAGGGCGCTCTATTTCCGCTAGGCTTTGGCCTTTCGTATGGTGAGGCAAGTGCAATCGCGACCTTGGATGAAACCTGTGATGCGCTGTCGATCGATGGCGGTGCGGCATGGTTTGCTGCTGGCGGCCTTGGACCATTGGTTCAGGTGGTGGCGGACAATGCTGTTCTCCCCGACCTGCGCGGCTCGGGCAACGGGATCACGGCGGCGGGTCTGGATCGCAACGCTCAAGAAGACGCGCGTTCAGTCACATTCGAACCGGGATCAAGCCTGACTCTATCTGGCCCTGACAGCGACGCGGGCTGGCGGATTACCTATTCCGTGAACGCCCGGCCAAGCGGGACTGTGTCGGTACGCGCAGGGGGTGACAACGTTGACATATCGCACTCACTGTTAGTAGCGGAGGGCAAAGGATGGCGCGAAATGGTGCTGACGCAGGCCTGTCTGGGAGAGACAGGTGATGCGCTGACATTCATGTCGAGTGGCGATTTTACCATCCAAATCAGTGAAATAGTGCGCGAAAGCAGCGCAGAGGGAACCGAGTGCTCATTCTAAAATAAAGAGCACCAATGATAACATGACGGGGGATATGCGGTGACGCTGGAGACAATCGATATCATAATCATCGCAGGCTATGCGCTTGCGCTGTTGGGCATTGCCCTATTCGTTAGCCGTGAGCCGGAAGGCCACGACAAAAACACAGAGGATTACTTTCTCGCCGGCCGCGCATTGCCGTGGTGGGCGATTGGTGCCTCGCTTATTGCCTCCAACATATCGGCTGAACAAATTATCGGCCAATCGGGGCAGGGCTTTGTCATCGGGATCGCGATTGCGGCCTATGAATGGCAGGCGGCGATTGTTCTGTTGATCGTGGCGAAATACTTCCTGCCGATCTTCCTTAAACGCAAGATCTACACGATGCCGCAATTCCTTGATCAAAGGTATGGCCACGGCGTCAAATCCTTGATGAGCGTTTATTGGGTCGCGCTTTACACGGCGGTGAACCTAACGGGCGTGCTGTGGCTGGGCGGCCTTGCGGTTAGCTCGCTTACGGGTTGGGACGTGCTTTATTCGATGATGGCATTGGCCGGCTTTGCGTCGCTTTACTCGCTCTATGGCGGGCTAAAGGCGGTTGCGCTCACCGACATTATTCAGGTCGTGATTCTGGTTGCAGGCGGTCTTGCGATCACATGGTTCGCGCTCGATGCGCTGCCAGCTGATGGAGCGATTGCTGGCTTTGGCTATCTTATGGGCGAGATGCCCGGCCATTTTGAAATGATCCTTGATGAAGGAGACACAGGCTACGACGCACTGCCAGGCATCTGGACGCTGCTCGGCGGCCTTTGGGTGCTTCACTTCAGCTATTGGGGTTTCAATCAATACATCATTCAACGCGCCCTTGGTGCGGAGAACTTGGGCGAAGCGCAAAAGGGCCTCGCATTCGCCTCGTTCCTGAAATTGCTGATTCCGTTCATAGTCGTGATCCCCGGCATGGCGGCGGTTATTCTGGCTCAGCAAGGGGTGCTGGATAATGGTGTCCTGACCGAACGCCCGGATGAAACATACGGCGAGCTGATGGGCTTTGCGCCTGCTGGTTTGCGCGGGCTTGTGTTTGCAGCCTTGATCGCTGCGGTGGTCTCGTCGCTTGCATCAATGATGAACTCGATCTCGACCATCTTCACAATGGATCTGTATCGCAGCCAACGCCCTGACGAGGCGGAGCAGCATTATGTGACTGTCGGCCGCGTGTCTGCCTTTGCCGCCATGGTTATCGCGCTGTTCTTGGCCGAACCGTTTCAGGGCAGCTTCAAAAGCGCGTTCCAAACGGTTCAGGAATACACCGGCTTTATCGCTCCCGGCGTTGTCGTGGTGTTCTTGCTCGGCTTCTTTGATCGGCGTGCCAATGCCGCAGGTGCATTCACCGCTCTGCTTGGTTCGGTTGCGCTGAACTTTGTTCTGAAGTTCGCGGCGAGTGATCTGGAGTTTATCATCCGCATCTGGATCGTGTTCGTCGTATCGCTGATCGCGGCGGCTGTTGTGTCGCGCTTCACCGCTGCACCGGACGAAGACGGCATTGTCGAACTGAAAGACATCGCCTTTGTGACCAGCACCTTGTTCAACACGCTGGCGGCATTGACTGTGGCGCTGCTGGTAGGGCTTTACGTCTGGCTCTGGTGATAGAGAGGGGGCGGGGTGATTGCCGCATCGGTTATGGCTTCGTATAGATCGGGGCATGGCCAGCGCATCGAATCCCGCCCAGTCCTCTCCTCCGCATCCAGAGGACCAATATCTGGCTCTGATGCGTCAGATTTGGGAAAGCGGCAGTGAGCGCGCAGACCGCACTGGGATCGGCACGCGGTCGGTTGTTGGTGCGCAATTGCGCTATGACTTGGCCGATGGCGCGATGCCGCTGCTCACCACAAAGCGTGTGTATTGGAAGACCGCCACGCGTGAGATGTTGTGGTTCCTGACCGGCAACACCAACATTCGCCCGCTTGTTTTGCAAGGGGTGAAGATTTGGAACGAATGGCCGCACGCCCACTATGTCAAAGAGACCGGCGAGGACGTTTCGCTGGATGATTTTGTGTCGCGGATTGCCGAAGATGAGGCATTCGCTGCGCGGTGGGGTGATTTGGGGCCAGTTTATGGAAAGCAATGGGTCGATTGGCCAACCTATCGCTACCGCAAAGACGGTCTTTATGAACCGGGGCCGGGTATCAATCAGGTCGCGCAAGTTGTCGAAAGCCTAAAGACCAATCCCGGCAGCCGCCGCCATATTATCGAAGGGTGGAATGTTGCTGAGCTTGACCGGATGGCATTGCCCCCGTGTCACAAGACCTATCAATTCCACGTTGCCGGAAATCGCCTCAATTGTGTGCTGTATCAACGCAGCTGCGATGTGGCGTTGGGCCTGCCGTTCAACCTGTGGTCGGCGGCGCTTTTGACGCGGATGATGGCGCAGCAAACGGGCCTTGAGCCGGGTGAGCTGGTTTGGATGGGCGGGGACGTGCACCTTTACCTAAATCACGCGCATTTGATCGAAGAGCAGCTGACTCGTGCGCCGCAAGGCAGCCCAACCTTCGAAATCACGCGCAAGCCGGAAACAATTTTCGACTACAAAATTGAGGATTTCGTGGTGCATGATTACGCGCCGCTGCCTCCGATCAAGGCTCCTGTTGCGGTTTGATGCTCCGCGCGTCGCAACGCTTGACCGCCCTGCTGCGTTGAAATAAAAATTCACGCATAAGCAATGATTGTAAGGCCGCGAATACTGGCTGCATGATCCAAGGGGAGAGCGTTTTTATGGCCGATGCGGCCGACACTCCAACACCAATGGGTGACAAGAGCGGCGACAACCGACCGGCGCTCGCGCTGCACGTGCCAGAGCCGCGTTCGCGCCCCGGCGACCCGGTCAATTTCGCCGATGTCACGCTGAGTGATCCCGGCGCGCAGCCGCGTCCCGATGAAAGCACCAAGCCCGAGGAAATGAAGGACCTCGCCTATGATCTCGTCCGGGTTTTGGGCGATGACAACAAGGCGCATGGTCCGTGGGATCCAAAACTTGATCCTGACACATTGCGCACAATGCTTGGCCATATGGCGATGGTGCGCGCATTTGATGAACGGATGTTTCGCGGACAGCGCCAGGGTAAGACGTCGTTTTACATGAAATGCACCGGCGAAGAGGCGACCAGCGTTGCCGCTTCGATGGCGCTGGCGTCAGACGACATGGTCTTCCCAAGCTACCGCCAGCAAGGGATCTTGATCGCGCGCGGGTACCCGCTAATTGAGATGATCAATCAGATTTATTCGAACAAAGGCGACAAGCTAAAAGGCCGGCAACTGCCGATCATGTATTCGAGCCGCGAACACAGCTTTTTCTCAATCTCAGGCAACCTTGCCACGCAAACCCCGCAAGCGGTCGGTTGGGCGATGGCGAGCGCGATCAAAGGTGACAGCCGGATCGCGGCGACATGGGTGGGTGAGGGCAGCACCGCGGAAGGTGACTTCCACTCGGCCTGCACTTTTGCCACCGTCTACAACGCGCCGGTGATCCTGAATGTGATCAACAATCAATGGGCCATTTCCAGCTTTAGCGGATTTGCAGGGGGCGAGCGGACCACGTTCGCCGCGCGCGCTTTGGGCTATGGTCTTGCTGGCCTGCGGGTGGATGGCAACGATGCGCTGGCGTGTTTCGCTGCGCAGCAATGGGCAGCCAACCGGGCGCGGGCCAACCACGGTCCGACCTTGATCGAATATTTCACCTACCGCGCGGAAGGGCACTCAACCTCTGACGACCCATCCGGCTATCGCAGCGCGCAAGAGCGTGAAGAATGGCCGCTGGGCGACCCTGTCATGCGCCTCAAAAACCACCTGATCGCGATTGGCGAATGGGATGAGGACCGTCAGGCAGCGATGGACAAAGCCTGTGCGGAAGAAGTGAAAGCGACCACCAAAGAGGCCGAAAAGAACGGCATCCTTGGTCACGGTCTACACCATCCATTCCACACCATGTTCGAAGACGTGTTCGAAGAACTTCCGTGGCATCTTGAAGAGCAGGCCGATCAAGCAACCCGGGAACGCAAGATCAAATGGCCTGACCATCACCCCAAAGACGGAGCAGGCAAATGAACGCTCCCATTGAAACCCCCAGCAAAGACGCTCCTGCGGCAAGCGAACGCCGGATCAACATGATTGAGGCGATCAACGAAGCGCTCGATTTGATGCTGGCCCGCGATCCCAATGTGGTCGTCATGGGCGAGGATGTTGGATATTTTGGCGGCGTGTTCCGCTGCACCGCCGGCCTTCAAGAAAAGCACGGCAAGACGCGCGTTTTCGACACGCCGATCAACGAATGCGGTATTATCGGGGCGGCTGTTGGTATGGGCGCGTATGGTCTGCGTCCAGTGCCTGAAATTCAATTTGCCGATTACATCTATCCCGGCCTCGATCAGCTGATCTCAGAGGCTGCGCGCCTGCGGTATCGTTCCGCCAATGAATATATCGCGCCGATGACGGTCCGCTCGCCCTTTGGCGGCGGCATCTTTGGCGGTCAGACGCACTCGCAAAGCCCAGAAAGCCTGTTCACCCATGTGGCTGGCCTAAAGACTGTGATTCCGGCGACGCCGTATGATGCAAAAGGTCTCTTGATCTCCTGCATCGAAGACAATGATCCGGTGATCTTCTTTGAGCCAAAACGTATTTATAACGGCCCGTTCACTGGCTTTTATGACAAGCCCGTCGAACCGTGGAAAAAGCACGCCGACAGCGTCGTTCCAGAGGGGTATTACAAAATCCCACTGGGCAAGGCGCGCCATGTGGCAGAGGGCGACGCCCTGACCGTGCTTGCATATGGCACAATGGTCCACGTGGCAGAGGCTGTCTGTAAGGAGAAAGGTATCGACGCCGATATCCTCGACCTGCGCACACTTGTGCCGCTGGATATTGAGGCGATTGAAGCGTCGGTGAAGAAAACCGGCCGCTGCCTGATTGTACACGAGGCAACGCGCACCAGCGGGTTTGGTGCGGAATTGTCTGCGCTCGTCACAGAACGTTGTTTCTATCATCTCGAAGCCCCGGTCGAACGTGTGACCGGATTCGACACACCCTATCCGCATAGCCTCGAATGGGCATACTTCCCAGGCCCGGTTCGCATCGGCGAAGCAATCGATTCAATCCTCAAGGATTAACGCACCATGGCAAAGTTCACATTCAATATGCCCGATGTTGGCGAAGGCGTGGCCGAGGCTGAGATCGTCGAATGGCAGGTCAAAGTTGGCGACAGGGTCGAAGAAGACCAGCATCTCGTCGATGTCATGACTGACAAAGCTACGATCGACATTGAAAGCCCGGTTTCCGGCATCGTGACCGAGGTCGCTGGCGAAGTTGGCGATACGATCTCTGTCGGTGCGATGTTGCTCGTGGTTGAAGTCGAAGGGGAGGAGCAAGACGAAGCGCCTCAGGAAGCCGCTCCGGAAGAAAAGGTGGAAACACCAGCACCCGTTGCAGAACCTGCGCCTGCGCCTGCGCCTGCACCCACTCCAGCCCCGGCGCCAACGCCTGAAGCGGCAGCACCCACCGCGAAAACACTCGCCAGCCCCGCTGTGCGTCAACGTGCCCGCGATCTGGGTGTAGACCTTGCGCAAGTGAAGTCCGCCTATGGTGGCCGCGTGCGTCACGGCGATCTCGATCAATTCCTTGCCTACAATTCGGGCGGCGGTTTTGCGCCCGCTGGCAAGGTCCGCGATGATGAACCGATTAAGGTCATTGGCCTGCGCAAACGCATCGCTCAAAATATGAGCGCCGCCAAACGCAAAATCCCGCATTTCACCTATGTCGAGGAATGCGATGTCACCGATCTGGAAAAAGCGCGCGCTGACCTGAATGCGTCGCGCGGTGACAAGCCGAAGCTGACCATGCTGCCGATGCTGATCACGGCGTTCTGCAAAATACTGCCCAAATATCCGATGATCAATGCCCGTTATGATGACGAAGCAAACATCGTCACCCGCCACGGCAGCGTGCATCTGGGCATGGCAACGCAAACAGACGGCGGATTGATGGTCCCGGTGATTCGCGACGCTCAGGCGCGCAATCTGTGGCAATTGGCGACGGAAATCGGCCGCTTGGCGCAAGCGGCGCGCGATGGATCGGCCAAGTCTGACGAACTTTCAGGCTCTACGCTGACGGTCACGTCTCTCGGCCCGCTCGGCGGCGTTGCGACCACCCCGGTGATCAACCGGCCCGAAGTTGCGATCATTGGCCCCAACCGAATTATTGAGCGTCCAATGTTCGTCACAGGTCCCGATGGCACCGAGCGAATTGAGAAACGCAAGCTGATGAACATCTCCATTTCATGCGATCACCGTGTGGTTGATGGGTTTGATGCCGCCAGCTTTATTCAGGACGTCAAAAAGCTAATTGAAACCCCAGTTTTGCTGCTTTCCGAATAAGTTTTCAAAAATGTTGCAAAATGGCTGTCACGGGCGTTGACAGCCATTCCAACCGGGCCTAATTGCCCGGCTCCCAAGCGGTGCAAACCACAGTTTGAACGGTCAAGTTTAAGCGGGTGTAGCTCAGTTGGTTAGAGCGCCGGCCTGTCACGCCGGAGGTCGCGAGTTCAAGTCTCGTCACTCGCGCCACTTGGGAAATCTCAAATCATACCAAATCGCAGGCGGCGCCGATAAAGCCGCGCCCTGAACCTGTGCTTCCAACGAAAACGGGCCTGTGAGCATCGCTCAATGGCCCGTCGTTGTTTCTGTCAGGGGAAGCAGGCTCAGCTGTAATTGCCCCATGTGTATTCACAGTGACCGCATTTGAACCGCGGCCGAATTTCATCGCTGCCGAAATAGGCTGTGGCTGAGCCAACAAGCGCGCCTGCGATGGTGCCAAGACCCGGCAGGACCGAACCGGCCACCGCGCCAGCGGCCGCACCAGCCGCCACATTGTTTGACAACTTGCGCTCTTCGATAAGGTCGGTCTTATGACAGCGCGGGCATTCAAAGTTTTCGGCGGTTTCTTCGGTCACAGTAATCTTCCCCATTTGCAATTGCCTTGTGGTTGATATCCCTATTCTCGCTGGCAAAGCCTAACACATTCAAAACATTGCTCAAGCGGGCTCTGTCTTACTGGACGCTTAGTCAGGATCGTTTTTTTCCGGCGCGCTGTCCGGGGCAGACCAGCTGCCGGTCTCCATCCAGATCAAAAACCGCTTAAGAGGCAGCAACCAGATTATGCCAAGAACCAGATAGACAATGGTTTGCGCGAGGCCTGACCATGCGCCGATGATACCGGGGGCATAGCGCGCAATCAGGATCGCATAGATCATGATTGCAATGAACAATCCGATGATCCCAATGGGAATTCGCCAAGTTGGTGTTTCACGCATCGAAAAAGCCCCTTAATCTAAGCCATAAATTCGCGTCGGCGTGACCACCGCGTCGAGCGCAATGTCATGCGGTTCTACTGGTAAGGTGTCCACCAGTTGCGCATCCCAGGCCAGCCCAATCGCCATGCGCCCGGGATGCTGCGCCAACCAGCGGTCGTAATGCCCGCCTCCTTGCCCCAATCGAATAAGATCAGCGGTGAAACCGACTAGCGGCACAAACAGGACGTCGGGAAGGACGGCTTCGGCATCGTTGCTGGGTTGTTTCAAGCCAAAAGGGCCCGGCACGAGGTCACTCTCGTCATGAGGGTCCGTATGCGCGCGAAAATCCATGGCGGCATCGTCAGCGGCAAAGTGAGGAAGGGCAACTCTGTGGCCCGCTTCGTGAAAGAACCGAGCGTAGCCTCTCGCAGAGGCTTCATACGGGGTTGCGTGGTACAGTCCGATCACCGCCTGCGCGCCAATCTTTGCCGCAAGCGGGGCCGGGGGGCGATTGAATAGCAGCGCCTGAATAGCCGAAGACTGCGCCTGCACATGCTCCCGCCGGGCGGTAAGCAGGTTTTTGCGCAGTTCGGATTTCAATTGAGAAGAAGTGTTGGCCATCGCTGCAATAGGTAAGGCCCGGGCCGCAGGCCCGCAAGGGCGACCGCCCGCCCGCAGCACCGCAGGTGCGCGGAAATCGCGGCGCGGATGCGATGCGCAAAACAAATGAGCCGCAGGCCCGCAAGGGCGCCTGCCCGCCCACAGCACCGCAGGTGCGCGGAAATCGCAGCCCCGATGGGGTGCGCAAACCAAAACACAGCTCGGCCTGAAAGGCCGCAAGGGCGACCGCCCGTCCGCAGCGCCGGTCGGCGCGAGGAAATCGCACCCGGGATGGGGTGCGCAAACAAAAGATGACGAGACCACTATGGGTCGGTGGCCTGGAAATCCTCTGACGCGAAAGTGTCAGGTGGGCGCCGTTTACCCAAGCTCCCAGGTTCCGCCTCCGAAAAAGCGCAGTGGCCCGTAAACTCAGGAAGGGACAGCTCCCGAGGATTGCTTATAGCCCAGGGATTTTCGATGGCTCGTACCGAGCAGCCCCGCCGCCCCATCACTTAGTGCTAAGTGGGCTCACCTTCAAGCTCGCTCGCGGTCGTCTCCGCTCGCGCGGCGAGGGCTTCGAGTTTTTCAGCCAAGGCGTTTGACAAGGCCGCGTCTTCTGCAGGCCCGCCAAACATATCATGTTGATGCCGCCCGCGTTCTTGCAGCTCGGCGATTTCCGCCTTCAATTTTGCATTGTCCTTGCGGGCGCGTTCCTCTGCTTTGCGCAAGGTTTCGATCTCAGCGCGCAATTCTGCTTTTTTCCCGCCAGACTTTTCTTGCTGATGTTCAACGTTGGATTGCGCTTTTTTAAGCGCATTGGCCGCGTCATCGGCCGCGCGCTGCATTTCTTGGCGAGTTTCAGCAAGGTCGGCCTGTGCGCTTTTCAACGATGCTTTCAATTCAGTCAGTTCATCGGCCATGAACAAGGCGGCAAACACGACGTTGTGCGCCTCAAGCGGTGCGCGTGATGTGCCCAGCTTGGCGTAATTTTCATCAATCAACGCGCCCAATTTGGCGACGCGCTCCTCTTCGCCCGGTCCGCAAGCGATAGAGTATGTCTTTGGGCCGATTTTGATGCTGACTTGGGTCATAGCGCTGCGATCACCCTTCCAATTCTTCGATCAGAGTGTCGAGTTCGCCAATCGTATCAGCAACTTCCTCGCGCAACTTCTCGTGTGCATTAACCAGCGCCATGACGCGGCCAGAATTGGCAGCATCATCTTTGTCGGCAGGGCCATCCGGGCGTGCAGCATCGATCCGCGCCATTGCGGTGTTGATGCGGGCCATTGCTTGTTCGATCCGGGCTGCGCTCATGATGGGTCAATATTTACCAAGTTCTCGCGCTTTCGCAAAGCTTTGCGTCGTCCTGTTGATAAGTGATCTGCGTCAAACGGGTCATATTGATCGCAAATTTCAACTGGCTGAGGCGCTTAATCGGGCAATGGTGGTGCGCATGAGCGGGGGAGAGGTTGACCTCGTGGGGCGGCTCAGCAATGGCCTTTGCGGTGTTCTCACCGGGCGCGAATCGCGCCCAAACACGAGCCTTTAGGAGCCCTTTCGCGCCATGACACTTGATGCCGCCCGCCTCCAACCGATGGCCAACGCCATTCGCGCACTTTCAATGGACGCCGTCCAGGCCGCCAATTCCGGTCACCCGGGAATGCCGATGGGCATGGCCGATGTCGCCAGCGTGTTGTTCTCTGGCCATGTGAAGTTTGATCCGGCGCGCCCTGATTGGGCCGACCGCGACCGTTTCGTGCTGTCTGCCGGTCATGGGTCGATGCTGATCTATTCGCTGCTGCATCTGACGGGATATGCCCGTCCGACGATGGATGACATCCGCAATTTCCGCCAAATGGGTAGCCCCTGCGCGGGTCACCCGGAAAACTTTCTGCTCGAAGGCGTCGAATGCACCACCGGCCCGCTGGGTCAGGGGCTGGCGATGGCGGTCGGCATGGCAATGGCAGAACGGCATTTGAATGCAGGGTTTGGCGATGATCTGGTTGACCACCACACTTGGGTGATTGCCGGTGACGGGTGTCTGATGGAAGGGATCAATCACGAAGCGATTGGCCTTGCCGGGCACCTCCATCTGGGTCGGCTCAATGTCCTGTGGGATGACAACAATATCACCATTGATGGTCCGGCGGATATGTCGACCAGCGAAGATGTGAAGGCGCGTTATGAAGCGACCGGTTGGCACGTCGTCAGCTGCGATGGTCATGATTTTGCCGATATCGACCGCGCTATCACCGAAGCGAAGGCGGACAGCCGTCCATCGCTTATCGCGTGTAAGACGGTCATTGGTAAAGGCGCGCCCAGCAAACAGGGCACGAGCGCGACCCACGGCGCGCCTTTGGGCGCTGATGAGATTGCAGCCGCCCGCCAAGAGCTGGGTTGGACATCGGAACCCTTTGACGTTCCTGCAGAAATACTCGCGGACTGGCGGGCAACCGGCCAAGCAGGCGCGGAAACGCATGGCGCATGGGAACGGCGTTTGGCGGCGTCGGACAAACGCGCCGCGTTTGAAGCGCAGATGGCAGGCACAGCCGATCACGCGAACGCAGCGATCGAAGGGCACATTCGCGGCCTTGCCAAAGAGCCGCAGAAAGTTGCGACACGCAAAGCCTCAGAAATGGCGCTTGGTCCGCTGACCGCTGCTTTGCCGCAAATGATCGGCGGTTCGGCCGATTTGACCGGCTCAAACAACACCAAAACGCCGAGCACCCTGCCAATGACGGCGGATGATTATGCGGGCCGCTATGTCTATTACGGCATCCGCGAATTCGGCATGGCCGCGGCAATGAACGGAATGGCGCTACACGGCGGAGTTGCTCCTTACGGCGGCACCTTCCTGATTTTCTCTGATTATTGCCGCAACGCAATCCGCCTGTCGGCGCTTCAGAAAACTCAGGCGATTTATGTCATGACCCATGACAGCATCGGGCTGGGCGAAGACGGACCGACGCACCAACCGGTTGAGCAGGTGATGAGCCTGCGCCTGATCCCCAATCTCAACACATTCCGCCCATGCGACACGATCGAAACGGCGGAATGCTGGGCCTTTGCGCTCTCGACAACGGAAACACCGTCGGTTCTGGCGCTGTCCCGCCAAGGCCTGCCGCAATTGCGCGGCGAAGGCGATGAAGCGTGGACCGGTGCGAGCAATCGCTGCGCCAAGGGCGGCTACCGCCTGCGGGCTGCGGCGGCTGCGCGCAAAGTCGTGCTGGTCGCATCGGGCAGCGAAGTAGCCTTGGCGATGGAATGCGCCGACCGGCTTGAAAACGATGGTATTGGCGCCGATGTGGTCTCTATGCCGTGCACCGAACTCTTTGACGCTCAGGATGACGCTTACAAAGCGGATGTGCTTCCGCATGACGCTTTGATTGTGTCTGTCGAAGCGGGCAGCACATTGGGCTGGGAACGCTACACCGGCAGGAACGGCATCAACATTGGCATGAACACGTTTGGAGCCTCCGCCCCGGCGGCCGATTTGTTCAAGCATTTCGGTTTCACAGCGGACGCGATTGTTCCGCAAATTCAAAACTCTTTGAACAACTAAGCAGGACCTATCCCCTATGGCTACTAAAGTTGCAATTAACGGTTTTGGCCGCATCGGCCGCCTCGTCGCTCGCGCTATTCTTGAGCGCAGCGATCACGATCTTGAACTCGTATCGATCAACGATCTGGCCGACACCAAGTCGAACGCGTTGTTGTTCCAATTCGATTCAACCCATGGCCGTTTCCCCGGCACAGTGGAGGTCGCAGACGGCGCGATTGTCGTGAACGGCAAAAGCATCGCTGTTACATCGGAGCGTGATCCGGGCAATCTGCCTCACGGTGAACAAGGCATCGACATCGTTCTGGAATGCACCGGCTTCTTCCAAAGCGACGAAGCGTGTCAGCCGCATCTTGCCGCTGGCGCAAAGCGTGTTCTCATCTCTGCGCCTGCAAAGAACGTTTCGGCCACGGTCGTCTACGGCGTGAACCACGATGTTTTGACCGCTGCGGACGTGATCGTCTCCAACGCCAGCTGCACAACCAACTGCCTTTCGCCAATCGCGAAGGTTTTGAACGATACGGTCGGGATTGAGCGCGGTTTCATGACCACGATCCACTCCTACACCAATGATCAGCGTATGCTGGACCAGATGCATGGCGATATGCGCCGTGCCCGCGGCGGCGCGCAAAACATGATCCCAACCACCACGGGTGCAGCGCGCGCCGTGGGACTGGTGCTGCCTGAACTCGCTGGCAAACTGGACGGGTCAAGCGTTCGGGTGCCAACTCCCAATGTCAGCCTTGTCGATTTGGTTTTCCAACCGGGCCGCGCGACCACCGCCGAAGAATTGAACGCGGCGCTCAAAGCGGCGTCAGAAACTGGCCCAATGGCGGGCGTTCTGGATTTCACCGATCAACCTTTGGTCAGCTCCGATTTCAACCACTACCCCGCCAGCTCCACCGTCGACAGCCTCGAAACATCGGTGATGGACGGTCAGCTTGCGCGCGTTGTCAGCTGGTATGATAACGAGTGGGGTTTCTCCAACCGCATGATCGACACCGCCGGTGTCATGGCATCCTTCCTCTAAAGGAAACTGGGCAATGGCCGCTTTCAAGACGCTAGACGATTTGGGCGATGTAACCGGAAAGGTCGCATTGGTCCGGGTTGATCTCAACCTGCCGATGAAAGACGGCTCTGCCACCGATGTTACGCGGGTTGAGGCGATCAAACCGACGGTGCTCGAATTGGCTGAGCGGGGCGCGAAAGTGCTGATGCTTGCCCATTTCGGGCGTCCGGGTGGCAAACGGTCCAGCGTGCTTTCAACCAGCATGGTTGTGGGCGATGTAGAAGGCGTTCTGGGCAAGGAATTGATGTTCATTCCCGAGGTTGCTGGCCCGGTGGTGGAGCAGAGCATCGGCATCCTGCGCAATGGCGATATCGGCCTGCTCGACAACACCCGGTTTTGGCCGGGGGAAGAAGCGAACGATCCCGATTTTGCCAAGGCAATCGCCGCGCATGGCGATTTCTTCGTAAACGACGCATTCAGCGCCGCGCACCGGGCCCATGCGACAACCGAAGGCATCACGCATTTCCTGCCCTCCTATGCGGGCCGGGCGATGGAAGCCGAATTGAAAGCGCTCGACGCGGCGCTGGGCAATCCAGAGGCTCCGGTTGCGGCGGTTGTGGGCGGTGCGAAAGTGTCGACCAAGCTGGCTGTGCTGGAAAACCTTGTGGGCCGTGTGCAGCATCTCATCATCGGCGGCGGCATGGCGAACACGTTCCTCGCCGCGCGCGGTGTGGATGTGGGTAAGTCGCTGTGCGAGCACGATCTGACCGATACAGCGGCAAAGATTATGGACACCGCCGATCACGCCGGGTGCACGGTGCATTTGCCCTATGACGTGGTCGTTTCAAAAGAATTCGCAGCAAACCCGCCATCTTTGCGCACCTGCAACGTTCACGAAGTGGCCGAGGATGAGATGATCCTCGACATTGGCCCCAATGCGGTCGAGGCGCTTGCCGATGTGCTCAAGACCTGCCGGACATTGGTCTGGAACGGACCGCTGGGCGCGTTTGAAACGGAGCCGTTTGATGCCGCTACTAAGGCATTGGCCCGCACCGCGGCTGCGCTCACACAAGAAGGGTCGCTGATCAGCGTAGCAGGCGGAGGCGACACGGTCGCCGCACTGGCACAGGCGGGCGTTGCGGGCGATATAACCTACATCTCCACTGCGGGCGGCGCGTTCCTCGAATGGATGGAAGGCAAAGAGCTGCCCGGTGTGGCGGCTTTAACCCGTTAACATGTCAAACGTTGAACAACATTTTGAGGTTCTAGAAAACCGCCTGATGCGGGCATGGGCGCTGCGCGACACGAGCGAACTAAAATCGCTTATATCGAGCGACGGCATCTTTATGTTCGGGATCAAACCGCCTGTGTTGCTCGACCGAGCCAGTTTTATCTCCGCAGTTCAGCATGAATTTGCCTGCGAGAATTTCCGCTTTCATGAAGTGACGGCGCGCAAATACGGAAAATGCGTTTGGTTTTCTGGGCACGTCGAGCTTGAATTGAAGCTGGGCAGCAAAAACTGGTCGGGCAATTTTCTTGTCACGGACCTGTGGCGCAAAGGAGCCATCCGCCGCCGCTGGACATTGGCGGAACGAAGCCTTTCGCCGGTGGAGCCCAATTCTGGGCTGTCCGACGCGATCCGCGCCATGCAATTGTGGCGCTGATCCGGCTCGAGCGATAGGAGGCCTGTATGTCAGAAACCCGCCACCTGTTTGCCACGCCCTTTGTCATTGACCGTCTTCAAAGTGCCGAAGGTCTGCACGTCTTGCGCGAGAGTATTCTGGCAGAGCGTGCCCGCGATGAAGCGGGCGTGCAGATCAGCAATCTGGGCGGATGGCATTCCAACACGCACATGACCGAATGGGGCGGGGAAGCAGCGCGCGCATTGGCGTATAAGGCCATGACGATGGCAGATGAGGCAACCGGCCACGCAGTTCCCGAAGACGCGTCTGAATACAGCTGGGTTCCCGAAATGTGGGCCAATGTGTCGGGGCGCGGCAACGCAAACCAATACCACACCCACCCCGGCAGTTTTTGGTCCGCCGTCGCCTATGTTGACGATGGATATGAAGGGTCCACGGACCCCGCTTTGGGAGGTGAATTGCAGCTGTCCGATCCGCGCATGCCGATGGTGCGCATGACCGCACCGGATTTGAGGTTGAAGGATCAGGCGGGCATTGCGCAAAAGAGCGAGCCGATCATGCGCCCAACCACCGGTCTGATCGTGATGTTCCCAAGCTGGCTGCAACACGCGGTTCGCCCATTTCATGGGGCCGGCACGCGGATATCCATCGCTATCAACCTGATCCCGGCGCGAAAGCCATCCAATGAAAGTGACCAATGAACGACATCACAACCGAATATGGCTATGGCAACGCCGTCGAATGCAAGACTGGCGAGTTTGCCGGATGGTACAATTGGAATCACGACCCGTTTGAAACAGGCTCTGGCCCGTTTTTTATGCGACGCGAAGACGATGGCACATACCTAAGCGCCTTTCGTGCAGAAGGCCGGCACATGAACGGCGCTGGCTTTATGCATGGCGGATGCCTCATGACCTTTGCCGATTTTGCGCTGTTTGCGATCGCGACCGATGAATTGGGCGGCGACAATGCGGTTACAATGAACCTGTCGAATGATTTTCTGGGCTCGGCAAAGCCTGGCGCTTTGATGGAGGCGCGCGGCGAAGTCACGCGCGGCGGCGGTAAGACCATTTTTGTGCGCGGCATGATCACAAGCGACGGGGAACCAGCCATGAGCTTCACTGGAATCATCCGGCGGTTCAAAAAATCCTAGCAGATATGGTGTGACAGTGGTGACTGGTGCTGCGGTGCTGTTGCAGGACGCGCAAGGTCTGTTTAAGGCCCCAGCATAATCGTTCCCTCAAACGACAGAAAGGCGCCAATTACGCCATGAATACCGATCAAATGACCGCCAAGATCAAGAGCGGACAGGGCTTTATTGCAGCACTCGACCAGTCGGGCGGCTCCACTCCAAAGGCACTGCGCGGTTACGGCGTAGAAGACGGCGAATGGTCCGGCGATGACCAGATGTTTGGCGCCATTCACGACATGCGCAGCCGGGTGATCACATCGCCATGCTTTGGTAGCGGTAAAATCCTTGGTGCGATCCTATTTGAGAGGACAATGGATAGCGAAGTCGAAGGCAAATCGACCGCCGATGCTCTAAAATCACGCGGCATTGTTCCATTCATCAAAGTGGACCAGGGCCTTGCCGAGGAAGCGAACGGCGCGCAAATGATGAAGCCGCTCGATAAGCTTCCTGCTCTGCTCGAAAAATCGGTCGCCAACGGCATGTTCGGCACCAAAATGCGATCGGTCATCAAATCCGCCAACCCCGCCGGTATCGCCGCAGTGGTTGCGCAGCAATTCGAAGTTGGCAACCAGATCGCCGATGCTGGCCTGATGCCAATGCTAGAGCCGGAATATGACATCACCGCTGATGACCGCGAGGCGGGCGAAGACATTCTGCTGGCAGAGATTATGAAGGGTCTCGATGCGCTTCCAGAAGGGCGCAAAGTGATGCTTAAGCTGTCGATTCCGGTGAAAGCTGGGCATTACACTCCGGCGGTTGAGCATCCCAATGTGCTGCGCGTGGTGGCTCTGTCTGGCGGTTTCTCAACCGATGAGGCTTGCGACAAACTGGCCAAGAACCCTGGTATGATCGCGAGCTTTAGCCGCGGCCTGCTTCAGGACCTGCGCAAACGCCAGTCGGACGATGAATTCGACGGCACGCTGGGCAAAGCGATTGACCAGATCGCCGACGCTAGCATGGCGGGATAAGTTCGGTTCACACACGGGATTGGCGGGGCGGGTTCGCACCGCTATGGCCGCAGCCATGACTGAATTTCCAGAAATCCCGGCTCAACTGTATTTGATCTCCCCGCTCGATGTGGGCGGGGATTTCCCCGCTCGGCTTGAACGCGCGCTTGACGCTGGCAAAGGCCTCGTCACCGCTTTCCAGTTTCGCGTGAAGGACATGGGTCAGCATGAGGCCGCCGCCTTGGCCGAGCCGCTTCAGGCGATTTGCGCCGCGCATGATGTCGCCTTCATCGTCAATGACGATGTGGCTTTGGCTAAGCGGCTAAGGGCGGATGGGGTGCATCTGGGGCAAGACGACGGCGATCCCAAAGAGGCGCGCGAAGAATTGGGGCGTGATGCTCAGATCGGCGTCACGTGTCACGCTTCAAAACATCTCGCAATGGAAGCGGGCGAGGCGGGAGCCGATTACGTCGCCTTTGGCGCGTTCTTCGATTCCACCACTAAGGATAAGGGCGACGCAGAGCGCCCAACGCCTGAGATTGTGGAGTTTTGGAGCGAGCTGTTTGAAATTCCGCTGGTCGCGATCGGCGGCATCACCCCAGACAATTGCGCGCCTTTGGTGGATGCGGGGGCAGATTTCCTCGCAGTGTCAGGTGCGGTTTGGAACGGTGATGAAGTCGCTGCAATCGAGGCTTTCGCCAAAGTTATGCGATAAATCGCCGATTAACTCGATCCGAGCCGGGTGCAGAGCAAATTGGTGGACGAACCGCTCGCTGTAAGTTTGCGCAATTGGTTGTCGCCAATCCGTTCAAACATCTCGCCTTTCTTTGGGCCGCGGGTAAAAGTCAGCTCGTTGCCGCGCAGTATATAGGTGCCTGCACCGTCCATGCTTTCATACCGGGATGCGGTGAAAATGCGGAAAGTTTCCTCTGCAACTTCGACAAAGGCCGCTCCTCCGGCATCGCCCGGCAGGACGCATTGGTACGTGCCGTGAGGCATCGTCCGCAGCGTGCCGCCCGATGGCGTCACCACAGTGTTTTCACCATCGTCTTTGCCAATTGCCGGGGTGAGCGCAGCAAAACCGGCGGCAAACGCGGTTAACAAAATAACGTTGATGGTCTTCATGTCATGAGGGTCCTTAAGGCCAAGTGTTAGCATTGTGCATCTGCGAAGGCCAATGCGTTAACCACGAAACCGGTTGCCTATGCCGGTTGAGCGGGGAAGAGTTCAATTTCATGCGAAGTGCGGGCGCGCTTGAAGTGGCCATCATCACCCGCTATTGGGCGCGATCATACAGAGCCGCGCACACAGCATTCGCGCGCGCCATCTCATCAAAGAAAGATTATCTGCCATGAAGATCAGCGGCGTCGACATTCGTCCCGGCAACATCATCGAATATGAAAAAGGCATCTGGAAAGTTGCCAAGATTCAGCACACTCAGCCGGGTAAGGGCGGAGCGTATATGCAGGTCGAGATGAAGAACCTGCAAGATGGCCGCAAAACCAACGTCCGCTTTCGCAGCGCCGACACGGTTGAAAAAGTGCGCTTGGAAACGGCGGATTACCAATTCCTCTATGAAGACGGCGACATGCTCGTTTTCATGGATCAAGTGAATTACGAACAAATCATGCTGCCCGCCGATCTGCTTGGCGATGCGCGCGCGTTCCTTCAGGACGGAATGCAGGTGATGCTGGAGTTGTGGGAAGAAAAGCCCATCAGCGTTCAATTGCCGCAACAAATCGAAGCTGAAATTGTCGAAGCCGATGCCGTGGTGAAAGGTCAAACCGCCTCATCGAGCTATAAGCCTGCGGTTCTCGACAATGGCGTGCGCATCATGGTTCCGCCGCATATCGGCAGCGGAACGCGCATCATCGTTGATGTGTATGAGCAAACCTATGTCGGCAAGGCGGGCTAAACGCACATGTCGATGTTTTCAGGATTGATCCGCGTCATGGAACGCGCCGCGCGCAAAGCGGGCGGGCGTTTGCGCCGCGATTTTGGCGAAGTTGAACATTTGCAGGTGAGCCGCAATGGCCCTGCGGATTTCGTCGCCAAAGCCCAAATGCGCTCCGAGCGGATTTTGTATGACGAGCTTTTGAACGCGCGCCCTGATTGGGGTTTTGTATTGGAAGAAGCGGGCATCATCGAAGGTTCTCCGGACATGCCGCGTTGGATCATCAGCCCGCTCGATGGCGCGAACAATTTCGCTCACGGGATCCCCCATTTTGCGATCAGCATCGCGGTGCAGGAACCGAAACTTGATCGCACCGGTTGGCACGAAGTCAGCGGCGCGGTGATTTATCACCCGGTCAACGACCAAACCTATTGGGCAGAAAAATCGCGCGGCGCTTGGCTGCAAGATGCGCGGCTGCGGGTATCTGCTCGCCGGCACATGTCAGAGGCTCTGATCGCAACTGGCATCCCTTACGCCGGGCACGGCGACTTTACCGAATGGAGCCGCATTTTCGGTGCTATCGGTCCAGAAGTCGCAGGCATTCGGCGTCTTGGCGCTGCATCGCTCGACTTGGCTTACGTCGCCCAAGGCCGTTTCGACGGTTATTGGGAAAGCGGGCTGAATGACTGGGACACTGCGGCGGGTTGTTTGCTCGTGCGCGAAGCGGGCGGCTTTGTTAGCGACTATCGCGGCCGTTCCAATCCGGTCCATTCGGCCCAGGTTTTGGCGGCAAATGATGGACTGCATTCACGGATGCACAAAATTTTGGCCGGAAGTTTGCGGTGAGGCCCTTGCGAGATGTGACCCATCTCGCTAACAGCCTCGCCTCACGCAGGGTGCCCCTGTGGTGGAATTGGTAGACGCGCCGCACTCAAAATGCGGTTCTTAACGGAGTGCCCGTTCGAGTCGGGCCAGGGGCACCATATTGCTTTTGACGCTGGAAAATCCATCTAAGACCTTGAAAGGTATGGAGGTTTTGGGGGGTCGAAAGCCCTGTTTACGTTGGTATGCCAAATTGTCTGAAAAGGCCAGTTTGAGCACTGTTCGTTTCTCCTCAAAATCACCATTTTCCCATATTTTCTGGGGGTTTGCGAGAAAGAGCATCGCCCGTTCGAACATCTCCTCGAAGGTGGCTTGGGGAGCGCCATTTTTCTCGCATTTCTCGGACAATTCCAACTTCTGGGTTTCAAGCGTGCGAAGGCGGTCCTCATACGCTGTGATTAGCCTGGAGCTATCTGTGTCGATGATTCTATCGAGAAGCTTCTGAATCTGCCGTTCAACTGTGACGAGTTCCTTTTTCATCGAGTGGACTATTGCGGAACCCTGCTTACGCTGATGGTCCCAGATATTGCTGAACATTTTCGATGCTATATCGAACAGCTGTTTACTGGGCTGCAGCGTGGCCAGAATGGTATCAAACTCGGCCTCCATGTCGTCCCGGCGGATCGACTTACCTTTGCTCTCGCAATGCTTGTATTGGCAAAGGTAGTATGGGTGACGCTTCCCGCTTGAGCCTTTCGACCAACAGGCTGTCAGTGGACGGTCGCAGTCTCCGCACAATACGAAGCCGCGCAAGGGGAAGTCTTCCCGCACATCGGGTCGAGCAGGGACCATAGGCTTCCCGTTCAGTCGCTCCTTTATCTTCTGATGAGTCTCATAAGTCACAAGACCCTGATGCTTCGCTTTGCGAATGTTGATGCCCCAATCTTCCTTCACAATGCAGCCAGCATAAATTGGCCGCGTGAGGACGTCGGTTACTCGCTGATAGCGAACTTCGCCGTAGATATCGCGCGGATAGATTGGGAAGCCTTCTAGAAAGCGCTTTACGTCGGCCTGTGATTGCAACCGGCCAGACGCATATCCGCACCAAGCTTGCCGCTCGCAAGGTCAAGCTGGATATCGGAATGACGCTCTATCATGGCGAGATCACCCGAACGGTTGATGCAAATCGTAAATACATCGTGAGCAGCATCGGCATTGTCGGGATTTACACCGACCAGCTCTCGGTTAAGAATCTCTATCACTTCTTCGATGGTAGAAAAACACACGATGCCCGAATGCAGATTTTGGATTCGTATTTGCAGATATTGGATCGGCCCGTTCAGTATGTGACACTCAACTAAGAGCAGGTCATTTAAATGAAAGCCCCGTCAAGTTTTGGCGGGGCTTTTTGCTTTCTGGGCTGTATTGTTTTGAAATGCGATTGCCGCATCCGTATTCCGGCATAGACGATTAGCTGGGAGCGTTTGGATATTTATGGGTCAATTTTTGGATATATCTTGCTTTTTGGGTAAATACGGGTATATTTATGGATATGCCCAACCGTACCGACAGTTTGGAAATCACCCCTGAAATACTCTCTCTCATAGCTGAGATCGATGAGTTCAAAGGTGCATGGAAAGCTCTTGGCACGCTTGCGCCTGAGCGTCTGTCAGCATTGCGCCGCGTCGCGACCATCGAAAGCATTGGCTCATCAACCCGCATAGAAGGCAGCAAGCTCTCAGATCGAGAAGTCGAGCAGCTTCTGACCAACATCGACATCAACCGCTTCGATAGCCGCGATGAGCAGGAGGTTGCTGGCTATGCAGCTGTTATGGAGACGGTGTTTGGCAATGCCGATGCCATCCCGCTTACAGAGAACCACATTCGCCAGCTTCACCGTGATCTTCTGGCACATAGCCAGAAGGACGAACGCCATCGCGGCGACTACAAGACCACGCCCAACAATGTGAGCGCATTTGACGAAGAGGGCCGAGAGATCGGTGTGGTCTTCGAGACCGCTTCGCCTTTCGATACGCCTCGTCTGATGGCGGAGCTGGTGCAATGGACACTTGATCGCCACCAGCAAAGGAATCTCCATCCCCTACTTGTGGTGGCGATCTTCGTGGTGGTCTTTTTGGAGATCCACCCTTTCCAAGATGGAAATGGAAGGCTCTCCCGTGTCTTAACAACGCTTTTGCTGCTGCAAGGCGGGTATGCTTACGTACCTTACAGCTCGCTCGAAAGCGTGATCGAGCAGTCGAAGGAAGCTTACTATCTGGCACTTCGTCAGACCCAGGGCACCATCCGCACTGATACGCCCGATTGGCAGCCATGGGTGGTCTTCTTCCTTCGCGCCTTGCAGCAGCAAAAGGCGCGCCTTGAAGCTAAGATCAAGCGTGAGAAGATCATCATTGAGCAGCTCCCAGAGCTGTCTCTCAACATCCTTGAATTGGCGCGCGCGCATGGCCGGTTGACCAATGCGCAAATAGTCGAGCTTACACGTGCCAACCGCAATACGGTGAAGAAGCACTTGGCAGCCCTTGTTGATGCTGGCCATCTGGCCCAGCACGGTAGAGGCAAGGGCACGTGGTATGCTCGGCGTTAATGTCTGAATTGGCGACGCTGCCTATTGATAGACCGTCACCCCATTCGCTTTGGTTGAGCAGGTAATGCGTCCATCTAAAATTTGACCAAGCGGTGAGGGCGGTGCCATATGCGCTCTGAGCTTGCAGCCAGTCTTTGTATTACAAAGGCATTTTTGTCTTACACGGATAGTTTAAGAAGGAACGCAAGATGTGTTTTGTAGGACAAAACTATCTTGGCAAGGGAAACCAGCTGCGCGTCCCCCGTTGCATCCCCTCCGGCGTAGGTGCGTAAATCAGGCGCTCCGAAGATCTGCCCTAGAGGTCAGATATCGAAAGCCATTCCCGCACCAAAGACCGTATCGCCGGTCAATCACTCGCAAGGGAGAATTCTCTCTCCCTTTGCAAACCCATCGCTTCTTTCAGAACGATCAAAGGGAGCGTTTCGCAGCTCCCTTGTGAAATCCCATCGACCAAGGGAGCCTTCGAGCTCCCCTAGACCCCATGACCGAAAGAGGCGTTTGGCCAGCCCCTTTGGAAGCCCTCGACCAAGCTCACGCCGATTGGATTGGCGCATGATTACTTTACCTTTTTTCCGCGTTCGGAGCATTCTTCTTCATCCACAAGAAACCGATCTGCGCTGGAAAATGCCTTGCAACACAAATATTTGAATATAAAGTAGCTATAATGTCTCTAATGGACTTTTTAGCTATGAAAACAATGTCTGCGAAAGAAGCAAAAAATCGTTTCGGGTGTCCGTCGTCAGAACATTTGGCGCAGACTGAGTGTCGATCGTTTGGAGGATCGGCCTCGTCTATTGGTTACAGTTTAGGCGGCTAGCTTGCGGTGTTGCAAGCGCCGATGTTCGATCGTCTTTCG